>Ga0182748_1002014_pt1 | contig 18841 bp, 16 predicted proteins | sample eDN3rd37CKraftOP_FD_128877 | JGI IMG/M metagenome (GOLD analysis project Ga0182748, IMG submission 128877) | Enriched Organic Plus compost microbial communities from Emeryville, California, USA - eDNA 3rd pass 37_C Kraft OP (version 2) (version 2) ...
GGCGGTCGCCACGGAAACCTTGCCCGGATGGGCCTTGGCATACCGCACGAGATCGGCCGCCGTCCGGTACGGCGAATCGGCCTTCACCGCCAGCACGAAGGTATAGCCGCCCAGCCCGGCGATCCAGGTGAAATCGCGAATGGGGTCCCAGTCCACCTTCTGCATGTACGGGACGCGGAACATGCCTGCCGTGGCCGAGGCAATGGTGTAGCCGTCGGGCTTGTCCTGTCTCGCCATGGTGGAGGCGGCCAGCGTCGCGCCCACCCCCGGCTTGTTCTCGACGATGATGGGCTGGCCCAGATGGCGTGCCGCCAGTTCCGCCAGCTTGCGGAAGGTCAGGTCGGTGGGGCCGCCGGGGCCGAAGCCCACCAGGAGGCGTATGGGCCGGTTCGGATAGTCCTGCTGCGCCGCCGCGACCGGCTGGGACGTGGCGGGCAGGAGCAGGGCCAGGGCCAGGGCCCAGGTCCCGCGTAAAAGGCGTTTCATTGGCAGTCTCCTCTTTTATCCGCTTAGCGGTTATTAATAACCGCTTATCGATCATAGTGGGACAAGAAGAGAAACCGTGTCAAGAAAGGAACGTGACATCCAGCAGGCGGCCAGTGCCGGCGCCCTGACTCGCTCTTATTTAAGTACACGTATAACTACACTTATTATTAATCACTTAATAATCAATTACTTATAAATTCTATTGATTTGATATTTTCGTATTGATATATTCATTCCCCTTCTTCATGGATCGTGCCGGTCCGCAATCGCCCAGGGGTCCCTCATGCGTCGCCTTCGCAGTCTTGCCCTCGTTGCCGCCGCCGCGGCCTGTATGCTGCCTTGGGCCAGTCGCGCACAGGACGAGGCCTGGCCATCCCGGCCCGTGACCCTGATCGTCTCGTCGGGCCCCGGTGCGGGGGTCGACACTTTCGCCCGCCTCCTGGCCGAGCGGTTGCAGCCGCGCCTGGGCCAGAGCGTCATCGTCGAGAACCGGCCCGGCGCCTCCGGCATGATCGCGGCGCGCCAGGCCGCCCGGTCAGCGCCCGACGGCTACACGCTCTTCCTGATGCCCAACACGCTGGTCATCGCGCCCTACGTGCTGGCGCAGAACGCCGCCACGGTCAACGTCATGAAGGAGCTGGCGCCGGTGGTGATGCCGGTGTCGACCATGATGGTCATGGCCGTCAACGGCAAGTTCGCGGACCGGCACGGCATCAGGACGGTGGACGACTTTATCGCCGTGGCGAAGAAGGAGCCGGGTTTTCCGTACTCAGGGGGCGACAACGGCTCGCCGATGAACGTGATGGGCGAGCAGTTCAGGAAGGAGTCCGGACTGGCCCTGACCCACATCCCTTATGGCGGCGTGGCCAAGATGGTGACCGCGCTGCTGGGCGGACAGGTCAACATGGGATGGATGCCCACCTCGGGCAATACCCAGTATTTCCGCGACGGCCTGCTGCGCGCGCTGGCAACGTCCTCGCCCCGGCGCTCGGCGCAGATGCCGGACGTGCCGGCCATGGCCGAGCTTGGCTATCGCGACGTGCAGGCCACCGCCTGGTTCGGCATCCTGGCGCCGCTGGGCACGCCCGCGCCGGTCATCGCCCGGCTCAACCAGGACATCAACGCCGTGCTGAAGGAGCCGGCCACGCGTGCCCGGCTGGACCAGCTCGGCTACGAGCCGGAAGGCGGACCGCCCGAGGCACTGACCCGGCAGATGCACGAAGACGACGATCGCTACCGCCGCCTGACGGCCGACCTGAAGATCCGCGCAAACTGACCGCGCCCCGCCGCAAGGAGCCACCGTTGTCCGCACCGCCCCTGAGACTCAGCATGACCTGCGGTCCCTACGATCGCGCCCAGGCCCTGATCGACGGCACCGTGCGTGCGCAGGGCATCGAGCTCGACATTACCGTCAACGACGACGACGTCAGCCGCCAGTCGCAAAGCGCGCGCGGCATGTTCGACGTTGCCGAATTCTTCACCGGCACCTATATTGCCGACCTGCCTCGCCGCACGCTGGGCTTCACCGCGCTGCCGATCTTCGTCAAGCGCATGTTCCGGCACTCGTACATCTATATCAACCGGCGCAGCGGCATTGCCAAGCCTTCCGACCTGAACGGCCGCCGCGTGGGCGTGCAGACCTGGGCCACCAGCGCCGCGCTGTGGGCCAAGGGCATCCTGGAAGAAGACTACGGCGTCGACCTGTCGTCCATCACCTGGGTGGCCTGGCAGCCGGTGCGGCTGCCGGACTGGACGCCGCCGTCGTGGCTGAAGATGGAGATCGCGCCGCCCGGGTCCTCGCAATACGACCTGCTGGCCTCGAACGCCATCGACGCGGGCATCACCACGGAAGTGTGGGCGCCCGGCGTCCACCCGGACATCGATTTCCTCTTTCCCGATCACGGCGCCGAGGAACGCGCCTATTTCGCCCGCACGCGCTGCTTTCCCATCATGCATACGCTGCTGGTGCGCACCAGCATTCTCGAAGCCCATCCGTGGGTGGCGCAAAGCCTGTACGACGCCTGGGAGGCGTCCAAGCAGGCCTGCTACCGCAAGCAGGAAGAATGGGCGCGCATCCACACCACCTCGCTGTGGTATCGCGCGCTATGGGAAGAAGAGCGGCGCGCGGCGGGACCCGACATCTACCCCTGGGGTTTCGCCAAGACCCGCCACGAAGTGGATCGCATGCTGGCCTACGCCCACAGGCAGGGCCTGACGCCGCGCAAGTACGAGCCGGAAGAGATGTTCTGGCCGTCGATGCTGCAAACCTGAGGCCGACGCCTCAGTCCGCCGTGATGCCGGCGCTGCGGACGATGGGCGCGTAGGTTTCCAGGTCGCGCTCGACCACCTTGGCCAGCGTCGCCGGCGGCCCGCCCACCAGGATCTGGCTGGCGCCTTCCAGCCTTTGCTTGACGTCGGGCAAAGCCAGGATCGCGTTGATCTCGCGGTTGAGCTTATCGACGATGGCAGCCGGCGTGCCGCGCGGCGCGAACAGCCCGGTCCATACGCCGACCACCATGCGGGGATAGCCTTGTTCGCGCAGCGGCACGATGTCGCGCGCCGACGCCATGCGCTCCTCGTCCAGGCCGCCCAGCACGACCAGCGAGCCGGCCTTCACGTGCTGCGCGACGTTGCCATAGGGCACGAAGATCAGGTCCACGTGTCCGCCCAGTGTGTCGTTCAGCGCCGGGGCCAGCCCCTTGTACGACACGAATGACATGTCGATGCCCGCCATCTGCCTGAGCATTTCGCCCGCCACGTGCTGGGGCGAGCCATTGGCCGAGCCGGTGTAGGTCAGGCCGGGATGGGCCTTGGCGTAGGCAACCAGTTCCGGCAGGTTCTTCACGCCCAGCCGCGGATGCGCCGCCAGCACCATCAGCGTCTTGGCCGGCAGTATTACCGGCGCGAAGTCGGCCTGCACGTCGAAGGTCACGACGCCCTTGGGCAGCACCAGCGGCGACAGCACGAAGGTATTGGGCGTCATCATCAAGGTATGGCCATCGGGCGCCGCGCGGGCAACGTGCGCGGCGCCTATGGTGCCGCTCGCGCCGGGGCGGTTCTCGACCACGACGGTCTGGCCCAGGCGCTGCCCGAGCTTGTCGCCGATCACGCGGGCCAGCATGTCGGGACTGCCGCCGGGCGGGAAGGGAACGACGATGGTGATGGGCCGCGACGGATAGTCAGCGTCGGCCGCATGCGCGGCCGTCGCCGGCAGGCAGGCGGCACAGGAAAGCAGGAGTGCGGCAAGGGTCTTCATACGGGCATCCTGAGTAAAGGTTGGAACGCCGCGCTAGGCGACGCGCGTACCGCTGGCCGACACCCCGCCATCCACGGGCAGCACGGCGCCCGTGATGAACGAGGCCTCGTCGGAAGCCAGCCACAACACGGGCGCCGCGATCTCGGCCGGTTCGCCCCAGCGGGCGATGGGCGCGGGCACGAAGCCGCGGTCCTTCAATTCGGCCTCGGACAGGCCGCGCGCGGCGGCGCGGCCCAGGGTGAATCCGGTCAGCACCGATCCCGGGCACACGGCATTGGCGCGTACGCCGTACCGCGCTTCCTCGATGGCCAGCACGCGGGTGGCCGCGACCATCGCTGCCTTGGTGGCGTCGTACTGGCCCATGCCGGCCCGGCCGCAGATGCCGAAGGTGGACGCAATGTTGACCACCGCGCCGCGCCCTGACTTGCGCAGCCAGGGCAGGGCGAGCGCGGTGACCAGGCCGGCGCCGACGATGTTGACCGACAGGATGCGCTGCCAAGAGGCGGCATCGGCATCGGCCAGGCGGTGGTACTCGCGCGTGGCCGCATTGTTGACCAGGATGTCGAGCGCATCGCCGCCCGCGCGGATGGCATCGCCCAGGCGTGCCACCTGGGCTTCGTCGGCGATGTCGCACGCCGCGGCCGCGACGCGCTCGCCCCCCAGGCGCGCCACGGCGGCCGCCAGCGCATCGGCGTCGCGGTCCACCAGGATCACGCGCGCGCCTTCATCGGCAAACAGCGCGGCAATGGCCTGGCCGATGCCGCCCGCGCCACCGGTGACCAATGCCGTCTTGCCTTCGAGTCGACGAGCCATGCGCGCTCCTAGACGGGATAGGCCAGGGAACCGGCCGGATTGTCGATGCGTTCGCCGTGCTCGACCTGCGACACGAAGGCCGTGCGCAGCAGCCTGCGCACCTTGATCACGTCCTCGTCGGGCGCCAGCAGGTACTCGCGCGAGCGCGCCTCGATCAGGTCGCCCTGCGCCTCGGCGGCGAAGGCATCCTCGGCATTGACCTGCTCCAGCCGCGGCAGCGCCACCTCGTTGAACAGGCGCGTGGCGGCGGCGCGCTCGGCATCGGTCCGGGCGCGCCAGGCCAGGAAGCGGACCACCGTGGTGTGCTCGGCATCCTGCGGAAACTGCCACAGCCGCGACGCATACGGCGCGGCACCCGGCGCCGGCACGATGGGGTTGGTCGTCAGACAGGGCAGGCAGAAGCGCTGGCCCCTGACGTCGACGGTGAAGTGACCGTGGTTGATCGGCTCGCCTTCCAGATCGACCGACACGCCGCGCACGCCGTGCGAGGTCCGGATGATCTTGATGCGGCGGTCCTCCAGCGGCACCTCGGTGCTGCCCGGTTTGCGCTCGGCGCGGTGCACCGCTTGCGAATCCGTGTGCAGCACGACGGCGTGGAAGCCGTCGCTGCCGTCGATGGCCAGCAGCCAGTTGGCGTTCCAGGTGGATGTGGGCAGCCGGAAGCAGATGAATTCGTCGGGCTTGAGCAATTCCTCGGGCACCTGAGTCTCCAGCGGCGGCGGTGGAAACCGCGCCGGATCGCCCAGATAGGCCCAGACATAGCCGCCCAGCTCGCGCGCCGGATAGGCGGGCACGGCCAGCCGGTCGTGGTGGGGCGTGTGCGCGGTCTCCCACGGGATGAGCGTGCAGCGGCCATCGCCGTTGAAACGCAGCCCGTGCATCAGGCACTGCAGGTCGCCGTCCATGACGCGGCCGACCGACAGGCGGATGCTGCGGTGAGGGCAACGGTCGCGCACGACGTTCGGCCGGCCGTCGGCACCGCGCCAGGCGGCAAGTTTCTCGCCCAGCACCTTCAGCCCGACGGGCTTGTCCGCGGGCAGCTCTTCCGTTTGCAGGATCGGATACCAGTAGTTGCGCAGGCCTGTCGGCAGGCCTTCCGGTATCAGCTGGACCAATTCCTTGACTGCGGTGTCGCCCATTTCCATTCCTTGGGTTCTAGCATGCGAACACTATATGAATAAGGAAAATGGATGTCAAACAATGAATTCTAAATTTTTATAACCTACTGTTTTTTATTGATTTTTTAATTTGTGCACGTATAAGTATACGTATAAGTGGACCGACTCGGTCGAGGTCTGTGGTAACGTTGCCGCCGAGGAGAACCCATGCAGCCCGACCCCGACCACGAACTGCCGGCCAGCGCCGGCGCTACGCGCGGCGAGCCCGATCCGCTGCTGGCCATGTACAGCATGCCGGGGCATCTGATCCGGCGCGCCAAGCAGAAGACCACGCTCGCCTTCACGCCTATCACCCGGCGTTTCAACCTCACGCCCATCCAGTACGTCGTGCTCAAGGCCATTTCGATCCGGCCAGGCGTCGACCAGGCCGAGCTGGGCGACATCGTGGGGCTCGACACCTCGACGACCGGACAGGTGGCGGCCAGATTGGAGCAACGCTCGCTCATCGTCCGCCGGCCCGACGGCCGGCGCCAGCGCGTCGAAGCCTCCAGCGAAGGTCTGGCGCTGCTCGAGCAATTGGGACCGATGCTGGAGGAAATCCAGGACGAGATCGTCAGCCCCCTGACGGCCAAGGAAAAACAGCAACTGCTGCGGCTGCTGTCGAAGATGCTCGGCGTGGCCAATCTGTACTATCGGCCCAAGCCGCGCGGCCGGCGGCGGGCGACGCGCGATCCGGACATGGCCCGCTGACTGGCCGCCATGCCGGCGGCCGCGTGCCCGCCGCGGGTTTCTATCCCGCTACCCTCAACGGGGCCGTCTGCTTGACGATCATCCGTGGATCGACGATCTGGCCGTTCTCGATGACGGTACGGCCATCGAGGGCCACCGAGCAACCGAACATGGGCAGGTCGAGGTGGGCGGGGTTCCGGTTGTTGCCGCCGCCCTGATCGTCCGGACCGGTCGAGAACAGGAAGACGCCGGGCCAGGCCCGGGTGTGGCTGGCGATGCGGTGGATCTGGTTGCCCACCAGCGTGACCTGGTCGATGATCGAGTTCGGATTCAACCCCCAGCCCAGATGCGAGACGCAATAGGGATCGGTATCTTGCGGACCGCGCCGGTGCTCCTGCAGGAAGCGCTCCATGATGCGGCGGTCGGCGCCGCGCCCCTCGATCTTGCGTATCACGCCCTTTTCGATCGTGAGCCTGACCTCGTCCTCGAAGACACGTACGTAAGGCAATATCCAATAGTCGCCCGGCTGCAGGACGATCGTGCCCTCCGACTCGCCCGGATTGGGCCACGTGGAGAAATGCGCGCCGCCCCACGTATCGACCACTCCCGGTTCGTCCGCATAGCCATATTGGATGACGGTGCCCAGCTTGCCGAGCTGGGCGCGAAAGTCGGTGCCCGCGGGGCTCGTCACGACCATCTCGCGCGAGCGCCTGGCCAGCTCGCCGGCGTAGGTAACCGCCTCCTTCAGGCCTGGCGGCGACATCAGCCGCTCCAGCTCGTCCGGTCCGTCGATGATGAGCAGGAATCGGGTGCCGCGTTTTCTGGCGTTCTGCAGCCAGTCCGAACCCAGCGCGACGTGGAACACCAGGACCAGGTCCGCGGCTTCGACGGCAGCGATGACCTCGGGCAATCCCGCAATGGTGTCCCCTCCGCCCTGGCTGGCGATCATGTTGTTGTTGAAGGGCCTGGAAATCTTGATTTCGTAGATGCTTGCGCCCAGTTGCTCGGCCGCGGCGAACGCGGCCGACACGTAGTCGTGGCTGGTCTTGAGATCGGTGATGAGTACGATCCTGGTGCCCGGCTTGACCCGGCACATTTCCAGTTCCTGCACGAACAGGGTGGTGAGCTTGAATGGGTTGAGATCTGGTGCGTTCATGATGTCTGACTCGTTGCTGGTGGAAATTCCGGCGCGGACGCGCGGCGGAGCCGTCGCCGAGCTACTTGGGCCCTTGCAGTGCCTGGTCCACGGTGGTCTTGTCGATCAGGGCATAGTCAATGTCCACGACGGCAGGCAGCGATTCGCCATTGAGCAGCCTGGCCACGGTGGAAGTGCCCAGCTGGCCCCAGGCGAAGGGCCGCAGGTCCACCGTCATTGCGATCGCTCCGGCCTTGACGGCGCGCAGGGCGGCGGGCACGGCGTTGCTTCCCGTAATCACGATCTCGCCCTGCTTGCCGACTGCCGCCACGGCTTGCGCGGCGCCCAGCGCCTGTTCGTCATTGCCGCAGTAGATGCCCCTGATGTCCGGATGGGCGACGAGGATGTCCTCGGCCATGCGCAGGCCGAACTCCCGGGTCAGCGGGCCTTCTTTCTCGAACACCACGGACACGCCCTTGTGTTCCCTGATTCCGGCCTTGAATCCCATGCCGAAATTGCGGAACAGGTCCGCGCCGGCCGGGCCGCCGATCATCGCGACCTTCCCCGCCCCTCCGATCGCCTTGGCCATCCACCGGCCGGTGTCGAGCCCGATCTTCTGGAAATTGCCGGTCACCGCCACGCGCTGGCTGGGCGACTGCACGGTACGCACCACCGAGACGATGGGAATTCCCGCCCTGGCCGCCGCATCGTACGACGGCGCCACGGCCACCGAATCGATGGGTGAAACGATGATGGCGTCCACGCGCTTGGCGATCAGGTCGCCTATACCGTCGTTCTGCGTGGCCGCCACTTCATTGGCCGACACGTAGGACACATTCCAGCCGAGTTCCTTTGCCTTGGCATCGATGCCGCGCTTGACCTGGATATAGAACGGATTCGTATCCGAGGCGAGCGCAACACCGAGGGTCACCGGCCTGGCCTGCGCGGCGAGATTGGACGATAGGCATGCAAGGGCCAGGGCGAGCGAGACGACAGCGAGCTTTCTCATCATTCTTCCTTTCTGGAGAAGTCATTGCTACCAAGGACCGCGATCCGCGACAGGCGCAAGACTTCACGAAGCCGGAAACCGGCCGCGCGTTGCCAGTCGGGGAAGTGAAAAGGCTATCGACGGTGGCGAAGCTGGTCCGCCGCGGCCGCCGCGACGATGACCAGGCCCACGGCGACACGTTGCCAATAGGTACCGACGCCGGCGAGGTTCAGCACGTTGCCCAGCAGCACCATGATGAAGACGCCCACCACGCTGTTGAACAGCTTGCCCTCGCCTCCCTTGAGAGCCGCGCCGCCCAGCACCACCGCGGCGATCGCCGTCAACTCGTAGAATTCGCCGGCGGTCGGCTGGCCCGATTGCAGCCGGGCGGCGAGCAGGAATCCCGCCAGGCCCGCAAGGGTTCCGCAAATGGCGAAGGCGGCGATCTTCACGCGATGCACACGAATGCCGCATATCGACGCCGCCTGTTCGTTGCTGCCCACGGCGAAGACCCGGAACCCAATGGTGTGCAGCGGGCGCAGGCGCGGCCCTACCCGGTTGGGATGGCCCGCTTGCAGCGAAAAGCCCATCCCCCGGTTCTGCAGACTGATGCCGGTGCCAGGCACCACGATGCCGGACCCGAAGCCTTCGTAGTTGGATTGGATGAACGACACCATCATGCCGTCCGCATCCGCGGCGGCGAGGTAGACGGTGCCGCCTTGCCGCGGGGCGCCGGCCCCGAAGTCCCCGGCGCGACGCGGATCGATCAACGCGGCGCGGGCGTCGAGATACGCCTCGCTCAGCAGCGCGCGCGGATCGATGGCCATGGACTCAGGATCGCCCACGAAGGCCTCGACATCGGCAAAGGCCAGCTTCATGGCCTCGATCTGCAGGTGCAGCGCGTCGACGCCGTCGACGTCATGGCGGCGCAGGTCGTGCCGCTCCAGGATGCCCAGTGCGATGAGGGTGGCGATGCCCTGCGTATTCGGCGGGATCTCGTGCACGTCGACGTCGGCGATGCGCTGGGACAGCGTTCCGCACCACTGCGCCCGGTGCGAGGCCAGGTCGTCCATCGTCATGGCGCCGCCATGCCGCGCGGCGTGCGCAACCAGGGCCTCGCCCAGAGCGCCGCGGTACAACGCCTCGCCTCGGGTGGCGGCGATCGCCTCCAGGGTGGCAGCCAGCGGCGCATTGCGGAAGATCTCGCCAGGCGCGGGCGCGCGCCCGCCTGGCAGGAAGGCTTCGGCAAAACCGGGCTGGTCCGCGTAGTTGGGAGCGATCCGCTGCCACAAGGCCCCGATGATGGGGCTGACGGCGAACCCGTACCGGGCGTAGTCCACGGCGGGTTCGAACAATTGCTCGAATGGAAGCTTGCCGAATCGACGGCACAGCTCAACCCAGGACGAGACCGCGCCGGGAACGGTGACGCTGTCCCAGCCGCGCCGCGGCATGGCCTGCGCACCGGCGAAACGCGCCGGGTCCCACATGGCCGGCGCCCGGCCGCTGGCGTTCAGGCCGTGAAGCCGGGCTCCGTCCCAGACCACGGCAAAGGCATCGCTGCCCACGCCGTTGGCGGTGGGCTCGACCACCGTGGAGGCGATCGCGGCGGCCACCGCGGCATCCACCGCATTGCCTCCTTGCAGCATCATGCGCAGGCCTGCCTGGGCCGCCAACGGCTGCGAGGCGCAGACGACGCGCCGGGCCAGCACCGGCGACCGTTGCGACGGATAGGGCTGGGAGTAATCCATGGCCATGGCGGATCCGCGCGTCAGGCCAGGGCTTGCGAAACAGGGGTGACCCAGTGGCCGAAACGTTCGTTGCGGCCGCGGACCGCATCGAAGTAGAGCGATTGCAACTGCCGGGTGAGCGGCCCAGGGGTGCCGCTGCCGATGGGCCGGTCGTCGAGCGCGACGACCGGCGTGACTTCCGCCCCGGTGCCGACGAAGAACGCCTCGTCCGCGATGTACATGGAATCGCGCGTGAAAAACTCCTCGCGCACCACGAGGCCCTGGCTGCGGGCCAGCTGGATGATGGAATCTCGGGTGATGCCGTCGAGGATGTATGTCAGCGGCGGCGTGATCAGCTGGCCGTCGCGCACGATGAAGACGTTCTCCACCGAGCCCTCGGCCACGTGGCCCTGGGCGTCGAGCAACAGCGCTTCATCGTAGCCTCCGCGCAAGGCATCGGTCCGCGCCATCTGGAACAGCATGTAGTTGCCGCAGGCCTTGGCCTTGGACATGTTCGAATTGACGTGATGCCGCGTGTAGGACGAGGTCTTGACTCGGGTACCCTGCTCGAGCTTGCCCTGCCCCAGGTACTCGCCCCAGAACCAGACGGCGATGCCGACGCTGACCCGGCAGCCGCTGTAGTTCAGGCCCATGCCGCCATAGCCGATGTAGGCGACCGGACGCAGATAGCATTGAGCATGGCCGCTGGCGGCGACGGTTTCGCGGCAGGCCTCGATGATGGCGTCACGGCTGTAGGGGATGTCCAGCCCGATGATCTTGGCTGAATTGAAGAGTCGGTCTATGTGCGCATGGAGCCGGAAGATCGCCGTCCCGTGCTCGCCCTCATAGGCGCGTATGCCTTCGAAGACCCCGAAACCGTACTGGAAGCTGTTGCTGACGAAATGGACCGACGCGTCGGCCCAGTCGACCAGCTTGCCGTCGATCCAGATGGGTGAACCCTGCTCTTCCATGACCGCCTCCTCCCGGAGAACACCCCACGCGCCTGCGCCGTGCGGCAAACAAGGCCGACCAAAGGACTGCTCGGAAACTACTTGATGGGCGAAATCTTCAGGTTGCGCAGCATGCGCTGGAGGGTGGTCCGCAGCACCTCCAGGTCGGCGGGCGGAACGTCGTGGACCGACCATTCGTACTGCGCCGACACCGCCGGCAGCATGGCATCGAGAAGGTCGCGCCCCGCTTCCGTAATGGAGATCATGACGGCCCGGCCGTCGTCGTCGTCCTGTTCGACCGTGACCAGTCCTTGGGCTTCCATCCGCCCGATGGTGCGGCTGAGGGTGGACGACTCGATCAAGGTCAGTTCGATGAGATCGCGCATGCGGGCGTGATCGCGGCGGGTGAGCGCTATCAGCACACGGTACACGCTGGCCGTCTGATTGAAGGGCCGCAAGGCTTCGGTCAGGCTGATGGCGAGACGTTCCGACACCTGCCGCAGCAGATAGGCGGTTTTCTTTTCGCTGCGCCGATCGTTGAAGGCGTCGAGTTCGTCTTCTACTGGATCGACCGGTTTCCGCTTGGGGGAACGCATCGAGCTGGGAGCCATGGCCATTGATCGCGACACGGTTTCGATGGCGTATTAAGGCACAAATAAATCTGCATGTGCAAGTATTTTTACAAGGATTTTTAATTCTTCTTTTGCATCAACCTAAGACAGGACGTTGGCGCGGTCTCGACGCAATGCCTCGCGTGGACTGCCGCGCCCGGTACATGCGCGCTGGGCTCCTCGCCGCTACTCGATCGTGATGTTCGCCGCCTTGATCAGCTTCGCATATTTGGCATGCTCGGCGCGCACGTATGCGGCGAACGCCTCGGGCGCCGTTCCCTTGCCCACGAACGACTGCTCGCTCAGCACTTGCTTGACCCGCGGCGAATCGATCGCCTTGCGCACGGCCTCGTGCAGCTTGCCGACCACGTCCGCCGGCAACCCCGCAGGCCCCCAGAGGCCATACCACGACACCATTTCGAATCCTTGCAGGCCCGATTCGGCGACGGTCGGCACCTCGGGCAGCGCGGGCAGGCGCTGCGCGCTGGTGACGGCCAGCGCCTTGGTGCGGCCGGCCTTGACCGGCGGCAGCGATGACGGCACGGCATCGATGACGGCGCTGATGTGGCCTCCCATCAGATCGGTCAGCGCCGGCCCGGTCCCCTTGTACAGCACGATGGGAACGTCGGCCTTGGCCTCGTAGCTGATGGCGGCCTCCGCCAGGTGGCTGGCCGAGCCCGCGGCGGATGCGCCGAAGAAGTGCTTGCCGGGCTGCTGGCGCGCGAGGTCGATGAACTCGCGCAGGTTCCTGGCGGGCACGGCGGGGTTCGCGGTCACCAGCAGCGGCACTTCGCCCAGGTTGGTAATGGGCGTGAAGTCCTTGTTGATGTCGTAGGGCAGGCTCTTCAGGAGCAGGGGGCTGGCGGCGAAGGTGGACGCGTTCACCAGCAGCGTGTAGCCGTCGGCCGGTGCGCGGGCGACGGCTTCGCTGCCTATGGAGCCGCTGGCGCCGGCACGGTTCTCGACCACGAAGGTCTGGCCGAGCTGCTGCCCGAGGCTGTCCGCGAATACACGCGCGACGGCGTCCACCGTGCCGCCGGGCGGATAGGGAACGATGACGCGCACCGGACGATGCGGATAGGATTGCGCGCCGGCGGCCATGGCGGCGGCGCACGCCAGCATGCCGGCAAGGTAGCGAAGAAGGGCTTTCAAGTCTGTCTCCTTATCATGTCATTGCGGGGGAAGCGGAACTACCGGTGCTCGAAGATCCGCAGGGTGTCCTCGACCAGGTCGCGTTCGATGTCGCGCGTGATGAACACGATGCGGCTGCGGCGGTCGGCGTCGGGCCATGCGGGCAGGAAGGCATGCGGGTGGAAGACGTGCTGCACGCCGTGGATGACGACCGGCGTGCCGGGATGCTCGGCCACGTCGAGAATGCCCTTGACGCGCAGCAGGTCGGGGCCGCGCAGGCTGGCCAGCATCGCCAGCCAGCGCTGCACGCCGGCCCATGAGACCGGCGTGTCGCGGGTGACGACGTAGGCGCGGATGTGCTCGCCGTGGCGCGTGCGGTCGTGGCCGTCGTGCTCGTGGGCCGACGCGGCGCTCCCGCCGTGATCATCATGCCCATGGGCGTGGTGCGCCTGCCCGCCCGATTCATAGGCCTCGGCACGCAGCCATTGCCGCAGGTCGCGGGCCGGGCCGCCTCGCGTGCCGTCCACCCATGCGACCGGATCGGCCAGCGCCTGGCTTGCGCGGTCAAGGGCCGCGCCGGGATTCAGGCCCCGCAGGCGCGCAAGCAATGTTTCCGTTGCCCGGGACGGCACCAGGTCGGTCTTGGTCAGCACCAGCCGGTCCGCGACCGCCACCTGCTTGACCGCTTCGGCGTGGCGATCGAGCGTGCCGCCGCCGTTGCAGGCATCGACCGTCGTCACCACCTGCGCGAGGCGATAGCGCGCGGTCACCGCCGGCTCGCTCATCAGCGTATGGAGGATGGGCGCGGGATCGGCGAGTCCGGTGGTCTCGATCACCACGCGGCGCAGCGCCGGCCCGTGGAGCGAAAGGCGCTCGTCCAAGCGGCCGAATGCCTCCACCAGGTCGCCGCGGATGGTGCAGCAGATGCAGCCGTTGGCCAGCAGCACCATGTCTTCGCTGCTCTGTTCGAGCAAATGGTGGTCGAGCCCGACCTCGCCGAACTCGTTGACGATGACGGCGGTGTCCCGCAAGGCGGGCAGCGCCAGCAGTCGATTGAGCAGCGTGGTCTTGCCGCTGCCCAGGAAGCCTGTCAGGACCGTCACCGGCACGCGGCCGTCGTCCTGGTCCAAAGTGGTCATGGCATCGCTCCGGTCTGTGTCGCCCGCGCGCCGCCGTGCAGGCGCGCAAAGGAAGCCAGGGTGCGCGAGAGCCGCGCCAGCAGCCATCCGGCGGCGGCGTCCGGCACCGCCGATGCCGGATCGGACAGGACCGCCAGCACGCCCGCCAGCCCGCCGCCAGCCTCGGACGCGGCATGCCGGTCCAGCAGCGCCAGCGCCTCGTTCTCCTGCAGCCGGGCGGCCTCGGCGCGCAGGTAGTCGACGATGTCGCGCTCGAAATCCTGCAGCCGGACCACGACGCCGCCGATCCCGCAGGAGCAGGCGCCGCCGCCCATGGCGACGTGCTGCAGCGCCAGCTCGTTCCACAGGCGTCCCAGGTCGGCCGCCTGCCGGACAGCCGCTTCAGCCGGCACGGGCACGCTCGCGCAGGGCCGCGGTGGCCGCGGCGTCCACCGTGCCGGCGGCGGTCAGCGCCACGCCATACTTGTCGCGCGCCGCCTCGACGCTTACATAGCCCTCGCGCACGTCATCGGCCACGGCCTCGGGATCGCGCCCGAGCGGATCGCCGAAACCGCCGCCGCCGCCCGACAGCATCTTGTAGGCATCGCCCCGTTCCAGGCGCACGTTGAAGATCTTGGCGTTGGGCATGCTGTCGTCCCATTCGCCCTGCTTGCGGATGGCGATGCCGTTGCCGGCGGCCTCGTGGCCGCCTTCCAGCCCCCATGGCTTGCAATGCATGCGATCGATGCGCGTGGTGACGGCGAAGGGCGAGAGGGCCTGCACCACCATCTCGGCGCCCAGTCCGCCGCGATACGTACCCGCGCCGCCGCTGTCGGTGCGGATGGCGTAGCGTTCGACCAGGACCGGGTACTTCGCCTCCAGTTGCTCGGTGGGGCTGTTGTGCGTGTCGCCATCGTTGATGCACACCGTGACCGACACGCCGTCCTCGCGCGACTTCGCGCCCCAGCCGCCGCCCAGCGGGCCGATGCCGACGATGAACAGGCGGCCGTCCTCGGGCGATATGCCGTGGATGTTGGGGAACACCAGGTCGGCGTGATGGCCGGCGATGACCCGGTCCGGAATGGCGGGCGCAAGCGCCTTGAATATGGTGTCGATGACGGTCATCGGGAAGGTCATCCAGACCCGCATGGGAAAGGGGCGCTCGGCGCTGATCACGGTGCCCATGGGCATCACGACCTTCAATGGGCGGAAGCTCCCGTCGTTGACGGGATAGTCGGTGGGCGTGGTCAGGCACTTGAAGGCCACCTGGGCGCAGGCGATGCCCGTGGTGAAGCCCGAGTTGTAGAACCCGCGCACCTGCCGGCTCACGTCCGAAAGGTCGATGGTCATCTCGTCGCCCCGCTTGATCACCTTGACGCGGATCGGGATGCGCCGGCCCACGTCCACGCCGTCGTCGTCCATGTAGGACTCGGCCTCGTAGGTGCCGTCCGGAATGCTGAGCGTGTTCTGGCGCGCCACCGCCTCGGACTGGTCCATGATCCGCGCGATCGACGCATGCACCGCGTCGACGCCGTAGCGCTGGACCAGCTCCAGGAACCGCCGCTCGCCGGTGGTGATGGCCGTGATCTGGGCGCGCAGGTCGCCCAGCGCGCGCTCGGGCAGGCGCACGTTCATCGCGATGATGTCGACCAGGTCCTGGTTGACGACGCCCGCGCGGCGGTACTTGACGATCGGGATCTGTATCCCTTCGGAGAATATGTCGGTCGTGACCTGGCCCAGCGTGCCGCCCACGTCCAGCCAGTGCGCCATGCAGCAGGTGAAGGCGACGATGCGGCCCTCGTGGAACACCGGCATCGTGAAGGTGAAGTGATTCAGGTGGCTGCCGGTGACGTAGGCGTCGTTGGTGACGAGGATGTCGCCCGGCTGGATGTTCTCCAGGCCGAAATGGCGGATCTTGGCCTTGACGGTCTCGGACATCCCGCGAATGAACATGGGCAGGCCCAGGCCGATCGATACCGTATCGCCCTCGGGTGTGAACAGGCCGACGGTGAAATCCAGCGCCTCGTAGATGATGAGGTTGTACGCGGTCCTCATCAGGTTGGTCTTCATTTCTTCGGTGACGGCCAGGAGGCCGTTGCGGATGATCTCCACGGTCACCGGATCGACCGTGTCTTGGTTCATGTCTCGCGCGTTCATCAGCGTTCGCTCCCGATGGCCACATGCAGGTTGCCGCAGTCGTCCACGGTCAGTGCGTCGCCCGGCTGCACGACGGTCGTGGACGCATGCTCTTCGATCAATGCCGGACCGGCGATGCGGTTGCCCGCCAGCAGGGCGTCCCGGCGGTAGACGGGCGTCTGCACCTGGCCGTGGGTGCGGAAATACACCGGCTTGGTCGTGCGCAGCGCGGCCTCGGGCGGGACGTCGCCGCCGGCCGGCACGGCATGGCGAGGGGGCTTGCGCATCACGCCCATCACAGTCACGCGCAGGCTGACGATGTCGGCCGGCTCGGCCGGCGCGCTGGTGCCGTAGCGGATGGCATGGACGTCGTCGAAGTGGCGCTTGATGGCGTCGCGGTCGCGGCGCTCGAAGTACGCGCGCGGCAGATCCACGGTCACGGCGTGTTCCTGGCCCACGTAGCGCATATCGGCCGAGCGCTCGATGACGATATCGTCCGGCCGCACCGCCGAGGCGGCCACCGCGGCCCGCCCCTCTTCCTCCATCGATGCGTACAGCGCCTCGATCTCGTCGAACGACAAGTCCTCCAGGTGGCGGAACACCGAACGGACGTAGTCGTAGCGCAGGTCGCTGAACAGCATGCCGTAGGCCGAGAAATATCCCGGCGCATAGGGAATGAGCACGCGCCGTATGCCCAGCTCGCGCGCGATGGCCGAGGCATGCAGCGGACCGGCCCCGCCATAGACCACCATGGTGAAGCTGCCCGCGTCCAGGCCGCGTTCGGTCGTGACGGCCTTGACCGCATGGGACATCGCGGTCACCGCGATGCGCAGGATGCCGTCCGCGGCCTCGATCGTCTCCAGCCCCAGCGGCGCGGCGACGCGATCGCGCATGGCCGTGCGCGCGCCCTCCAGGTCCAGCGGCATCTCGCCGCCCAGGAAATGCTCCGCATCCAGGCGCCCCAGGATGAGATTCGCGTCGGTCACGGTGGGCTCGGTGCCGCCGCGGCCGTAGCAGACCGGCCCGGGCATCGAGCCCGCGCTTTGAGGGCCGACGCGCAGCGCGTTGCCCAGTTCGATGCGCGCGATGCTGCCTCCGCCCGTGCCCACTTCGAAAATATCCATCATCGGAATCTGGATGGGCAGGGCCTTTTCGTAGCCGCCGATCAGCGCGCTGCCGGTGGTGAGTGGCCGGCCTTCGCTGATCACGCCGGCCTTGGCCGTCGTGCCTCCCATGTCGAACGCGATGGCGTCGGGCAGCCCGAGCTGCGCGCATATCGCCTGGGCGCCGATGACGCCCGCTGCAGGCCCGGACTCCAGCATGCGCACGCATTCGCGGCGCGCATGTTCTAGCGGGAACAGTCCCCCGGTGGATTGCACCGCATAGAAATCGCCGCCGAAGCCGCGCTCGCCCAGGTGGGTTTCCAGCTGTCCCAGGTAGGCCGACACGCGCGGTCCGACATAGGCGTTGGCGACGGCGGTCGACACCCGCTCGAACTCGCGGTATTCCTGCGACAGTTCGTGCGAAGCGGTGACGAAGGCGTGCGGCAATTCCTCCAGCAGGATCTCCTTCACGCGCTTCTCGTGGCCTGGCTGACGATAGGAATGCAGCAGCAGCACCGCGGCCGCCTCCACGCCCTGCGCCTTGAGTTCGCGGGCGACCTCCCGCACGAGGGCTTCGTTCAACGGCTTGTGGATGCTGCCGTCGGCGCGCAGCCGTTCCTGCACCTCGTAGCGCAGCGAGCGCTTGACCAGCGGCTTGTGCTTGGCGAAGAAGAGGTTGTAGGCATCGGGGCGATTCACGCGGCCGATCTCGTAGATGTCGCGAAACCCTTCGGTGATGAGCAGCGCGGTCTTGGCGCCGTTGCGCTCGAGCAGCGTGTTGATCGCGATGGTCGAGCCATGCAGGAAGAGATAGCCGTTGCGCAGGTCGATGCCGGCGCCGTCCAGCGTGTGCTGGATGCCTTCGACCAGGCGGCCGTGCGTGGACAGGGCCTTGCCGAAATGCAGGGTGCCGGCGCTTTCGTCGAACGCGGCCATGTCGGTAAACGTGCCGCCGATATCCACGGCGATGCGCAGGGGCGCGGCCTCTGGCGCCAGGTTGGGTTCTGTCATGGTGGTGGACGCAGTTCGGGCGGCCGGGGCGGGCCCGGCGCCGTTGATCGGATGTCCGTACGGATCGCGCGACGTCGTGACGATTCGCAGTGTAGGAAGGGCGCAGATATCTTCCTAGCCTTGAATCAGAGATTTCAGACATGCCAAAATAGAGATGTCTTTACCGACGCGCCGCTGCCATGAACCAAGCCGACCTGAAGCTGTTCGTCGAAGTCGCCGAGACCGGCAGCTTCACCAAAGTCGCGGCGGCGCGCCAGACGGTGCAATCGCACATCAGCCGCCAGATCGGCAATCTCGAACGCGAGTGCGGCGGCAGGCTGTTCCGCCGCACCGGCCGCGGCGTGGTCCTCACCGAGTTGGGCGAGCACATCATCACGCGCGTGCGGGGCTGGCTCGCCGACACCGACCAGTTGTTCCGCGAGATCCGCTCCACTTCTTCGGTCCCCATGGGAGAGGTCCGGCTGGGCATCCTCCCCTCCGCCGCCCATCCCCTCCTGACCACGCTGTTCGGCCGCCTGTGCGCGCGGTA
>Ga0182748_1002021_pt1 | contig 18809 bp, 18 predicted proteins | sample eDN3rd37CKraftOP_FD_128877 | JGI IMG/M metagenome (GOLD analysis project Ga0182748, IMG submission 128877) | Enriched Organic Plus compost microbial communities from Emeryville, California, USA - eDNA 3rd pass 37_C Kraft OP (version 2) (version 2) ...
CGCATGGATCCGCGCCAGGCTCGCCTCGCCGACACCGGCCTGCCGCAGCCGTTCCAGCCGGCGCGCATGGGTCTTCTTCGAGCCGAGCGCGCCGATATAGAAGCAGTCGCTGGCGAAGGCGTGCTGCAGCGCCGGGTCGTCGATCTTCGGATCGTGCGTGAGCGCGACAAAGGCCGTGTAGCGGTCGACGCCGATGCGCGGCAGCGCTACGTCTGGCCATTCGGCGATCACCGGCACGTCGGGAAAACGCTCCGGCGTCGCGAAGGCGGTGCGCGGGTCGACCACCGTCGCGTCGTAACCGGCGATCCGCGCCATCGGCGCCAGCGCCTGGCTGATATGCACCGCGCCGATCATCACCAGCCGCGGCGGCGGCACATGCACGGTGAGGAACACGCGTCCCTCCGCCGTTTCCACCATGCCGCTCTTGCCCATCCGCAGCCGCGCTTCGAGCACGTCGCGCAGCGGGTCCTCGGCAACCTTGTCGGCCGTCACCAGACGTTGCGCGCCCGTCTCCACCGCCGTGACGACGATGGCCGCGCGCCGCGCCGCGCGCTCCGCATTGAGCGCGGACAGGATCGACAGTTTCACGCTGACCTCCGGCCTTCCACGCGTGCCGTGCTCACGCGCTCACTCCACCCGCTCGACATAGACGCGGATCGTGCCGCCGCAGGACAGGCCCACCTGCCAGGCGGTCTCGTCCGCCACGCCGAATTCCAGCATCTTCGGCGCGCCGCTCTCGATCACGTCGAGTGCCTCGGTCACCACCGCGCCTTCGACGCAGCCGCCCGAGACCGAGCCGAGAAAATTGCCCTGGTCGTCGATCACCAGATTGGATCCGACCGGACGTGGCGCCGAACCCCAGGTCTCCATCACGGTGGCGAGCGCGACGCCGCGCCCGTCTTTTCTCCAGGCTTCCGCCGCCTTGAGGATTTCGTCGTCATTCGCATGCATGACGCACCTCCCGCGCTTGCTGCGCATCATATGGTCCGGCCGGTTCGTCCCGGCAATGCTCTACGCCACCCGGCGCAGCCACGCCTTGGGGTCGGCCACCGCCCCGCCCTCGCCCGACAGGGCGCGGCACAGGCTCGCGATCGAATCCAGATTGTGGATCGGCCGGAACTCGTCCACATGCGGCAGCATGGTCCGGATGCCGCGCGCCTTCGCTTCGAACCCGTCGAAGCGCAGCAGCGGGTTGAGCCAGATCAGCCGCCGGCACGACCGGTGCAGCCGGTCCATTTCGAAGGCGAGCGTCGCGTCCGCGTCGCGCTCGAGCCCGTCGGTGATCAGCAGCACGGTGGCATCGCTGCTCAGCACCCGGCGCGCCCACAGCCGGTTGAACGCCGCGAGCGACGAACCGATCCGCGTCCCGCCGGACCAGTCCATCACGCTCGCCGAGCACGCCGCCAGGGCCTCGTCGGGATCGCGCTCCTTCAGCGCCCGCGTGACGTTGGTGAGGCGCGTGCCGAACAGAAACGTGTGCACGCGCTTGCGCGCATCGGTCACCGCGTGCAGGAAATGCAGGAACAGCCGCGAGTACTGGCTCATCGAGCCGGATATGTCGAGCAGCGCGACGATCGGCGGCAGCTTCGTCTTCGGTCCGAGATAATGCAGGTCGATCACCGCGCCGCCCGCCTTCAGGCTGGAGCGCAGCGTCCGGCGCAGGTCGATGACATGGCCGTGCCGGTGCGGTTTCAGCCGCCGCGTCTTCAATTCGTCGAGCGGCAGCACCAGGCGGCTGATCGCGTCCTTGGCGGCGGCGATCTCGGCCGCGCTCATTTGCGCGAAGTCCTTGCGCTGCAGCACTTCGCGCGTCGAGATCGTCAGCCGCGCGTCGATCTCGACCTCGCGCTTCTCGTCTTCGCGCTTCGATTCAAGCCCCTGGAACAGCGCCTCTTGCACCCGCTGCGAAGCGGGCGGCTCGGCCCGGTCCGGCCGTGCCGGCGCCTGTGGCATCATCATCGCCATCAGCCGTTCGAGATAGGCGCGCTTGCGGAAGAAGAGCCGAAACGCCTGGTCGAACAGCACCGAGTGCTCGTGCCGTTTCACGAACACCGCGTGCAGCATCCAGTAGAAGTCCTCGCGCGTACCGACGCCGGCAGCCTCGAGCGCGGCCAGGGCATCGAGCACCGCGCCCGGCCCCACCGGAATTCCCGCCGCGCGCAACGCGCGGGCGAAATAGACGATGTTCTCGGCGAGCCGCCCCGCGGGTTCAGCGTCGGCCACGATCGCACCCTCCGTGCTCACTCCGCCGCCCGCAGCGCGGCCCGCACCTCGTCGATCAGCGCCTTCACCTTGGTGCCGTCGAGCCCGGCGATGTCGTCCTGGTACTTGAGCAGCACGCCGAGGGTGTCCGACACGGTGGCGGGGTCGAGCGCGACGGCATCGAGTTCCGACAGGGCCGTCGCCCAGTCGAGCGTCTCGGCGACGCCCGGCGCCTTGAACAGGTCCTCCTTGCGCAGCGCCTGCACGAAGCCGACGATCTCGCGCGACAGCTTCTTGCCGATGCCGGGCACCTTGGCCTGCACGATGGTCAATTCGCGCTCGGCGCTCGGATAGCCGACCCAATGATAGAGGCAGCGCCGCTTCAGCGCGTCGTGCACCTCGCGCGTGCGGTTCGACGTGATCACCACGATCGGCGGATGCTCCGCCTTGATCGTGCCCATTTCCGGCACCGTCACCTGGTAGTCCGACAGCACCTCCAGCAGGAACGCCTCGAACGCCTCGTCGGTGCGGTCGAGCTCGTCGATCAGCAGCACCGGCGGCCCGGCGACGTCCGGCTCCAGCGCCTGCAGCAACGGCCGCCGGATCAAGAAGCGTTCGGAGAAGATGTCGGAGGCGAGCGACTCGCGATCGGCGACGCCTTCGGCTTCGGCGAGGCGGATCGCGATCATCTGCGCGCCGTAGTTCCACTCGTAGACCGCCGCGGAGACGTCGAGCCCCTCGTAGCATTGCAGCCGGATGAGCCGTCGCCCGAGCGTGGCGGCGAGCACCTTCGCGATCTCGGTCTTGCCGACCCCGGCCTCGCCCTCGAGGAAAATCGGCCGGCCCATTTTCAGCGCCAGGAACAGCACCGTGGCGAGCGGCCGGTCGGCGACGTAGTCAGCCCCGGTCAGGAGTTGCAGGGTGGCGTCGATCGAGGTCGGCAGCGGCTGCGCCGTGTCGGTCGTGCGGTCGGTCATGCGTGCGTTCATGCGGCGAGGTTACACGCTCGCGGGGCACCTTGTCGCGCCGGCCGCCGCGGAGCGGCGTTGCGGCGGACGCAGGGGCGCGGGCGGGGCACGTGAGCCTTTCCGTTCCCCGGACGCGGCAGCGCGATCCGGGGACCAGGGACGACACGTACGAAGCCGCCTTCGCTGCGCGACTTGACTTTTGCCTTCCGGATCTGCGGCGCGCCGCGCCTTCTCCGGGACCCGATGAGGACGGCGAACCGCCCGCTCCTCACCCGGCCGCGGCGGCGACCGCGCGCTTGGCCAGCACCCCGATCAGATGCGCGCGGTATTCGGCGCTGCCGTGGATGTCGCCGTTGAGCCCTTCCGCCGGGACCGTCAGCCCTTCGAGCGACTTCGGCGCGAAGCGCTTCTTCAGCGCCTCCTCAAAGGCGGTGACGCGGAACACGCCGTTCGATCCGGCGCCCGTCACCGCGACACGGATGTCGGAGCTGCGCTTGGCCACGAACACGCCGACCAGCGCATAGCGCGAGGCGGGGTTGCGGAACTTCTCGTAGGCCGCCTTGCGCACGATCGGGAAGGAGATCTTGGTGATGATTTCGTCCGGCTCCAGCGCCGTCTCGAACATGCCGGTGAAGAACGCGTCGGCCTCGATCTTGCGCTTGTTCGTGACAATCGTCGCGCCGAGGCCGAGGCACGCGGCCGGGTAGTCGGCGTTCGGATCGTTGTTGGCGACCGAACCGCCCAGCGTGCCCTTGTGCCGCACGGCCGGATCGCCGATCTCGCCGGCGAGATGCGCCAGCGCCGGGATGTGCTCCTGCACTACCGGCGAGGTCGCCACCTCCACGTGCCGCGTCATCGCGCCGATCGTGATCGAGCGGCCCTTCAACTCGATGCCGGTGAGGCCCTCGACCTTGGACAGGTCGATCAGCGCCGACGGCGAGGCGAGTCGCTGCTTCATGGTCGGGATCAGCGTCTGGCCGCCGGCCAGCAGCTTGCCGTCCTCGATCTTGCCGAGCAGGTTCGCCGCCTGCCGCAGGCTGGTCGGACGATGGAAGTCGAAAGCGTACATGGTCTCTCCTTTCCCGGCCTCCGCGCCCCTGGCGGCGGCGGCCGGCTGATCCTCATTCCGCCGCGGTCTGCAGCCGCGCCTGCGCCTGTATCGTCCGCCACACCACCTGCGGCGTCGCCGGCATCGGCACGTCCTCGGTGCCGAGCGCGTCGGTGATCGCGTTCATCACCGCCGCCGGCGCCGCGATCGCGCCCGCCTCGCCGCAGCCCTTCATCCCGAGCGGGTTCGACGGGCACTTGGTCTCGGTCGTGTCGACATGGAACGACGGCAGGTCGTCGGCGCGCGGCATCGTGTAGTCCATGAACGAGCCGGTCACGATCTGGCCGTTCTCGTCATAGACGACATGCTCGAGCAGCGCCTGGCCGACGCCCTGCGCGATGCCGCCATGGACCTGACCCTCGACGATCATCGGATTGATCAACGTCCCGAAATCGTCGACCGCCGTCCAATTGACGATCGTGGTGACGCCCGTCTCCGGGTCGATCTCCACCTCGCAAATGTGGCAGCCGGCCGGGAAGGTGAAGTTGGTCGGGTCGTAGAACGCCCCTTCCTTCAATCCCGGCTCGAGGTCCTGGCCGGAGAACTTGTGCGCGACATAGGCGTTGAGCGCCACTTCGCCCCACGCCGCCGACTTGTCGGTGCCGGCGACTGTGAACTTGCCGTCCTTGAACTCGATGTCGCTCTCGGCGGCTTCGAGCATGTGCGCCGCCACCTTCTTTGCCTTGGCCTCGACCTTGTCGAGCGCCTTGACGATCGCCGACATGCCGACCGCACCGGAGCGCGAGCCGTAGGTACCCATGCCGAACTGCACCTTGTCGGTGTCGCCGTGCACGATCGCCACGTTTTCGATCGGAATGCCCAGCCGGTCCGACACCAGCTGCGCGAAGGTGGTCTCGTGGCCCTGTCCGTGCTGATGCGAGCCGGTCAGCACCTCGACCGTGCCGGTCGGGTTGACCCGCACCTCGGCCGATTCCCACAGGCCGACGCCGGCGCCGAGCGAACCGACCGCCTGGCTCGGCGCGATGCCGCAGGCCTCGATATAGGTGGAATAGCCGAGCCCGCGGATCTTGCCGCGCCGCGCCGCCTCCCGCTTGCGGCGGCCGAAATTCTTCACGTCGGCGATCTCCATCGCCTTCTTCAGCGACGCGTGGTAGTCGCCCGCGTCATAGGCCATGATCACCGGCGTCTGGTGCGGGAAGTTCTTGATGAAGTTGCGTTTGCGCAGCTCCGCCGGGTCGAGTCCGAGTTCGCGCGCCCCCGCCTCCACCAGCCGCTCGATCACGAAGGTCGCTTCCGGCCGGCCCGCGCCGCGATAGGCGTCGACCGGCACGGTGTTGGTGTAGACCGCGTCGACCTCGCAATAGATTGCCGGGATGTCGTACTGGCCCGACAGCAGCGTCGCGTAGAGATAGGTTGGCACCGACGACGAGAAGGTCGACATGTAGGCGCCGAGATTGGCGATCGTCTTCACCCGCAGCGCCGTGATCTTGCCGTTGTCGCCGAAGGCGAGCTCGGCATGGGTGACGTGGTCGCGGCCATGCGCGTCGGCGACGAAGGCCTCGGTGCGGTCGCAGGTCCACTTCACCGGCCGCCCGAGCCGGCGCGCCGCCCACAGGCACACCACCTCCTCAGGATAGATGAAGATCTTCGAGCCGAACCCGCCGCCCACATCCGGCGCGATCACCCGCAGCTTGTGCTCCGGCGCCATGCCGACGAAGGCGGAGATGACGAGCCGGGCAACGTGCGGATTCTGCGACGTGTTCCACAGCGTGAAGCTCTCCGACCCGGCATCGTACTCCGCGAGCGCCGCGCGCGGCTCCATCGCGTTCGGCGCAAGCCGGTTGTTGGTGAAATCGAGCCGTGTCACGTGCTTGGCGGCGGCGAAGGCCGCATCGACCGCGCTCGCCTCGCCCAGGTGCCACTGGTAGATCGTGTTGTTGGGCGCCAGCTCGTGGATCTGTGGCGCGCCGGGCGCCTGCGCCTTGGCCGGGTCGGCCACCGCCGGCAGCACCTCGTAGTCGACCACCACCCGCTCGGCCGCGTCCTTCGCCTGCGCCAGCGTGTCGGCCACCACCACCGCGACCGGGTCGCCGACATGGTTGGCCTTGCCGTGGGCGAGCGCCGGATGCGGCGCCATCTTCATCGGCGAGCCGTCCTTGGAATGGATCATCCAGCCGCAGATCAGGTGGCCGATCTTGTCGTCCGCCAGCTGCGCGCCGGTCAGCACGCCGGTCACGCCGGGCATCGCCTCCGCCGCCGTCGTATCGATGCTGCGGATCCGCGCATGCGCATGCGGCGAGCGGACGAAATAGGCATAGCCCTGCCCCGGCCGGCTGATGTCGTCCGTGTACTGGCCCTTGCCGGTGAGAAAACGGAAGTCCTCCTTGCGCCGCACCGCGGCACCAATGCCGGTGACGTTGCTCATGGCGTTCTCCCTAAAAGCGTCGCGACCGCTCTATTCGGCGGCTTTGCTGACGGCACCTGCCGGGGTCCCCGCGCCCATGGCCTGCGCCCCGGCTGCGATCGATTTCACGATATTATGGTAGCCGGTGCAGCGGCACAGATTGCCTTCGAGCTCCTCGCGGATCGTCTGCTCGTCGAGGGCATGGCCCTTACGCCGCACGATGTCGATCGCCGTCATCACCATGCCCGGCGTGCAGAAGCCGCATTGCAGGCCGTGATTCTCGCGGAACGCCTCCTGCATCGGGTGCAGCTTGCCGTCGCTCGCCAGGCCCTCGATCGTGGTGACCGCGGCGCCGTCCGCCTGCCAGGCGAACATCGTGCACGACTTCACCGCTTCCCCGTCCACATGCACGACGCAGGCGCCGCATTGCGACGTGTCGCAGCCGACATGGGTCCCGGTCAGACGCAGGTTCTCGCGCAGGAACTGCACCAGCAGCGTGCGAGAATCGACATCCGCGGTGACGGCTTTGCCGTTCACCGTCATTGTCACGGCAGGCATGAGATCCTCCTCCAAGAGGGCGAACGCCCCGATTTCAGCACCAAACGGAGGGGTTGCGGCTTTTCGGATCGGAAATCGCGCCGTTTGTGCCCGATTTGGCGCCTTCGAACTGGTCTAAGTCTGAACCCGGTCCCCGCGGCAGGTCAAGGGAGCGCGATGCGGGTGGCCCCCTCCGGCCGTGAATGGCTGGCTGGGAAGGGCGAACGGTGCCGACCCGTTCTCGTGCCGCGGATGCGCCTCGGCAGGAAACGACGTCGGCTGACTGACCGCGCTCCCCTGGCCGCAAAACACGTCGCAGCCCCGGTCGGCAGCGCAGCACTTACGTGCTGCACGGCATCCGGGGCACGTCGCGCGAACACGACGTCCGGGCTTGACCGGCCGTCACACGTTCTCCGCGAATACGTCGCGCAGAAAGTCGGTAACGTCGCGCCCGACGCTCACTCCCCGGCGGCGACCTCCGGGTTCACCGCCGCGGCGAACTTCTCGAAGAACTGGTCGGCGAGCTTCTTCGCCACCCCGTTCACCAGCCGCTGCCCGAGCTGGGCGAGCTTGCCGCCGATCTGCGCCTCGACATTATAAGTGAGCAGCGTGCCGCTTTCGTTGTCGGTCAGCGCCACGGTGGCGCCGCCCTTGGCGAAGCCGGCCACCCCGCCGTCGCCCTCGCCGGAAATGCGGTAGCCGTTCGGCGGGTCGAGGTCGGACAGCGCGACCTTGCCTTTGAACCGCGCCTTGACCGGGCCGATCTTGTTGGTCGCCACCGCCTGGAACTCGGTGTCGGAGATCTTGTCCAGCGATTCGCAGCCGGGGATGCAGGCCTTCAGGACCTCGGGATCGTTGAGCTTTTCCCACACCACGCTGCGGGGGGCGGCGAGTTGCACCTCGCCGGTCATGGTCATCGCCATCGTCGTCTCCTTCGCCGGCGCCAAACACACGGATCGCCCGTGAAAGGCGTGCGGCACTCTAGCGACCGAAACGGTCATGGAAAGGGCTTTCGGCGCATGGCACGCCCGCAGGGGATTGCGCCGCGCCGGCAGAAAGGTAATCGTTCCGCCGGCCCGCCATGACCGATCCGCTCGCGCCCTCCTCGCTCCACGGCCCGCTGCTCGCCAGCGCGCCCATGCGCGCGCTGGTCTCGGACGAGGCCCGGCTGCAGCGCATGCTCGACGTCGAGGCGGCGCTCGCCCGCGCCGAGGCGAGGGTCGGGATCATTCCCGCGGACGCCGTCGGCCCCATTGCCGCCGCCTGCGCCGCCGCCCGCTACGACCTCGGCGCGCTCGGCGCGGCCGCGGCCTCCGCCGGCAATGTCGCCATTCCCCTGGTCAAGGCGCTCACCGCCGAGGTGCGCAAGTCCGACGAGAACGCCGCCCGGTACGTCCATTGGGGCGCCACCAGTCAGGATATCATCGACACCGCGCTGATGCTGGAGCTGCGCGCGGCCATCGACCTGCTCACGGCCGATCTCGACCGGGCCGTTGCCGCCTTCGCCGCGCTCGCCGAGCGCCACCGCCGCACCCCGATGGCCGGACGCACCTGGCTGCAGCACGCATTGCCGATCCCCTTCGCCTTGAAATGTGCCGGCTACGCTGCCGCATTGGCCCGCTCGCGCGCGCGTCTCGCCCGTCTGCGTGCCGAGGCTCTGGCACTGCAATTCGGCGGCGCCGCGGGCACCCTCGCCTCGCTTGGCGAGGACGGCCTCACCGTCGCCGAGGCGCTGGCGCGGGAGCTCGATCTCCCTTGCCCCGACGCGCCCTGGCACAGCCACCACGACCGCATCGCCGAGATCGCCGCCGCCTGCGCGATCCTCGCCGGCACCTGCGGCAAGATCGCCCGCGACGTGGCGCTGCTGATGCAGACCGATGTCGGCGAAGCGTTCGAGCCGGCCGGCGAAGGCCGCGGCGGCTCCTCGACCATGCCGCACAAGCGCAACCCGGTCGCCGCCGCCGCCGCCCTGACCGCGGCGACGATGGCGCCGAACCTCGCCGCCACGGTGCTCGCCGGCCTCGTCCAGGAACACGAGCGCGCCCTTGGCGGCTGGCAGGCGGAATGGACCACCGTGCCGGCCCTGCTGCTGGTGACGTCCGGCGCCCTCGCCGCCATCGTCGATATCGGCGAGGGGCTGGAAGTCGACGCCACCCGCATGCGCGCCAATCTCGAGGCGACCGGCGGCCTCGTCATGGCCGAGGCGGTGATGATGGCGCTGGCACCGACATTGGGGCGCATGGAAGCCCATCATCTGGTCGAGGCGGCGGCGAAGAAGGCCGTGGCCGAGCAGCGCCACCTCGACGAGATCCTCGCCGAGGACGCGCGCGTCGCCGAACACCTCGACGCCGACGCGCTCGCGCGGCTGTTCGATCCGCTCAATTACCAGGGCATGGCCCAAGCCTTCATCGACCGTCTGCTCGCATCCACCGAACGATAAACTGGAGGAATCCATGCCCGTGATCGACGCGGACGGCTGTCCAATTCACGTTGCCGTCGAAGGCCCCGACGGCGCGCCGGTGCTGATGCTGTCGAACTCGCTCGGCACCAACCTGCACATGTGGGACGACCAGATGCCGGCCTTCACCCGGCATTTCCGCGTCGTGCGCTACGACAGCCGCGGCCACGGCCAGTCGGGCGCACCGCACGGCGAATATACGATCGAGCGCCTGGGCCGCGACGCGCTGGCGGTGATGGACGCGCTCGGCCTCGAACAGGTCGATTGGTGCGGCCTGTCCAAGGGCGGCATGGTCGGGCAATGGCTGGGCACCAACGCGCCGCAGCGCATCGGCCGCCTGGTTCTCTGCAACACCGCCGCGCACATGGCGCCGGCCGACCTGTGGAACCAGCGCATCGCCGCCGTCACCGCCAACGGCATGGCGCCGCTGGTCGAGAGCGTGGTCGAGCGCTGGTTCACCAAGGCGTTTCGCGAGAAGGCGCCGCAGGCAGTCGATCGCATCAGGCAGATGCTGCTGACGACCCCGCCGCACGGCTATGCCGGCTGCTGTGCCGCCGTCCGCGACATGGACCAGCGCGAGACGATCCGGTCGGTCACGGCGCCGACCCTGGTCATCGGCGGGCGCCAGGATCCGGCGACGCCGCTCGCCGCCGCCGAGCTGATCCAGAAGCGCATCCCCGGGGCGCGGCTGGTCGTACTCGAGGCCGCCCATCTCTCCAATATCGAGCAGCCGGCGGAATTCACCGCCGCCGTGCTCGAATTCCTCGGCAAGTGACGGGGGCCGCGATGGACGAGAAGGACCGCTACGACCAGGGCATGGCCCGCCGCCGCAAAGTGCTCGGCGCCGCCTGGGTCGACCGTGCCAATGCCAACAAGACGGCCTTCAACGAGGAGTTCCAGGATCTCATCACACGCTATGCCTGGGGCGAGATCTGGACCCGGCCGCATTACGACGAGCGCACCCGCCGCGTGCTCGTCATCGGCACCATGCTCGCGCTCGACAAGTGGGACGAGTTCCGCATGCACGTCCGCGCCGCCCTCACCGAGGGCGGCTTCACGCCGGACGACATCAAGGAAATCATCCTGCAGCAGGCGATCTATTGCGGCGTGCCCGCCGCCAATCACGCCTTCAAGGAAGCGGCCACGGTGATCGCCGAGCTCGGCCGCTGAGCCGCGCTCACGCGGCCTGGGCGTATTCCGGCTCGGCCGCCACCGGCTCGGCGACCGGCTCCATCACGGCAACCGGCGCCTGCCCCACCGGCATCTGCTCGATCAGGCTGAGCGCCCCCGCCGCCGCCGCCAGCAGCAGCTGCAGCGAATAGGCCAGGGCCGGCGCGTCGCGCCCGAGCAGGATCGCCGGCAGCGCCAGCACCGTGCTGAGCCCGATCAGCGCCGCCAGCGCCGCGCGCAGGGTCATCTGGTGCTCGTCGTCGCCCCGCCACGGATCGCCGCGCAGCCGCTCGACCAGATAGACGACGAACAGCGCCGCCACGGCCAGCTTGCCCGCCCCCAGCGCCGCCGTCGTCAGCAGCACGCCGTCGGCGCCCAGCCCGAAGGTCTGGCGCAGGAAATGGGCGATTTCGGCATGGGCGAAGTCGTCGAGCCCGATCCAGGGCGAGGTCAGCACCCGCGCCGCATCGAGCGCCCATGACAGCGCGAAGTAGCAGCAGATGGCACCCAGGATGAATGTCGCCGCCTGCGTCGCAGCGCGCATCGCCCGCTCCTCTGGCCCCCCACGGGCCATGCGAGCTTAAGAAAGAGTAAATTCGGCGGGCAATGTAAACCTTTTATTTACCTTAAATCGGCGGGCACGCGGCCGCACCCGCGGGCCGGCGCGCACCGAAAGGCCTGCGGTTGCGCCGCGGACGGCGCCTCACCCGCCGCGCCGGGCCCGGAAGGCCTGCGGCGAGGTGCCGGTGTGGGTGCGGAAGAAGCGGGCGAAATGCGACGGGTCGGCGAAGCCGAGATCGAAGGCGATCTCGTGAATCGTCGCGCCGGTGAAAACCAGCTGCCGTTTCGCCTCCGTCGCCACCCGCTGCCGGATCAGGTGCCCGGCGGTCACCCCCGCCGCGCGCTTGACGTGATCGTTGAGCCGGTCCGGGGTCATCGCCAGCGCGTCCGCGTAGAAGGCGACCTGCCGCTCGCTGCGGAAATGCGTCTCGACCAGCGCCCGCAGCGCCGCCACCGTCGCGTCGGCGGGCTGCAGCGTCGCGACCCCCGACAGCGCCTGGCTGGCGGCGAGCCGGGCCACGCCGATGCCGATCAACGCCAGCAGGCTACGCATCGCCAGGCGATGGCCGTCGCGCGCCATCAGGTGCTCCTCGTTGAGCTCGGCGCACAGCCGCGCCAGCCGCTGCGTCTGCGCGCCGCTCGGCAGCGGGATCACCGGCTGCCGCGCCGCTTCCCGCAGCCAGGCCGCGAACGCGCCGCCCTGCTCGCCGAGCGCGGCGGCGACGTCGTCGCTGAAGCTGAGCACCCAGCCTTCGCTGACCCGCGGCGCAAAGCGGAAACCGTGCGCCACCGGCGGCGGCACCAGCATCACCGTCGGCGCGGAGAATTCGATCACTGCCTCCTCGAGCACCATCTCGCCGCCGCCGCCGGTGAGCAGCAGGATCTGGAACAGGTTGCGGTGCCGGTGCGGACTGATCGTCCAGTCATGCACCTGCGAGCGCGATGCGATCGTCTCGATATGGATGAAGTCGAACGCGCGGTCGTCCGGCGGGTCGCCGTAGAGATGAAACAGCGGCAGGCTCGTGACGCTCGGCATCGGCGCAGGATACGCGAGCGCCGCCGCGCTTCAACCGCGTCGGCTCACACCTGCTTGTAGGAGCGCGCGTGATAGACCAGCGCCGGCACGGCTGGCCCGAGCCGGATCGCCGCGACCGCGCCGAAGATGACATTGTGGCTGCCGACCTCGTGCATCAGCGTGATCCGGCAGTCGAACGCCGCCACCGCCGAGGCCAGCGCCGGTGCGCCGGTCGCGAGCGTGAGCCACTCCGTGGTGGAAAAGCGCCGCTCGAGCGGCAGCCCCGTGCGGCCCGCAAACAGTTTCGCGATCCCCTCGTCCGAGGCCGCCAGCGTGTTGACGCAGAACACGCCGTTGCGGTGCAGATACGGCGTCACGTGGCTGCGCTTGTTGACGCAGACGAGCAGTGTCGCCGGCGTGTCGGAGACGGAGCACACCGCCGTCGCGGTCAGCCCGGCCGTCCCGGCCGCGCCCGCTGTCGTTACGACATGAACCGCCGCCCCGAGCCGGCTCATCGCCTCCCGGAACAGACCGGCATCGATCGCGTCGCCGCCCTCGACTTTCGGCGGAGACGGGTTGTCCGCCGGTTCGTTCCTTCGGCTCATCGGCACGTCCTTCTCCCGTCTTTTCGTATGGGGCGGGCGCCGATGCAACCACGGCATCGCCCACAGCGCCGCCGCGAGCCTGTGAGCAACTCCCATCCGGCGCCGTTGCCGCTCCTGCAACGCCCTGTTAACAATGGGTGCCAGAGCCGTCTGAGGGGGCGGCTCGACGGCCTGCTTAAGCGGACGTGCAAAACAGAGGGGGCGCGGCGGACGTGGAAATATTCGTCCAACAGCTGATCAATGGGCTGACTCTCGGTTCGATCTACGGCCTGATCGCCATCGGTTACACGATGGTGTTCGGCATTATCGGCATGGTGAACTTCGCCCACGGCGACGTGTTCATGGTGTCTGCCTTTGTGGCGCTGATCGCCTTCCTCATTCTCACCACGTGGCTCGGCATCGGCTCGGTCGTGCTGGCACTGCTGATCGTGCTGGTGATCGGCATGATCTTCACCTCCTTCGTCAGTTGGGCGATCGAGCGCTACGCCTATCGACCCTTGCGCGGCTCGTTCCGTCTCGCGCCGCTGATCTCCGCGATCGGCATGTCGATTTTCCTGATGAACTTCGTTCAGGTCGCGCAGGGCCCGCGCAACAAGCCCGTGCCGCCGATGCTGCAGGAGGTCATCGTGCTGATGGAGCGCGACGGCTACGCGGTCACGCTCTCCTACAAGCAGATCATCATCTGGCTGGTGACCGCCGCGCTGCTGGCGTGCTTCTGGTTCGTCGTCACCAAGACCGCGCTCGGCCGCGCCCAGCGCGCCTGCGAGCAGGACCGCCGCATGGCCGCCCTGCTCGGCGTCGACGTCGACCGCACCATTTCCATCACCTTCATCATCGGCGCCGCGCTCGCCGCGGTCGCGGGCACCATGTACCTGATGTACTACGGCGTGGTCAGCTTCTCCGACGGCTTCGTGCCGGGCGTGAAGGCCTTCACCGCCGCGGTCCTCGGCGGCATCGGCTCCCTGCCCGGCGCCGTCATCGGCGGGCTCTTGATCGGTCTGATCGAGACCATGTGGTCGGCCTACTTCTCGATCGACTACAAGGACGTCGCCGCCTTCTCGATCCTTGCCATCACGCTGATCTTCCTGCCGCAAGGCATTCTCGGCCGGCCTGAAGTGGAGAAAGTGTGAGATGAGGGCGGACACGCCCGAAACGGCCCGCGTGGACTTCGTACGCGCCGCCAAGCAGGCGGTCTTCGCCGGCCTTCTTGCGCTCGCACTGTTCCTGCCGCTGATCGGTTTCCAGACCGTTCAGAATATGCGCAACGAGCTGGTGCTCGAGACGCGCTGGGAACTGCTCACCGTCATGATCCTGCTGATCATGGCGGCGAGCCTGCTGACCTCGCTGGTAATCGAGCCGTGGCGCGCGCGCCGCGCCGCCCGCCCGATCAAGCCGGTCGAGGCGGCCCCGCCCTCGCCGCTGCGGCGCTGGCTCACCTCCGCCGCGCTCGGCTTCGTCCTGGTCTTTCCGGTCCTCGCCATCGCCAGCAACGGCCTGCAGGGCTCGATCAAGTGGATCGACAATTTCGGCATCCAGATCCTGATCTACGTCATGTTGGGCTGGGGCCTGAACATCGTGGTCGGCCTCGCCGGCCTGCTCGACCTCGGCTACGTCGCCTTCTTCGCCGTCGGCTCCTATTCCTACGCGCTGCTCGCCAAGACCTTCGGCCTGTCGTTCTGGCTGCTGCTGCCGCTCTCCGGCATCCTCGCCGCGTTCTGGGGCGTGCTGCTCGGTTTCCCGGTGTTGCGCCTGCGCGGCGATTATCTTGCGATCGTCACCCTGGCGTTCGGCGAAATCATCCGGCTCGTCCTGATCAACTGGGTGGACTTCTCCAACGGCTATGCCGGCATCAGCGGCATTCCGCGTCCGACCTTCTTCGGCATTCCCTTCACCGCCAATGACGACGGCTTCTCCGCCGTGTTCGGGCTCGAGTTCTCGCCCGTCTATCGCACGATCTTCCTCTATTACGTCATTCTCGGCCTCGCGCTCCTCACCGCCTTCGTCACGGTGCGGCTGCGCCGGCTTCCGGTCGGGCGCGCCTGGGAAGCCCTGCGCGAGGACGAGATCGCCTGTCGCTCGCTCGGCATCAACACCACCAACACCAAGCTCACCGCCTTCGCCCTCGGCGCGATGTTCGGCGGCTTCGCCGGCGCCTTCTTCGCCGCCCGTCAGGGCTTCATCAGCCCCGAATCCTTCACCTTCATGGAATCGGCGATGATCCTGGCGATCGTCGTGCTCGGCGGCATGGGCAGCCAGCTCGGCGTAGCCATCGCCGCCATCGCCATGATCGGCGGCACCGAGATCATGCGCGACCTCGACTTCCTGCGCGCGGTCTTCGGTAGCGGCTTCGACCCGACCCAGTACCGCATGCTGCTGTTCGGCTTCGCCATGGTCGTGGTGATGATCTGGAAGCCGCGCGGCCTGATCTCCACCCGTGAGCCTTCGGCCTTCCTGAAGGAGCGCCGCGCCGTCTCCGGAACCCTGGTCAAGGAGGGTCACGGATGATCGATGGACGCGACCCGGTCCTGCGGGTGGAACATCTGACCATGCGGTTCGGCGGCCTCGTCGCCGTCAACGACCTCTCCTTCACCGCCGCCCGCGGCGACATCACCGCCTTGATCGGCCCCAACGGCGCCGGCAAGACCACCGTGTTCAACTGCATCACCGGCTTCTACAAGCCGACCGAGGGCCGCCTCACTCTGGCGCACGGCGATCGCGCCGTGTGGTCGTCCCTGGACACGCTCACCGACAGCGGCGATCGCGCGATCCATGCGGACGGCGGCTCGCTGTTCCTGCTCGAGCGCATGCCGGACTTTCTCATCACCCATCACGCCCGCGTCGCCCGCACCTTCCAGAACATCCGCCTGTTCCAGGGCATGACCGTGCTGGAAAACCTGCTGGTGGCGCAGCACAACCGGTTGATGCTCGCCTCCGGCTTCACCCTGTTCGGCGTGCTCGGCCTGCCTGCCTATCGCCAGTCCGAGCAGGAGGCGATCGACAAGGCCGCGGCCTGGCTCGAGCGTATCGGCCTGCTCTCCCGCGCCGACGATCCGGCCGGCGAACTGCCCTACGGCGCCCAGCGCCGCCTCGAGATCGCCCGCGCCATGTGCACCGACCCGGTGCTGCTCTGCCTCGACGAGCCGGCGGCCGGCCTCAATCCGCGCGAGAGCGCCGAGCTCAACGATCTGCTGCTGTCGATCCGCGACACGCACGGCACCTCGATCCTGCTCATCGAGCACGACATGTCGGTGGTGATGGAGATTTCCGACCACGTCGTCGTGCTCGATTACGGCACCAAGATCTCCGACGGGCCGCCGCAGGCGGTGAAGGACGATCCGCGTGTCGTCGCCGCCTATCTCGGCGTCGAGGACGACGAGGTCGAGCAGGTCGAAGCGGAGGTGGGACTGTGAGCCTGGCAGAGACCGCCGCGCCGCAGCCGCGCACCGCCGGTGCGCCGCTCCTGACCGTGCGCGGCGTCAAGACCTATTACGGCAACATCATCGCGCTCAAGGGCGTCGACATCGACGTCAACGAAGGCGAGATCGTCACGCTGATCGGCGCCAACGGCGCCGGCAAGTCGACGCTGATGATGACGATCTTCGGCAATCCGCGCGCCCGCGAGGGCTCGATCGTCTTCGACGGCCGCGACATCACCCGCCTGCCGACCCACGAGATTGCGCGGCTGCGCATCGCCCAGTCGCCGGAAGGCCGCCGCATCTTCTCGCGCATGACCGTGTTCGAGAACCTGCAGATGGGCGCCGCCGTTACCGACCTCAGCCATTTCGATGCCGACCTCGAGCGCATCTTCGCGCTGTTCCCGCGCCTCAAGGAACGCATGCATCAGCGCGGCGGCACGCTCTCGGGCGGCGAGCAGCAGATGCTCGCCATCGCCCGCGCCTTGATGAGCCGGCCGCGCCTGCTGCTGCTTGACGAGCCCTCGCTCGGTCTCGCGCCGTTGATCGTGCGGCAGATCTTCGACGCCATCCGGCACCTCAACCGGCACGAACGGCTCACCGTGTTCCTGGTCGAGCAGAACGCCTTCCATGCGCTCAAGCTCGCCCATCGCGGCTACGTCATGGTCAATGGTCTCGTCACCCTGTCGGGCAGCGGCAAGGAACTGCTGCAGCGTCCCGAGGTGCAGGCGGCCTATCTGGAGGGGGGCCGGCAGACGGTCTGACGGGCCGCGCCGCGAAACGGAGCAAACGATGCAAGGCATCCTCTATGAGGAAACCCATGCCGGGCTGTTCATCTTCGTCTCCGTCATTCTCGGCGGCGGCGCCGCCTGGCTATCGGGCCGCGCCATCGCCGGCACGTGGCGGCCGTGGTGGCAGATCGTCATCTACATGGCGATTCTCGGTGCCGCTGTCCGTTTCATCCATTTCGCCCTGTTCCAGGCGACGCTGCTGTCGCTGCACTACTACCTCGTCGACACCGCGGTCTGCTTCCTGTTCGGCCTTCTCGCCTTCCGCGTCACCCGCGCGGGTCAGATGGCGCGACAATATCGCTGGATAAACGAGCGCGACGGCCTGCTGAAATGGCGCCGCCGCGCCGAAACGCCGGCCGACAGCGGCGACGGCGCCGTTGCCTCGATGTGATATTCCCGTCCGCGGTAGGCCGCTGATCACGGCCGCGACGCGCCTGCCCGCGCAGACGGCGCGGTATGCCGGCGCCCGCAGGCATCACCGCGCATCACCCCGGTGCCCGCGCGAATCCGGGTGACATTCCGGCATTTTGGCGCTTCAATCGCGGCACAAGCGCGCATCGTCCGGGGCATTCTGCCCGGCGGCCGCTGCGATTGCTGCGCGCGCCCGCGCGCACTGTTGTCGCTGTATGAGGGGAGACCAGGATGAACAAATTCACCACGTTGGCTCTGGCGCTCGGCCTGGGCCTGGCCGCCGCTGGGACGGCGCAGGCACAGGTCAAGTTCGGCGTTGGCGGTCCGATTACCGGCGCCAATGCCGCCTTCGGCGCGCAGCTGAAGAACGGCGCAGAGCAAGCCGTGGCCGACATCAATGAGGCCGGCGGCATTCTCGGCCAGAAGGTCGAACTGTCGGTCGGCGACGATGTCGGCGATCCCAAGCAGGGCGTGTCGGTCGCCAACAAGTTCGTCGCCGACGGCGTCAAGTTCGTGGTCGGCCACTTCAACTCCGGCGTGACCATGCCGACGTCCGAAATCTATGCCGAGAACGGCATGGTCGCGATCACGCCGGCTTCGACCAACCCGCAAGTCACCGAGCGCAAGCTCTGGAACATCTTCCGCGTCTGCGGCCGCGACGACCAGCAGGGCACCGTCGCCGGCGACTACATCTTGAAGAACCTGCAGGGCAAGAAGATCGCCATCGTCCACGACAAGACCACTTACGGTCAGGGTCTCGCCGACGAGACCCGCAAGACGATCAATCAGGGCGGCATGAAGGAAGTGGTCTACGAGGGCGTCAACACCGGCGAGAAGGACTTCTCGGCCCTGGTGTCGAAGCTCAAGGCGGCCAATGTCGACCTCGTCTATTTCGGCGGCCTGCACACCGAAGCCGGCCTGATCGTGCGCCAGATGCGCGACCAGGGCGTCAACGCGGTGCTGATGTCGGGCGACGGCATCACCTCGGACGAGTTCGCCACCATCGGCGGCCCGGGCGTCGAGGGCACGCTGATGACCTTCGCGCCGGATCCGCGCAAGCGCCCGGAGGCCAAGGCGATAATCGAGAAGTTCCGCGCCAAGAACTTCGAGCCTGAAGCCTACACGCTCTACAGCTACGCGGCTGTCGAGATCGTCAAGCAGGCGGCCGAAGCGGCGAAGACGCTCGATCCGAAGAAGGTCGCGGA
>Ga0182748_1002027_pt1 | contig 18784 bp, 13 predicted proteins | sample eDN3rd37CKraftOP_FD_128877 | JGI IMG/M metagenome (GOLD analysis project Ga0182748, IMG submission 128877) | Enriched Organic Plus compost microbial communities from Emeryville, California, USA - eDNA 3rd pass 37_C Kraft OP (version 2) (version 2) ...
ATACGCGCCCCTTCACTTTTGAGCGCCGTATGGCCAATGAGCATAACCGCGCCGGTGGCCAGACCTTCGAGCGGCAGTTGAGCGACGGGCGCTGGCTTCAGGTCAATGAGCGCCGCACGCAGGATGGCGGTCTTGTCTCCATCGGCACCGACATTACCCAGCTCAAGCTGCATCAGGAACGTCTGGTGGACAGCGAACGCCGCCTGATGGCGACCATTCACGACCTGTCGATTGCGCGCAAGGGCGAGCGGGACCGCGTGCGCGAGCTATCCGAGCTTGCGCGCAAATACGGTCAGGAAAAGGAACGCGCCGAGGCAGCAAACCGCGCCAAGTCTGAGTTCCTTGCCAATATGTCCCATGAGCTGCGCACGCCGCTCAATGCGATCATCGGTTTCTCGGAAATGATACAGGCGGGGACGTTCGGTCCGCTCGGCTCTGATCGCTATGAAGAATATATCAACGACATTCATACGAGCGGTAACTTCCTGCTCAACGTCATCAACGATATTCTCGACATGTCGAAGATCGAAGCCGGACATTTCTCGCTGGACCGCGAGGAAATCGATCTCTGCCCGCTCATCAACGAGACGGTGCGCATGATCTCGCTGCAGGCGGATGAGAAGAATATTGCAGTCAATACGCGCATCGAAGAGGCAATGCAGCTTTATGCCGACCGCCGCGCCATCAAGCAGGTGCTGATCAATCTTCTCTCCAATGCGGTGAAATTCACGTCCTACGGCGGACAGATCACCGTGCGGGCGCGCAAAACTGGATCGGCCCTTTTCATGACCATTCAGGATACCGGCGTCGGCATCCCGAAATCGGCGATCAAGAAGATCGGCCAGCCCTTCGAACAGGTGGAAAACCAGTTCACCAAGACCCATACCGGCTCCGGCCTTGGGCTTGCCATCACCCGCTCGCTGGCTGAGCTTCACGGCGGCTGGCTTCGCATTCGCTCGACCGAAGGCGTCGGTACAGTGGTGTCAGTCTGCATTCCCGACCGCAAGCGCGGTCAGGTCGGAAATGGTGCAGAAACCCACGCGGCTTGATTAATTACGCGCCCAGCAGCCTCTCAAAACTCGACCGCACGTCGATGGCCACTTCCGCCAGATGATGCTCCACGCGTTTGATATCCGGCATGTCCGCTGCACGGCATAGCAAGTCGATCATGCCGGGTATGAACTCTTCACGTTTGGCATCGCTTCCAAGGCACAGCCGGATCGTCTGGCTCAAATTGGTATAGAGGCGGTGCGCACCCACGAGATTGTCGGCGAGCGCCGGATCGGCAAAGGATGGGTCGAGCGCTGAAAGGATTTCCTCCGTGCCCAAAGGCCGCGGTCTACGGTCGACCTTGTTTGCCAGCACGGCAAATTGCGCAATGAATTCCAGATCGACAATGCCGCCGGGTTTGAGCTTGAAATCCCAATCGTCAGCAGGCGGCTTTTCCTGATAGATGAGGTCGCGCATCTCGCGCACATCCTTGGCGATCTTCTTCACATCGCGCGGCGCGGAAAGCACCTCGTCGATCTCGCTTCTGATGTGATCCATGAAGGTCTCATCGCCATGGATCGGGCGCGCGCGGGTCAGGGCCATGTGTTCCCATGTCCAGGCTTCGCTGCGCTGATATTTGCCGAAGGATTCGATATGGGTCGCAACCGGCCCCTTGTTGCCGGAAGGACGCAGCCGCATGTCGACCTCGTAAAGCACGCCTTCCGCTGTCGGCGCGGAAAGCGCTGCGATCAGCCTCTGTGTCAGGCGGATATAATATTGCGACGGAGCTAGCGGCTTTTCGCCATCGGATTCGTCGGTTTCCTTGTCGTGGTCGTAAAGCAGGATCAGATCGACATCGGAACCCGCCGTAAGCTCGCGACTGCCAAGCTTGCCCATGGCCAGAAGGGCAACTTTCGCGCCCTTCACCCTGCCGTGGCGTCGCGCCAGTTCCGCTTCCACGACCTCGAATGCCTTGCCGATCATCAGTTCCGCCAGATCGGAAAAGGCGCGACCCGCGCGCACGCCGTCAATGGCGCTCGTCAGCAAGCGGATACCGATCAGGAAACGATGCTCGGCTGCGAAGATACGCAACCGGTCCAGCACTTCCTCGTAGTCAGTCGCTGGCCCCAGAAACACGCGAAGACGTTCTTCCAGATAGGCGCGCGTCGGCATTTCGGAGAAAATCGCCGGATCGAGCAGACCGTCGAAAACATGCGGATTGCGGGTAATGATTTCGGCCAGCCGGGGTGCGGCGCTCATGATCATTACGAGGAGATTGAGAAGACGGGGATTGGATTGCAACAGGCTGAAAAGCTGGATGCCCGCCGGCAGGCCGTTCAAAAACCCATCGAAACGCAGCAATGCCTCGTCGGCGCGCTTCGTCTCGGCAAAGGCCTTGAGCAAGGCGGGCGTAAGTTCGGTCAAACGCTCGCGTGCTTCGGCTGATTGCGTGGCGCGATAACGCCCGAAGTGCCAGGTGCGTATCACCCGGCATATATCGCTCGGACGCTCATAGCCCATGGCGGCGAGCGTCTCCAGCGTGCCGGGATCATCCACATCGCCTGTAAAAACCAGATTGCCGGACGAACTTCCAAGTTCGGGGGCCTGCTCGAACAGTGCCGCATAGTGTTTTTCGACTACCTTGAGCGCGTCAAGAAAAGCAGCGGAGAAGGCAGCCGGATCAGCATAACCCATCATATGGGCTACCCGAGCAAAACCTTCATCGTCTTCGGGCAGAATATGGGTCTGCTCGTCAGCAATCATCTGAATGCGATGCTCTACATCGCGCAGGAAATAATATTCCTTCGCCAAGGCATCGCGGGCCTTCTCGGAGATCCAGCCGCGTTCGGCCAGTCGGGCTAGCATCGGCACGGTCTGGTTGCCGCGCAATTCGGGAAACCGTCCACCGGCTATCAACTGCTGCGTCTGGACAAAAAATTCGATCTCGCGGATGCCACCGCGTCCAAGCTTCACATTGTGTCCGCGCACCGCAATATCGCCATGGCCTTTATGGGCGTGAATCTGGCGCTTGATGGAATGGACATCGGCAATGGCCGCATAATCGAGATATTTGCGCCAGACATAGGGCGAGAGTTCCGCCAGCACCTGTTTGCCGGATTCACGATCTCCGGCAACGGGCCGCGTCTTGATCATGGCCGCGCGTTCCCAGTTCTGGCCACGCCCTTCGTAGTAATGAAGTGCTGCACCGACAGGAATGGCCAGCGGCGTGGAACCGGGATCCGGTCGCAAGCGAAGGTCGACGCGGAACACATAGCTGTCACCGGTACGGTCTTGCAGAATGCGGACAAGGCGGCGCGTCAGCCGCGAAAAAGTTTCGACGCATTCATACGGGTCGCCGATGGCCGGTCTGGTTTCATCGATAAAGACGATGAGATCGATATCGGAGGAGTAGTTGAGTTCCCGCGCGCCGAACTTGCCCATGCCGAGCACGATCCAGCCGCTGTCCTTGTCGGGGTGGTTGCGGTCGGGAAGTTTGATCTTGCCTGCGCTATCGGCATCAAGCAGCAAAAACCAGACGGCAGCACCCGTGCAAGCCTCTGCGAGATCGGTAAGCCAGCCCGTCGTTGCTTCCGTGTCAAAAATGCCGGCCAGATCGCAAAGCGCGATCAGTACATGCGCCTCGCGCTTCAGAACGCGCAGGCTGGTCATGAGCGACGCCTCTGTCACGTCCTCTTTTGCAGCGCTGTCCGAGATTTCCGCCAGAATATCCTTCAACGCCGCCTCTGGCGTTTTCGCGACAATGCGATCGAGAATATGCGGATGGCGGGTCAGAGCTTCGCGAATGAACGGAGACAGATCGAGAACGGCAGAGAGGAAACGGACGGCCTCCGGTTTTTGCAGCAAGGGCACGACGCCTGCGAGTTCCTCTTCGCCGGCGCGTGCCGCAAGATCGGCCAAGAAGCTCTTCGCCCTTGCGGGATCAAGCGGCGTCAAAGCACGAATATCTCTCTCAAAGAATTGTGCCGTTGCGTTTTCTGCCGCCATGGTCCCCTCTTATGTCACGTCATTACTCGACCTTGTCAGAGGGCAACGGAAACTCCAGCACAGCGCGCAGGCCCGGATCATTGCCTTCAAGACGAAGTGCGCCACCGTGCAATTTCATCACAGCCTTGGCAAGGCTTAAACCGAGTCCCGAGCCGGGTTGGGTGCGGCTTTCCTCAAGGCGAACAAAACGTTCCGTCGCCTGCTCGCGTTTTTCTTCAGGAATACCGGGACCGTTATCGGCAACGATGATGCGGACCCAGTTCGGATCACGTTCCATCGAAAGACTCACGGTCGCGGTCCGCTCATCTCCGCCCGCATATTTGATTGCATTGTCGACGAGATTGGAGATCGTCTGGCCGACCAGTTCGCGATTGATATGCAGCGCAACTTCATCGAGATCGCCAAGCGTCAGGCTGACGCCCGCATCTTCGGCAACGGGCTCGTACATTTCGGCCACGTCCCGAAGAATGGGCGCTACCGGCATGTTTTCGAGATTTTCGGATGAATAGCCTGCTTCAAGTCGCGAGATCATGAGGATTGCGTTGAAGGTCCGTATCAGCTGATCCGACTCGCCGATGATGTCTTCAAGCGCCTCACGATATTCTGGTCCCGCCTTCTTGCCGGAAAGAGCTTCTTCGGCACGATTGCGCAGGCGCGTCAGCGGCGTCTTGAGATCATGTGCGATATTGTCGGAGACCTGTTTCAGCCCCTCGTTCAACTCCAGAATTTTTCCGAGCATGACATTGAGATTGCCGGACAGCCGGTCGAATTCATCGCCGGAGCCGTTGACGGGAAGCCTGCCGGTCAGGTCGCCGTCCATGATGCGCTGCGACGCCTTCGATACCTCATCGATGCGCTTCAATGCACGCCGTCCCACGAACAGCCAGATCAGCAGCGCACCAATCCCCATGATGCCCAATGCCAGCATCAGCGACTGGCGGACGACATTCCGAAACCGTTCCGGTTCGCCGAGGTCACGACCGACCAGAAGACGCATGCCGTTCGGCAAGGCGATCACAACGGCAATGGCCCGGTGTTCGGTCTCGGTGCCCTGCTCGCCATAACGCCGGTAGTTGAAGCCGCGTTCGATAATACCGTCGGTGTCCAGAACACCGGGTTCAACGCTTTCCACATTTCCCGCTAGGATGCGGCCCGTCGGATCGGCAACCAGATAGAGATAGGCGCCCGGTTGGCGCGAACGATAATCGATCGTGCGCACGAGTTGCGGAATGCCGCCGCGCGCATAGCTCTTGCCGATGCTGCCGATTTCTTCGCCCAGTGACTGCTGCGTCTGTGCGGCCAGCATGGAGGCGGACAGGTTGGTCATATAGAAGACCAGCGCCACCGCGCCCACGATGAACAGCAGCAGGTAAAGCGTAGAGAGTCGGACTGCGGTTGTGCGCATGAGCGCTGAAAAGCGGCTCATCAATCCACCTTGGCGGCTGTGGACTGCTTCGATTTGCCCGCCTTCAGCATGTAACCGGCGCCGCGCACGGTGTGAAGCAACGGAACGTCAAAGCCCTTCTCGATCTTCGAACGCAAACGCGAGATATGCACGTCGATCACATTAGTCTGTGGATCGAAGTGATAGTCCCAGACATTTTCAAGCAGCATGGTGCGTGTGACGACCTGTCCGGCATGCCGCATCAGATATTCGAGAAGGCGGAATTCGCGAGGCTGGAGGGTGATGTCCACATCCTGACGGCGCGCCGTATGTGCAAGCCGGTCAAGTTCCAGATCGCCGACACGGTAGATCGTATCCGCCTCACGCGGGCTGGAACGGCGCTGCAAAACCTCGACGCGGGCCAGCAGTTCCGAGAATGCATAAGGTTTGGTCAGGTAGTCATCGCCGCCTGCGCGCAGGCCCGTCACGCGGTCATCCACCTCGCCCAGCGCCGAAAGGATCAGAACCGGCGTTTCCATGCCCTTGGCGCGCAGACCGGCCACAACGGACAGGCCGTCACGCTTCGGCAGCATCCGATCCACCACGAGCACATCGTAGCTTCCATTCTCGGCCAGCGCATAACCGGTCTCGCCGTCACCGGCGATATCGGCTGAATGTCCGGCCTCGGTGAAGGCCTTCTCCAGATAGCGGGCCGCTTCGCGGTCGTCTTCAATAACGAGAATCTTCATGGCGCTACTATAATACCGTTTGACGATAAGGCGATGCCAGGCAGTGGCCCGCCTGGCATCGAGTTACTCAGAGCCTGTCGAAGCTGCCGGTCATCATCCCTGATCAATCGGCAAAGCCACGAAGCGGCTCTGATCGTTGCTCTGCAATTGCAGCAGCACTGCCTTGCGACCCGACTTTGCGGCTTCGCTGATGGCGTTGTTGATGTCCTTGGCGCTCTTCACCGTCTGGTTGTTGACGCTCATGATGATATCGCCGGAACGGACACCACGGTCGGACGCATCGCTGTCAGGATCGACGTCGGTCACCACCACCCCATTACCGTCTTCGGATGGGGTTACGGTCAGGCCATAGGAATCGAGGGTCTCGTTCTGGCCGCCACCATTATCTTCCGACGGGCTGGCTGCCTTGCCGGAGTCGCCCGGCATGGCCTCGATAGTGATGTTGATTTCCTCGGCCTTGTTCTTGCGCCAGACGGTAAGTGCCGCCTTTTCGCCGGGAACGATAGCCGCGACCTTGCGCGCCAGATCGCGCGGGTCCTGGACGGTTTCGCCGTTGACCGCGGTGATCACATCACCAGACTGGATGCCAGCCTTGGCAGCGGGGCCATCCTTCTGCGGCGAGGCGACGATCGCGCCCTTTTCCTCGGCAAGACCGAGCGAAGCGGCGATATCCTTCGTCACAGGCTGTATCTGCACGCCAATCCAGCCGCGTTCCACCGAGCCCTTCTTGATGAGCTGGTCAACGACCTGCTTGGCGGTCGAAGCCGGGATCGCAAAGGCAATACCCACGCTGCCGCCCGAAGGCGAGAAGATGGCGGTGTTGATACCAATGACCTGACCGGACAGATTGAAAGCCGGTCCACCGGAATTGCCCTTGTTCACGGCTGCGTCGATCTGGATGAAGTCGTCGTAAGGACCTGCGCCGATATCACGGCCACGGGCAGACACGATACCGGAGGTCACCGTACCGCCGAGGCCGAACGGATTGCCGACAGCCACAACCCAATCGCCAACGCGGATCTTGTTGTCATCGCCGAATGCAACATAAGTGAACTTCTTCTTCGGATCGTTGACCTTCAGCACGGCCAGGTCGGTGCGGGGGTCCGTTCCGATCAGCTTGGCGTCAAGTTCCGTACCATCGTCCATGACAACGCTGTAGGCATCGCCGTCGGAAACGACGTGATTGTTGGTCACGACATAACCATCTTCGGAGATGAAGAAGCCTGAGCCTTGAGCGACCGGACGTTCATGACCGGGACGCGGAGCACGCTTGCCGGGGCCACGACGGTCCGGACGCGCATCACCGCGCGGGTCCATGCCGAAATCACGGAAGAAGCGCTTCAGCGGATGGTCATCCGGCAGTTGATCGAAACCGGGAGGGCCGAAGAACTGGCCACCACCGCCGCGATCGGCGGTCTGCTGCACGTCCTTCTTGACGCGAACGCTGACGACAGCCGGGCGCACCTTCTCGACCAGATCGGCAAAGCCTGCGGCCTGTGGCGGAGGAGTTACCTGCACTGCATCCGCACGCGCATTGTTGAGTGCACCGAGCGGGCCGGTAGCAACGAAGCCGCCGGCAAGAACAGCCGTGAGTGCAATCGCGGCAACGCCCTTGCGATAGTTGGAAATCCTGGCTCTGGACATTTATTTCTCCTTGCGAGCAGTAATCCGGCCGCCGCCCTGAACTTACGGGAAACGTGGCCCTGTGAACCTTTATAGAGCGTAAGATAGTAAGGGCTACCTTACCGCTCCGTTTCCGCAACATGAAAGTTTCGTAAGGTGGAGAAATAATATTCCGGCGTGCCGTATCATTTGCCGTCGAGGAGCCGCGACAGTTCGGCCTTCTCGCTTTCCGTGAGCGGCTGGGCTGCTTCCCCGGCCCGCTTGCGTCCGCGAAAGGCAAAAACCAGTGCTACGGCCCCGATCAGCAGGACGACGACAGGAAAGCCCCACAGGAGCATCGTGCGCGCGTTGAGACGCGGCTTCAAAAGCACGAACTCTCCGTAACGGTCGACGATGAAGTCCATCACCTGTTCGTCACTGTCGCCTTCTTTCAGCCGGTCCCGGACAAGAATGCGAAGGTCACGGGCAAGTTCGGCATTGGAATCGTCGATGGATTCGTTCTGGCAGACCATGCAGCGCAATTCGCCGGAAATGGTCCGGGCGCGCTTTTCAAGTACCGGATCGGACAAGACCTCATCCGGATTGACCGCGAGCGCGGCTGTTCCCTGAACAGCCAGAGCAGCGCCAAGCAGAAGTGCCGCAAATGCCGACCGCTTGCTCATGCTGCGGCCTCCGCTTCCTTCGACGCCGTCTTGCGGCTGCGCGAAGGCGCCCCGACCCGCAAGCGACGATCCGCCAAGGAGAACAGCGCGCCCGCCATCATGACGAGCGCGCCATACCAGATGAGCGTGACGGAAGGTTTCCACCAGATACGCACCACGGCAGAACCGTCTCCCGGTTCGTCGCCGAGCGCGACATAGACCTGGCTGAACCACAACGTCCGGATGCCCGATTCTGTCGTCGGCATCTGGCGTGCAGGAAAGAAGCGCTTGGATGGCTCGATCTGTCCCAGATTGCGGGCATCGGCATCGAGCAGCGTGAAGGTGCCGCGGTTTTCCGTGAAATTGGGACCGGTGAGAGGACGCAGGCCCTCAAAGCGCAGCGTATAGTCCTGCACCTGCGCGGTATCGCCCGGACGCATGATCAGTACGTTCTCCGTGCCGAAAGTGGTCACGCTTACGATGCCGAGCAGTGTCACGCCAAGCCCGATATGGGCAAGCGCCGTACCGAAAACCGAGCGCGGCAAACCCTTGAAGCGCGCAAACGCCTTGCCCGCGGACACCTTGCCGATGCCAGCCTTGAGAACGAGGTCGGTCAGGCTTCCGAAAATCAGCCATGCGGCAAGCCCGATCCCGCAGGCGGCGAGGACCGATTTCGCCGAGGTGCTCCACAAAATGACACCGGCCGCTATCAGCGAGAGCGCGAAGGCTGTCATAAGCCGCTGCGACACACCGTATAGATCACCGCGTTTCCAGGCGAGCAGCGGGCCGAAAGGAACCGCAAAAAGAAGCGGGATCATCAGCGGACCGAATGTCATGTTGAAGAAGGGCGCACCGACGGAAATCTTGTCGCCGGTCATCACTTCAAGCAGCAGCGGATAAAGCGTACCGATCAGCACGGTCGCGGCGGCAGTGGTGAGGAACAGATTGTTGAACACCAGTGCGCCTTCGCGCGAAATCGGATGGAAGATGCCGCCCGCCGTCAGGCTCTGCACCCGGAGCGCGAAAAGCGACAGCGAACCACCAATGAAGATGGCAAGGATCGCCAGAATGAAAAGGCCGCGCCCCGGATCGGTGGCGAAGCTGTGAACCGATGTCAGAACGCCGGACCGGACAAGGAAGGTGCCGAGCAGCGACAGCGAAAAGGTGAGGATCGCCAGCAGCACGGTCCAGATTTTCAGGGCCGAGCGCTTTTCCATCACAAGTGCGGAATGAAGCAGTGCGGTGCCAACCAGCCATGGCATGAAGGATGCGTTTTCAACCGGGTCCCAGAACCACCAGCCGCCCCAGCCAAGCTCGTAATAGGCCCAGTAGGAGCCCATGGCGATGCCACCGGTTAGAAACATCCATGCGACGAGCGCCCAGGGACGTACCCAGCGCGCCCATGCAGCATCGAGACGCCCCTCGATCAATGCCGCCACGGCAAAGGAGAAGCACACCGAAAACCCGACATAGCCGAGATAGAGCAGCGGCGGGTGGATTGCGAGGCCGATGTCCTGAAGGATCGGATTGAGATCTCCACCCTCCATGGGAGCCGGAAAAATGCGGGTGAACGGATTGGAGGTGAAGACGATGAACGCCAGAAACGCGACACCGATCCACCCCTGCACGGCAAGGACATTGGCGCGCAGCGTTTCAGGCAAATTGCCGGAAAAAGCCGCGACCAGCGCACTGAAGAAGGTGAGAATGAACACCCACAGCAGCATGGAGCCTTCGTGATTACCCCATACGCCGGTGATCTTGTAAAGGAGCGGCTTTTGCGAATGCGAGTTCTCGACCACGTTCAGGACCGAGAAATCCGACACGACATAGGCGTGAACGAGCACGGCCGATGCAAGGCAGATCAGCGCGAAGACAGCTATTGCTGTCGGCACCGCGATCGCCATGAGCTGCGTATCGCGGCGATGCGCGCCGACCACCGGTACGATCGATTGGACAATCGACAGCGCCAGCGCCAGAACCAGAGCAAAATGGCCGATCTCGACACTCATCTGCAATCTCCATCAGGCACGCAACCAGACACAGCCGATTTGGGTGCCCAAACTATTTGTTTTTACGCATTTCCGAACGCAAAACCGTTTCACACTTTTGCTGGAAATGCTCTATTTGCCTTCCCAGACACCCTTTTCCTTCAGGCTGTCCGCAAGGTCCTTGGGAATGTAATTCTCGTCATGCTTCGCCAGCACATTATCGGCGCGGAAAACACCGTCCGTCCCGAAGCGCCCTTCGGCGACGACGCCCTGTCCTTCGCGGAAGAGATCAGGCGGAATACCCTCGAACACGACTTTCACGGTCTTGATCGTATCCGTCACCGTAAAACGCAGTTCGCTGCCTTCGCGGCTGACGGACCCCTCCTCTACGAGACCACCAAGACGGAACCGCGAACCGGAGGCCATGTCCTGTTCCGTCAGGTCGGCTGGCGTGCGGAAGAAACGAATGTCCTGACTGAAGGCCATCAGCATCAGCCCCACTGCCACGGCCAGAACCACCAGCGCGCCGCCGATCAGGAAAAGGCGCTTGCGCTTTCTCCGGCTGACGGTACGGGCGAAATTAGCCGCCGGTTTGCTGTTGCGTGCGTTGTCGTCTGCGGTCGCGCTCATTTTTGTGCGTTCCCTGGCTTTAGCTCCAGTCCAAGACCGGCTGCGAAACTTTCAAGGTTCGCCCGGCTTTCGCCCTCAAGGGCTGTCATTCCGCGGTTGAGAGCGTCCAGCGCTGCATCACGGCGATTGAGGATCATATAGGAGCGCACGAGGCGCTTCCAGCCCTCGACATCCCCGCTATTCTGGCGAAGACTTTCATCAAGACGTTGTACCATGCCTTCGATCATCGCCTGCCGGTCTTCGGGGCTCATCGACGAAGCGGCGTCGACATCATCCGCAGTCGGCCCCTTGGGCTGCTTTTGACCGGCAGCGGGATCACGAAGCCGGGCGATCGCCTGTTCGATCTGGCCGCGCCAAGGTGCATCGGCGGGCGCTTTGTCAAGGAACGCCTGCAGGCGATTGGCCGCCAGATCCATGCGCCCATCCTGCATCTCGCCCTGCGCCAAATAGAATTGCGGTCGGACATCATTCGGTTCGAGTTCGGCTGCTTTCCTGAAGAGGCCTTCAGCCTCTGCGGTCACAGTGCCTCCCGAGGCGGTCGCCAGTGCTTCACCCAGTCCCAGAACACGCGGGAAATTCTCGCCTGCGATACGAATGGAGCTGCGATATGCATTGACGGCATCGGCAGCGCGGCCAAGGCGCAAGTAGATCGGCGCGAGCACGTCCCATCCACGCACATCATCGGGATTTTGCGCCAGATGCGCTTCGGCACGAGCTACCAGTTCATCGACGGAACCGCGATCCGCACTTGCCGAAAGCCGCTCGACAAGCGGCATGGATGGCATGTCGGGCCTGCCGAAAAGCGGATAGATGCCCCAGGCGATCAGCGGCACTGCAAGCACAGCCAGAAAAGCCAGCAACCGCCCCGGCGCCACTTTGCCTGCAGCTTCCGCAGCCTCTCTTGCTGATTTTTCGGCATTCAAAATGCGACGTGAAATTTCGATGCGCGCCTGCTCCGCGCTTTGCGGGTCGATCATGCCGCGGGCAGCATCGGCCTCCACCTCGCGCAATTGATCCCGATAGACCTCAAGATCGTTGTTTTCAGCGGGCAGGAAGGCCTGTTTGCGCCGCGTGAGAGGCAACAAAACAACCAGAGTGGCTGCCAATGTCAGTAATGCTGCAATAAGCCAGAATCCCATGGTTACGACTTAAGCGCAGCCAAGCGAAAAACCAACCACTACCTGCAGTAAGTTGCCGCCTAGGGCAATTCGCCGCAAATGCAGGACGCCGGAATTCAGGTGAGCGGCGTCCAGCTGCCGTCCGGATTGCGACATGCCGTTCCGCGGGAAGTCTGCTGCGATCCGCCAATGGTAAAGCTGTGCGAATACTGGCGGCAGTTCTGCGAGCCTACCTGATATGGCTGCGCCGCCGTCACATCGCCGGAATTCGATCCGCTGCCGCTCCACGACACGACCTTGCCCGCCGGTGAATATTCGAGCGCGCGATATTCCGCCTCGAGCGCCTTCTTGCGGTCGGCTGCATTCAGCTGGTTTGCCGAGCTGCCGAGAAGTCCATTCCCGAGCGGCGTCAACAAGCTGGTTTCCGGCTTCTGCGCCGCAGAGCCGCCACCCAGCGAGCCAAGCCCGATACCCTTGCCGGTCGTCGTCCCGCATGCCGACAATGCAAGCCCCACGGCAAACATCGTCGAAGCAACTGAAACCGGGTGAGGAAACCTGGATACAATCATCATAACAACCGGCCTTCGTAAACAATTAGCATGCACAAAAGTGGCTCTTCAATCTAATCTTCTAGTTCGCTTTCGGCTAAAAACAACCGTCAATCTTCTGTCAGCGGCAACACGACCCGGACTCCCAGTCCGCTGAACGAACTCTTGCCCAGATGCAGGCTGCCACCATATTCGCGAACGGTGTCCTGCACGATTGCCAGCCCCAGCCCGGTTCCGGGTTTCGTTTCATCGACGCGGCTGCCGCGCTTCAGCGCCGCCTCGATCTTGTCGGACGCCAGTCCCGGTCCGTCGTCTTCGATCAGGATTTCGAACTGGCGTTGCTCGCCGGAAACGGGGGCGAGCCTGATATCGATCCGTTTGCGGCCCCATTTACCGGCATTCTCCAGCAGGTTGCCCACGATCTCTTCCAGATCTTCCCGCTCGCCGGCGAAAACCGCGCCAGGCAAATCGTTTTCAAAGGTGACACTGAAAGCCGGATTGAGCTTTGCCGTTACGCGCTGCATGCGTTCGAGCACCGGCGTCACAGGCGTGCGGAAAACAACGCTGTCGCGCTGTGCGGCGATGCGTGCGCGTTGCAGGTAATGCTGGATCTGCACCTGCATCGCCTCGCTTTGTTCCTGCACGATGCGTCCGTGTTCGCCGCCCATGGCACGCGCCTCGTTGACGAGCACGGAAAGCGGCGTCTTGAGGGAATGGGCGAGATTGCCGACCTGGGTGCGCGAGCGTTCGACGATGCGCCGGTTATTTTCGATCAGTGCATTCATTTCGCTGGCAAGCGGCGCGATTTCAACCGGAAGCGATGCATCGAGCTTGGATGAGCGCCCCTCGCGAATATCGGCCAGGGCCTGCCGCACCTTGTCCAGCGGGCGCAGCCCGAACAGGATTACCGCGGCATTGATGAGAATGCTGCCTATGCCGAAGATCGCCAGATAGATCGCCAGTCTGGTTCTGAAATCGGATATTTCCTTGAGAACTTCGCTGAGATTCCCCATCACGCGAAAACGCGCGACGCGATTGGCGGTATCCAGAACCACTTCCGTTTCAACGATGAAAAGTTCCTCGCCATTGAGGCCCGGCAAGGTGTAGCTGCGCATGAAGGAACTGTCGAACGGGGCCTGCGCGACAGGCATTTCGGGCACCAGACGTCCGACGAGAGACGGCGACTGAAGTTTTCCGGTGAGATTTGGCGTGACCGGATCAACAGACCAGTACCAACCTGAAAGCGGACTGGAATAACGCAATTCGCCGAGCTCAGGCCGCCCCTGCAGCGTACCGTCACCGGAAATGCTGACGGCGCCGACAAGGCTGAAGAGATGGGCCGTCAGAAGACGTTCGAAATTGCTGCGCGCAGCTTCGCCGTAAAGCGACCCGATAAAGGTTGCCACCACCACGAGGGCGACGATGACCCAGATCGTTGAGAGGGTAACGACGCGGACTGCGAGCGAACGAAGCGGAGGAAAGACGCGAAGAAGCTTCAGCTGTCGTTGCCTTTCGTTTCGCCCCCGCCTTCCGAACGAATGCGGTAGCCCATGCCGCGCACGGTCTCGATCAGGTCCACGCCCATCTTCTTGCGCAGGCGACCGACAAAGACTTCGATCGTGTTGGAGTCTCGGTCAAAATCCTGATCGTAGAGGTGTTCCACCAGTTCGGTGCGCGACACCACTTCATCCATATGGTGCATCAGATAGGACAGAAGCCGGTATTCGTGCGAAGTCAGCTTGAGCGCGACGCCGTTGATGCTGGCCTTCGATGTTTTCGTATCGAGATAAAGCGGCCCGCAGACGAGTTCCGACGACGCATGACCGGCCGCACGGCGTATCAATGCGCGCAGCCGCGCCAGCACTTCCTCGATATGGAAAGGCTTGGCAACATAGTCATCGGCGCCAGCGTCGATACCGGCAACCTTGTCGCTCCAGCGGTCGCGGGCGGTGAGCATGAGAACGGGCATCACGCGCCCGTTGCGCCGCCAGCGCTCCACGACGCTGATTCCGTCCATGCGTGGCAGGCCTATGTCGAGCACCACGGCATCGTAAGGCTCGGTATCGCCGAGATAATGCCCTTCTTCGCCGTCATAGGCGCGGTCAACCACATAACCGGCAGCAGCCATCGCTTCGGAAAGCTGCCGGTTCAGGTCCTTGTCGTCTTCAACGATCAGGATACGCAAGCGGACATTCTCCCTCAATTCATGAAAAACAGCGGCAAACGCCGTTGTTATTGAGCGGGAACAGCCACTTCCACGCGGCGCGGACGTTCACCATCACGGCCCGGCACCAGCACGACGACCACGCACATGGGGCGGCCATTCTGCGTCGTGGCAGTTGCCTTGGCCAGTTGGCCGCCCTGCTGGGCCGCCACCTGTTCGCCGACCGCCGCGCAATCACCGGCGGCGACGACAATGAGATTGGACTTCTGCGGCGCAGTGATCGGCAATGCACCGGCATCGACCGGCAGCAAGCCAATACTAACCGCGAGGAGCGCGAAAACTTTGAGTACAGAGTTCTGTTTCATCATGCCGCCTTATATAGCGCCCAACAGCTGAATGATGCATGAACAACCAAACTTCTTGCGGGCCCAAAGGAAAATTCAGCCTCTGACTATCACGCTTTGTGAAATTATGAAATGCGTGATGTTGCCCCGATGCGCCCGATAATCGTAACAATTCCGGCAATTGCGGTCGCCAGTTGCAGCAATACATCCGTTAACGCGCCCTGGTCGATCAGGTCGGTCGCAACACCGAAAACGCCCGCAAGCGAAAGAAAAAGTGCGACGAGACCCGCCCAGACCGTGCGCGAAAGATACCATGATTTATCTGCGTTCATGTTTTTTCCTGTCAGTTGATAATTGCCGGGACGTCCAGGCGAGCAAAATCCCCCGGCCCGCTCTTTGCGCCGATCATCGCGACACGAAACTCGAATGCCGCATTGCCGGTATCGCTCTCTCTTTCGGATGATCCATAAATCCATGAAGGTGCGGATGTCTGGCTGTTTCGTGCCAGCACGCCATTCCGCCAGATCTCGATGCGGTAGGCTTCGCGTTCCTCGCCAAGCGGAATATCTTCCGCAAGCCAATCATCCGCATCAATCCGCCCGCGCCTGATCCAGCTGAAGGACAGATCGTCATTTGCGAGCCGCACCACCTTCGGATGAACCGGACTGAGTGGACGCAGGCCACGCATACCACCGCTCAACCGGACCGTATCGAAATATTCATCCGAAAAAGCCTTGCCGACTGTTCCGACACGCCAGTTGAGTTCAAGCCCGGTTTCGGACACCTGCAGACCAACTGGCACAACCGAACCGTCGAGCAAGATGAAGGGTGTTTCCACCTCCTTGATCGCTGACGCCGCACTCTCCGTCCCCAACTGTCCGCGCAACAGGCGGGTGAGTTTCCAGCGGTTCTGACCGATTTCCTCGGCCTCCATAAACTGGAACACCTCCCATTCGCCATTCTGCGCGCGCAGCAGCGCTGTATTGGCTCCGTTCAATATCTGGGCCATTGGCCGCGATTGCAGCTCGCCTCCATAAAGCACGACTTCAACAGATTGTCCTTCAATCACGCGTCCGCCTGGAGCGCCTCCCAGCGGCGCGGTCAGTTCGCCCATGATTGCCCGGTCCTGCACGATGTTGCGCTCCGCAAAACCGTCATCGGAGGGTGACGCGAAAACCGCCGCCCCCCGCCAGGGCTTTGCATGACAGGCAATACGGAATTGTCCGGCTGGTTCTTCCGCGCCGGGCCAGAGCGGCAGATCGATGAGGTGGAAGATGGGCTTCATATCGAGAGCCGGGCCACCACCGGGGCTGGTCGGCGTTTTACCATGATCGGCAAAGGCGATGTTCGGCGCCAGTGCCACGGCACGGACAGTGCGGACCTCTCCGTCATCCAGTCCAGTAACAACATAGTTGCGTTCGCCGCCCAGAATGCCAAGCCGCACGCGATCTCCGACGTAAAGGGTAGCCATCGACCACGGCAGGGCAAAATCCACCGAGCGCCGCTCTGCATAGCGCCGCGCCATCCATGCTTCGGCCAACGCCATTGCCTGCCCTTGCTCCATGACACCGGATAGGCTGAGTGTTTCCGTGTCCTGCCCCTCCATGCGGCGAACCGAAGCGCCGGTAATCTGGAAGTCCCGCAGCGGATCGTTGCAATAAAGCTCTGCCACCGCAGGCAAATCGCCCCGGTCCTCCAGCGTGACCGTGAGCGCTTCCCGGTCATCCGGCTGAACGAAATCGGACAGTTCGAGCGCCGACCCCGCACGGCTGATGCTTTTGAACACGAAGCGCCCGGCCTGCTCGAACCCGTGAACGCCGAAGATATTCAGGAGCGGTTCCAGCACGCCGCGCGCGCTGGACGGCTCACTGATTACAAAGCCGGAAAGATAACCGTCGGCACCGGCGCAATCGGCTTCCGGCAAGCCGAAATCCTTGAGGATGCCTGCAATCAGCTCGTCCAGCGACACACCGCTGATCCGCCCATTCAGCCAATGGCCGAGACGCCAGTTTTCAGTATCGCCCCAAGTGTCGGCTGCCAGCGGAAATTCCGGAAACGGTCTTGTATCCCACGACCAGAGATAGATGCGGTCCATATCCAGCATCGGTCCGCCATAGAGCGGGGAAACGGGATTATTGTCCCGCCAGTGGCGGTAATGCGCGCGCAGAAAGCGGTCCATGCCTATATCCGCGCGAGATCCATTGGAAAAATACGGCGTCGCATTTTCCGATGATTTCGGATCGGGAAAGACATTGGGCTGGTTCGGTCCCTTGTCGACGGCCGGGCAGCCAAGCTCGGTAAACCAGAACGGTTTCGACTGCGGCACCCATGCCGTCGGTTGCGCGGCTTCAGCCCCTGCGATGCGGTTATAATGCCGGTTGCTCCACCAGCCTTCGAGGTCCTTGTAGCGATAAACCCAAGGCTTGCCCGCCAGACCGTCTGTAATAGGCAAACGCTTGCGGGCCTCACGATCCTCGGCGCTTGCGTAATACCAGTCATAGCCTTCACCTGACGCCACTTGACCCGTAAGACCGTCAAGATCGTAGGCGGTTGCGAATCCATCTGGATTGCCATTGTCGAGATCGTTGTCGCGCCAGTCCGCAAGCGGCATATAATTGTCGATCCCGATGGCATCGATGGCCGGATGCGCCCATAGCGGGTCGAGATTGAAGAACAGGTCGCCACTGCCATCCTGCGCCTGATAGCCGAAATATTCCGACCAGTCCGCGCCATAGGTGATCCTGCAATCAGTGCCGAGCTTCGCCCGCATTTCAGCAGCAAGCGAGCACAGACGAGTGACGAAGGGGAAACTCTCCTGTCCGTCACGGATGCTGGTTAGCCCTCGCAGCTCCGACCCAAGAAGAAATGCGTTCACGCCACCGACTTGCATTGCCAAATCAGCGCAATGATTGAGAAAACGACGATAGCCCCATTGCCCATCGACAAAGGCGTCCACCTGTTCGCCAGCGGCAATCGTCTTGTCCGGTGAACCGGCAAGGCCGACGGCTGGGTGACAGGTGATGCGTCCGCGCCACGGATAGGGAGGCTGGCCAGTGCCGCCATAAGGTGACGGCAATTGGTTGCCCGCCGGCACATCCATCATGATAAAAGGATATAAAGTTACCTTAAGTCCCCGCGCTTTCGCGTCGCGAATAGCAGCGATCACGCTTTGATCGGATGGCGTTCCGCCATAGGCAGCGCCCTCGCCACTTGTTGAAATGAAATGCGCGTCGGCCCGCGCGACATTTTCCACCCTCCAGACGCGGCTTGGCTTGCGGGCTGAAAGCGCTGTGACGCCGGGGCGAATGCGGCAGGAACCGGCGCGCAGATCATCGCCGAACCATGGCAGCACAATCGCAACATGCCGCAGTTGAGGGCAAAGCGCTTGCAACTCGTCCATCGAAGCGGTCCAGTCGCTGCGCGCGCGCAGAATATTGCGGTTGATCCAGCGTTTCTGACCGGCGAGCGGTTCGTCACTCACCGGATCGGGCGACAGTCCGAACTCGGTCGAACCGGGGATCAGGGCCACCGCCCGGACGGACCCTGCAACCTTGCCGACAGGGCGCATCACTTCAAACTGGAATTGCGGCAGGCGATTG
>Ga0182748_1002032_pt1 | contig 18754 bp, 19 predicted proteins | sample eDN3rd37CKraftOP_FD_128877 | JGI IMG/M metagenome (GOLD analysis project Ga0182748, IMG submission 128877) | Enriched Organic Plus compost microbial communities from Emeryville, California, USA - eDNA 3rd pass 37_C Kraft OP (version 2) (version 2) ...
ATCTTGGTGAAGTCGGTGTTGTTGGTGTAGACGCCGTCGCTGTAGTTGACCATGTCCGGACCGGAGAGCGGCAGGTTTTCCTGATAGCTCTTCCAGGTCAGGCCCTTGGCGACGAGCTGGTCGGCAATGGTCTTGCCGGACGTCGTCGACACCGCCGGAAAGACGTGGATCCCGTCGATATTGATGAAGCCGGGATTGCCCTGGGCCTCGTTGGTCTTGTCGTATTTCGGCGTGGCGGCATCCTTGCCGGTGCCGGCGATCGGGCAGATGCTGCCGGTCGGCGGATTGTCGGTGTTCGGAATGCCGGTCGCCAGGTTGGGCTGGCACGAGGTGTTGTGCCAATCGGGGCCATGGTCGCTCAACACCCCGAAATTGGAGCCACCGACGACTTCGAGATAGTTGGTCAGGCTGGGATGCGCGACGCCGAAATAATTGGTGGCCAGACGGCTGTTCTTGGCCAGCATATTGATGAACGGCGCGTTGTGGTTATGGAAGATTTGCCCGTAGCTCTGATTTTCCATCATAATGAGAAAGACGTGATCGAGACGCGGAATGCCGGTCGGCACCGGTCCTTCCGCCGCCATCGCACTGCCCGCGACCGCCGTGGCGAGAAACGCCGCGGCCAGGCTCAGTTTCCTGCTGAACATGGTTGTCCCCTGTCATCGAAGAGGCCGCGCCGGTTCGATCGGCGTTTCGGCCCGTGGTTACGAAACAGGCGGGGCGTACCATGCGGCGTTTGACGGTCTCGTGTCAGGGAAATGACGCGAAGGCCGCGTCGGCTTCGCCGAAAGGATATAGTGCTCTTGCAGAATATTGAGCGAACATAGGAAACGCGGAAAGGAACGAAGCGTTGAAATCTTCACAGGAAAGACCGGGGACGTTCGTTCTGGTGCACGGCGCCTGGTCGGGCGGCTGGTGCTATTTCAAAGTCGCCGAACGCCTGCGGGCGCGCGGCCATCGCGTCTACACGCCCACCCTGACCGGCCAGGGCGAGCGCGCGCATCTGTTGACCGGCACGATCAATCTCAGCCTGCACATCGCCGACATTCTCAACGTGATGCATTGCGAAGGTTTGCGCGACGTCGTGCTGGCCGGCCATTCCTATGGCGGCATGGTCATCACCGGCGTCGGCGACCGCGTCCCCGATAAAATCTCGGCGTTGGTCTATCTCGACGCCTTCCTGCCGGAAGACGGCCAGTCCCTGTTCGACATCAATGTCGCGAAGAATTCGCAAGCCTTTCTGACCAATGCCGGCGGCATCGGTGGTCTGGCGGTGCCGCCGCCTCCGGCCGCATTCTTCAATGTGAACGCGGAGGACGCCGCGCGCGTCGATGCACTGGCGACCCCGCATCCGCTCGGCGCCTTCACCGAAAAGATCAAGCTCTCCGGCGCGCATAAGAGGATCGCCCGGCACATTTACGTGCACGGCACCATCCTGCCGCGCGAAAGCCCGTTCAGGCCGTTCTACGACCGCGTCAAGGACGATCCGGCCTGGCAGGCGCACACGCTCGCCTGCGGCCACGATGTGATGCTCGATATGCCGGACCGCGTGACGGAAATTCTCGAGAGCGCACTATAGGCTCACCGGCGTCTCGGGCCGCTCAGCCCTGCGAGGCGGGCATGCGCACGATGAGCCCGTCGAGTGCGTCGGTCACCTTGATCTGGCAGGCGAGCCGGCTGGTGGGTTTCACCTCGGCCGCCACCATGTCGAGCATCGCGTTTTCGGTGTCTTCGGGGGGCGGCAACAGGCTCGCCTGTTCCCCTTCCACATAGACGTGGCAGGTGCCGCAGGAGCAGGAGCCGCCGCATTCGGCCTCGATGCCGGGCACGCCGTTGGTCACCGCGCCTTGCATCACGGTCCAGCCGTCGGGCACGTCGACCTCGTGCTCGATGCCCTCATGCTCGACATAGATGATCTTCGCCATGATCCCCTCTCCCGCTTGTCACGCGCGCGCGAGTTCGAGCCGCAGCGGGCTGCGGAAAGTGGTCGAGGGCATCCAGGGCAAGGTTTCCTCGACGCGACGGTAGTCCGGGATTGCCTTGTGCAGTTCCTCGAAAGCGAGTTTGGTGGCCAGCCTTGCGATCGCGGTGCCGAGGCAGGCATGCACGCCGCCGCCGAAACCGAGATGACCCTTGGGCTTGCGGTCGATGTCGTAGACGTCCGGATTGGCGAAGCGGCGCTCGTCGCGATTGCCCGAGCCATAGGCCAGGCAGACGAACTCGCCCGCGCGCATCACCTGCCCGTGCAGTTCGGTGTCCTTGACCAGGCAGCGGCGGAAACGCTGCGCCGAGGTGTTGTAGCGTAACGATTCCTCGATCGCGTCCGTCAGCAGCGCCGGATTATCGACGCAGCGGCGGCGCGCCTCAGCATGGTCGGCCAGGTTGAGCGCGAACATGGTCATGAAACCGCCGAGCGACTCGATGCCGGCCATGATCAGCGTGGTGGTGGTGAGCAGCACCTCGCGCTCGGACAGCCGGTCGCCGTCGATCTCGGCCAGGCTGAACTGGGAAATGAGATCCTCGCCCGGATTGGCGCGCCGCTCGGCGATCACCTTCTCGGCGTAGTTCTTGACCCACTCGAAGGCCGCGATGTGCTCCGGTCCTTTTTGCCGCGTCACCGGGTCGGACTGCACCATCAGCACGGCCTTGTCGCGCACGATGTGGTCGTCGCCGGGCGGCAGCCCGAGCAGGCGGAACAGCACCTTCACCGTCACCTTGGAGGAAAAATCCTCCACGAAGTCGAAGCTCTTCTTGTCCGCGAAGCCCGCGAGCGCGTCGCGCGCGGCCTCGCGGATGTGGCTTTCGATATAATCGAGATTGCGCTTGTTGAAGGCATGCTGGATGAGCCCGCGCAAACGGTCGTGGCGCGGCGGATCGGTGGTGCCGAGCGTGGCGCCGGCGCGATTGGGCAATTCGTCCATCAGATTGCCCTTGGCCGAGGAATAAGTCTGCCAGTCGTTGAGCGCGCGCACGATGTCGTCGTAGCGCGACAGGACCCACATCTTGGCGTCGGCGCTCCAAAAGCACGGGAAGTCGTCGCGCAGCGTCTTGTAGAATGGGAACGGATCGGCATCGACCGCGGCGGCATAGGGATCGAACCGGAACTGGGGACTGAGCATGAGCCTCGCCTCCATGATTTGACCGCGTCGGGCGCCGGCAGCGGGGCGCCGAAGTCCCCGGACGCGGGACGTTTCCTCATGCCCCATCTTGCTGTTTCGGGCTCGCAAGGGAATGGACGAAGCGGCAAAAGGCTTGTACTTTTCATACATTCGCAAGAACGTCGACAAGGCCTGGAAATGCCAAAAAGATCCCATAACAAGCGAAAAAACGGATTTTCCGGCTCGCCGCGGTCGAAGGGGATTCCGGTATTTTCCCTCTATGGCGAAACCGCTCCGGTGGACGACGCCGAATTCGTCCATATCGAGGAAATCCGCGCGCGCAGCGAACGCTACGACTGGCACATCCAGCCGCATCAGCATCGCGGGCTGTTCCAGATCCTGTTCGTTTTGCGGGGGTCGGTCGAGGTGCAGGCCGACGGCCGCGCCGAGAAGGTGAAGGTACCGTGTGCGCTCAGCATGCCGCCCGCGGTCGTGCATGCGCTCAAATTCCGCCCCGGTACGCAGGGCTATATCCTGACGATCTCCGAAGCCATGCTGCCGCGCAGCGATCGCGGCGGCCTCGTCGAGGCGCTGTTCGTGCAGCCGCGGGTGATTTCCTTTGCCAAGGTTCCGCAGCGCGCCCGACCGATTGCCGCCCTGCTCGGGCAGATCATGACCGAAATGCGTGAACAGGCGCCGGAGCGTGCCGCCATGCAGCAATGGCTGGTGAGCGCGGCATTGCTCCTGATCGCGCGTCAACTCGCCACCGCGCCGGACGAAGGCCGCCGGGGTCTTCAGCAGCGCGAGCTCAGCCGCTTGCGCGGGCTGGTCGAGGCGCATTTCCTCGAGCACTGGAAGGTCGGCGACTATGCCGCGGCGATGGGCATGACCGAGGCGCGGCTCAACCGGCTCGCGCGCGCGGTCACCGGCAAATCGGTGTTCGAGCTGATCCAGGACCGGCTCATGCTCGAAGCGCGGCGCAAGCTGATCTATGTGGCGGCGCCGATCTCGCTGCTCGCCTACGAGCTGGGCTTCGAGGACCCGGCTTATTTCTCGCGCTGCTTCAAGAACCACTTCGGCGTCACGCCGTCCGCCTTCCGGCGCGAGCTGGAGTGAGCGGTTCGCCAATCGCGTCGACTGGCATTCCGGTGCGCGGCCATAGCCGACCTGGCTGGCGCGTCCCGGAACGACAAGAGACTCTTACGTCCGCGCCGCGTCCGCCAGTTCGCCGAACACCGCGAACACGAAAGGCTTGCGTTCGAGATTATAGGCCTCGACCTCGCGCGCGCTACGGTTCACCTTTTCCCAGACGTCGGCCACCCGCGCGAGGCGCGATTTTTCACCCGTGCCGCCGGCGATCCGCGCCGACAGCCAGTCGTTGACCAGATCCATGAAGGCGGCGAGCGTCGCCGGATCGGTACCGCCGAGCGCGTCGCCGAGGGCGTGCAGCGCCAGCGGGTCGGGATTGGGCAATTGGGCAAACAGGTCGAGGACGCGCTGGCGCAAGGCGAGCGCCGAGCCGTCGAGCAGGGCCAGCGCCCGGCCGACGCTGCCGCCGGCCGCGCGGGCGGCTTCTTGCATGTCGGGATCGCTCGCATCGCGACCGGTCGCGGCGGCGACCGCCCGCACGACTTCGTCGTCGCCGAGCGGGCGCAGCAGCAGGCGCCGGCAGCGCGAGCGGATGGTCGGCAATTCGCGGCCGGGCGAGTGGCTGACCAGCAGGAGCAGCGTGCGCGGCGGCGGCTCCTCGAGTACCTTGAGCAGCGCATTGGCGCCTTCGCGCGCAAGGTCATCGACCGCGTCGATGATGGCGACACGCCACCCGCCCTCGCCGGCGGTCGAGCCGAAAAACGAGACGGTGCGGCGGATGTCCTCGACCCGGATCACGGTATAGAGCTTGCCGGTCTGTTCGTTGAGCACGCGTTCGATGGCCAGGAGGTCGGCCTGCGCCTGCACCGCGACGCGCCGCGCGACCGGTTCGTCGGGCTCGACGGCAAGCGAGGTTGCGGCCTGCACGGCCGGCTCGGTCGGATCGGGATGGGCCAGCACGAAGCGCGCGAGCCGGTAGGCAAGCGTCGCCTTGCCGATGCCGGGCGGGCCGCCGATCAGCCAGGCATGCGGAATGCGGCCGCTCTTGTAGGCATCGAGCAAAGCCCGCTCGGCTTGCGCGTGACCGAACAGAACGTCGGTCTCGCGCGGCAATTTCGCCGTGCGCTCGTCGCTCTCCCCGCTCACGGCGCGGCGGCCTCGGCGACGCGCGCCGGTTGCGGCCGCAGGCGTTCCTCGACCACCGCCCAGATGCGTTCGGCCACCACATTGCGCGGCGCCCGCCCGTCGATCACCACGATCCGCTTGGGCTCGGCTTTGGCGAGCGCGAGATAGGCGTCGCGCAGCCGCTCGTGAAATTCGACCGACTCGGATTCGAAACGGTCGACCTCGCCGTCGCCGCGCCGGTGCTGGGCGCGCGCGAGCCCCACGGTCGCCGGCACGTCGAGGAGAAAAGTGAGTTCGGGCATGGCCTTGCCGACGGTGACGCGCTCCAGCCCGCGGATCAGCCGGGGGTCTACCCGGCCGAGCGCGCCCTGATAGACCCGGGTCGAATCCACGAAGCGGTCGCTGATGACCCAGTGACCGGCCCTGAGCGCCGGCAGAATGGTGTGGCGCAGATGGTCGTCGCGCGCCGCCGCGAACAGGATCGCCTCGGTCTCCTCCCCGAGCGGCTTGGCGATGCCGGACAGCAGGATATGGCGAATGATTTCGGCGCCGGGCGAGCCGCCCGGTTCGCGGGTGAGCACCACCGACAGCCCGAACGATCGCAGCCGCTCGGCCAGCGCCTTCGCGTGGGTCGACTTGCCGCTACCCTCGCCGCCTTCGAAGGTGATGAAACGTCCACGCAAGCGCGCCTATCCTTCGGATGTCATCGCCCGCGCAAGCGGGCGATCCGGTCATCGCCGAGCCGGGATGATAGCGCAGTCGGGCGCATTCGCACACGCAGGGAATACCGGATGCCCTCCGTTGTCGGGTCACGACGGATGGCTGACGAAAGTCGCGCCGTCATAGCCGCTCGGCTCCGGCGCGGAACAGCGCGATCACCATTTCGGTCACGGCATCGAAGGCACGCTGCGACAGCGTGCCGACCGGCACGCTCTCGGCCGCCTTCAAGGGCGTGGTCAGGATGACATTGTCGTTGCGCCACACTTTCAGATTGCCGATCGGCTGGCCGGCGGCCACCGGGGCCGCCACCGGGCCGGTATAGATGATGCGCGCGATTAGCTTGTCGCCGCCCGCCTTCGGCACCATCACCCGGACCTGGCCATTCGCCACCAGCGGCACCCGGCCGTTCGCACCGCCGAAGACCTTGGCATTGCCGATGGTCTGGCCTTCCGCGAACAGGACGCGCTGTTCGAAATTGCGGAAGCCCCATTCCAGCAGTTTCTTGGCGTCGTCGGCGCGGTCCTTGGAGGTCTTGAGGCCGTTGACCACCACGATCAGGCGCAAGCCGTTCCGCACGGCGGAGCCCACCAGGCCGTAACCGGCTTCCTTGGTGAAGCCGGTCTTGAGCCCGTCGGCCCCGATGTCCATGCTGAGCAACGGATTACGGTTGAGCTGGCGGATCTTGTTCCAGGTGAATTCGCGCTCGCCGAAGAGCTTATAGAAATCCGGATAGTCCAGGATGATATGGCGCGCGAGCATGGCGAGCTCGCGGGTGGTGACCTGCGTGCCGGGGTCCGGCAGGCCGTTGGAATTGGCAAAAGTCGACTTGGCGAGGCCGATCTCGCGCGCGCGCTTCGTCAGCCGGACACCGAATTCCGCCTCGTTGCCGGCGAGCGCCTCGGCGAAGACGATGCAGGCATCGTTGGCCGACTGGATGATCATGCCGTGCAAGAGCGCGTCGACGCTGACGCGGCTGTGGATGGCAGCGAACATGGTCGAGCCGTGCGAGGGGGCGCCGCCCTTGCGCCAGGCATTCTCGCTGACCGTGTATTCGTCGGTGAGCTTGATGCGGCCCTGCTTGAGCTGGTGGAAGATGTATTCGGCCGTCATCAGCTTGGCGAGACTGGCCGGGAAGATCAGCTTGTCGGGATCGCGCTCGTAGAGCACCCCGCCGTTCTCGGCATCGATCAGGATCGCGTGCGGAGCCGAGATCTGCGGCTCGTCCTTCTTCGGCGCTTCCTTCTTCTGCGCCAGCGCGCCTGGCACGGTGGCGGCGGCGACAACAACGGCGGCAACAACGGCCACCGCCGCGGCACGCCCCCAGCGTCCGATTCTCAGAGCCTGTAACCGCATCGTTATCGCCTTTGCCTTCCGGCGCACGCCAAAGCGTCCGGTCATGGCGAAGAATGGGGTCGGTGTGACGGAAAAATGCGGCTCAGTAAAGGCCGCGCCCGCTCATGAATCCGGTGTGGCCGCCGTTGCCGGCCGGGGCGTAGGCGGACACCGGCGATACTGTCGGTGTTGCCGTCGGTGTGGCCTCCGGTGCCGATGTTGCCGCCGGTGCCGGCGCCGGATCAGCTTCAGCCACCTGGCTCACCCCCTCGCCCAGGCCGTAAGGCCGTTCCGGCGGCTGCGGAATGGGCCCGCGCAGGCTGCTCATCGGCCGCGAATCGAAATAGGCCGGAGCAAAGGGCTTCCTGGATGCGACCATCACCGGCGCCTGCGCCGGCGTGCCTTCCCGCAGGGTGGCGATCAGCTTGCGGTCGTCGGACCCTTGCAGCGGCGCGCGCCCGACATATTCGACCTTCACCTTGGCGACCCCGTGACCGTAGAAGCCAAGCAGTTCGGCGGTCTTCACCGATACGTCGATCAGGCGGCCGCGCACGAAAGGCCCGCGGTCGTTCACGCGCACCACGATCGATTTGTGATTGGTGAGATTGGTCACCCGCGCATAGGACGGCAGCGGCATGGTCGGATGCGCGGCAGAAATCGCGCTCTTGTCGAAAACCTCGCCATTGGCGGTGTAGCGGCCGTGGAAATCGTCGCCATACCAGGACGCGTAACCGACCGCGCTGTAATGGGTGTTCTCTTCGGGGACATAGACGCGGCCGGCGACCACATAGGGCTTGCCGACGCGATAGACGCCGCCGCCCTTCGGCACCGGCTCGCCCGGCTCGACCACGCGCGGACTGGCCGCGACGCCATAGCGGGGATCGAGCTTGCCGGACAGGCCGCCGGAGCAATTCGCGAGTGCGAGACAGCCCAGCGCGAGCGCCGGCAGGCGCGCAAAACGGCAAAAGTCGCCCGTCCCCCGGAATCCACCCATCCGCTGTCAGGTCCCCTTTGCACCCGTCGTATTAAGCATAGCGGGTTCCGGCCATTGCGGAAACCGTTCCCCGGTACCCAGGGTAAACAATTGGTTCCTTCGGACCGTGGCCGGCCCTTCCGTCCGAGTCCGGGATAGCCAAGCCGGGTGGTCCGCGCAAGAGCGACTTGTTGCGGTGCACCCGCTGTCCGCCTGCGGCCGCAAGACGCTGAAGCCGAAGGCGTGCGACGCAATCACGGATGAAATCGAACCGGCGGCGTTCGACGGGATGGCGGAATCGTCATCCCTTGGCGGCGTCCCACCACGGGCAGACGCCCTGCATCAGCTTGTAATTGCCTTGCAGGACATGGACCGGAGCGCGGTAACCTTTGGCCGCCGCCGCCATGCGCAGCTCGCGCGCCTGCACCCGCCCTTCCGGGCTGAGCCAGGAGCGGTCGTGCCCCCACAGGCTCGGCCCGTAGTCGCACTCGAACGGCTGCCAGGTTTGCGGATCGATATCCTGACCGCCCCAGCCGTATTCCATCATGAAATTCGACGGCGAATGGGCGTAGAACGACGTCATCAAGTCGTTGGTGTGGCGGCCGAGCGTGACCGCGACCCGTCCAGGATCGCTTTGCGCGATGTCGTAGCCCTGGCCGACATCGTCCAGCGAAAACACCTCGACCATCAGGTGATGAATGCCGTTCTTGCCGGTCTCGACCATGGCCAGGCTGTGATGGCGCGGGTTGACGTGGAAGAAATAGGCCTTGAACGGCCTGAGCGTGTAATCGCTGAGCCGGAAGCCGAGCACATCCTGATAGAACGGCATCGTGCGCTCGATGCTCTCGGTCGTGAGCACGACATGGCCAAGGCCGAGCGGCCCGGTGCGAAAGCCGGAGATGCAGCGGCTCGGCACGAACGGCGTGTCCGCGAGCGCGGCGCCGTGAAAGATTTCCAGGCGGTTGCCGTTCGGGTCGTGGAAGGAAATGAGGTCCGTCACGCAACGCTGATCGGCGACGGTTTTCGGCTCGCGCCTGACCGCGACGCCTTTGGATTCCAGGTGCGCGGCCATGTGGTCGAGCGCGGCGGCGTCCGCCACCTCCCAGCCGAAGAAGTTGCAGCCGTTCCTGCTGTCTTGGTCGATGATCAGGCGTTGCTTGCGGTCGTCCATGCGCAAGGTAAGGCCGGTGCGGCCACGGTCGATCACCTGCATCCCGAGCAGGCCGGTCGCAAACTGCGACCAGTCTTCCAGCCTGTCGGTGGCGATGCCGACATATCCCAGCGACTGAAGTTTCATCGCAACGTCTCCTTCGCCCGAACGAGCTGCAACGATAGCGTTCGGCGATCACAAGGCAATCGATCCGTGCAATGGCCTCGCGGCGGACGGCCGGCGATCTCCGCGCCGGCCGGCCCGATCAGGCCGATTGCGGTTCGGCCGCCGGCGCCGCGCGCCGCGGCCCGATATCGACCGTTCGCGCATCGTATTCGAACAGCCAGTCGTAGCGCGTGCGGACGCGCTCGGGCTCCCACTCGCGCGTGACATAGTCGACCGCCTTGTCGTGGTCCGACAGGATCGGGTTGTGGAAACGCTTGGCCGTCTCGGTGGAGCCGCGCACGATCTTGGTGGTGCGTTCGATGCGCAGATCTTCGAAGCGCCGGAATGCGCCGTCGAGATCGGTCGGGCTGGCAGCGATGCAACGCGCCATCACCACGGCATCCTCGATCGCCATGTTGGCGCCCTGTGCCAGAAACGGCAGCGTGGGATGACAGGCGTCACCGATCAGGCAAAACCGTCCGAAGGCCCAGCGGGTCAAAGGCTCGCGCCCGACAAAGGCCCATTTGAACGGAACGTCCAGACCGCGGATCGTCTCCTGCACCACCGGATGCCAGTTCTTGAAGTCGTTGAAGCATTCCTCGTGCGTGCCGCTTTCGGTCCATGATTCGATCGGCCAGTCGCGGCCTTCGACGACGCCGACGAAATTGTACAGTTCGCCGCGGCGCACCGGATAGGTGATGACGTGCGCGCCCGGGCCGACCCAATTGGTTCCGACCAGGCTGCGCGATTCCGGCGAAAGCCGATCGGCCGGAACGAGACCGCGCCAAGCCATGATCCCGGTGAAGAAGGTCTTGTCCGCGATCCCCGCGGCCTCGCGCAGGCGCGAATGCACGCCGTCGGCGGCGACTATGGCGTCGCCGTGCACGTCGGCACGGCCGCCGCCCAGGTGCAGCGTCACGCCGCCGCCGTCTTGCATGAAGCCGCGCGCCTGGCAGTTCAAATGAATCGCGTCTGGCTTTTGCGCCAGCACCGCGTCGCGCAGCACGTTATGAATGTCGCCGCGGTGCACGGTCCAATAGGGCGCGCCGAAGCGCTCGATGCAGTCGCGGCCGAGATCGAACAGTTTCCAGGTCTCGCCCGTGTTCCAGAGCCGGACCTCCTTGCGCGCCGCGGCGCAGGCGACCTGCTCGATCGCGTCGCGCAGGCCCAGCTCGATCAAAAGCCGCGAGCCGTTCGGCCCGATCTGGAGGCCGGCGCCGACTTCCCGCAATTCGGGCGCCTGTTCGTAGACATCGACATCGATACCCCGCCGCAACAAGGCGAGCGCCGTGGTCAATCCGGCAATGCCGCCACCGGCGACGAGAATATGAGGTGATTTTCCGGTCATGGCTATCGGTCGGTGGCCTCCGCCCTTATTGGCATGAAATCCGTGCAGCGAGGGCGAGAGCCCCCTCGCCGTCCGCAAACTTATCAATGGGTCGAGGTCGATCTCACGCCGATGAGGATGAGATCGACCAGCCCTGCCATGATGAGGTCTAACGGGTTGCGGGCGACAATCAAGCGGGCCGCACACCGGTCCCGACGGCGGTGGCGCCAGCGGCCCCCTTTCATTTGCCGCCATGACAGGGCAAATATCGGCGGCCGAAAGCGTCGCACAGCAGGCCGCGGGCCGACAGCGGCCATTCGGCTTGGTGTCGAGTTAGATTGTTCTATTATATCAGCTAGTTGGAAGGGTGGCCGAGTGGTTTAAGGCACCGGTCTTGAAAACCGGCGTGGGTGCAAGCCCACCGTGAGTTCGAATCTCACCCCTTCCGCCACGTTCTTCGCCCGAATGCTGTCCCGGCCGTTTCCCCAAGGTCGTCATCAACGAGGCCGAAAGCGGCATCTCGCCGGTCATCGCCAGTCGCATCGACAAATGCCTTGGGCTCAACAGGATTACCACCCGCGAGCCATGTCCGGCTTTTGGCGCACAAGCGCAACGTCGCGTTTCAGCGCCCTCCCCGCCCACGAAAATCGTTGAGCGAGGAGGGTCAGAAACAAGCCGTCGTGGCTGTCTTGACGGGAGGCTCTACAAGGTGAGCTTCTTTGTCTGCTGCTTTGGAATAAACCGCTCCTCGCGCGAGCCACATAAAACGACGCCGACAGACGGGAGCTCCTCTGCGAGCGTCATCGAACGATCCGTGGTCCGTGGGTCCTCGCGATCAGTGCCGCGGAGATCAACCGCCCTTCTCGCATTTCGTGATGTAGCTCGTCTTTGCAGCGCCGCTGAGCGGCTTGCCGTCTTTTCCGATCGCGGAATCGGTACAGCATTTCTTCATGAAACTGGTCTTGGCTGCGCCCGCGAGAGGCTTGCCGTCCTTGCCGACGGCCTTGGTGGCGCAGGATTGCGCAAGCGCCGAACCGGTCGCGAAAAAAGTGACAAGCAAGACCACAGCAACTTTTTTCATGGAACGTTTCCCATTCATTGTTTGGAATTTTATTGTACAAGAAAAACGCGTGTTGCCAATATGACGCGACGGTTCTGCGAACGTCTCACTTACCGTCGACGATACGCGTGATGCGAGCATAAAAGCGTTCGACGTAATCATGTCCCTGCAAAAGGGCTACCAACAGGAAACAAGAACATGACGGTGTCGCGATACCTAACGCTGGGCGTCTTGGCGATTGCGGGAGCAATGGCTTTCGCTGACGCATCTCAGGCGCTGACCATGAAGGAGTGCAGCGCCAAATATAAAGAGGCCCAGAAGGCCGGTACTCTCAAGGGCATGAATTGGAACGACTTCCGCAAGGCCGAATGCGGCGATACCGCGGCCAAGCCGGCAACGACGCAGCATAAAGCGGTGTTCCCCACCGCGGTGTCACCGAAATATGCCAAGGAGCCCGCCGGCAAGGCGCGCATGAATACGTGCCTCGATCAATACAACGCCAATAAGGCGACCAACGCGAATGGTGGCTTGAAATGGATCGAAAAGGGCGGCGGTTATTACAGCGAGTGCACCAAGCGCCTGAAGGGTTAGACCGCATCACGCGCCAATCGTCGCCGTCAACGTGACGGCGACGATTGCTTTTTTCGGGCGCCGGTTCGCGCTTACGGTTGCAGGCTACCGTTCGGGCTCGCCTGGTCGACCGCGTCGGGCAAGTTCTGCGACAGAACATTCAGCATCTCGTCCGTCTGCAAGCCCATGCTGGCCGCGAGGTTTTGGACTTGCTCGTTGCCGAGCGCGGCCTTCAGCTGATCAACCGATATACCGAGGTTCTGGCCGTTGCCGAGCCATGATGCGACCTGCGAGCCGAGACCGTTTTGCTGCAGGATGTCGACGATGCCCTGCAACCCCAGGTTCGTCCGCGACAGCGCTGCGGCAATTAGCCCCGGGGCCATCGCTTTCGCCTCTTGGCCTAGGGCGGCCTTTAGCGTGCCGCCGAGTTGATCGAATAATCCCATAGCGCCGCTCCCGTGTGATGAATCTGTCTCTTTGCTTTTGCGACTGTCGCAACGACTGTAGCTGCGGTGGCGAGGTCTGACCAAAAGCGCGCAATTCATCCTCACAGTGCATGCGCGTCAGGACAAGTGACACGACGACGCGTTCCGCATCGTATATCGCGGCGTTCGTGTCATCCGGCGCCCTGCCCGCTTATGTCGGAACGCTCGCATTTGCACCCGTCGATCATCGAACGCTTGCTACCGGCAATGACGCACTTTGCCGGTTTCCGGCGCGTGGCTTCTCGGCCCGGTGCGACTTGCCCGTCATCAACCATTCACTAACCAAACACCAGCGTCGCCTGAAACCGTGGCGAGGTTCGATTGTTCCAATTGCGGGAGCAACAAACCGAAAGAACCCATTGTCATGCACAAGACCATCCGGCGATTTCTCCGAGCCAAGTCGGCTGCCACCGCAATCGAATACGGGCTGATTGCCGCCGGCATCGCGGTCGCCATTATCGCCATCGTCAATACGCTCGGCAGCCAGCTGGCCACCCTTTTCACGTCGATTTCGACGCAGCTCAAATAGGCCGGCCGCGGCAAGCCGGCCTCGCCCGGCGCTGACACCGGGGTCCGGCGCTGTCCAGCCGCGTCATGGAGCGTCACGCATCGGGATGCGGCCGCGATCGCATGGTGGCCGGCACCTCCGCACCTGCTGGAAAACCCGCGCCTATTATTCGACGAAACCGACCAGCGGTCCGCCGCGCGTGCGGCATGTGCTCTGGCAGAGGCGGTCGCAGCGATCGGTGGATTGCAGGCAACGGCCCTGCGCATCGAGGGCCAGACAGACGGCCTCACCCCAGATGCAGTAAGATTGGCAGTCGCGCCAGCACGCATCCGAACCCAGGATCGATTGCGCGCGCTTGCTGCGGCGGAACGGTGAGCCTTCCGCCCGCAGCGTGGCCGCCGTAGCGGCGGCGCGGACCACAGGGCTTCCGGCCGCGAGGTCCGCCGCTCGGGCGGAATCGATGTTCGGCATGCCGACGCCGAAAGCCGCCGCCACCGCGACCAGGACAAGCAGGAAAGTGCAAAGCTTCATGGGGACTGCCCCGGGCTAAAGCCGTGTCAGGATAGCGTTCGGCGCGCGGCGGTGGAACGTCCGAGCGTGCTGCCGCACCACGGACTTATCCAGCCAGACACCATGATAGGTTGCGTATATGACACGATACGCGCCATAATGCACCCGGGATCCGTTTGGGGGAGGAGGTCCATGTCCGCCTGCGCCATGCTGACCTACAACAATGTCACGCCGGCGGCCTGGGCGGCCATCGTCGCCGAGGCGGCCAAGATGAATATCACCATCAATGGCGACGGCGGCTCGGCCAGCGCCCAGGGCTTCACCGTGCAATGGAACTACGACCGCGCGGCGCAGACGCTGTCGCTGCAATGCGTCGACAGCCCGTTCTTCGTTTCCTGCTCGCTCATCAACGCGCACCTCAACGATGCCGTGGAGCGCTGCCTAGCGACCCACCAGATCGCCATGACCAGCATGGTGACGCCCGCCTGACGGCCTGCGCCGCGCCTTGCCGGTTGCCAGATGCCCGCTGGCGCACCTATATGACGCCCGTCGGCTGACCGGCAGCGATAATCCCGATACCCGAGCCTCCGTCACCCGGCCGCGGGAGCCGGACCTTTGAACGTGGCAGCATGAACGACCGAACCACCGAAACCGGCGCCCCCAAAGTGAGCTTCGTCTCGCTCGGCTGTCCCAAGGCGCTGGTCGACAGCGAACGCATCGTCACGCGCCTGCGCGCGGAAGGCTACGAGCTTTCGCGCCAGCACCAGGGCTCCGATCTCGTCATCGTCAATACCTGCGGCTTTCTCGACAGCGCCAAGGCCGAGTCGCTTGCCGCCATCGGCAGCGCGCTCAAGGAGAACGGCAAGGTGATCGTCACCGGCTGCATGGGCGCGGAGCCGGAGAACATCACCGCCGCCTATCCCGATGTGCTGGCCATCACCGGACCGCAGGCTTACGAGAGCGTGCTCGACGCCGTGCACCGCGCGCTGCCGCCCCGGCACGACCCTTTCCTCGATCTGGTGCCGCCGGAAGGCGTCAAGCTCACGCCGCGCCACTACGCCTATTTGAAGATTTCCGAAGGCTGCAACAACCGCTGCACCTTCTGCATCATCCCCAGGTTGCGCGGCGATCTGGTCTCGCGGCCGGCCGCCGACGTGCTGCGCGAGGCGGAAAAGCTCGTCGCCGCCGGGGTCAAGGAACTGCTCGTCATTTCGCAGGACACGTCCGCCTACGGGCTCGATCTCAAATACGCGGCGAGCCCGTGGCGCGACAAAGACGTGCGCGCGAAATTCCTCGACCTCGCGCGTGCGCTCGGCGAATTGGGCGTGTGGGTGCGCCTGCATTACGTCTACCCCTACCCGCATGTCGACGAGGTCATTCCGCTGATGGCGGAGAAGAAGGTGCTGCCCTATCTCGACATGCCGCTGCAGCACGCCGCGCCCAATGTGCTCAAGCGCATGCGCCGTCCGGCCGCGCAGGAAAAGACGCTCGAGCGCATCGCGCGCTGGCGCGACATCTGCCCCGATCTTACGCTGCGCTCGACCTTCATCGTCGGCTTCCCGGGCGAGACCGACGAAGATTTCGAACTGCTGCTGCAATGGCTCGAGGAAGCCTCGCTCGACCGCGTCGGCTGCTTCAAATACGAGCCGGTCAAGGGCGCCAGTGCCAACGATCTGGCGGCTCCGGTGCCGGACGAAGTGAAGGAGCAGCGCTGGCACCGTTTCATGCAGACGCAGCAGAAAATTTCCGCGCGGCGCCTGAAGCGCAAGGTTGGAACGCGCCAGCAGGTCATCATCGACGAGGTCGGGCCGAGTGTGGCCAAGGGCCGTTCGATGGCCGACGCGCCGGAGATAGACGGCGCGGTTTATGTCGCGAGCCGCCGGCCCTTGCGGCTGGGCGAGATCGCGACCATCAAGATTGAACGTGCCGACGAATACGACCTGCACGGGACCGCGGTCGGTTTTTGATCTTCTGTCCTCCCCGCGTTGGACATCCTGGCCGCAATCACATAAGGCAACAGGGTGAGACGGTCGCGCGACGGGACACGGGGATTTTTTCGATGACATTGCAGCAGCGGCTGCGCGGGCGCGTGCCTGCGCTCCTGATCGGTTTTTTCGTGTCGCTGCTGGCGACAGCAGACCTGCCGGCGCAGGGCCAGACAACGGCGCCACAGCTCGCCAAATTCACTTATTCGGTGCACGGCGACTGGGCGGTCGAATATTTCAGCCGCAATCCCAGGGGCGGCTCTCCGCTCTCGTGCCAGGTGCTGAAAAACTTCGGCACCGAGGTCTGGCTTCGTATCGTGTTCGACGGCAAGGACTTCTCGATCGATTTCTCCGGTGCCGGAACCAGTGCGCTCGGCAAGAGCTTTCCGGTCAAATACTGGGTGGACGATCCCCAGGCGGCGCGTATCGCCACGGCGCACCTCGTCGACGCCGACGGCCTCGATACGGCACGCATCACCGAACCGCGGGGCGAGCCGGGCAGCGAGGACGCTCTGGCGAACGGCAAGCGCCTGATCATCACGTCCGGCAAGGAAATGTGGGAATACGCGCTCGCCGGCAGCAAGCCGGCGATGGAGGATCTCTTCAACTGCGCGCGCAATGAGCCCGCGGTGCGGCCGGTCGCGCAGGAGAAGCAACTGAGCCAGCTCGGGGCCTGGTCCATCATCGCCCGGTACGAGAACGGCCGTCTGCACCGTTGCATCGCGCAACAGACCTCCAAGAGCGGCATGCTTCGTTTCGCGCAGTTCCCCGACGGCAAGTGGAATTTCTCGGTGCCCTGCGCCGGGCAGAACATCAATGACGGCGTCGAAGTGCTGCTCGGCAAAACCGGCAGCGTTATTCCGGTGCGCACCGACCTGCAGGCCTGCCGCAGTTTCACCAATCCCGCGCCCGCGTTCATGCTCGACGAATACCGCCGCGGCGGGACGGTCACGGTGGTGCTCGGTCAAACCCGCCTGAGCTGGAATCTCGCGAATGCCGCACAGGCGTTGAACGAGGCGGCCAATTGCGCGCGCCAAAGCCCGGCCCGATCGGCCGCGACAACCGCCCCGGCAGCGGTGTTCCCGCCTCCGGCTGTCACGCGTCCACCGGCCGCCGCGCGCCCTGCTCCGGCCGCGCAGCCACAGTCCTTCGCGCAGCGGATGGGGCCCGGCTGCCCGAGACTCGGCCAATACAAGTCGCCGGCGAGCACCATCAAAGCCTCGGTCGAATTCCGGAACACGAGCGATCGTGCGGTGACGGTCTATTGGATCGACTTCAAGGGTAACCTGATCGAATACGCCCCACTGGCCGACAAGAAGCCGGTCAGGTTCAACACCTATGTCGGGCATGTGTGGATCGGCAAGAACTTCGACGGCAAGTGCTACGGCGTCTACGTCGTGAAGCCGGGCGCCAACCGCTTCGTCATCCGCTGAACCGCGATGCCGGTTGGCCGCCCGCTCATGAGCGGGCGGCGGCCGACCGGCGGGGATGGTGCGGTTCGGCGGCCCCGCGTCAGGACACGGCTTTCGCCACTGTCACGACCGCGGCCGTCAATGTCTTCAGTTCCTCCGCCGCGATCGTAAAGGCCGGCGTGAGATAAATAATCTTGCCGAACGGGCGGACGAACACGCCCTCGTCCACGAATCGCGCACGCAGGGCTGAAAGATCGTCGATGCGGTCGAACTCGACCACGCCGATGGCGCCCTTCACGCGCACCTCTTTCACGCGCGGCAGATCGCGGCAGGGCGCCAGTCCCTGCTCCAGCGCCTCCGCGATGCGCGCGACTTGCGGGAGCCGCAGCTCGTTCTCGAACAGATCGAGCGAGGCATTGGCGGCGGCGCAAGCGAGCGCATTGGCCATGAAGGTCGGGCCGTGCATCAGTGCTTTCTTCGGGTCGTCCGACCAGAAGGCGTCGAACACCTTGCGGGTGGCGACAGTGGCGGCGAGCGGCAGCGTGCCGCCGGTCAGCGCTTTCGACAGCGTGATGATGTCGGGCACGACCCCGGCCGCCTCGCAGGCGAACATCGTGCCGGTGCGGCCGAAGCCGGTGAAGATCTCGTCGAAGATCAAGAGCAATTCGTATTTGTCGGCGAGTGCGCGCAGGCGCTGCAGCACGGCCGGCTCATGAAAAACCATGCCGCCGGCGCCCTGCACCAGCGGCTCGACGATGATGGCGGCGATGGTGTCCGCGCGTTCAGCGAGCAAACGGTCGAGTGCCGCGGTCCGTTCCGGGTCGGCCGGCAGATCGGCAATGAAATGCTGCGGCAAGAGGCCGGCGAACAGCGCATGCATGCCCTCGTCGGGATCGCACACCGACATGGCGCCGGTGGTGTCGCCGTGATATCCGCCCTTGAAGGCCACGAAGCTCGTCCGTCCCTGCACCCCGCGGTTGATCCAGTATTGCACCGCCATCTTCATGGCGACCTCGACCGCCACCGACCCGGAGTCGGAGAAGAACACGCGCGAAAGGTCGCCCGGCAAAAGCGCGCTCAGCCGCCGCGCCAGCCGCAAGGCCTGTTCGTGCACCAGCCCGCCGAACATCACATGCGGCATTTCGGCGAGCTGACGCTCCACCGCCTGCCGGATATGCGGCTGGTTGTAGCCGTGGCAGGCGGTCCACCAGCTCGCGATGCCGTCGATCAGCTCGCGCCCGTCGG
>Ga0182748_1002036_pt1 | contig 18745 bp, 7 predicted proteins | sample eDN3rd37CKraftOP_FD_128877 | JGI IMG/M metagenome (GOLD analysis project Ga0182748, IMG submission 128877) | Enriched Organic Plus compost microbial communities from Emeryville, California, USA - eDNA 3rd pass 37_C Kraft OP (version 2) (version 2) ...
ACACCAAGCCGGTCGTTGCGGCGAACGTCCCCGTCCCGCGACAGGGTGCCCTGGCCGAAGACGTAATATTTGTGATCGGCATCGGGCGCATAGTCGAGCCGGACGCCTGCGTCGAGCCTGTCACCATCATAGCCGCTCTTGCCGGAATAGACCGCGATTGGCGACCGAAGTTCCGTATAGGAAACACCGAATGACGCCTTCCAGTATTCGTCGAACTGGTGACTGACGGTTGCCTCGCCCTTGCGCTTGGTGCGTCCGCCGGTTTCTCGCTGGTAAAACTCGTCGTAATCGCGCCCTTCCTTGTAATCGTCATAGGTGAGCTTGAGATTATCGTCCTTCGTCAGCTTGATATCCGCATACGCACCCCAGATGCGTTCGTCCACCGTCACCTGCTCGGCAAGAGTGGAAAAGCCAGCCTGCTTTTCTCCGTAGTAGCCGCCGACCGTTCCCTTGACGCCACCCTTGACGACGTCCTCCAGATCGAGCTGACCCTTTGTTCGCCAGGCCATCGCCGAACGATCACGCGTACCGGTAGTCGCGACGTCACTCAGCGTAAGTCCGCCATCGGTCGAACGCGACAGACCAAAACCCGGCCCCTTGGAGTGGGAGATTTCGGCTTCAAGGAAGGTCTTTTCCGAGTGACGAATAGTGATGTCGGCTCCCACAGCCTGCTGGTTGGCCTCTCCGGTCGTCTCATTCATGCCGGTGACACCGACACGCACCTTTTCGTCGAACCAGTGCTGCGCGCGACCGCCATAGACATAGCCATCCACTTCGCCAATCGTGGGCGTGAATTCGTATTGCGCGATGAGATAAACCCGATTGCCCCCAAGCGCGCCCTCGCGGATCGCTCCGCCGGTGCCCGTCGAAGACGATAGCGGACGCTTGAGGATGACGACACCCTGCAGGTAGTCGAGCGTATAATCTTCTCCGTAGATAAGTGTCCGGCGTTCCTTGACCTCGCCGGTTACCTGGTCGCGGACCTCCACGGTCAGTGTTTCGGAGCCCGTGGTGATGTCCTGCCGCTTCAGGAAATAAGCCGAACCGCCAGTCCCGAGAAACTCGTCGCGCTGGGGCAGCGTGTCCGGCTGAGCTGCATAGACATTCACTTCGGTTTTGCGCTCGCCGAAAGATGTCACTTCCTCGGAATTATAGACGGCGCTGGCACCATAAAGCCCGCGTTCCGAACGCATGAACTCCGTGCCCTTGATGGAAGCTTTGTAATTGCCCCACATCACGTGGCTCGGTCCGCGATCCAGCCGCACATAGAATTTTCCGTTGGACGGCGCATCTTCCAGAATGGTCGAGTCGTCGCCATAGACCGGATAGTAGGCATCGGGGTCGATACGCCGCAACAGACTACGCGGATCACGGTCATCGAGGCCGCGGAACATATCCTTGATCTCACCTTCGCGACTGTCCGCGGCTGCGGTAAGAAGATATTTACCCTTGATCTTGCCCTTCACGTAAAAGGCGAGCCGACCCTTGGTGTAGACCTCATCATATTCGCCGGGGCGCACATCTTCGATCCCGTCATCGCCCATGCGCTTGCCGACGGTAAGATCAGCGAGACCGACATAGAACCAGTCGTTATCCGGGATATTGATCTGGCGGCTGAAGTCGAGGGCGCTTCCCTTTTCCTGACCGAGCACAGCCACATCCACGTCATGTTCGCCCGGCGGCAGGATGCGTTGCATGACAAAGGACTGGTTCTTGTCCAGCGGAACAATCCCGTCCAGCGCCTTTACCTGATATCCTTCCGGCACGTTACGCCCATAGACGGTCACGGCACCACCAACCACGTCGATATTGCGTGTGCCGGTATTGTCCTCGCCCATGCCCGGTGCAGGTGCTTCCGTAAGCTTGGTGTCTTCCTTCGGCAATTCCTTGTCAGTGCGGGCTATGGAGCGCGGCAGGGTCTCGTCGTAGCGACCATCTTTGTCATAAACGCGCAGAATATATTTAAACCGCGTCTTTTCGTTTTCCGTCTCCGGCATCACCCATTCTGCCTCGCCATTGATGGCGACCGGGATGACCGCTGCAGGTTCTTCCTTCAGGGTCTTGTCCGTCCCGAAGACACGGATTTCCGAGCGGGAGATGAAAGCCGGATAGTTGGCCGTTGCGAGAAAACGCACCGCTTCACCGGCCCTGTAGGTTCGGCGGACCGGATTGGTCGAGATATTAAGCACGGGCCGCGCATCCAGCCCATCAAACTTGACCTGGATGTCGACTGCAGACAGCCCGACATCGGTTCTGCGCTGTCTGTCTGTCTTGCCGCTGGCAGGCTTCGGCTTGCCGGATTCTGCCAGCGTTTCACCATCGACGCTGATCGAGAACGGAATATCGCCTTCCTCGTCAGGGCTTTCGGTTTCCGTATTCGGTGCAATCCCCGTCTTCGCGACTGCGCTGTTGTCCAGCACCTTGCCACGCAGACGATCTTCTGCCGAAGCGTCGAGCACAACCGCATTGGCTGCGGCCAGGGCACAGCCCGCCAGAAGCAGGCCGCGCTTGCGGCGCACGATATTCGCGAAGGTGGATGAAGTCAGGAAAATCGTTTTCATTGACCTGCCTCCACACGGGTCTCGATGGTCAGTTCGTATCTGCCCCTGACCGACTTCCATCTTTGGGTAATGTCCTCCTCGATGGCTTTGATACGGCGGCGGGCAAGCTCGGCATCCGGCGCCGCGCCATAGCCGATGCGTAGCGTGGACGGTTCGCTTTCAAGCGCCTCGATCAGGCGATCGATGCCCTTCTGCCATTTTGGTTTCAGGGTTGCTGTACCGGGCTCGAACGCGGCATCGGTCAGATCGAGACGCACGACACGCCCGATCGAAGCACCGAAATTAAGCTTCGACATCTTGCCTGCGGTGAGCCTGATGACGCGCGGGTTCTCCGTCGTCAGCCGGTAGCCGGCAGGCAAGGTTCGCGTATCGAGCTTCATGATGAAGTTCGAGCCGATCCGGCTGTCCGGCAGGTCGGCACAGGCAACATGGAAGCGCCCATGTTTGTCCGTCGTCACCAACGATCCGCGTACCGTCGCGATACGCACGCCGGGCAGTCCCGGTTCGCCTTCGTCCTGATAGCCGTTGCGGTTGAGGTCATCGAACACCTTGCCAACGATATCGCCGCAATCGAACACAGGCTCGATGGCGATCTCGATGTCAGCCCGCGCTTCCGGCGCGAGCGGATTGCCGTCGAGACCGGTCACCGTCGCCTTGTTGGTGTGCTTGCCGGGTCCTGCGGAACTCAGCGCCAGCATCTGCAATCTGATCACCACCTCAGCATTGGGTCCAAGCGCCACATTGTCGAAGCGCACCCGCTGGCCATTGATGATCGGTATCGCCGCCACTCCATCCACGGTCGCTGAACCGTCGACATAGCGGAAGCCGGACGGCATGATGTCCGTCACGCTGACATAACCGGCATTTCCGCTCGAATGGTTGGTCACCCTGATCGTGAACGGCGCTTTTTCGCCGCGCTTGATCTGGCGCAGACCGGCCTGCTTGATGATGGTGATATCGGCAGGCTTCGCAGGCGGAATAGTAACGTTGGACGTCGAGGTGGTTGAAGGCACCGAACCACCGCCGTCTACAGTGCCCTGCACGGTCGCCGAGTTCTTTATGCCGTCCAATACACCGGCGGCGCTGTCGATATCCTCCTGCGTCAGCGCATAGGTCGCTGTGAAGACCTGCGACCCATGTGGCTGCAAGGTTACGCTTTGAGGCGTATAGGCTGACAGTTTTCCTGCCGCCGTCTTGCCGTTGAAGGTCGGCCCTTCGTCCACCGGAGACACATCGGTAATGACCTGACCGCCAGTATTGATGATCTTGAAGCTGTAGGTGATCGTGTCACCCAGGCTCGCATAACCGTTGTTGTCATTATCGTTGAACTTGCCGGTTTTCTCGATCTCAAGCCGCGACAGCTCCACCGGCGGCACCACAACCGTATCTGGTGGGGTCTCGATAGGCTCTCCCCCACCGGGAGGTGTGCCGGTACCGGTCGCCGTATTGGAAACGGAACCGGCCTCGATATCGGCCTGCGTCGGCTGATAGACCGCCTTGAAGACCGCTTCCGCACCTGGAGCAAGTGACGCGACGGACGCAGGCTCGATTGCGACGCCAGCCTTCGCCAGCAGCGGATCGTTGACGGCGACGTTTGATATGGTCACCGCACCGGTGTTCTTCACGACAAAGGTGTAGGTGATCGATTCACCCGGATCTATGAGGCTGTTGCCGTTCCGGTCATCCAACTGGGCCTGCTTGTCGATGGTCATGCTAGCCGTTTGATCGGGCGGCACGACGACCGTATCCGGCGGGCTGGTGATGAGTTCGCCAGTCGGCGGCGTGCCGGTGCCGGCGGCGGTATTCTTCACCTTGCCCGCATCGATTTCCGCCTGTGTCGGCTGGTAGGTTGCCGTGAAGGTTACGCTCGCGCCGGGCGCGAGTGTCTGCGGGCCAGGTGTCACCGCAATACCGGCATTAGCCAGCAGCGGATCGTTCACAGTGACATTGGTCATCGTGACATTGCCCGTATTGCGGACGAGGAACGAATAGCTGATCGTTTCGCCCGCATCGAGGAGGCCATCGCCGTCCTTGTCGTTGAGCGTACCAGTCTTCTTGATAGTCAGACCGGCAGTCTGATCGGGAGGCACGATCACCGTATCCGGCGGGCTCGTGATGAGTCCCCCGGTCGGCGGCGTGCCGGTGCCGGTAGCTGTATTCTCCACCTTGCCAGCATCGATATCGGCCTGTGTCGGCTCATAAGTCGCGGTAAAGGTCGCGGTTCCTCCGGGCGCAAGCGTCTGGGGTCCCGGCGTTACCACAATGCCGGCATTGGTCAGCAGCGGATCGTTCACAGTGACGTTGGTCAGCGTGACATTGCCCGTATTGCGGGCGAGGAACGAGTAGCTGATCGTTTCGCCCGGATCGAGGAGGCCATCGCCGTCCTTGTCGTTGAGCGTACCGGTCTTCTTGATAGTCAGACCGGCAGTCTGATCAGGAGGCACGATCACCGTGTCAGGCGGGCTGGTTATGGGTTCACCCGTCGGCGGCGTACCGGTACTGGTAGCTGTATTGACGACCTTGCCCGCATCAATGTCATCCTGAACTGCCGTATAGGTCGCAGTGAAGGTCGCTTCCGCACCGGGAGCAAGCGTGGCCACCGAAGCCGGACTGATCGCCACACCATACTTGGTCAGCATCGGGTCACTGACGCTGACATTCGTCAACGTCACCTTGCCGACATTCTTCGCCACGAAAGTATAGGTGATTTCCTCCCCTGCATCGACGAGGTTGTCTCCATCGAGGTCATTGAGCTGGCCGGTCTTGCGGATTTCAAGACCCGGAGCTTGGTCGGGCGGCACAATTACCTTATCGGGTGGGCTGGTGATGAGCTCGCCCGTCGGCGGCGTACCCTTGCCGGTTGCGCTGTTCTCGACCTTGCCGCCATCGACATCGGCCTGAACCACCGTATAGACAGCAGTGAAGGTTGCTTCTGTGCCCGGAGCGAGCGCTTGAACCGAGGCCGGGCTGACCTGCACGCCATTCCGTGCCAGCATCGGGTCATCGATGCCGACATTCGTCATCGTCACCTTGCCGGTGTTCTTGACGATAAATGTATAAGTGATCTGCTCGCCCACATCGGCAACAGCGTTGCCGTTAAGGTCATTGAGCTCACCCTGCTTTTTGATGGTCAGGCCAGACGTAACATCGGCGGTGATGATAACCGTGTCGGGGGCGCTATTCACTGAACCGTTGGACGGCGTGATGCCGGTTGCGGTGGCGGTATTTTCGACCTTGCCCGCGTCGATGTCAGCCTGTGTTGGAGTATAGGAGCCATGGAACGTGAATGTACCGCGCGGTGCAAGCGTCTGCGGGGCTTCCGTAACCTGCACCAGCGGATCGTTGACCGTTACATTCTTCAGCGTAACGGAGCCTGTATTCCTGACAAGGAAGCTGTAGCTGATCGTCTCGCCAAGATCGAGAAGACCATTGCCGTTGCTGTCGTTGAGTGCGCCTTCCTTATCGATTGTCAGTCCCGGCACCAAATCCGGCGGCACGATCTCGGTATCGGGTTCACTCTTCACGAGCGGACCGGCAGGCGGAGTGCCTACGGCGACCGCCGTGTTCACAATCTGGCCCGCGTCGATTTCTTCCTGGCTTGGCGTATAGCTGGCATGGAAAGTGAAGGTTCCGCCGGGTGCGAGCGTCTGCGGACCTTCAACGACCTTGACCTTCGGGTCTTCGACCGTGACATCCTTCAGCGTGACATTGCCGGTATTCTTTACGAGGAACGTATAGGAAATCGTCTCGCCCGGATCTACGAGACCGTCGCCATCCTGATCCTGAAGCGTACCAACCTTGTCGATTGTAAGCCCGGCAGTGCGGTCCGGCGGCACAATCGCCGTGTCAGGCGTGCTTTCGACTTCGTCACCATCCGGATTGTTGCCCTTGGCGGTTGCCGTGTTGGACACCATGCCTGCATCAATGGCGTCCTGCTGCGGCTCGTAGGTGGCGGTAAACGTCGCAGTGCCGCCGGGCGCCAGAGTCTGTGGCCCGGGCGATACGGAAACGCCTGCGCTGGCCAGCATCGCATCGTTCACCGTGACGTTGGTCAGGGTCACGTTGCCCGTATTGCGTACGACGAAACTATAGGTAATCGTCTCACCCAAATCGATGAGGTTGTCACCATCGAGATCGTTCAGCGTGCCGGTTTTCTTGATGGCCAGTCCCGCTGTGCGATCAGGCGGCACAATGGCCGTATCGGGATTGCTCTCGACCGCATCGCCTGTCGGGGTGACACCTGTGGCGGTCGCAGTGTTCTCCACCTGACCCGCATCGATTTCCGGCGTTGAAGCCGTATAGGGAAGAGCCGTGAAGGTGAAGCTGGCACCAGGCGCGAGCGTCTGCGGCCCTTCGATTACCGTCACTTTCGAGTCGTTGACGGTAACATTTGAGAGCGTCACCGCACCCGTATTGGTTACGAGGAAGGAATAGCTGATCGTCTCGTCCGGATCGATCAGGCCGTCGCCGTCCTTGTCGTTGAGTGTACCTGTCTTCTCGATGGTCAGTCCCGCCGCCTGCGCAGGGGGAACAATCTCGGTATCGGGGTCACTTTCAACCGGGGTGTCAGTCGGCGTCTTGCCGGTCGCTGTAGCCGTATTCGTCACCTTGCCGGAGTCGATTTCTTCCTGGCTTGGCGTGTAAGTGGCTGAGAACGTGACCGAACCGTTCGGGGCGAGCGTCTGCGGCCCCGGCGTTATGGTTACACCCGGTTTCTGAAGCATCGGGTCATTGACGGTCACGTCCGTGAGAGTGACCGCGCCGCTATTGCGGACGAGGAAACTGTAGGTGATCGACTCGCCCGGATCGACAAGACCATTGCCGTTCGTATCGTTGAGCGTTCCCTTCTTGTCGATCGTCAGTCCCGGTGTCTGGTCAGACGGTACGATTTCCGTATCGGGAGTACTCTCATAAGACGTACCGGACGGCGTCGTGCCCGTCGCAGTCGCCGTGTTCGTCACCCGACCGGCGTCGATCTTGTCCTGCGTCGCAACATAGGTCGCAGTGAAGGTCACCTCGTCGCCCGGTGCCAGCGTCTGGGGACCGGGGGTCACAGAAATGCCTTCGGCGGCAAGCAGGGAATCTTTGACCGTCACATCGGTCAGCGTGACATTGCCCGTATTCCTGACGATGAAGCTGTAGACAATCTCCTCACCTTCATCGACGAACCCGTCACCGTCCTTATCCTGAAGCACGCCGGACTTGTCGATCGTGAGGCGCGGCGTCTGGTCCGGCGGTACGGTAACCGTATCGGGGTCACTTACCAACGGGTCGCCAGAAGGCGGTGTACCGATTGCGGTGGCCGTGTTCACCACATTGCCGTTGTTGATGTCGGCCTGGCTTGGCTCATAAGTGCCATGGAACGTGAACCTGCCGCCTGGAGCCAGCGTCTGCGGTGCTTCCTCGACCGTCACCAAAGGATCATCAACCGTCACGCCGGTTAGCGTTACATTGCCCGTATTGGTGACGACGAACGCATAGGTGATCGTTTCGCCCGGATCAATCAGACCGTCGCCGTCCAGATCGTTCAGCGTGCCAATCTTATCGATGGTGAGCCCGGGCGTCCGGTCCGGGGGCACGTTCGCCGTGTCGGGATCGCTATCGATAGGATCGCCCTGGGGTGGCGTGCCGGTGGCAGTCGCAGTATTCGTCACGACCCCGGCATCGATCTCGGCCTGCTTCGGCGTATAGGTAGCGGTGAAGACCACTGAACCTCCCGGCTGAATGGTCTGAGGTCCCGGTGTGACCGAAATGCCGGCAGCATCAAGCAGTGTGTCCTTTACTGTCACATCTGTCAGTGGAACATCGCCGGTGTTTTCAACGCGGAAGGAATAGCTGATCGTTTCGCCCGGATCGATCAGGCCGTCGCCGTCCGTATCGTTCAGCGTCCCGGTCTTTTTAAGGGTCAGTTTCGGGTTCTGGTCGTCATTGACAATGGTGCAGATCGCGTTCTCGCCGTTAACAAGCGCGATCTCGCCATTGGTCAGAGGCTGAGCAGCGTTGCCGTCAACCGAGCAGCTATAGGCGCTGGCCAGATAACCGGGCTTATTGTCCTCGGCCAACACATAGGTGCCGCCCGGAACGGGTGCATTGGTGATCGCTGCATCGCCCATGAACCCCTGGATCGAATTGGTGAGCGGCGCCTTACCCGTCGCGCGCAGCGTGAATTCGGTCGGTACCGCAGTGCCCTTCTGGTCGTTGATCACCTGCTTGCGCAGTGTAAGCTTCGGCTGACAGATGGCTTCGGAGGTGACCTGAGCCATGAATGCCTGGGCCCCGGGGCCGGACTTTATGTGGACAATGACGGTGTTGAGACCAACTCGCCAGCTGCCTCTCATCGAGCCGGTGGCGGCTCCTGTGTCGGTGAAGCCCCAATAATAGTAGGGGTCGCTACCTCCGTAATTGGAGCGGATATTCTGAGCTACGCCATTCACCCATACCTGATATACGGAATTGTCCGCATAAAAATTCATCTTCAGGTCGAGACTCGCCGGATCGACGGCCGAATCGAGATTGAACTGGTATCGGTAGAAGATGTCGTACGAGAGTTGCGTGTTAGGATGCGCGGCTGTCGAGCTGTTGGAAATCCAGCTGGCATTGCCAAATGGCGACTTCACATATGAGGCTGGAGGGTTGGTGACAATCGTTGCTCCACCCCAAGCCAGATTGGCGGGGGGCGCGCCTGTCACATTGGTCGTGGTTAATGCGATTTGCCAATAATTATCGTAACCGCTCGCCTTCTGCCCGCCTGCGCCGTTATAAGCCGTATTGAAGAATGCGCCCGACGTTGCGCAGGACACTGTATCAGGGGAACTTGGCACATAAGGCGGCGTCGGCGTCGATACCGAACAGGTGGTGCAACCCGACGGCACATCGCCGCCGCTGATGGAATTGCGTATCTGCGATACACCGAGCGGAATTGGAGCCGCGACCGTCAGATCGATTTCTACTTCTGCTTTACCGCCCACCGGCACCTCCGGCACGGTCAACAGCACGGCAGAGGCACCGGAGACAGGGCTGGTAAATCCCTTTGCGCCCGAAACACGTGTCATCGTGGCGCCGTTTGGAATATTTTCGATGAAATCGAAGTCCTTGAACGCTCCACCGCCGGTATGAGTAACGGTTACCTTATAGGTAAGAACCTCACCGGGTTCGGCGAGCTTGTTGGTGGTAATGCTTTCGCGGATCAGTTCTTTTTTTACGGTTGCGGCAGGCGGCGTGAAGGTATCCCTGTCCGTAGCAGAGTTATTGGACGTGTTCGGGTCGGGTGTCCCGGTCGGCGGCGTCACGGTAGCGGTGTTGACGAGGTCACCGCTAAACCCGGCTGGTATGCTCATGGCAAGCGTATAGGTTACCGACGCGCCGGCAGGCAGATTTGCTGTAGTATTAATCGCGCCTGTACCGCTTGCTGCGCCGCAAACAGCTCCTCCGGTTGCCCCGCCGCACCTCCAACTCGCAGTGGTGATGCCGGAAGGGAGCGGATCGCTGACCCGCGCACCCATTGCGCCAAAGGGACCGGCATTGGAAACCACTATGGTGTAGTTGACTACCTGACCCGCCGAATAGGACGTTGCGCCATCAGTCTTGGTAATCTTCAGGTCTGCAGGAAATTCCAACGGAGTGGTCGGGCACTTGGCACCATCATTATTACCCGATCCCTGCAGGCTCGAGATCAGCGTCGCTTTACCGGTCACCGGGTCGAACTGATAGAAACCGCCGCTGTTGTTGCTGCCGAAAATACCGTTGGTGGCGCCAAACATACCGCCAAAGCTGCCAGCCACTCCCGTTGAACCGTGCGCAATAACGGCGCCAGTGGACGGATTGATCTCATACAGCGGCCCATTATCGGGGGCAGCACCCCAGAGTCGATTGTTATACCATGCCAGATCGTTGAGGTTGACGGATTGGGTCAGCGCAACTGTTGTGGATGTCCGCGTATTGACATTGATCCCGTAAAGGTTCGCGCCACTAGCAACCCAGAACGTACCTCCGGGCCCAAACTCGCCGGCAACACTGCCGGGAATGCCAGACACTGTACCCAGATTGACGACACCACCGCCCGCACCGATACGCAGCAGGGAAGTGCCGCTCAATCCATACATGTATTTGTCGACAGGATTCAGCGCGACAGCGTTATACGTCAGTGTCGACGGCGGTCCGACAGGGCTTACGATGAAAGGATTTTGTGTGGCGTCAAAACGATAGAGCGCTGTGGGAGCGTCCTGTGCCAGATACATTCTGGAATCACACGCGAAAGGCGTCTGTGTCTGCGCAACCGCGCTGTCCGTCGGCAGAGCCGTCGCTCCAACAAGCGCCAGCGAAACCAGTTTCGTGACATTGCCTACTGCGGCGCGGAACGAACTCTTGGAATGAAGTCGCGCGACGGGAGCGAAGCGACACGACAAACGACGAGCGACACGACGCAGCATGGCAATCTGAAACATGAATGGTCCCCTCAATGAACCATCCGGAGCCATGGCCTGCTGCCCTCACAGAGAGGGCACAACCCCGGATAATGGTCAATCAATGGAGACGCATGCGCGAGTTATGCCTGCTCGTATTTCACAATCCTACGATTTTATGAAATGCACCCCTATTCCGCACAGTGAATTGCATAGATCACGCACAATGTTCCGGCGGGTTTGAGCTTAATGCGCATGTGGGTCAGCAGCCTGACCAGCCGTCATTTCCGGTTCCGGATATTGGAGGGCGTGACACCCTTCAGCTTTTTCATTGTCGCAGTCAAATGGCTCTGGCTGGAAAAACCGCTAACATACGCCACTTCAGCGATGGACATCTCGCTCTGGGCAAGGAGTCGCTCGGCATAAGCAAGCCTCAGACCCAAAAGATAACCGTAGGGCGCTTGCCCGAATGTCTGCGTAAAGCCGCTGATAAAGTGGCTGGGCGAAAGATCACAAATCGTGGCAAGGTCCGCCACGGTAAGCTTGCGCGAAACATTTTCCCGCATGAAAGCCAGAACTTTCTTCGCATTATAAAGCGAAAGACCGGTCCTCGGTTTCGCGCGGGCTTCGCCATCTTCATCACTCTGGAAAAGGTGGACAATCAGTCTTGTAACCAGTGCGTCTGCCCGTGCGGGCTCGACCGCTTCCGGCTCAGCCAGCATCGCTTTCAATTGTCTCGCCATATCGAGAGCAACCACGTCAACAGCGGGCGACGCGACGATCGTTTCAAGCTCCGTCGTGTCCTGTTTCCGCAAGCAGTTCGGCTTGATTGCCAGAATTATGCTTTCCTTATCTGAAGCCCATTTCATAGACACCGGGCTGTTGGCTGCGCTTGTCAAAACGGCACCTGCCTGCACTTCGGCCAGTGCTATCCGACGGCCACCGGATATGTATTCGAGGTCTTTTACGGGAGTTAGAAATATTTCAACCAGATGAGCTCTTGCCACAAACGCAAGCGACCCCGAACGACAGACGCAGTGCGCGACTTCACCTCGGGCGGTAATCTGCCCTGACCGCAAGCTGCCTGGAGGGATATCGAAATGAAAGGTGCCTGCCTGTAGAATGTTTGAGCAAGCTTGCGCCTGATCTTCACCGGCAATCACTTCTTGCCGAGCTTGAGCCGTCATTATATCTGTCAACCCCGCACACAAGACTCAGAAACCGAGCCTCCAAAATATTCATGATTCACCCCCCGGACCCAACAATGTTCTAAAGTATTTCATATGTAAAGTTAGATATATATATTTCATAAATTTAGTATATACTAATATATATTAGAGATTGCATCTTATAAGCTCTCAACATACTTGCGATAGTTTGTCGGCCCCATACTCTGCATAACTGCGCTCAGCATCAGGGCCATCGTCATGTGGATAGTTCAAGCGGCGCTTCTCGCTCGTCTATAAAATTACTCTTTCCGGCTAAAAGCGCTTGCTATTGATGACATCAGATCATTGAAACGGTCCCCCTGAATGGCGACGTGATTGCGAAGCAGTTCACGTGCGGCGGAGGCGTCACCTGCCAGAATTGCGTCGACGATTTCGGTATGCTCCTGAATTGAAGTGCGCATGCGGTTGTGGACTCGCAACTGTAACCGCCGATAAGGTCGAAGACGCTTGTGCAGCATGAGGCATTGTTCCGCAAGGAAGCCGCAGTGACTGGCGGCGTAGATAACCTTATGAAACTGCTCATTATCGTAATAATAGCGGTCTGTATCCTCCGTGCTCGCCGAATTTGCACAGGCTTCGTGAGCTGCCAGGAGAGCCAACTTGTCGTCCGTCGTAAAGCGCTGCGCCGCACGTGCTCCGGCAGCTCCCTCCAGTTCCGACATGACTTCGAATTTTTCCAGAATTTGATGCGGTTGGGGATTCGTTACTATGGCCCCGCGACGATGGCGTATTTCGATTAACCCGTTCTCGGACAACTGTTTCAACGCCTCGCGAATGGGGGTGCGCGATACGCCGTATTCCTCCGCCAGCCGCATCTCATCGAGCCGCTCTCCCGGCGCATAACGTACGGTGAGAATTCCTTCTTCAATCTGGTCTCTTACAGTCTTCACGACGTTCATCACAAACCCTCTGCGTCTCCCTGGCTCTTCATTGTGCATCCATAAAATGAAATCTTGTATGCAAGATACTTGACGTCGAATGCATAATGCAGGATACCTAAACCCATATTCACTGGCAAAGCAGAAAAGGCCAGCGACTTTCTGATTATACCGCGACTACGCAAATTAATGGTTCCTATCCATGGGAGTGGGATAATGGCACCAAATAAATCCGTCCTTGATGGACTGTTGAAAAGCGTATTGGCGCGCGGAAGCCTCGTGTTCGGCTGGCCATCGCGTATTGATGAGCGGCACAATCCCCAGGCGGTACTGAAGCTCTGCTCGATATTGCTTTCCAGCCGGGGCGAAGCTACCGGAATGGCCCTTGCCGAAGAGATTCTCAGCATTTGGTCCCTGCTGGACCAGGATGAGCGGCTGGAAATCATGCACGCGCTACTCGTCGATTTCGGACCGGACATTTCACTTCTTGAAAAAACGATCGCCGACTATCACAGCAATCCAACATTCGAAAATCTAAGCAAGTTGCATATGGCGAGCGAGCCAAGACGACAGGAACTCATTCGCCGGCTTAATTTGGCGCGTAACGGTGTAGCCACTTTGGTGGATATGCGAGAGCAGCTGCAGGACTTCATAAAGAACCATAAGGAACTGACTGTCGTGGATGCTGACTTTCTGCATCTTTTCAGTTCGTGGTTCAACCGCGGTTTTCTGATCCTGCGCAGGATCGACTGGTCAACACCAGCCAACATTCTTGAAAAAATCATCCGCTATGAAGCGGTGCATGAAATCAAGGATTGGAAGGATCTGCGCCAAAGGCTCGAGCCGGAAGACCGGCGGTGTTATGCCTTCTTTCATCCCCAGTTGCCTGACGAACCGCTGATTTTCGTTGAGATTGCGCTGACTGAGGAAATATCGGCAAGCATTTCTCACCTATTGGCGGATCAGCGCGAGCTTATCCCTGCGGGTGAAGCCAACACGGCAGTCTTCTATTCCATTTCGAACTGTCAGGCAGGTTTGAGAGGTGTTTCCTTCGGCAATTTCCTCATCAAGCAAGTCGTAGAGGAATTGCAGCGCGACCTGCCGAACCTCAAAACTTTTGTCACATTATCGCCCGTTCCGGGACTTGCAGCTTGGTTGTCTGATCACGGCCACCCAGCCGAAATGGGCAATACAACACGCGACAGGTTGATGGCCGGAACGCTGGAATACTTCTTCTCAGGTAAAAAAGCAGACGGTCGGCACTGTGATCCGGTCGCCCGTTTTCATCTTGGCAACGGTGCGCGGTTGGAGCGGATCGTGATGGAGGCGGATCGTTCGGAACGCAGCATGCGACAGTCATTCGGTGTCATGGTGAATTATCTCTACAAGCCCGATGAAATCGAAGCCAATCACGAGGCTTACGTCCAGCACGGAGACGTCGCTGCTTCGCGAGAACTGCAACGCCTCTGGCAGTCTGCCCGTTCTCAAAACAAGCTAGGCGCGACGGGAAACCGGGCCGGGCACATTGCAGGATCAACCCATGGTCAATCATCTCTTTGACGCAATCCGTCTCTCCATTACCTCTCCCGAAAGCACGTTTATTGAGCTTAAAGACGGGAAAGTATGGACTTATGGCGCCATGTTTAACTGCTCGGCGCGTATTGCCCATGTTCTTGTGAAACTGGGCGTATCCCCGGGTGACCGGGTAGCGGTTCAGGTGGAAAAAAGCGCTCAGGCGCTGATGCTTTATCTCGGATGCCTGCGGGCCGGTGCGGTCTATCTGCCGCTCAATACGGCTTATACGCCTGCGGAACTCGAATATTTCCTGGGTGATGCCACGCCAAAACTGGTGGTGGTCTCGCCCTGCGCGGCAGAACAGCTGGAACCGCTGGCGCGACGGGTCGGCACCAGACTGTTAACGCTTGGCGTAAACGGTGACGGCTCGCTGATGGATATGGCGAGCCTCGAACCGGTGGAGTTTGCCGATATCGAACGCAAAGCGGACGATCTTGCGGCGATCCTCTATACGTCCGGGACAACAGGCCGTTCCAAAGGAGCGATGCTGACCCACGACAACCTGTTGTCGAATGCACAGACGCTGCGCGAACACTGGCGTTTTACCAGTGCCGACCGATTGATCCATGCACTGCCAATCTTTCATACGCACGGGCTGTTTGTGGCCACTAACGTGACACTTCTGGCCGGCGGCGCAATTTACCTGCTTAGCAAGTTCGATCCTGACCGGATATTTGCGCTGATGATGCGTGCAACTGTGATGATGGGCGTGCCGACCTTCTATACAAGACTTTTGCAGGACGAGCGGCTCAACAAGGCCAACACGCGGCACATGCGCCTCTTCATCTCGGGCTCGGCACCGCTTTTGGCCGAGACCCATCGTCTTTTTGAAGAATGTACGGGACACGCCATTCTGGAACGCTACGGCATGACGGAAACGAACATGATCACCTCCAATCCCTATGACGGGGCGCGTGTGCCGGGCACGGTCGGTTACGCGCTTCCCGGCGTTTCCGTCCGCATTACCGATCCGGTAAGCGGCGAACCACTCGCTGCGGGAGAACCCGGCATGATCGAGGTGAAGGGACAAAACGTATTCCAAGGTTATTGGAATATGCCCGACAAGACCAAGGAGGAATTTCGTTCCGACGGTTACTTCACCACCGGTGATATCGGCGTGATGGAGACGGATGGCCGCATCTCCATCGTCGGACGCGGCAAGGATCTCATTATATCCGGAGGATATAACATCTATCCGAAAGAGATTGAAAATGAGATCGACACTATTGAAGGCGTGGTCGAAAGCGCTGTGATCGGCGTTCCGCATCCCGATCTCGGTGAAGGCGTAACCGCCATCGTGGTGGGGCAACCGAATGCCCATCTGGATATAACGACGATCACGAACAATCTCCAGGGACGGCTTGCGCGCTTCAAACAGCCGAAGAACGTCATTTTTGTCGATGAGCTGCCACGCAACACCATGGGCAAAGTGCAGAAAAATGTACTGCGCGACCGATACCGGGACCTCTACCTGAAATAGCCGGGAAGTTCGCGGCAGGGACGGCGTGCGTAAACCGGTGTCGAGTAAAGATACAAACAAAAACAATCACACAGAGCGTTGAGCTGGTTCAATCAGACAGCAGCGCGTTCTAGGCGGAACTTCAAAGGAGGCACATCAATGTTGAAAACAATAAAACTACTTGCATCGTCTATCGCGATAGCCGCGGCGTCCTGCGCTATGGCGCAGGCCGAGCCGCTGAAACTTACCATCGCCACCGAAGGTGCGTTTCCGCCCTATAATCTCACCAAGCCGGACGGAACATTGGATGGCTATGAGGTTGAGCTGGGCATGCATCTGTGCAAGACGATGGGGGCCGAATGCACTTTCGTTGCCCAGTCTTTCGAGGGTGTGATCCCGGCGCTCAACGCCGGCAAATTCGATGCCGCGATGACCGGCATGTCCATGACGCCGAAGCGTCAGGAAGCGGTCGACTTCTCCGTTTCCTACGGTCGCGTGCCGCAGGCTTTTGCAGCGCTTGATACAAGCCCGCTGGTCAATCTGAAACATGCCGGAGAAACTTATCCACTCGCGACCGACGAAGCCGGAGCGCAAAAGGCGATCGATGACATCAAGGACGATCTCAAGGGTAAAACTGTCGGCGTGCAGGTTGCATCGATCGGCAGCATACTGGTCAAGCACTATCTGGCGGACGATGTAACCATCCGCGAATACAAAACCACCGAAGAACACGATCTCGACCTGAAAGCCGGGCGTGTCGATTTCGTCGCAGCTTCCATCGCTTATCTGACAGCAGTGCAGAAGAAGCCAGGCTTCGAACAGCTCAAGATCGTGGGGCCGCATTTTCAAGGCGGTATGCTCGGGCCGGGTATCGGCGTTGCGATGCGCAAGGGAGATACCGCACTGAAGGCCAAATTCGACGAGGCGATCAAGGCCGCGACGGCGGACGGCACCATCAAATCACTGTCTGAAAAGTGGTTTGGCTTCGATATTACACCTCTGTAAGCAGAATCGAGCGCCAGCTTTGGCTTCGCCGGGTTCATCCGGCGAAGCTGCAGACTTTGACAATCGTATCACCCGCACCGAGTATCTCACATGATGTCCCGAGCAGCCTGCCGTGCCCAAGCCCTGAACTATGTCAAAACCGGCCAGTTGATACGGGACCTTGGGCGCCTGGTGGCTCGCCCCTCCGTCAGCCAATCCGAGGGCAATCCCGACGCCTCCCGGGCGTATCTCAGTGAGGACATTGGACCCCTCCTCCAGAATTATGGTTTTGAAACCACGATCTGCGACAATCCTCGCAGTGACGGACCACCGCTGATGATTGCCCGGCATATTGAGGATGCTGCCTTGCCGACCGTTCTCATTTACGGTCATGGAGATGTCTGCAACGGCGAGGCACATCGCTGGCGCGACGGGCTGCATCCCTTCGAGTTGATACAGGAGGGGGACCGTCTCTACGGGCGTGGCACCGCCGATAACAAGATTCAACATCTGATCAACATTACTGCCCTCGGTCTGTTGCTCAAGACAAACGGCAAGCTCGGCTTCAATGCCAAAATCATACTTGAAATGGGCGAGGAAACCGGTTCCCCCGGTCTAAGGGAATTTCTTGAAATTAGGCGCGATGAGCTTTCCGCAGACGTGCTGATCGCTTCCGACGGCCCACGTCTTTCACCAACCGTTCCGACTGTTTTTATGGGGTCGCGGGGCGCAGTCGATATAGACTTTACCGTACGGTTGCGCGATCAGGATTATCACTCAGGAAATTTCGGCGGACTGCTGGCTGATCCGTCGATCATTCTTGCGCATGCGCTGGCAAGCATCACCGATAAGCGCGGCCAGATCCAAATTCCCGAGTGGCGACCGGACAGTCTTTCAGACGATATCCGGGCCCTTCTCTCCAAACTGCCTTATCGTCAGCACGACCCGGAATGGGGCGAAAAGAGCCTGACGCCAACCGAGCGGGTTTTTGGCTGGAATTCTTTTGCGGTTCTTGCGCTGTCTTCGGGCAACATCGGCGCACCACAGTCGGCCATCTCATCTGAGGCGCGCGCTGTCGGTCAGTTGCGTTTTGTCGTCGGAACGGACATGGACGACATTGTTCCGGCCCTCCGGCGTCATTTAGATGCGCATGGCTTCAGCATGGTGGAAGTCGCTCTCCACGGCGAAGCATTCAAGGCGACGCGTTTTTCCCTGGATCACCCGTGGGTGGCATTCGTGTGCGACACGATCACCAAAAGCACAGGACAAGCGCCGCATATTTTGCCCAATCTGGCTGGCTCCCTGCCAAATGACATGTTCACGGACATTCTTGGTTTGCCGACTATATGGGTGCCACACAGCTATGCTGAATGCGGACAACACGGACCAGACGAGCACGCCCTGCTTTCCATCGCCCAGCAAGGCATGCAAATCATGACCGATCTGTTTCTCGATATCGGCAATCTGTCGTCAGAGGGCTCTCCCTCCATGAAAAAGATGAACAACCACCGATAGGAAACAATAACAGCAACGGGCAATCAGGAAGAGCGTTCCGCAGTATCCTCTGGGATGAGAATGGATACGATAGCGCCGCCACCCGGTCGATTACGGAGTTCAAGCTTTCCACCATGGGCGGCGGCTATCGCCTGCACAACCG
>Ga0182748_1002039_pt1 | contig 18738 bp, 9 predicted proteins | sample eDN3rd37CKraftOP_FD_128877 | JGI IMG/M metagenome (GOLD analysis project Ga0182748, IMG submission 128877) | Enriched Organic Plus compost microbial communities from Emeryville, California, USA - eDNA 3rd pass 37_C Kraft OP (version 2) (version 2) ...
CTAATACCCTCATTCGTCAAAGATAAAAAATGGGAATCGAAATGGGGGATAAAACGGGAAACCAATAGGCTGTCCCGCTGCGATCGATCATAATTCCGCCCTGTGATGATCGAAGGGGAGAAGCAGTTCTCTAACTCTTCTCGAAGAGGCGCTTGAGGCTGGCAATTCTGATGAAGGCGATCGACCGACCTTTACCGTTTCAAACACTCCGGCCTCTATGAGTTCATAGAACGTCGATCGACCAATGCCGGTGAGGTTCCCGGCGCGGCTATGCGGCGCATAGACGGAAGGAACCGACAGCAATCTGATACATTGCCGCACCGTGCTGGCTGCTGTCACAGTCTCGTTGGTACGCGACCTGCCGATGGTCGAACGCGCGGGAATGCCCTATTTTTTCGAACGCTTGCCGCCGTCGCCGACGCGGATCGTAAATTCGCCTAGCGATGGCGCCGGCGCAACAAGATCGCGCTGCCCCCTGGCGCCGACCGCATAAGCCCTGACCATCACAAAATAGCGGCCTTTGTCCACGAAACCTAACGTGAAAACAGCTCGAACGGCGCCCATAGCGCCGGGTGGTCGGCTTTCGCCTCTCCATCCGTCCCACGCCGGACCGACAGGATCGCGCTGCGCAGCGCGGCCGCCGGGTCATCGCCGCGGCCCAGCCCCTTGACCGTACCGACCGACAGCCGCCGGGCAATGTCATCGCGCACCGGCCAGTGGCTGGCCATTACGCGCTCCGCCCCGGCGAGGAAAAAGCCCTGCGCCAGCCCCGACAATTGCGGGCGGTCGGCATCGGCCCCGCCCGCGCTGTTGCAAGCGGACAGGATGACGAGCCCTGCCGGGAGGTCGAGCGCACCGATCTCGCTGGGTTTGAGTAGCCCGTCGTCGCCATCGGCCGGCGTCAGCAACAGCGCCGGTTCGTCGAGACCATCGAGTTCGCCCGACAACAGCCCGTGGGTGGCGAAAGCCAGCACCGCGCCGCTGGGGATCGGCGTCGCGCGAAGCCGCCCCTCGGTCGCGTCGGCGCCGATCAGCAGCTGCGATCCGTCAGCGCCGATCGCCGCCGCCAACGCGGCCAGTTCGCGCTCCGCGCCGGGCAGGGCCGGAAGCGCGTCGATCGCGCGCGCGGTTCCGACCGAACGCATCGCCATCAGCGCGCCCACCTTGCCGCCTTCGACGCCGCCCAGCCCGACAAGCGCGCGGCTCACCGCGCCTTTCCCCATCGCCATGTCGCCCGGCCGCGGAGCGCGGACGAGCCGGCGAATCGCGACGCGGTCGATCAGATAATCATCCCGCCGCACATCGGGCACAAGGAGGCCGAACGGCAGCGCACCGAGCGTGCCGTTGGCGACAACCGACAGGCGCCGCGCAGGGCGAAGTATCGCCGCCGTTTCGGCGGGAACGAGGAGCGTATAGAGGTCTGCCGCTGTCCTGCGATCGAAGCGGTCGATAGCGCCATCATCGATCGCCGCGCGAAGCCGCCCGACCAGCGCATTCACAGGGGCATCGGCAGCGAGCAGATATTGCTTCGTCCGCCCGCCTGACGCCACGGTAACAAGCCACGGTCCGCCGAGGTCGGTAATCACCAGCGCGGCTTCGTCGGCGGCGGACGCCGCCGTCGTCAGGTCGCTCAATGTCGACGGCGTGAAGACTAGCCGTGCGCGCTCGGCAGGCGCAAGCGCGGCGTCGAGCGCCGCGATCGCCTGACGGTTGGCATCGAGTTCGGCGGTGACGGCGGCAAGGTCGAAGGCCGGATCGGGGCGTGCGAGATTGGCGTCGATGCGCGCTTCGAGTCCCTGCCGCGCCGCGAGCAGTTGGCGGCGCTCGGCCACTTTCGTCCCCAAGTCGCTGTCGGTTGCCGCTGCGCGTTCGCTTTCAGCCATGGCGAGCGTATCGTCGAGACCCGTCCGCGCCGCCCATTGCTGCGTTTCGAATGCTTCTTCGGCCGCGCCGCGGCGTGCAAAAATCTCCGCCAGCCAGCCATAGGCGGGCCGCTGCCGTTCGGCCTGCGCCGATCCGCGCGCCAGATTGGCGTTGAGCGTCAGCGCGGCGAACAGCCCGCGCGCGGCGGCAACAAGTTCGGCCGCCGGGCGGCTGTCCCCGCGATCTTGCGCGCGCAGCAACAACGCTCGCGCAAGGAGCAGGTCGGGATGGCTGGGGGGCATGCGCGTCTCGCGCAGCGCCACCGACTGGGCGGCCGCCTGTTCGGCGGCCGCCCAGTCGCCGTTGGCCAGCGCCGCCTTCGCCAGATTGTCGCGTGCATTGGCGCGGTCGCGATGCCCCTCGGGCAGGCGCGCGTCGCGGATCGCCAGCAGATCGCGCGCCAGCACCTCCGCCTCCGCGCCGCGCCCCGCGCCGAGCAGCGCGACCAGCCGCGTATCGCGCGCGGCGAGCGCGCGGTCGCTTTCGGCGCCAAGCTGCGCGTCGATGATCGGTGTCGCGGCATCGAGGAAAGCGATGGCGCCTTCATATTGGCCGGCGCGTGTCATCGCCTGCGCATATTGCACCCGCATCGCGGCGCTGTTCTGGTTCGGTCCGCCCGTCGCCTGCTCGGTCAGTTCGAAGGCACGGCGGATCATCGGCATCGCATCGTTCGGACGGTTCAGGCGATAGAAGATCGCGCCCAGATTGGCATAGAGGTTCGCCATCATCGGATGGTCGGCGCCCAGCGCGCCGCCTACGCGGGCGAGCGATCCTTGCGCTGTCTCGATCGCCTCCTCTGTCCGCCCCGACGTATAGAGATAGACGATGCGGTTGGCGCTCCACACGGCGACGGCGGGCGGGACGGGATCGATGGCGAGGCCCATCTCGATCGCCTGCGCATTGCGATCGAGCGCGTCGTCGAGCCGGCCATGCTCCAGATAGGAGGCGGCCAAGTTCGACAGGATCACCGCATGGTCGAACTTCGGGGACTGCGGATCGGTCGCATAATCGGCGACGAGCCGCTCGTTGATCGCCAGCGCCGCGGCGTGATCGGCCTTGAAATTGAGGATATAGGCGCGCGCGCCAAGCGCGTTGCGCCACGCCTGACGATAGCCCACCTGTTCTTCGAGCTTCGGCAGCACACGGTCGACGATAGCCAGCGCGGGGTCCATCTCCCCCGACGAGGCGAGCGATAGCGCGACGTAGATTTCACGAGCCGCGACCTCCGGATGGCCGGCAGGATAGAGGCGACGCGCTTCGGCCAGCGTTTCGTCGGCCAGCGCACGATAGGCGGCTTGATCGGCCTCAGGTTCGGCCTTCTCGATCTGGGCGATCAGCGCGTCGAGCCGGGTGCGATCGACCGCCGAGGGTTGCGCCGACACCGGCGCCGCCAGCAGCCCCATCCCGACCGCGAGCAGCAGTCCGATCCTTGTCCCGCTCATCCGTCCTCCCCCAACGTTCGTTGCCGGCCCGCCTGGACCTTCATCAATCGATCACCAGATAATAGCGGGCGCTCCCCGCGCCGCCGTTCGACAATTCAATGCGATAGCGCTGGGTGAACACCGGGGTAAAGCGGCAATCGCCGCTCTGAGCGGGGCGCCGGTCGCACACCAGCTTGCCGTCGGCTTCATATATCTTGAGCCTGAGGCCCTTCGACGGGTTCGAATTGGCGGCGATCGTCGCAGGTTGTCCCGACAGGAAAAGCTGCATCATGCTGGTCGCCGCGCCCGGCGCCAGCGTGCCGCGAACATAGCCGGGGCCGAGCGCGCGGCCGCGCAGCGGCGGGACCGCATCGCGCACCCGGTCGCGCCAGAACGGCAGCAGATCCTCTCTCCCGGTGTCTAGCGGGCGGGCGCTGCGCCGGTCGATGCGCATGACGGCCGCGGCGAGCGCCTTGTCGTCGCCCGCGTCGAAGGCCGCTTCGGCCGCAGCCAGCTCTCCCGCCAGCCGGCTGGCGCGCGAGGCATCGACCATCGACGCGGGGGCCGAATGCGCCGCGCATCCGGCGAGCAACAGGACGCTGCCCGCCGCGGCCAGCGCGCCGTTCCGATGTCCCTTCATCATCCTTCTCCCCTTATGACGAAGCGCGCGCCCTTGGCGGACGGATCGAGCCCGATGGTCAGTTCATGACGTTCCGCGATCGCCCGCGCCAGCGCCAGTCCCAAGCCGCTGCCGGGCAAATCGGCCTCGGTCGCGCGGCTGCGATAGAAGCGGTCGAAGATTTTTTCGCGATCGCCCTCCGGCACTCCGGGCCCGTCGTCCTCGACCGCCAGCACCGGCCCGCTGGCCAGCGACAGGCGCACGCGCCCGCCTGCGGGCACATATTTGAACGCATTGTCGAGCAAGTTGGTGACCAGTTGGCTGAGCTGAACTTCCTCGCCTCTGAAAATCACACCGGGTTCGACCGTCCAGCCGAAATCATGCCCCGATTCCTCTGCGCTGTCGGCGTAAAGCTCGCATATGCGTGTCACCAGATCGCTGAGATCGACGGGGCGCAAGCCATGGCGATCGCCCTGCCGCGCCTTGCTCGCGGCGATATCGAGCAGCGATTCGAGCATGGCGACCAGCCGTTTGATATCGGTCCGCGCGCCAATCAGATGCGTCGTAATCGGTTCGTCGGTGCCCGCCGCCAGCGCCTTGGTGAGCCGTCCATCGAGATGCATCAGCGGGGTTCGTATCTCGTGCGCCACCTGGTCAGAGGTTTCGCGATAAGCCTCGATCAGCCGTTTTTGCCGCGCAATCGCCGCCACGCTATGCGCGGTCAGCTCGTCGATCTCGTCCCCTTTGCTCGATCCGCCCGGTAGGGGCAGGCGCCCCTCTTCTGGATCGCGAAAGGCATCGTTGATCCGCTCTATCCGCCAGTGCAGCCGTCCGGCGGCAAGGCGGCCAAGGCCGCCGACAAGCGCCATGAACAGCGCTCCGCCGGCAAGGAACACCAGCATCACCCGGCGCAGCAACGCACCGCCATCCGCCGGCTCGCGCGCGACGATCAGTTGCAGGTCGGGTCCCAGCCGGGTCGCGCGAGCGAAGGCGGTGGTGCCTTTGCCGATCCGGATCGTCCCGCTTTCCGAAATATCGGCGTCGAGCTTGGGCCAGGCCGCAATGTCGCCGACGATCCGCGCACCATTGGCATCGGCGAGCAAATAATGGGGCGCTGCGCCATCGACAGGCGTGATCGCAAGACGATCGCGGATGCGCCTCTCCAGCTCCTCGCGCCCGCTAGAGGCGTGGATGTCGGCAAGGCCGGCAAGATCGACATCGACCGCCTTGCGCGCCGCCCCTTCCAGCGTCACGCGGATCGTCTGGTCGGTCAGCACCCACAGCCCTGACACCAGCGCGAGCGACAACAGGATCGCCAGCGCGACAATCCGCGAAAAGATGGACCGGCGCACGGCCATGTCAGCGCCCGTCGAGCAGGCGGTAGCCCGACCCCCAGATGGTTTCGAGCGCCGGGGTCGCAAAACCCTCCTCCAGCTTGCGGCGCAACCGTCCGACATTGACGTCGACGACATTGGTCTGCGGGTCGAAAGACATGTTCCACACGTCGCGCAGCAGCATCTCGCGCGTCACCACCTCGCCCGCATTTTCCATGAAATAGCGGAACAGTCCGAACTCGCGCGGGCTGAGCGGTAGGTGCCGGTTCTGGCGAAAGGCGGTCCGCGCCTTCACATGGCATTCGAACGCGCCATAGAGGATCACCGCGCTATGCTCGCGGCCCGAGGCGCGGCGGCAGAGCGCGCGGAGCCGCGCCATCAACTCTTCGGGTTCGAAAGGCTTGGCGAGATAATCGTCGGCGCCGGCGTCCAGTCCTTCGGCCCGGTCGCTGGTCCGCCCGAGCGCGGAAAGCATCAGCACCGGCGTCCCGACGCCGCTTTCGCGCAATCGTCTGAGGATCGTCAGCCCGTCGAGGTCGCCCAGCATCCGGTCGAGTATAATGACGTCGAACTGCTCCATGCCCGCGCGCAGCAAGCCGCCCGAGCCGGTGCGTTCCCACGCCACCACGTCCCCGCGCACGGCCGCGAGTTCCTGAAACTCGCCAGCGGCGCGCTGGTCATCTTCGACATACAGGATCTTCAGCGTTTCCATGCTGTTGGCGCTGCAATCCCCCCTTAGGAAACGCGACCCCGGCTTCTGTGGCACAGGCCCGAAGCCGGGGCAAGCCGGACGGTCAGCCAAGATCTTCGACCGACACCCAGCCCTTGGTGCCATAACGGTCCTGCACCTCGAGGAACAGGCCGTTGCGCCCGCCCACCGGGGTCAGTTGCGTTCCCGCACGCAGCGCGCGGACTTCGGCCGCACCATCGGCCGGTCCGGCGCGCAGCACCGTATCGACGGCGACAACCGTGCCGGCGGCGGCCGGCGCGGCGGCGATCGCGGGCGTTGCCTTGGGCAGCGAGGCGAACACGGCGCCCTGCCCCGACACGCTGTTGAACGCCTTGATAAAGGCCTCGACCAGCATCTTGCCATCCTTGCTGGCGCCATAGCCCGCGGCATCGGCGCCCGCGGTCCAGGCATTGCCGCCGCCAAAGCTGAGCGTGCTCTTCTTCACCTCGCCCGATCCGGTGACGATCGTCCGGCCGGTGGCCGGGCTGATCAGCTTGATCCCCGCCGCCACGCGCTTTTTCTTGCCGCCAAGGCCGCCGAACGCGCCGAACAGCGCGCCGCCGATCGGCACTTTCGACACGATGCTGCTCGCCGCGCCCGAACGGACCAGCCCTTCGACCGCCGCCGATTTGGCCATCTCGATCGACTTGTCGACCTCTTCGGAATCGCCCGCGACGACGTTCATCAAGAAATCGGCGGGCGCGCCGCTCGCCGCGCTGTGCGGCGTGAAACAGCCCGATTCGACCGCCAGCGAATTGATCAGCTCGCGCGGGGAACCCAGCCCATATTCGGACCATCCCTGCGTGTCGCCATCGACGATCGCGATGGTGCCATGGCTGCTGTCGCATTTGGTGAGCGCAACCGCCTCTTCCTTGGCCATGGCCGGCGCGCTGGCGGCGGCGAGCAAGGCGGCGGTTGTGGTGATGCCGATGAAACTCTTCATAATAGCCTCCCTGATAATGATGCAGGCCCGGACCATGCCGCGCACGGTCCGGGCCAGCCACACACCAAGCCCGTCAGGGAGATGACAAAGCCCGTTAGCTTAGCGTTCCGGCGTCGAAAAGCTGATCAGGCCGCCCAGCATCTGTTCGGCGCGCTGGCGCTGGGCGGTCAGGTCGCCGCCGGGAACCGAGGCAAGGGCGGCGCCGAAGTCGACCGGCTGGGCGATGCCCGTCGCCGGGGACCAGCGGTTCCAGTCGGCGCCCGGAGTTCCCGCCCCGGCAACCGGAGGCGGCGCGACCGGCGGCGCAGGGACGGCTGCGATGGGGGTCGGCGTCACGGGGGCAGAGGCCGTTCCCTGCGGAATGCGGGCATAAGGGTTGCTGCCGACCGGTGCGGGGCCAAAGGCAGCAGCGCCGATGATGCGGTCGCCGTTCCGTTGCTGCATCTGATACATCAGCGCCAGTTCCTTGCCCCCGTCGCCGGCGAGGAAGCCTTCCCAGATCGGGCGGCATCCGGCGCAGGCGGCGCCATCGACCGTGACGCCCTGGCCATAGGTGCCGATCGCGCGGAACCCGGCGTTCGCGCCGATGCTGAGTTCGCTCGCGGCAACATCGGCAAGCCCGCCCGCCGTCTGCATCGCATAGGTCGATCCGTTCTGCGAAAAGCTCATTTCGATGCCCAGCTTGGGCGTGGTGTCGAACAGCACCGCCGCCGCGCCCGAGATCAGTTCGCCCGGCGCGCCGATCCCTGCGACCGATGTCGGCCTGGTTCCGCCGGCAAGCTGGTAGTCCACGCGGCCCGTTGTCGGCAGGTTGGTCGCTGGAGTGCCGACGATGATATGATAGCCCTGATTTTCATCGAAACTGATCGGCGGCACTCCTCCGGCGCGCACGACGTCCAGCGTCCCTTCGGTCCAGCGCGTCCAGCGGACCGTCCCGCTGTCAGTCAGGCCGATGTCGGCGTTGCGCGCCGTCCCGATCTTGTCCGACAGGCGGAAATTGAAATGCTGGCGCATCTCGACAATCTCGCCCGCATCGTCGGTGTCATAGGAGACGAAGCCGAAATTCCCGGTGGCGGTGCCGAGGCTCATCGTCTCGCTACGTCCCGATTCCGATACGAACATGTCGGTCAGGACCGAGGCGCTCGCCGGATTGCCCGATGCGGTAGGCGGCGGCGTTGAACCACCATCGCCGCCCGATTCCCCGTCGCCGGGGTCGCCCGTGCCGCCGGGCGCGGCGAAGGCGGCCGTACCCTGGATCCTGTTGCTGGAAGCGACGCGGATGTCATAGCTGATCCCCGCATGCGATGCGCCCGCCCCGGCGAGGAAGCCTTGCAGGAAGGTACCCCGGCTGACGCGCGTGCCGTCCGACATGAAGGTTTCGAGATTCTCCGAAAAGCGGCGCGCGCCCAGTCCGTCGTCGCGGATCGCCATCGACGGCGCGGCGACGCCGCCAGCGCTGGCGAAGCTGTATGTTTCGCCGTTGAACGCCACATCGGCATCGATTCCGGCCATCAGCGTCGCGAAATCGACCGCGAAATCGCCCGAGAAGCTGCCGCTGCCCGCCTGCGCATTGGCCTGCGTCGGGCTGGTGAAGCCGACAAGGTCGTAATTGATCAGGCCGCTGGTCGGCAGGTCGGTCGCCGGCGTACCCCAGATCGAATGCCAGAACTGGCTGGCAAAGGGCTGGGCGGTAAAGGACTGGCCGTTCGAGTTGCGATAGCCGACCGACACATTGCCAAGCCGCGACCAGCCGATCACGCCGGCATCGCCGCCCTTTTCGACACTGGTATTGGCATTGGCGGTGTAGCTGACACTGTCGCGCGAGCTGCGCGCCTCGACCAGCTGGCCATCGGTGACGGTCATCGTCGACGAAGTTGCGCTGCCGCTGCCGCCCGCGCCGGCATAGAGGAAATAATTGCCCGGAGCGCCCGGCGCCGCAATGCCGTCATTCTGCACCGGGTCGGGTCCCGGTTCCGGATCGGGATCGGTCCCGCCGCCGCCGGGACCTTCGACCGCGGCAAAGGCGACCGCGCCCTGAATGCGCTTCGCGGTGCGGAAGTTATTATTGTCGACCGTCTGATAGGTCATGCCGATCCGGTCCTCCGACCCGCCGAAGCCGCCGAAGAACAGGATGGTGCAATCATTGTCGAGACAGGCATCGCCGATACCGGTCATCGTCCCGTTCATGTTGAACACGCTGCCCGTCGCAAATGTTTGCACCAGTTCGCCATTGGCGCGGCCGGCGGAGGCGAAGTCATAGCGGATGTCGCCGCTATCCTCCGGCATGAGGATCGAACCATCGATTCCATAGCCATAGCCCGAGGTGCTGAAGCCGATCGTCAGATTGGCGTCGAACGTGCCTTCGGCCCCGCTGCCCGAGGAGAAGACGGGCTTTGCCGCGGCGAACACGTCATATTCGATAGTCCCGCTGGTCGGCAGCGGGTTCGCCAGCGGAGCCGTCACCACCCAGGGGATGCCGCCACCGGTTCCGACACTGGTATCGGAGCCGCGGAAGCGCGGCGCACCGTCGACATAGCGGCCGACGACCACCGACGCGTCGCCCGCGACATCGACCGCACGGGCATTGTTGATGCCCAGGTCGCCCGCGTCGGTGAGCACGCCATTGGCGTCGAGCGTCGGCGAACCCGACGCCTGATAGCTGACGCCCGCATTCACCGCGAAAGCGCGCGCGCCGCTCGCCGCGTTGGGGAAGCCGCCCGCATAAGCCGGGTTGGTGGGCGTGCCGGGGTCGGTGCCATTGCCCGGCAGACCGGCGAACTGATCGGGATTGCCGCCGGTTTCGAGATAGGCGAGATAGTCGGTCAGGAAGGCGAGCGTTTCGCCCGACAGTTCCGACTGGAGCACGCCCGCCTCGTCGAGCAGCGCGAGATAGGTTTCGACCTGCTCCTGCGTCAGTGCGCTATATTCCGACGGCAGCCCGCCGCCGAGCAGGAAGGCGTAATAGGTCTGGAGCGCCGCCAGATAGTCGGCATAGGCGGGCAGGCCCGCGAACTTCGCCGGATCGCCGCCGGCGGCGATGAAGGCGTAATATTGGCCGAAAAAGGCGTTGAGAGCGCCAAAGCTGGCGAAGCCCCCGGCATTGTCGAGCGCCGCCAGATAGGCAGCCACCTGTTCCTGCGTCAGCACAGTATAGTCGCCGGGCAGGCCGCCCGCCGCAAGGAAAGCGTAATAGGCGTTCAACGCCGTCACATAGTCGGAATAGACCGGCAGCCCCGTGAACCGCGCCGGGTCGCCTCCACCCACTATGAAGGCGTAATATTGCGCGAAGAAGCCGTTGAGGTCGGCGTGGCTGCCGAAGCCGCCCGCGCCGCTCAGCGCGGCGAGATAGGCCGCGACCTGTTCCTGTGTCAGCGCGGTATAGTCGGCGGGAAGCCCGCCATTCGCCAGAAACGCATAATAAGCGTTCAGCGCCGCGACATAGTCGGCATAGACAGGCAGGCCAACGAATTGAGCCGGATCGCCGCCTCCGGCGACAAAGGCGTAATATTGGATGAAGAAGGCGTCGAGGTCGGCATGGCTTGCAAAGCCGCCCGCGCCGTCGAGCGCCGCCAGATAGGCGCGCACCTGCGCCTGCGTCAGCGCCGTATAGTTCGCCGGCAGACCGCCGTTCGCAAGGAAGGCGTAATAAGCGTTCAGCGCGCTCACATAATCGGCATAGACCGGCAGACCGGTGAAGCCGTTCGGCGTCCCGCCGCCCGCCAGATAGGCGAAATAGCGCGACAGGAGGTCGGCATTCGCTCCGAGCAGGCTGTCGAGCTGGCCCGAACCCGCGACCGCCGCCAGATAGTCCTGGAGGGTCGCAAGCTGCTGCGCATCATAATCAGCGGGAAGCCCGCCACCCGCCAGAAAGGCGGCATAGGCGTTGAGCGCGGCGGCGAAGGCCGGAAAGTCGGGCGGCACGGGCAGGCCCGCAAACTGATCGGGATTGCCCCCACCCGCGACAAAGGCGAAATAACTGCCGTAAAATTCGGACAGATCGGCAAGGAAGGCGTCGCTCGCGCCTGCACCCTGAAGGGCCGCGATATAGTCGCGGATCGCCTGCTGCGTCAGCGCGCCATAGGCCGACGGCACCCCGCCATTTTCGAGATAATCATAATAGGCCGTCAGCGCCGCCGCATAGCCCGCGAAGATATTCGCGTTCAGACCCGCGAAGGCGTCGGCCTGGCCGCCGCCCTGCACGAAGGCGAGATAGGCGGCGAAGAAATCGGCGCGTTCGCCAAGGAAGCGGTCGAGCGCCCCCGCTGCCTGAAGCTGGGCGAGATAGGCTTGAAGCAGCGCGACATCGGCCGCCTGATAGCCCGACGGGAGCTGCCCCGAGGCGAGATAGGCGAAATAGCCGTCGAGCTGCGATGCATATCCCGCAAAGATATTGGCGGGCAGGCCCGCAAAGGCGTCGGGCGACCCGCCACCGCGCAGGAAGGCAAGATAAGCGCCGTAAAATTGCGCCTGATCCGCTCCCAGCGTCGAAAGCAAGCCGGCGTCCGACAGCGTTTCCAGATAGGCGCGCAGCGTCGCGGCATCGAGCGCCGCATAATCGCTGGGCCGGCGCCCGCTCGCCAGATGCGTGAAATAGGCGCCCAGCGCATCGCGATACTGGCCAGTGAAGGCAAGCCCGCCATTGCCGAGATAAGCGAGCAGCAGCGCACGATCCGCCGCCGCAAGCTGCTGGACCAGCCCGCTGTCGGCGAGGAAGCGGATATAGGAATCGAGCGTCGCCGCGCTGGCGCCGGTAAAGGCGGCAGGATCGCCGCCGCCGCGGACAAAGGCGAAATAGGCTTCGGTCAGGTCGGTGAAGCCGTCGGCGAACAGGTCGGGGTTGCCGCCACCCCGCAGGAAGGCGAGATAGGCCTGTGCCAGCACCCGGTCCTGCGCGCCCAGATCGGCGAGGCGGCCGGTGCGGCCCGCATAGGCGAGGAAGGCGTTGATATTGCCGAGGCTCGCGCTCTCGAAGCTCGACGGCGCCGCACCCGAACGGATCAGGTCGAGATATTGGCCGAGGAAGCCCGCATAGGCGGTCAGGAAGTCGGCGCGGCCGTTGCCCGCCGCCAGCCAGCCAATATAGGTACGGATGATATCGGCCTGCGCGCCCGGAAAGGGCGTGCCGCCAAAGGCGCGCTCCAGCCCGCCGGCGCTCGCGACGAGGCGGGCGAGGTCGCCGCTGGGGAAGGTTTCGATCGCGGGGTTCGCAACCGCCGCATCAACGCGCCGCGCCGCCGCCAATATGTCGCTCGACGCCCCGGCGGCCGCCAGCGCGTCACCGAGCGTCACCGGCACGCCATTTTCCGCCGCCCCGACCGGGCCGCCACTCTGCATGTCGGCGACAAGCATCTCGGCGGGCGCATCGGCGTCGGGGGTCGCCTGCGCGCCGTTCGACACCACTTGTTGGGGTTGCCGACCCGGTGCGATCGCGAACATCTCGCCCGCGTCGAAGCGGCGCATGTCGCCGCCCCTGCCGACCTGCACCTGTCCCGACAGGACATGGCCGCGTCCCTTGCCGTCGGTCCCGACGCTGAAGCTCGCCGCCGATGCGCGGCCGGTCACGCGGCCCTCGACGCCATCGGGCATCCGGACGACGGTGGTGCCGTCGCCGCCGGCGACGGTCAGGCTGCCCGCGTAAAGATCGACCGAGCCGTCGGCCTTGAGCCGATAGTCGGCGGCATCGAGGATCGAGACGACCGCCCCACCAGGCATCCGCACCTGTTTCAGCCCCTTCATCTGGCTGACACGGTCGCCGATCGACACGGTCTTGTCGCCGTTCGACGCGAACAAAAGTTCGCCCGCCCGCGCGGGCAAGGCGAGCGAAAGGCCGGATACAGTCACCATCAGCGCGGTGCCGAAACGAAGGGTGGAAGTGCGGTTCATGGTGTCATGTCTCCCGGAGGTCAGGCAAATCAGAATTCGAAGCGGAGGCCGACCGACGCCGTCCAACGTTCAAAGTCGTAAAGGGCGATGTTGCTCCAGTTGCGCGACCAGCTGGCGCGCGGCTGGAGGAAGAGATGGTCGGTCAGCGCGACCTTGACCCCGGCGGTGAGATCGAGCCGCTCGTCCTTGCGCTCGACAAGGAACAGCGCATCGGCCTGGTCGTATCGGCGCAGGTCAAAGGCGGCTCCGGCAACCAGCGCAACACGCGGAGCGACCAGGAATTCACCGCCAACATTGGCGCCCATGAACCAGTTGGACTGGGCGTCGCCCGCCTGGTGGCGCGTCTCTTCCTTGCCGCCTGTCAGGTTGGCGACCACATTCTGCGTCACATAGCCGACGCCGAGCGCATAGCGATCTGCATCGCGCAGCGGATCGACGTCGAAGTCCAGCCGGTTCCACTGCGCCGACAGCGTCAGCGCGCGGCCGCGATCGAGCGTTTTGGTATATTGGCCGATCACGCCATAGGAGGTGCGATATCCGTCGTGGCCGAACCAGAAGCGCTGCACCTGCCCCGACAAGGACACGACGTCGCGGTTGGCGAAACTGTGCGCATAGCCCGCCGTCCCGGTGACGGCGGCCTGATCAAAGCGGCGGCTGCCGAAATTGTCGCGCCAGTTGCCGAGCGCGCTTGCGAACAGCCGATCCTGCCGCCCGATCGCGGTGACGGCCGAAACGCCGCCCTGCACCTCGTAGAACTCGTCCGCCTGCGCGACCGCGCCCGCGCCGAGCGTTCCGGGACCAAGGAAGCTGAACAGCGGGATGACGATGCTGTTGAGGTCGGTCGCGGCATTGATATTGTCGTCATAGCCTGCACGCACGTCGAAGAAACCCGACACATCGGAGCCGCCGCCCGAAATCTGCTTGTCGAACTGGCGGACGAAGCCGGTGAAGCGCTGGCGTACCGGGTCCGGCAGGCTGGGGTCGTCGACAACGGTCGCGAATTCGGCGCGCGCGGTATCGATATCGCCGGCAAGCGCGTAGGCGCGGGCCAGTTCGGCGCGCGCGGGGGCATTGTTGGGCTGTACCGCCAGCACCCGCTGCAGCGCGATCACCGCCTCGCCATAGCGGCCGGCGTCGAGCGCCGCGATGCCGAGCCGGTAGTCGAATTCAGGATCGCCAATGCGGCCCTCTGCTTGGGCCGCCAGCTGTTCATAGTTCCCAGCAGCCGCCTGCGATGCGTCTGCCGCGCGGGCGGCCGGGCTGGCGATCGGCGTCAGAAGCGCCATCCCGATCGGCAGGGCGAGCATGAAGAGTTTGTTCGGCATATCGGATCCGTCGTCGTTGCGTTCGACGCGATCTAGGGTTCCTCACCCCCGATTGTCCGGTGACGAATTTCGTCGCACTTATGACAAAAGCTGATAACCGTGCCCAACCCCGTGTTCGCGGACCATCCTCACCGCTTCAAACTTGAACTCGCGGCTGAACTTGCTTCTTCGCATCGTGGCCCTCCGATAGGTGGACATGACCTTCCCCGGCTGTGCGGACACCAGGGTTAGGGTCAGGCAACGCGCATGATGTTTGCGCCATGGCACGCGGCCGGTTGCAAGATGAAATGCTCTCTTTGTGCAAGCATGTATTGCTCCATCGCCACGCCCGCCCTTGGTCGCGCAACATGGATTTCGTCGGTGACGGCCGCTACACAATGAAGTTGGATCATTTGGCCCGATCGAATCGCCCGGAACTGCTCATTCTCCGTAAACGATCTTCTTTTGCGACGGATTGCGCTAAAAGAATCGGGTCAAGGTCAACCTGTCGCGCGGCCAATCCGCCGCCGCTATGGGTCAAGGATAATTGGGGGGTGCGTGCATGACTGACGTCGAACTGGAACGGCAGGCGCTGGCCTTGTTCGAACAGATGCTGGACGTGCCCGAGGGCGAACGCGACGCCTGGGTGGCGCAGCACACCCAGGGACGCCCCGAACTGGCCAGCCGAATCAATGCGATCCGCGAGGCCGATCGAAAGTCGATGTTGCAGACCGGCGCAGCGACGGACGCGCTCTATGAAGAGGACGCGCCGGAACGGATCGGCGCCTATCGCATCGTTTCGCGGATCGGGCGCGGCGGCATGGGATCGGTCTATCGCGGCGAGCGCGAAACGGGCGATTTCTTACATGTAACCGCGATCAAGATCATTAAGCCAGGCCTGTTGTCGGAATCGCTGGTCGAACGGTTCGAGCGCGAGCGGCAGACGCTCGCCTCGTTGAAGCATCCCAATATCGCACAATTATATGACGGCGGCGCGACCCAGAGCGGATCGCCCTATATCGTCATGGAATATGTCGACGGGCTGCCCGTCCTGCAGTGGATCGACGAGCGCGATGCTTCCGCCGCCGAGCGCCGGAGGCTGTTCGGCGATATCTGCGCCGCGGTCACGGTCGCGCACCAGAATTTGATCGTTCACCGCGATCTGACGCCGTCGAACGTGCTCGTTACGCATGACGGCACGGTCAAGCTGATCGATTTCGGTATCGCGCGTCTGGCGGACAGCGGCGTGCAAGCGCCCGGCGCCGAGCCGGCCAGCCGTTCGTCGTTGCAAAACCTGAGCTTGACCCCCGGCTATGCCGCGCCGGAACGGATGACCGGTTCGGAAGTGACGACTGCCGCCGACATCTATTCGCTGGGACGGCTGCTCGAAAAGATGATCGTTCCCGACGCCGGCGACGCGGAGCTGCGGGCGATTATCGCACGTGCGACCGCCGAAGACCCGGCCCGCCGTTTCGCCACTGTCGACGCCCTGCGGGCCGACGTGGCGGCCTGGGGCGACCATATGCCGGTGGCGGCAATGGAAGGCGGACGCGCCTATACGGTGCGCAAGTTCGTCCGGCGTCACCGTCTGGTCGTTTTCTCGACGGCCGCCGCAGCTGCGTTGATCGTGGGTGCATTGGGCGCGACATGGCAGGCCTATTCGGTGGCGGAAACCGCCCGCGCGGGCGAGGCGAAACGGTTCAACGAATTGCGCGATCTGGCGCATTACATGCTGTTCGACCTCAACGACCGGCTGGAACGCGTCGTCGGTAATACAGAGGCGCGGGTCAGCCTGGCCGAGCGGGCGCAATCCTATCTATCGGCGCTGGCCACATCGGCCGACATTCGCGACGACCTGCGGCTGGAGGCGGCCGAAGGCTTCATCAAGCTCGCCCGCATACAGGGCGTTCCGGGCGAACCGAACTTCGGCGAGGGCGCGAAGGCGAAGGTCAATCTGGGTGAAGCCGAAAAGCTGCTCCGCGCGATCACCGACCCGAAATTGGCGACCGCGCCGGTTCTCGCGCGCCTTTATGCGCATCAGTCGGTGATCGAGGTGCACACGGACAATGACACCAAGGCGGCCGAACGGTCGATTGCCAAGGCGGTCAAGGCGCTCGACAGCACCCCGGCCGCCGGCCGCGACCTCGGCTGGATGCAGGCGCGCAGCACGGTGCGCAAGGCCCAGCTGGAACTGGCGGACCTGTCCGACGACATGCCCCGCGTCCAGGCGCTGGCGGAGAGTCTCGCAAAAGAAGTCGGCGACTGGCCGGCAGAGGAACAGACGTCGCGCGCGGCCGAACTCGATCGCGCCTATGCCGATTATTACCGCGCCTATGTCCTGTCGTTCGACGATGCGACGATGGCGCAGAGTCTGCCGCTGTTCCGAGATGCGGAGCAGCGGTTCCGCGAACTGGAGAAGGCGCTGCCCCACGATCCGCTCGTCCTCTATATGCTCGCCTGGACAGGCTATAATGCGTTCGCCCCGGCCTCACGGCTCGCCAAAGACGACGATGCCGCGCATTTCATCGGCCTCGCCCAATCCACCATCGACCGGCTAATGGCGATCGAAACGCAGGATAACGGCTTGATTACCATGTCAACAGGCATCCGTGAGGCACAGGCGCAGTGGCTGCGCGACCAAGGACGCTTTGCCGAGGCGATCGCCACGCAACGTGACGTAATCTCCGGACACAAAAAGCTTCTGGCAGTCAAACGGTCGGCGAACACCCTCGGCGCGCACGGCTTTTCTCATATGATTTTGGGGATCATCGGTCGCGACGCTGGCAACCGCACATTGGCCTGTGATTCGTGGCGGCAGGCCGAACGCGACTTCGCGGACCTTCAAAAGCGCGGCACACTCTCGGGCTTCTTCGCTGAGTTCCTGCCCGGAATGCGTGCCAATCTGGAAAAATGCGCGGCTGGACGGCCGATATCGGATTTCGGCGCGCTCCGCTGATTCGGGACCCATCCACCTGGACAATCGTCGTGGGCGGTGTACTCAGACCGGGTCGATGGGATTGGCAATTGCGTCGGCCAGCCACGCGCGCGCTACCTGCCACCGTCGCTTAACGGTGGGTTCGGACACCTCCATAACCTCGGCGATATCGGCCGTCGTCATGCCTCCAAAATAGCGCATTTCAACGATCTCCATCAGCTCCTCGTCCAGCACCCGCAGGCGAATCAATGCGGCATCGAGGGCAGCCAAATCGATGCGGAGGAAACTGCCGTCCTTGATCTGCGTGGACAGTTCGACCTTGCGATGACTGCGCTTCGAAGATGAACGCAGTCGCGCATGGTCGATCAGGATATGACGCATCATTCGCGATGCGAGCGCAATGAAATGCGACTTGTCGGCCAGCGAGATACGTTCCATCTGTACCAGCCGAAGCACTGCATCATTGATCAGATCACCGGTCGAAAGCGACGAATTCTGTTCGCGTCGTAATCGCGCCGCCGCAACTTGCTCCAATTCGGGATAGAATTTCCTGATCAGTTGATCGCGCCCATCAACCCCACCCTCGCGCCAGCTTCTCAGCAGAAGCCCGGTCTGCAGATTAGTCAATGGTCGAATCCCCCCCCTTGCACTGCGAGCAAAATTTCATTCAGAGTAATATTGTGACACAGCATCGCGCAAGCCCCTGCTTTTAACGCAATTCCCGCTTTCCGGCGAGCATCGAAAATTCGCCTCTCGCTGTGATCCGAATTCCCCCGGTTCGCCGCTAACCAAGACGAGGGCGAACGGGCCGCATGGCGGATGCCGACGCGGAATGCCGGGACTATTGGGGGGACCGTGGGCGCGTGACCGATCGAAAGCGCATATTCGTCGCCAGCGCCGCTGTCCTGGCCGTGGCGGGTGGCCTGTATCTGGCGCTGCCGGACAGCAGCGCTGACAGCCGCCCGGCGGCTCAGCCCGCCATCCAGCCCGCGATACCCGCCGTCCAGCCGATCGCAGCCGCGCCGCCGGCCGACACGGTGGCGCCGCCCGGCCTCGACGCCTCCCGCCCCAATGATTGCCTGATCGAACCGAGCCGCGTCGTGCGGGTCAACAGCGGTGTCGAGGGCGTTATCGAGGCGATCTACGTCGACCGCGGCGATAATGTCGGCAAGGGGCAGGTCGTCGCCCGCCTCCGCGCCGACGTCGACCGCGCGAGCGCCGCCGCCGCGGAGGCCCGCGCCGCCAATGCGCATGCGATACGCGCCGCCGATGCCCGCGCCGTTTACCTCGCTTCGGTCAGCCGCCGCAGCGACGAGATCCGCACCCACCTCGCCCGTGACAAGGTGGAGGAGGCAAAGGCCAACGCCGATGCCGCGGCGGAGGAGCGCCGCGCCGCGGCGCAGGACCAGCGCGTCGCCCAGCTCGAATATGTCCGCACCCAGCGCATCCTGACCGAAAAGACCGTTCGCAGCCCGGTCAATGGCGTCGTCGTCGAGCGCGCGATGGCGCCGGGCGAATATCGTGGACCGAGCACGTCGCACATCCTGACCATCGCCCAGATCAACCCGCTCAACGTCGAGGTGTTCGCCCCGATCGCGCAACTCGGTGCGGTGCACGTCGGCGACATGGTGACGGTGTTCCCCGAG
>Ga0182748_1002044_pt1 | contig 18700 bp, 24 predicted proteins | sample eDN3rd37CKraftOP_FD_128877 | JGI IMG/M metagenome (GOLD analysis project Ga0182748, IMG submission 128877) | Enriched Organic Plus compost microbial communities from Emeryville, California, USA - eDNA 3rd pass 37_C Kraft OP (version 2) (version 2) ...
CCGCCCTGATCTTGCCGGCCATCTCGCGCGCCGAGACCAGCGCCTTGCCGTCGAGATGACCGCAGCGCTTGGGGAAATCCTGATCCTCGATCTGGATGGCATTGGCGCCGGCGCGCTCCAGCAACCGCACGGTGCGCTCGACATTGAGCGCATTGCCGTAGCCGGTATCGGCATCGACCACGAGATAGGCGCCGACGCGGTCGCGGATCAGCGTCACCGTCTCGGCCACTTCGGTCGAGGAGACGAGGCCGATGTCGGGCCGACCGAGCCGCGTATAGGCGATGGCCGCGCCGGACACGTAAAGCGCCTCGAAGCCGGCGCGCTCGGCGATCAGCGCGGTGAGCGGATCGTAGACGCCCGGCGCGATCAGGATCGGCGGGCGCGCCAGGCGGGCGCGCAAGGTGTTTTCAGTCATGCATTACAGTCCCAAATAAGCGCGTTTGAGTTCGGGATCGGCGCCGATCGCGGCGGCCGGGCCGGACATCACGAATGTCCCCTCGGCCAGGATGTAGGCGCGGTCGGCGATGTCGAGGCTCTGCACCACGTTCTGCTCGACCAGGAGGACGGCAACGCCGCCGGCCCGGATGCGCGCGATGAGCGCGAACAATTCCTCGACCAGCAGCGGCGACAGGCCGAGCGAGGGCTCGTCGAGGATGATGAGCTTGGGTTCCGCCATCAGGCCGCGGCCGATCGCCAGCATCTGCTGCTCGCCGCCCGAGAGCGTGCCGGCATATTGGGTCTGCCGTTCACGCAGGCGCGGGAAGATGCCGAACACGCGCTCGAGATTGTCGCTGCGGCGCGCGCGGGCGCGCGCGTAGCTGCCGAGATCGAGGTTCTCGCGCACCGTCATGTTGGGAAAGATGCGGCGGCCTTCCGGCACATGGATCAACCCGCGTCCGACGATCGCGGCCGGCTTCTCGCGCTCGATATTGGCGCCGTCGAAGCGGATGTGGCCCGCCCGCGCGCGCACGATGCCGGACAGCGTGCGGTTGAAGGTCGATTTGCCGACGCCATTGGAGCCGAGCAGCGCGACGATCTCGCCGGCGCCCACCGCGAGATCGACGCCGCGCAGCACTTGCGTCTCGCCATAGCCGGCATGGAGGCCGCGCACGTCGAGCAGCGGGTCATTCGACATGCGCCGCCCCCAGCCGCTTGGCCGCGCCGTGGCCGAGATAGGCCTCCACCACCGCGCGGTCGGCCGCCACCGCGGCCGGCGCACCCTCGGCGATGATGCGCCCTTCGGACAGCACGAATATGCGCTGCGACAGGCTCATCACCGCCTGCATCACATGCTCGATCATCAGAATGGTGATGCCGCGCGCGCTCAAGCCTCGGATCACCGGCACGATGTCGCGGATCTCGGTCGGATTGAGCCCGGCCAGCACCTCGTCGAGCAACAGGAGTTTCGGCTCGGTCGCGAGCGCCTTGGCGAGTTCGAGCCGCTTGCGGCCGGCAACCGTCAGCGTATCGGCCGGCCGGTCGAGCATATCGCCCAGGCCCAGTTGGCGGCCGACGGCATCGGCGGCGGCGAGCGCCTCGCCACGCTTCGGGTGGCGCAGATGCGCCCCGACCAGGATGTTCTCGCGCACCGTGAGGCCGGCGAAGGGCTGCACGATCTGGAAGGTGCGCGCGATGCCGCGCCGCGCCAGTTCGTAGGGCGCCAGGCCGGTGACGGCCTCGCCCCGATAGCGCACGACGCCGTCGCTGGGACGCTGGAAACCGGAGACGATGGAAAACAGCGTGGTCTTGCCGGCGCCGTTGGGGCCGATCAACCCGGTGACGCAGCCTTCGTCCGCCGTGAGCGAGACGGCATTCACGGCCACGAGGCCGCCGAAGCGGCAGGTCACGCGCTCGACCGACAACAGCGGCTCAGCCATGCGCGGCCTCCCGCTTCTTGGGAGCGCGCGCGAGACGGCGATAGGCCGCGGCGAGCAGGCCGACGAAGCCGCGCGGCGCGAAGGCGATGACGAAGACGAGAACGCAGCCATAGACCACGAGACTGAGCCCGGGTGCATCGCCCGCGACGAGCTTGGCGCCCTCGCTCAGCGCCTTCACCGCCAGCGCGCCGATGAGCGGGCCGAACACGGTGCCGACACCGCCGATGATCGGCGTGAGCAGCGCCTCGACCGAAATCCAGGTGCCGTAGGCGATGCCGGAATCGACGAACAGGAAATATTGCGCGTAGAAACAGCCGGCCGCCGCGGTGATTGCGGCGGAAACGGTCATGGCGCCGAGCTTCACCCGCGTGGCATTGACCCCGAGCGCCTTGGCCGCGTCCTCGTTCTCGCGCACCGCGATCAGCCAGGCGCCGAAGCGCGAGCGCTCGATCAGGTGCGCGATCACGAGCGACACGGCGACCAGCGCAAGGATCACCCAATAGAACACCGCGCGGCTCTCGAACTGCATGGCCGCGGGGTGCAGATCGAGCTTGATCAGCGTGCCGACGCCGGCGCCGGTGATGGGCGCCACGCTCGCGATGATGCGCAGCACTTCGGCGAAGGCGAGCGTGACCAGCGCGAAATACGAGCCGCGCAATCCCGCGCGGAACGTGAGTGCGCCGATGAACGCGCCCACGGCCGCGCCGCCGGCGATGCCGGCCGCGAACCCGGCCCAGGCATTCACGCCGTAGCGAACCTGCAAGATGGCGGTCACATAGGCGCCGGTGCCGAAGAAAGCGGCGTGCCCGAACGAATACTGCCCGCCATAGCCGCCGAGGATATTCCAGCCCTGCCCGGCCAGCGCGACCAACAGCGTCACCACCAGGAAATTGAGCGCGATGTTGGACTGGACGAATAGCGGCACCGCGGCCAGCACGGCGACCACCGCGGCTATCGCTGCGAGGCCCTTCATGCCTTGGCTCCGAACAGGCCGGTCGGCCGCGCCAGCAGAACCGCGATGAAAATCAGGAAGATGCCGATCTGCCCGAGCGACTCGCCGAGGAACAGGCCGGACAGGCTTTCCACCACGCCGATCACCAGTCCGCCGATCAGCGCGCCCGGCACCGAGCCCATGCCGCCGAGCACGACGATGGTGAAGGCGATCAGCACGAAGCCGTCGCCCACGCTCGGATTGACGTAATAGGTCGGAATGAGCAGGCAGGCGGCGATGGCGACGCAGGCGGTGCCGAGGCCGAAAGTCATGGCATAGACATGCGCGACGTCGATGCCGGCCAATTCCGCGCCGAGCTTCTCCTTGGCGACGGCACGGATCGCCTTGCCGATGTCGGTGAAACGCATGATGGCCCACAGCACGAGCGCCACCGCGAACACCACCGCGAAGCCGATCACGCGCGGGACGGCCAAGAAGGCGAAGCCGAAATCGACGGTCGCAAAGGCGTAGGGCAGGTCGATGGTGCGGGTGTCGGCGCGGAAGGCGAACAGCAGCGCGTTCTCGACGATGATCGACAGGCCGAGCGTCACCAGCAGCATGTTGCGGTCGTCGCCATGCGAGGCCGGCCCGATGACCAGGCGCTGCAAGGCATAGCCGATCGCGAAGAAGACGGGCGCCAGCAGGAAGGCGGCGAGATAGGGATCGAGCCCCAGCAGGCGAAACGCGAAGAAGGCCGCGAACAGCGCGGCGCTCAGGAGCGCGCCGTGGGCGAAATTGATGATGTGCAGCACGCCGTAGATCAGGGTCAGCCCGAGCGCGACCAGCGCATAGACCGCCCCGGTCAAAAGACCGTTCAGGATCGCCGGGATCAGGATGACGGGCGAGAGCACGATACGCGGCACTCATTATATAATAATGACTGCCGCGGGCGGCGCCCTGACGCCGCCCGCGGCCGATTGAGGGCAATGCCGATCAGGCCGGCATCGGGAACACCGGCTTGGCCTGCGCGAAGGCGGCCGGCAGCACGACCTTGATGTCGTTGTCGAGCACCTGGGTGTTCACCGGCGCCGCGCCCTGGTTCTGGCCGTTGACGAACTTGGTCGGACCATAGGGCATCACGTGTCCGGCGAAACTCGACGACGCGAGCGCTTCGGTCAGCTTGCCACGGTCGGCGGAGCCGGCGCGCGCCAGCGCGTCCGCGGTGAGCAGGACGCAGGAGTAGTTCATGTAGACTTCGTAGGTGAAGAACTGGCCCTTGTCCTCGACCTTCTTCTTGAGCGCGAGCGCCTTCGGGTTCTTCGGGTCGAACCAGTGATTGCAGTCCATGATGTATTTGGCGGCCTCGGGGAATTCCTTGACGAATTTGTAGGAGGAGGCCGCACCGCCCAGCACCGAATAGATGCCCTTCGGCTTCACGTGCTGCTGCTGCATGGTGCGCGCGAGCAGCACGTATTCATTGTAGTAGTTGGCCGGGATCACGAGGTCCGGGTTTTGCGCCTTCATCTTGAGCACGACATTGTTGAAGTCGCGCGTCGGCGTCGGGTGCGGGATGGTCTCCAGGATCTGGAAGCCGTGCTGCGGCAATTGCGCGTTCAGCAGCTTGGCGAGGCCCGAGCCGAACAGCGAGTCCTCGTGCACGATCATCACCGTCTTGGCGGGCTTGCCGGCCGCGTCGTTGATGGCGGCGAGGTTGGCGATCGCGGTCTTGGCGATGACGCCGAAGCCGGGGCCGAAACGGAAGGTGTTCTTGAGGCCGCGCGTGACGATCGCATCCGCCACGCCGACATCGACGACATAAGGCAGATCGTAGCGCGCTGCCGCCTGGCTGATGGCGAGGCAGAGCGCCGAGGCGTAGCCGCCGACGATGGCGGCGACGCCGGCCGAATTCATCTTCTCGACTTCGGCGGTGCCGCCCGCCGGCGTCGACTGCGCGTCGCCGAGCACGGCGTCGATCTTGCCGAGGCCCTTGATGCCGCCGGCCGCGTTGATCTCATCGACCGCGAGCATGGCGCCGAGCCGCCCCTGCGTGCCGGAATAGGAGAGCGCGCCGCTCACCGGGTGCAGGATGCCGAGCTTCACGCCCGCCCCTTGCGCGCGCAGCACCGACGGCATGGCAATGGTGGCGGCGGTGCCGGCGAGAAGCGTGCGGCGGCTCAACGATAGTTTGTTGTCGGACATGGCTATTCCCCCTCTGGTTCAAGACAGTGACGTCAGACGCATCGATTTCGATTTCCGGCCCGTCGCCTTGCCCTGGGCGCGCTTGGCCGGCGGCAGGCCGGCGGCGTGCATGACCGGCGACCAGGCCTTGGTGTCGGCTGCGCCCGAGCGGATGAGATCGATCTCGAAGGCGTAGCGGTCCGGGCGATAGAGCGCGTGCAGGTGTTCGACGCCGCGCCCGGCCTGATCGTAGACCACCCGCACCAGCTCGATGAGCGGCGAGCCGGTATGCACCCCGAGCGCCTCCGCGACGGCGGGGATCGCCAGCCCCGCGGTGATGCGCTGGCGCGCATGCTCGGCCTTCACCCCGGCGCGCTCGAGCAGTTCGAGCAGCGGCCGCGAGGCCAGTTCCTGGCGGGTGAAGGTGACCGAGACGCTCTCCGGCACATGCGTCGTCAGATAGGAGAACGGCACGCCGTCGACCGAGCGGACGCGCACCGCGCGCTGCAGCAATTGGCTCGGTCCGACGCCGAGCGCCTCGGCCACCGGCCCTTCGGCCGGCACGTAATCGAAGGACAGGAGCTTGACCGCCGTGCGCCGGCCCATGTCGGCGAGATTGGCGAGCACGCCCGAAATGTCGGCGGTCATCGGCGCCGGCGAAGGCCGGTAGATCACCCGCGTGCCGGCGCTGCGGCGCCGCTCGATCAGGCGCTCGCGCGCGAGTTCGCCGAGCGCGCGGCGCACCGTGACGCGCGAGACGCCGTGAAATTCCGCGAGCTCGTTTTCGGTCGGAAGCCTGCTGCCGAAGCCGGCGGCGCCGCTCAAGATGCGGTCGCGCAGGACCAGATAGACCTGCTTCGCCTTTGCCTCGCCGAGCCAATCGCGCAAAGCTTCGCACTCCCCCGCCCGGGCCGGCCGGCTGGCCGGCCCCGCCTTTACTTGGTATCTTTTAGAATACATTATTGCGGTCCCTCGACAAGCCCGCCGACGCGGAGGCAAAGCACCCCGGCATGAACGAGCCCCGGACCCTGATCGACAAATTGTGGTCGGCGCACGAGATCGCGCGCCGCGAGGACGGCGCCGCGCTCATCTGGATCGACCGCCATTACGTGCACGAAGGTTCCTTTCACGCCTTCAGCCAGATGACGGCGCGCGGGCGCAAGGTGGCCGAGCCGGGGCTGACTTTCGGCGTGGCCGATCATTACGTGCCGACGCGCGGACGCGACCGCGACATCGCCAATCCCGAGATCGCGGCGATGGTGCGCAACCTCGAGACGAATGCGGCGGAAAACGGCATCACGCTGTTCGGCCTGCACGATCCACGCCAGGGCATCGTGCATGTGGTCGGCCCGGAACAGGGACTGACCCTGCCGGGCCTGTCGATCGTGTGCGGCGACAGCCACACCTCGACGCATGGCGCCTTCGGCGCCTATGCCTTCGGCATCGGAGCCTCCGAAGTCGCCCATGTGCTGATGACGCAGACGATCTGGCAGAAAAAGCCCAAGCGCATGCGCATCACCGTCGACGGCGAGGCGACCGTCGGCGTCGCCGCCAAGGACATTGCGCTGGCGATCATCGCGCGCGTGCATGCCGACGGCGCGCAAGGACACGCCATCGAGTTCGCCGGCAGCGCCATCCGCGCGCTGTCGATGGAAGGCCGGCTGACCTTGTGCAATCTGTCGATCGAAGCCGGCGGCCGCTGCGGCATGGTGGCGCCCGACGCCACCACCTTCGCCTATCTCGCGGGCCGGCCCTACGCGCCGAAAGGCGCCGACTTCGAGCGCGCCGTCGACGACTGGTCCCGGCTCGCCACCGACCCGGGCGCCGAATTCGACCGCGAGGTCACGCTCGATGCCGGCACGATCGCGCCCATCGTCACCTGGGGCACGACCCCGGACGACGCACTGCCGATCGACAGCCACGCGCCCGATCCCGCGCGCGAGCGCGATCCGGTGCGCGCGCAATATCTGCGCGACGCGCTCGACTACATGGCCATCGCGCCGGGCAAAAAGCTCACCGACATCGCCATCGACCGCGTTTTCATCGGCTCCTGCACCAATTCGCGCATCGAGGACCTGCGCGCCGCCGCCGCCGTGCTCGCGGGCCGCAAGTCGAAAGTGCCGGGCCTCGTCTCCCCCGGTTCGTCGCTGGTCAAGCGCCAGGCCGAAGAGGAAGGGCTCGACAGGATTTTCCGCGCTGCGGGCCTCGAATGGGCAGAGTCCGGCTGCTCGATGTGCGTCGGCATCAATGGCGATCAGGTGGCCCCCGGCGAGCGTTGCGCCTCGACCACCAACCGCAATTTCCGCGGCCGCCAGGGGCCGGGCGCGCGCACGCATCTGATGTCGCCGGCGATGGTCGCCGCCGCCGCCGTGAGCGGACATCTGGCCGACGTGCGGCCGCTCATCGCCGGACGCAAGGTTTAGGAGGCGCGGCATGGAAAAATTCGTCCGCCTTGTTGCCCGGGCCTGCCCGCTGCCGGCGCCGAACCTGAACACCGATCAGATCTTGCCGGCGCGCTATCTCAAATGGCCGCGGTCGAAGGGCCTCGGCAGCGTTCTGTTCCAGGACCTGCGTGTAGACGCCGATGGGCGCGAGCGGGCCGACTTCCCGCTCAATCAGGCGGCCTATCGCGACGCCCGGATCCTCATCGCCGGGCGCAATTTCGGCGGCGGCTCCTCGCGCGAGGCGGCCGTCTATGCGGTCTACGACCACGGCTTCCGCTGCGTGATCGCGCCGACCTTCGGCGATATTTTCGCGCAGAACGCGGTCAAGAACGGTCTGTTGACCGCGGTGGTGTCCGAGAGCGACGTCGCCGAGCTGGCCGCCGCCGTCGCCGCCAATCCCGAACAGGACATCGTGGTCGATCTCGAACGGCAGACCATCGCCTGCGGCCATCGCAGCTACGGCTTCACGATCGATCCGGTCAGCCGCAACCAGCTCCTGAACGGCTGGGACGACGTCGACCTGACCGAAAGCCGGCGCGCGGACATCGCGGCCTTCCGGGAACGCGACGAGCACGCGAGGCCGTGGGCCAAGCCTTCGGTTGCGCCCTAGCCGGGCGCGGCCACTTTCCGGCGCTCGCGATTGCAGCTATTGATCGCCGGAACCTGCCGCGCGACTGCACAGCACGCCGAAGCCCGGGCCATGTCGAACATCAATCCCAACCCCTTCACGACGCGCCCCGAGATCGACGGCACTTTCGGCGTCGTCACATCGACGCACTGGATCGCGACCGCAGTCGGCATGGCGACGCTGGAGAAGGGCGGCAATGCCTTCGACGCCGCGGTCGCCACGGCCTTCACGCTGCAGGTGGTCGAGCCGCATCTCAACGGACCGGGCGGCGATGTTCCCGTGATCCTGCACGATGTGACGCGCGGCCGCACCGAAGTCGTTTGCGGCCAGGGCCCCGCGCCGGCGGCGGCGACGATTGCGCATTTCCGCAGCCTCGGCCTCGATCTCATTCCGGGCACCGGCCTGCTCGCCGCCTGCATTCCCGGCACGTTCGACACCTGGATGCTGATCCTGCGCGACTACGGCACCATGCGGCTTGCCGACGTCCTCACCCCGGCCATCGGCTATGCGCAGAACGGCCATCCGCTGGTCGAGCGCGCGAACGCGACCATCGCGACGGTCGAGCGGCTGTTCCGCGAGCACTGGCCCACGTCGGCGGCCGTCTATCTCCCGAACGGGCAAGTGCCGCCGACCGGCAGCTTGTTCGCCAACAAGACGCTCGCCGCCACCTATGCCCGCCTGCTGCGCGACGCCGAAAGCGCGGGCCGCGACCGCGAAGCCCAGATCGAGCGCGCGCGCAAGGTCTGGTCGCAAGGCTTCATCGCGGAAGCGATCGACCGCTTCTGCCGAACGCAATCGCTCATGGATGTCAGCGGGACGCCGCATGGCGGCCTCGTAACCGGCGACGACATGGCGCGCTGGCAAGCAAGCGTCGGCGCGCCGCTGACTTACGATTACGGCCGCTACACGGTTTGCAAGGCGCCCTGGAGCCAGGGCCCGGTGATGTTGCAGCAGCTCGCGCTCCTGAAAGGCTTCGATCTCGACGGCCTCGACATGACCGGCCCGGACTTCATCCATCTGGTGGTCGAATGTTCCAAGCTTGCCTATGCCGATCGCGAGAAATTCTACGGCGACCCGGACGTGGTCGAGGTGCCGATGGCGACGCTGCTGTCGGACGCCTACAACGACGACCGCCGCAAGCTCGTCACGCCGCAGGCCTCGCTGGAGCTGCGGCCGGGCACGGTGGCCGGTCTCGGCGCGGTGACCGAGCTGCGCCGCGCGGAAGGCCAGCGCAGCGCGGTCGGCGCGCTCGGCGCCGGAGAGCCGACGGTCGGCGAACTGGGCGAGGTCAAGGGCGATACCGTGCACTTCGACATCGTCGATCAGGCCGGCAACATGGTGTCCGCGACGCCCTCGGGCGGCTGGCTGCAATCCTCGCCGGTGATCCCCGAGATCGGCTTCTGCCTCGGCACCCGCGCGCAGCAGTTCTGGCTGGAGGAGAACCATCCTGCCTCGCTCGCGCCGGGAAAACGGCCGCGCACGACACTCTCCCCCACTTTGGCGCTGCGCGACGGCGAGCCTTATCTCGCCTGGGGCTCGCCCGGCGGCGATCAGCAGGATCAGTGGACCGCGCAATTCTTCCTGCGCCATGCGCACGGCAAGATGAACCTGCAGGAGGCGATCGACGCGCCGGCCTGGCATTCCGAGCACTTCCCGATTTCGTTCTGGCCGCGCACCGCGCGTCCCGGCGTGCTGGTGCTCGAGAGCCGCGTGCCGAAAGCGACCGTCGACGAACTGAAACGACGCGGACATATCGTCGAGGTCGGGCCGGCCTGGTCGGAGGGGCGCCTGACCGCCGCTTCGCGCGAAGGCCGTCACCGCCGCGCCGCCGCCAACCCACGCGGCATGCAGGGCTACGCCGCCGGGCGATGACGAGCGCCACGGCTTGTCATCTTTAGTTACTCATGAAACAGTCCGATCATGAGCGGCCGCGCAGCCCAGCGCTGCGACGGCGCGCCCGGCGCTCGGACGCCGCAAAGTCATAATTCAAAGGGGGAGAACGTCATGGCATCGCAATGGCTGAAGAAAAGCCTGCCTCTGGTCGCGGTCGCGCTCGCAGCGGCGGTCCCGGCCCGATCGGCTTCGGCGCAGGAAATCCAGCTCAAGCTGGCGCATTTCCTCCCGACCGCCAATGGCATGCACAAGGACTTCCTGGAGCCGTGGTCGCGTGATCTCGAGAAGTGCTCGGGCGGCACGGTGAAAGTCACCATCTATCCCGCCGGCACCCAGCTCGGAAACGTCGCACGGCTGTACGACGAGGTGGCCTCGGGCGTGGTCGACATCGCCCACGGACTGAGCGGCATCCCGGCCGGACGGCTCGACCGCGTCCGCCTGATGGAACTGCCGTTCACGGTGAAGACCGCCGATGCCGGCTCGCGGGCCTTGTGGGACCTCCGCGACCTGTTCAAGCCCGATTTCCCGAATCTCAAGCTGCTCGCCCTGCATGCGCACAATGCCGGCCAGATCCACATGGTCACCAAGCGGGTGAAGACCACCGACGACCTGAAAGGCATGCGCATCCGCTTCCCCTCGGCGGCGGTGAAGGAGATGCTGACCTATCTCGGCGCCGTGCCGGTCGGGCTGCCGCCGGGCGCGGTCTACGAGAACATGGAGAAGGGCGTCATCGACGGCGCCGCCTTCACCTGGGACGCCATGGATTCGTTCAAGCTCGCCGAGGTCACCAAATATCACCTCGACGCCAAGACCTATGTCTCCACCTTCTGGTTCGCGATGAACCAGCGCAAATACGACAGCCTGCCGAAGAACGTGCAGGCCTGCGTCGACAAGCTCTCCGGCGCGGCGCTGGCGGCCAAATTCGGCAAGTGGTGGAACGATTGGGACGCGCCCGGGCTCAAGCTCGTCAAGGAAAAGGGCCAGCCGATCGACGAGCTTTCCGACGCCGAGCGCGACCATTGGCGCGACGTGCTCAAGCCGATGATCGACAAATATCTCACCGCCGAGGAAGCGAAAGGCATCAAGGACGCGCGCGCCATCTATGCCAAGATCCAGGAACGGGTCGCGCATTACGAAAAGTAACGGCTGCTTCCGGGGCTAGGGTCGTCGTCCATGCGTGGCGTCTCGCGTGTCGTCTCAAGCGTCGCCTTCATCGTGCTGAGCGGCATGGTGGCGGTGACGCTTGCCGACATCGTGCTGCGCCTGCTGTCGCGGCTGCCCGGTCATCCGTTCGCCGGCCTCGTTCCTGCGGCGGTCCCGGGCGTGGTCGATCTCGTTCAGCTGACGCTGGTGACGGTGGCGCATCTCTCGGTCGCCGCCGCCTTCATGGTCGGCACGCATGTAACCGTGGACGTGATCGCCGCGCGCATGCCGCATAAGCTGCGCCGTCCCGCGCAACTCGCCGGCTGGGCGATCAGCTTCGCCTTCATGGCGCTGTGCTTCGTCGAGGCGCTCGGCCAGGCGCGCGCGCAGTTCCGGGACGGCATTCTCTCCGCCACGATCAATCTGCCGATGTGGTGGTACTGGACCCCGGTGGTGATCGGCACGGCGTTGTCCGCCCTGGCCTGCCTCGGCCATATCGCCGGCCGGCCGGCGCCGCCGGACCGGAGCCTCTGAAGCATGTCCGGTCCGCTCATCGGCCTGCTCGGCTTTCTGGCGACGCTCGCGCTCATCGCCATCGAAATCCCCGTCGGCGTCGCGATGGGGCTGGCGGGCGTCGCCGGCTATGCCGTGCTGAACGGCTTCTCGGCGACCGGCTTCATCCTCGGCACCGCGGTGTTCGATTCGGTGTCGAATTACGGCCTGTCGGTGATCCCGTTGTTCCTGATGATGGGAATTTTCGCGGCGCGCTGCGGCCTGTCGACCGACCTCTACGCTTTCGTGAACGCCTTCGTCGGCCATTTCCGCGGCGGGCTTGCGATCGCTTCGATCGGCGCCTGCGCCGGCTTCGGCGCGATCTGCGGCTCCTCGCTGGCGACGGTCGCCACCATCACGCCGGTGGCGCTGCCGGAAATGCGCCGCTACGGCTACGACGACCGCCTCGCCGCCGGATCGATCGCCGCCGGCGGCACGCTCGGCATTCTCATTCCGCCGAGCATCATCCTGGTGGTCTATTCGCTGCTCACCCAGGAATCGCTCGGCAAGCTGTTCGTGGCCGCCTTCCTTCCCGGCCTGCTCGGCACGCTGCTCTACGCGCTCGGTGTCGTCGCCCAGACCTATGCCAATCCCAAGCTCGGGCCGGCCGGCCCGCGCGCGACCTGGCGCGAACGCGGCCGCACGACGCTGCGCGTCTGGCCGGTGCTGGCCCTGTTCGGGCTCGTGATGGGCGGCATCTATCTCGGCTGGTTTTCGCCGACCGAGGCGGCCGCCGTGGGCGCCGCCGGCGCCTTCGCCATCGCCTTCCTGCGCGGCGCCCTCAAGGGCGGCGTGCTGGGCGCGGCCGCGCGCGAGACCGTCGAACTGTCCGGCACCCTGTTCCTGGTGATGATCGGCGCCGCGGTCTTCAACTTCTTCATCGAGACGACGCAACTGCCCCAGGTGCTCGTCCAATCGGTCAACGGCTCCGGCCTGCCGCCGCTCGTCGTCATTCTTCTGATCATCGCCTGCTATGTCGTGCTCGGCTGCTTCATGGACGCGTTGTCGATGATCCTGCTCACCGTGCCCTTCGTGTTTCCGATCGTGAAGGCGCTCGGCTTCGACCCGCTTTGGTTCGGCATCGTCATCGTGACGGTCACCGAGATCGGCCTGATCACGCCGCCGATCGGCATGAACCTGTTCGTCATATCGGGCATGGACCGGACGCTGACCAGCGGCGTGGTTATCAGGGGCGTGATCCCCTTCATAGTCTGCGATCTGGTCCGCGTGTTCCTTCTGGTCGCGTTTCCCGTGCTGGCGACGTGGCTGCCGTCCACCATGCGTTGACCCGGACGGCCGCGGCGCGCTCAGGCGTAGGTGTTCACGTATTTCATGCAGATCACGCGCAGGCAGGACGCGATATTCTTGTCGTTGGCCACGAGGCAGCCGTCGTGGATCCGCTCGATGAGCTGCGGCATGGTCAGCTGAAGCCGCTCGGTGACCTCCTCGAGCACGGTCCAGAAGACCCGCTCGAGCCGGATCGTCGTGCTGTGGCCGTGAATGCGGAACCCGCGCTTTTCCGGCACGAACTCGTTGATCTGGTCCTGCGTGCAAGCATTGAACATATGGCCGAGAAAATCGTCCGGCTCGATCTCTACGAAGATGGACATCGCCCGCCCCTGCCCTCGCCACGCGGCTTCCGCGACCTTCCCCCGTGCGGCGGAAGAAAATCCGAAAGCCCGATGCGTCATGTTTGCAATATTTACTACCTTTGCCCGGAGATGACACTCTAAGCTTCCCGAAAGGTTCCCCGGCATCGCGCCGGGGGCGAGAATAAGAGCGGCGAGGGAGGCTTGCCCGTGGAATTCTTCAAGAAGACGCTCGATCCGGTCATCGCGCTGATTGCGATCGCGGTGCTCGACATCTTTCTCTTTCTGATTGTGGGCGCATGGACCGTCGGCGGCGGTGAAACCATGATGACCGGGCTGATCGCCAAGGTCTTCATGGGCGACGCGCTCGACCGCCTCCCCTTCTGGCAGCTCGTTTTCGTGCCGAGCGCCGGTTACTGGAAGATCTATATCAGCCTTGGCATGCTGTTCGGCGCCTTCGTGGGCGCCGTTCTCAGCAAAGAGTTCTATGTGCGCTATCCGCGCCGGTTGTCGGAATGGGTGATGATCACCGTCGGCGGCCTTTTGATGGGTATCGGCATCCGGCTCGCCTTCGTTTGCAACGTGTCGACCTTTTTCGGGCTCACGCCGGAAATGAACCTGGGCGGCTACCTGGCGGTCAGCGGCATTCTTGCCGGCGCCTGGGTCGGTTCCTTCGTCTACAAGAAAGTTCTCGAGGCCTGAGCCATGTCGATCGTCGGAGAATGCCTCGTCGCTTTCATTTTCGGGTCGCTCGTCGGGCTCCTGGTGCAGCGGTCGCGGTTCTGCAACACGGCGGCGCTGCGCGACGCGATCCTGTTCAAGACCTATCGCAACACCAAGGCGCTGCTGGTGGCGATGATGATCCTGACCTTCGGCTTCACCCTGTTCCTCACCTTCGGCGAGGGGCATCAGATGCACTTCGATGTCGGCCTCAACACCTTTGCCGGCCTGTTCCTGTTCGGCGTCGGCATGGTGCTGGCCGGCGCCTGCACGGTGTCGACCTGGGTCAAGACCGGCGAAGGCAATCTGGGCGCGCTTTGGGCGCTCCTGTTCACCTTCATCGGGATGTTTCTGTTCTCGCTGGTCTGGTCGGTGAACTACTGGCCGCCGGCCCCCGACAGCATGAACGGACAGCCGAACTGGGAGGCGCTGCAACTCGGCTTCGCCAATGCGCGCACCTTGCAGGACAAGCTCGGCGTTCCCGCGATCGTCTTCGGCCTCGTCCAGATGGCCGCGCTGTTCGCGATCTACCGGGCGATCTTGCGCAAGGAAGCGCGCCAGGCCGTTCATGGCCGCAACACCGCCAAGAACTACCGCACCGAGGCGGCGGCCGAAGCCGCCGAATAACGGAAACCATACGACAACAGGCATGTGAGCGAGGAAACCCGATGGGGATTTTTGGCAAGAAGAAGACAGCCGAGGCGCCGGCCAACGGCTTCGCCGTCACCTTGGGCGACGGCATCACCTACAAGATCGCGCGGACCGTCGACTGTCTCGGCGACAGCTGCCCGCGCCCGCAGCTCATGACGAAAAAGGCGGTGCGCGAAGTCAACAGCGGCGACGTGGTGGAAGTGGTGCTCGACAATCCGACCTCGGTCGAGGCGCTGCCTCCGATGTGCGGCGAGCTGGTCGCCACCCATCTCGAGACCGTCAAGGATGCGCGCTGCTGGAAAGTCTATATCCGCAAGGATTGAACGGGACAGACCGATGGCCAGGCTCTTCATGCATATCTACGCGTGGGCGGCGCTGGCGGTGACCGTGCTCGGACTCGCCGCCATGCTGATCGCGCCCCCCGCCAATACGCGCCTCGACCGCAACGGCGTGCCCTATTTCACGCCGAAAGTAATCAACCCGGCGACCGGGGAAGCCGTCGCCGTCGACGTGCTCGTCCGTCACTATCGCGGCGATTGACAGGAGCGGCCCATGGATATCCCGACAATCGCGCAATTCGTGCTGGCGGCTCTCGCCTTCGGCGCGATGTACGTGGCGCTGGTCAAGGACACGCTCTAGAGGGGAACGCGAATGGACAGGACCAGTCTGACCTTCTGTATCGGCGCGCTTGCCTTGTGCCTGGCAATCGCGGCCATCGCCTATCCCTATGCCGCCATCCCGGCCGACAAGGCCGCCCGCGCGGCGACGCCGCAGCCGGCGGAAAATCTCGGCTCGGTCGATGTCGGACGCGGTTTCGGCGAAGTGCCGGTATCGACATTGATGGAATATTACATCTCCAATCCGCCGGCCAAGTCCGCGGCGGCGCCGGCCGCGGCCCCGCAGATTCGTTTCGGAGGCTGCTGAGATGGGCATGGGCGGACGCTGCGCGCGGATCTTGTGCAGCGCGACCCTCGGGGCGCTCCTGGCCGCATCCGTTTGCGGCGCCGCCACCGCGCCCGCCCCTCTGCGGTTCGTGCCGCAAGGCCCGCCGGCCGGCGACACGCGGGTCATCGACGTGCGGCCGGAACGGGCATGCACCGCGGCCTCGCTTGCCGGCGCCCGCTGCCTGCCCGCTTCCGAATTGTTCGATCGCGAGGGCCGGCCGGTTTCCTTTCATGTGCTGCGCTGGCTGTTGGGCACCGTCGGCCTGACCGGTCATGAAAATGTCCTGGTGGTCGCCGGCGACCCGGCGGACGCGGCCGCCGTGGGCGGGCTGCTGCTCGTCGCCGGCGAACGCGACGTGGCGGTGCTCGACCGCGCGGTCGAGGTTCCGGCCGGGGCGGCGGGCGGCCAGGCGCGCAGCATGACGCGCGAAGCCGTTTTCACCGCGCCCATGCGCGATCATCTGCTCAGCACCGGACAGGCGGCGGTGGGCGATGCCACGATCGACTCCGGCCGGCCCTATGACCGTTTCCGGACCTTCGCTCACCGTTATGCCGATGGCGCGCCCGCCGTGCGGTTGCGCCCGTTTCCTTGATGCGCCGACGTAAAAGGATCCTGCATGGACGTTCTGCTGCATATCACCACACCGGACGCCGCGCGGCTCGCGGCGCCGCTGGCGCGCGCGCTGACCGCCAAGGGCGCGACGTGGGGCTGCTTTCTGACCAATGACGGCGTGCGCAATCTCGATGACGGCGATTTCAGCGCCCTGCTCGCGAAGGCAGCCCGGGTCGCCGTCTGCGAGCATTCCTGGGATTTGCACATGCCGGGACGCGCGTGCCCGGTGGAGCGCGGCAGCCAGACGATCAACAGCGCGCTGATGGCCGAAGCCGGGCGCGTGGTCAGCCTTTAGGACATGCGCACATGAACGAAAAATCGATCCTGGTTCTCGCTCGCCGCGATCATACCGAAGCCATGCGCGTCGCCGCTGGCCTCACGATCTTCGGGCACGCCGTGCGGCTGGTCTTCATGGCCGAACCGGTCGCCGACACCGAGGCCAATGCCGAGCAGGCCGAGTTGCTCGAGCTGTCGGACATCGCGCCGGAAACGACCGTGCCGGAAATGGCCGGCGATCTGCCGTTTCTCGATGCGCGCGCGCTGAGCGCCGCCATCATCGCAAGCGACCGGGTCATCAACGTCTAGAACGAGAGAACCAGAACGAGAGAAGATGCGATGAAACGCATTGTGCAACTGAAGACGGGTCTGTTTCGGGATGCCGAGACGGTGGCCGCCGCCATGGCGATAGCGGCGGCCGAGGTGGAGGTGACCCATCTCGACCTCACGACGCTCGCCCCTGACGATCGCGAGGGGTGGGAACGCTCAGCGGAGGCCATTCTTCGCGCCGACTTGGCCGTGACCTTGTAACGGCCGCTGCCACACGCGCTCAACAAAAGGGAGGAATGCAAATGAAAACGGCTGGATATCTCTTCAGGAAATGGTTCGTCACGGCGGCGCTCGCCGTGCTTGTCGGCGTCGTGGCGGTCGCCGGACAGGCCTTCGCCGCGACGCCGTTGGTCGACGTGGCCTGGGTCAAGGCCAATGCCGGCAAGCCGGGCGTCGTCATGGTCGATGCCCGGGCCCAGGTCGATTACCTGCGCGGTCACATCCCCGGCGCCGTCCATACCGATTACGAAAAGAGCGGCTGGCGCGTGAAGGTGGACGGCGTGCCCGGCATGCTGCCGCCCGACACCGGCAAGCTCGCCAAGCTGATCGGCGATCTCGGTATCGACAATGCCACGCATGTCGTCGTGATCGCACCCGGCAACAATTCGACCGATATGGGCGTCGCCACCCGCATCTACTGGACCTTCAAGGTGCTGGGCCACGACAACGTTTCGATCCTCAACGGCGGCATGCACGCCTATCTCGCCGAGGTCGACAAGCAGGGCAAGCCGCTCAACCCGCTCGACAAGGGCGCGCCCAAGGTCGAACCCAAGACCTTCAAGGTGTCGCTGCGCAAGGAAATGTTGCCCACCCGCGACGACGTGAAGGCCGCGATGGATAAGGGCGTCGTCCTCGTCGACAACCGTCCGTCCGACCAGTATCTCGGCGTCAACCGCACGCCCGTCGCCGCGGCGAACGGCACCATTCCGCATGCCCTCAACATGCCGCAGGGCTGGCTCACGGAAAACGGCGGCGGCACCTTCCGCAGCAAGGAAGAGATCGCGAAGCTCTACAAGGCGGCCGGCGTGCCGACGAGCGGCAAGCAGATCAGCTTCTGCAACACCGGTCACTGGGCCTCTGTCGGCTGGTTCGCATCGTCCGAAATACTCGGCAACAAGGACGTCGAGCTCTATGACGGCTCGATGGCGGATTGGACCCATGCCAAGATGCCGGTCGAGGTGAAGATCCAGGCGAAGTAGCCGCAAGCGAAGGAGGGCCTCCATGGCGCAGCGGCGCCATTTTGCCCGGACAAGCATGGCGACGGCCGCGACGGCGCTTGCCGTCGCGGCCGTCGTCGTTTCGGCGGCGGCGCGCCCCGAGACCGCCGGCAACGCAGCGTCGCGTCAGCTCGCCGCCGAACTGCAGATCTTGCGCGGCGACCTCGGCCGGCTCGCGCAGGATCCGGACCTGTCGCGGCAGAACCGCGAGGGATTGAACCGGCGCATTGAAGGAGCGCTCGGGCTGCTGCCATGGCTCTTGCGTCAGGCCGGCGATCCGCAAGGCGCCGATCGCCTGCGGCCCTGGCAACAGCGCCCGCTCGCCGACGCCGCCAGCCGCGCCGCATTGACGGCCGAACTCGACGCGGCGATTGCCCGCTTTCCCATCGACCGCGACGCCTTCCTCAAGCCGGCGCCGACGGCGGCGCGCATGAGCGAAGCGCGCGCCATTCATGACACCTATTGCGCCGGCTGCCACGACGGCGCCGGCAGCGGCGCACGCGACGTCGTCCTGCCGGCGCGCGATCTCTTTCTGATGGCGCGCCGGGAACCGCCGGACCTGTTCCTTGCCCGGCTCATCAACGGCGTGAAAGGCGACGCGAGTATCCAATTCGCCAATCCGCTGACCGATGGCCAGATCGGCGCGCTTTGGCATTACTACCGCGGCAAAGCCCCTTGAGACGCGGCCCGCGGGTTTATGCCGGGCTGGACACG
>Ga0182748_1002047_pt1 | contig 18687 bp, 17 predicted proteins | sample eDN3rd37CKraftOP_FD_128877 | JGI IMG/M metagenome (GOLD analysis project Ga0182748, IMG submission 128877) | Enriched Organic Plus compost microbial communities from Emeryville, California, USA - eDNA 3rd pass 37_C Kraft OP (version 2) (version 2) ...
GAAGTTCATGCCGATCGCCCAGAAGAAGGACAGGCGCGGGGCGAATTTGTCGATCGGAATACCGGCGCCGATGCCGGCGCGGACATATTCGACGCCGTCGGCGAGCGTGTAGGCGAGTTCGAGGTCCTGCGTCGCGCCCGCCTCCTGCATGTGATAGCCGGAGATCGAGATCGAATTGAATTTCGGCATGTTCTGCGAAGTGAACGCGAAGATGTCCGAAATGATGCGTAGCGATGGTGCGGGCGGATAGATATAGGTGTTCCGCACCATGAATTCCTTGAGGATGTCGTTCTGGATGGTGCCGGCGAGCTTCTGCGGCGGCACGCCCTGTTCTTCGGCGGCAACGATATAGAGCGCGAGAACGGGAAGCACCGCGCCATTCATGGTCATCGACACGGTCATCTGGTCCAGCGGGATGCCGGAGAACAGCGTGCGCATGTCGTAGATGGAATCGATGGCAACGCCCGCCATGCCGACGTCGCCCGACACGCGCGGATGATCGGAGTCATAGCCGCGGTGGGTGGCCAGATCGAAGGCGACGGAGAGGCCCTTCTGCCCGGCCGCGAGATTGCGGCGGTAGAAGGCGTTGGAATCCTCCGCCGTGGAGAAGCCGGCATATTGCCGGATGGTCCACGGCTGGTTGACATACATGGTCGGGTAGGGGCCGCGCAGATAGGGCGCGATGCCGGGATAGGTCTCGAGGAAATCGAGTCCCGCGACGTCCGCTTCGCCATAGACCGGCTTCACCGGGATGCCTTCGGGGGTTGTCCAGTCGGGCACGCCCGCGCCCGCCGGCGCCGCGATTTGCGGGGCCTGCCAGTCGATAGAGGAAAAATCAGGCAGCCGGCTCATGGCCTCCAACGCTCCGAGCAGCGGAAAGGTAGCACATTTTGTGCTGCGCATCACGAACGGTTCGCGAGGAGCCCATACGCTTCGTTCAAGGTCGCCAGCGCGTCGCAACCGGCGAAGACGTAGCCCTGAACGCCGGCTTTCGCGAGGTCATCGGCATTCTGTCCCGGCCGGCCGGCGAGGTAGATGTGCTTCGCGCCGGCGCCGGCCAGCGTCTGCGCCGCCGGGGCTGCTTCGGTGGCGTAAACCTCGTCCGACGAGCACAGGCAGGCGAGGGACGCGCCGGACTGTCTGAACGCTGCGGCGAGATCAGCGCCCGCAAATTCCACCGCCTCGATGCCGCCGGCCTCGAAGAAGTTCTTGGCAAAGGTTGCCCGTGCGATGTGATCGGCGGGCTTGCCGAGAGTCGCGAGGAAGATTTTCGGGCGTGCGCCGGTCGCTTTGAGCATGGCGTCCGACGCATCGCGCAGCGCCTCATATGGTTCGGCAAGGCGAATGCACGGAAGCGCGGCAAACTCCGTCTGCTCCCTCGCTCCTTGCGGGGAAGGACTCGCTGCCGGCATGAGGACATTGACCGGCGTTTCAGCAATATGCGGAAACTCGCTGGTGCCGGTCAGCGGATCCTTGCGCGTCGCGACGGCTTTCTCGCGTGCGGAGCGCGTCTCGGCGACGCGCTTCTGAAGCGATCCGGCCTCGAGCGCGGACGCAATGCCGCCCTGTTTCTCGATCTCCTGAAACTGCGCCCAGGCGGTACGGCACAGGTCGTCGCTCAGCGCCTCGATCCCGCCCGAGCCTGCCGCCGGATCGGCGACCTTCGCAAGATTGGACTCTTCGAGCAGGATCAGCTGCGTATTGCGGGCGACGCGGCGGGCGAAGTCATCCGGTAATCCCAGAGCCGCGGTGAACGGCAGCACCGTCACCGCGTTCGCGCCGCCGAGACCCGCGGCGAAAGCCGCGATCGTGACGCGAAGCATGTTCACGTAAGGGTCGCGCCGCGTCATCATCCGCCACGCGGTCTCGGCGGCAATGAAGGCGGGCTGCGGCGCAAGGCCTGCGGCTTCCTCGACCCGCGCCCAGAGTTTCCGCAAACTCCGGAATTTCGCCATCGTCATGAACTGGTCGGCATCCGCCGAAAGCCGGAAGAACAGCATGCGGCGTGCGTCGTCGATCGTGACGCCACCGGCTTCCAGCGCGCGCCAATAGGCGACGGCAACCGAAAGCGCATAAGCGAGTTCCTGTGCCTCCGACCCGCCCGCATTATGGATGACGCGGGCATCGGCAACAGCGAAAGGACCGCCGAAGCCTTCATCGGCAAGCGTGCGCGTCATCCGCGCGAAGAGCGGGGCAATATCGCGCCACGGCATCGGCGCGGACGCGCCGGCCGCCATCAGCCCGATCGGATCGAAACCGACCCGCAACGCGCAGGCCGACGGAGCAAGTTTGCGGGCCTTGACGATGGCCGCAACATGCGCCGGAGCGTCCTTGGCTTCCCGCGTCAGCATGAACTCGATCGGAGCGCCGGCATCGAGATAGACGCCGTCGAGGATGCGGGCGATGCCGTCCGCCGACGCATCGATCCCGAAACCGGCCGCGCCGATTGCGCCCGGACAGACCAGCACGAGCCCGTTGGCGCCGTTTTCGAGGTCTTCCAGCGCCTGCCTGTTGGCTTCCCGCGCGTCAGGATGATCGACGCGCGCCATGATCTGCCATGGCGCACCGGGCTCGCGTCCGGTCAGCACCGTCGCGCCGGCTCTACGGTCGTAGAGCGGCTCGATCCGCAGGTCGTCATAGGTCTTGTGAACGAGCTTCTTGTCGAACGGCGCGCCTTTGAGCACTCCATCGACCAGTTTCAGCCATTGCTCACAGGTCGCGGGCGGAAATTCGGAAGCGAGGGGCAGGTCGGTCATGCCCCATTGAAAACACGAACACGGTCGTTTGTCATCGGCTGTGCCGCTGTGTCAGTCGCGCGTCACGCCAGCTTCTCGATCCCCGTCCGGTCGACCCGCTCCAGCGCCTCGCGCAAGGATCGTCCGCCGATCGTCGCGTCCGGCGCTATTTCGACCAGCGGCACCAGCACGAAGGCGCGCTCGAACAGACGCGGGTGCGGCAGGGTCAGCATCGGGTCGTCGATTGCAGTGTTTCCGTAGCTCAAGATGTCGATGTCGAGCGTGCGCGGGCCCCAGCGGGTTTCGCGTTGCCGGTCCCGGCCGAAGCTGCGCTCGACTTCCTGAGCGCGCTCGAGGAGGTCGCGCGGCGACAGGCGCGTTTCAACGGCAATGCAGGCATTGATGAACGGCGCCTGGTCGGTCACGCCCCATGGCGGCGTGCGATAATCCGATGACCGCGCCAGCAGCGTGACGTGAGCGCCGTCGCAAAACGCGTCGATGGCGCGTCTTATGGTGTCCCGCGCATCGCCCACATTACCGCCGAATGCGACGTATGCGCGCGGCATGTCATTTGCTCCAGAACGGCGTGTGAAGTGGACGCAATGCTATGTCTCGCGGCTCCGCGTGATCACCACGCCGACATCGGCGAAGGTCGCGGGGATCGGCGCATGAGGCTTGTGAACGGTGATGCCGACCCGCATCACGCGCGGAAAGCGCGCAAGGATCGCGTCGATCACAGCGCCCGCGGCGGCTTCGATCAGCTTGTAGGGCTTCTTGCAGAAGGCCTCGCCCGCCGTGGCGGCGACCTGATCATACGACACCGTATGCCGCAGGTGGTCGGAGCGCGATGCTTCGCCAAGGTCGATGTCGAGAACGATATCGAGGCTGAAGCTCTGTCCGACCTTGCGTTCATGCGGCATGACGCCGTGATGGGCATGCAGGGCGAGGCCGGTGATGAAGATTGTGTCGGTCGCTTTCACGTCGCGCTCCCGGTTCTTGCTTTCGCGATGGCCTCGGCGACCCGCAGCGCCTGCACCGTTTCGTAGACATCATGCGTGCGCACGATGGCGGCGCCTTCCTGAACCGCCAGCAGATGTCCGGCGATCGATCCGCCCAGCCGCTGGGTCGGCTCGGACGGCACAATCGACGCGATGAAGCGTTTCCGCGACAATCCGATCAGGATCGGCAGACCGAAGCATTTCAGCCGCGAGAGTTGTGCGACCGCGATGACGCTCTGTTCGGGGGTCTTTCCGAAACCGATGCCGGGATCGATCACGAGCTGTTCGCGGCGGATTCCGGCCTTGTCCGCGATCGCAAGCGTGCGCTCGAAATAGCGCAGCATGTCATCGACGATGTCGATAGCGGGATCGGCCTTGTCGCGGTTGTGCATCACCACCGCGGGCACGCCGTGATCGGCCACCACGTGCGCCATGTCGGGATCGCGCTGCAGGCCCCAGACGTCGTTCGCGATGGCCGCGCCCTGGCGCAGCGCCCAATCGAGGATTGCCGCCTTCATGGTGTCGATGGAGACCGGCCTGCCGAGCGCGACCACCGCGCCGAGGACCGGCTGCAACCGCTGCCGTTCGATCTCCTCCGTGACCGGCTGCATCCCGCCATAGGGGCGGGTCGATTCCGCACCGATATCGATGATGTCGGCGCCGTCCGCGATCATCCTTGTCGCGTGCCCGATGGCGATCTGCGGATCGACGAAGCGGCCGCCGTCGGAAAATGAATCCGGCGTGATGTTGAGGATCCCCATCACCGTCGCGCGGTGCGGGGACAACAGGGTATCGAGCGACAAGGCGCCCGGTCTGGCTTCAGACGCGGTCATGCCAAGCGCTTTGGGCGCAGGATCGGGGCGATGTCAACCGGAATGGGGTCAGCGATAGGTGATCTTCGGCGGCAGCTTCTTCGCGGCCTCGACCCAGCGGCCCACCGCCTTTTCGGTCGGCACCAGGCGGACCAGCTTGCGCTGTTCGTTTTCCTGCCGCATCGCCGCCGCGAGCTTCGCCGGATTGCGGTATTTCAGTTCGCGTACGGTATCGACGCCGACCCGGCAGAGCAGCTCGGCATAGCCGGCGCCGAGGCCCTTGACGCGCAGCTTGTCCGCGAGATTGGCGAAGCGCAGCAGTTCGCGCGGTGTAATGCCGGTCTTTTGCGAAAGCGCCTCGCGGTCCTTGGCGCTCTTGGTCATCTCCAGCAGCTTGTCGGAGGTTCGGATGCCGGCCGCGCGCAGTCGGTCAACGACGTCCGGATCAAGGCCATCCAGTTTTTTCAACGATTTCGACACGCAACTACCCCGAATGGTCCACCCGGAAACCGGTCAGGCGAATTGGGACAGACCGGGAATTGCGCCGACGAGTTCGCCGACCGCGTCTTCACCCGCCTTCTCGCGTGCATAGCCGAGCAGGGTGCGCGCAACGTCCTGCACCTCGCCCATGCCAAGGCCGAGACCCATCAGCTGCGTGCCGACACCCATGATGCCGCCCATGCCGAACAGGCCGCCCGACGGAGCGGCGGCTGCGGCTTCCTGTGCACCCGGAATGGCATCGATGAGTGGCTTCACCTTATCCGCCGGCGCTTCCTTGATCAGGAAGGCCAGGATTATGCCGACCGCTTGCTCGGCGACCTTCGGGTCAATGCCGAGTTCGGCGACAAGTCGCCCGACGAGCTCATCCATCTCTGCCTGCCCCCTCCCGCACTGCGGCGGGTTGATAACCGGCATTGATAATGAAAAAGGCTCCGAAGGAAAGGCGTTGCCTGACAAATATGCAACGGTGTGACACGTCCGCAACTATCGATCTGAGCTATTATGGAGAGCTCGAACGGTGGTTCGGCCGTTGACCCTGCTTCGGCAAGGTCTCAAAAATGCAGCTGGATTCACGAAGGGATGCAGGACGATGGCGAAGTCAGCCAGCAAGTCGGCCACGAAGAAATCCGCTGCTGCCGCCGCATCCGACGGGGCGGATGACAGCAAATCGCAGCGCAAGAACGGGAGCAAAGCGTCGGCTTCGCGCGCCGCGCCGCCTGCAAAGAGCGCCGAGCCGCTCGAACCTGAGGGGACGATTTTCGTCGGGCAGAGCGTCAAACCCGAGCGCATCCTGCTGCGCATGGCGAACCGGCATGGCCTCGCCACCGGGGCCACCGGCACGGGCAAGACCGTCACGCTTCAAGTCCTTGCGGAGGGCTTTTCCCGCAACGGCGTCCCGGTTTTCGCCGCCGACATCAAGGGCGACCTCTCCGGCATTGCCGTGATGGGCGAAGAAAAGCCCTTCCTGGTCGAGCGCGCGCGGAGCATGGGGTTGGAATACCAGCCCGACGCTTTCCCGACCATCTTCTGGGACCTTTTCGGCGAGCAGGGACACCCGATCCGCGCCACCGTTTCCGAGATGGGGCCGCTCCTTCTAGCGCGGCTTCTCAATCTCAATGACGTGCAGGAAGGCGCTCTGAATATCGCCTTCCGGATCGCCGACGACCACGGGCTTGCGCTGCTGGACTTCAAAGACCTGCGGACGATGCTCGACGCCATCGCGCCGTTCGCGACCAAGAAGGAGGCGGAGGAGGGCACCGGCAATCCTCAGCTCGACGAAATCAAGCGGGCGGTCGCGAGCTACGGCAACGTCACCAAGCAGACCGTGGGCACCATCCAGCGCGCGCTTCTGGTCCTGGAGAACCAGGGCGGCGAAAAATTCTTCGGAGAACCCGCGCTCGACTTGCGGGACTTCATGAAGACGGACCGCGATGGCCGGGGGTATGTCAACATTCTGGCCGCCGACAAGCTGATGGCCAATCCGCGGCTCTATGCCACCTTCCTGCTATGGCTCCTGTCCGAATTGTTCGAGCAATTGCCGGAAGTCGGCGATCCGGAGAAGCCGAAGCTCGTCTTCTTTTTCGACGAGGCGCATCTGTTGTTCGACGAGGCGCCGAAAGCGCTGCTCGACAAGATCGAACAGGTGGTGCGGCTGGTGCGGTCGAAGGGCGTCGGCGTCTATTTCGTCACGCAAAATCCGCTCGACGTTCCCGACAAGGTGCTGGCGCAGCTCGGCAATCGCGTGCAGCACGCCTTGCGTGCCTTCACCCCGCGGGACCAGAAAGCCGTGCAGACCGCGGCCGATACATTCCGTCCCAATCCAAAGCTCAATACCGGCCAGGTGATCATGGAGCTCGGCAAGGGCGAGGCCCTAGTCTCCTTTCTCGAAGAGAAGGGCACGCCCTCGATGGTCGAGCGCTGCATGATCCGCCCGCCCTCCGGGCGTATCGGTCCGATCACGCCGGGCGAGCGCGCCGCGATCATGGCGCGAAGCCCGGTCAAGGGAAAATACGACACCGTGATCGATGCCGAGTCCGCGCACGAGAAGCTGACCCAGCGCGTTTCAAAGCAGGCAGCGCCGGGCGATCAGCAGGACGAGGGCGGCGGCATCACCGGCTGGATCGGGTCGATCTTCGGCACCAACAAAAAGCGCGGCGAACCGCTGACAACGGGCCAGCAGGTCGCGCGCAGCGTCGCCCGTACCGTGGCGACCACCGTGGTCGGGGGCGTCGCGGCTGCGATCGGCAAGCAGATCGGCGGACGCGCCGGCGCTTCGGTCGGCCGGTCGATCGTGCGCGGCACGCTCGGCGGGATCCTGAAGCGATGACCTTTGCACGGATCTGGCGCGGGCGCACGACCCGCGACAAGGCCGATGACTACGAGCGCTATTGGCGCGCGCACGGCGTCGAGCCGTTACAGCGGCGAGGCGCGCTGGCCGTGCAGATGCTGCGTGAGGACCGGCCGGACGAAAGCGAGTTCGTCACCATTTCGTACTGGGATTCGATTGAAGCGATGGGCGCGGGACCCGATCCGACCCGCACACACCACCTGCCGCGCGATCCGGAATTTCTGATCGATCTGCCGGAGCATGTGCAGATCCTGACCGTGCTCGAGACGCACGGGACGATTTAGCGGAGCAACCATGACCCCGACCGAGGCCCTTCCCAAAGTTCTCGACCGCATCGACGCCGATCTCGATGCGTCGCTCGCGCGCCTGTTCGACTTCCTTCGGATTCAGTCGATCTCGACCGATCCGGCCTATGCCGAGCAGTGCAAGGCCGCCGCGGACTTTGTCGCCAGGGACATCGAAACTCTCGGGCTGAAGGCCGAAGTGCGGCCGACGTCGGGCCATCCGGTGGTGATCGCCAAGCCCGAGAAAAACAATGGCGGCCCGCGTGTCCTGTTCTACGGCCATTACGACGTGCAACCGGTCGATCCGCTCGATCTGTGGACCACGCCGCCTTTCGATCCGCGCATCGAGGATCTCGGCAACGGCCGCAAGATCATCGTGGCCCGCGGCGCCTGCGACGACAAAGGCCAGCTCATGACCTTCGTCGAAGCCTGCCGCGCCTTCAAGGCCGTCACCGGCAAGCTTCCGCTCGACATCACCATGATGATCGAGGGCGAAGAAGAATGCGGATCGAAATCGCTGTTTCCCTTCGTCAAGGACCATGCCGACGAATTCAAGCTCGATATGGCGCTCGTCTGCGACACCGCGATGTGGAACCAGACGACGCCATCGGTCACCACCTCGCTGCGCGGTCTCGTCTATGAAGACGTGACGGTGACCGCTGCGGACCGCGACCTGCATTCGGGATTGTTCGGCGGCGCGGCGCAAAATCCGATCCGCGTTCTCACCAAGGCGCTGGCGGCGATCCACGACGACAATGGCCGCATCACCATTCCGGGCTTCTATGACGGCGTTCCGGAATTGCCGGACGACATCAAGGCCGATCTGAAGGCGCTCAACCTCACCGCGGAGGAATTTCTCGGCCAGATCGGCCTGAAAATCCCGGTCGGTGAGAAGGACCGCATGCTGATCGAGATGATCTCGACGCGCCCGGCCTGCGATGTGAACGGCATCATCGGCGGCTATACCGGCGAGGGCGCGAAGACCGTGATCCCCTCGCAGGCGAGGGCCAAGGTCTCGTTCCGCCTCGTCGGCGATCAGGACCCGGAAAAGATCCGCGATGCGTTCCGCGCCTTCATCCGCGCGCGCATTCCGGCCGACTGCAAGGTTGAGTTCGAGAACCACGGCTGCGCGCCGGCGCTGCAATTGCCGTTCGACAGCCCGGCGCTGGTGAAAGCGCGCCAGGCGCTGCAGGAGGAATGGGGCCACAAGGCGGTGACGGTCGGCGCCGGTGGGTCGATCCCGATCGTCGGCGATTTCAAGCGCGTGCTGGGGATGGACGCCATCATGGTCGGCTTCGCGCTCGACGACGACCGCGTGCATTCGCCGAACGAGAAATACGACCTGACCTCGTTCCACAAGGGCACGCGCAGCTGGGCGCGGATATTAGCGGCGCTGGCGGGATGACCGCCGCCGCGGGACATGAGTCGCGGGACATGAGCCATGGCCGCCTATGTCTGGCAGCATGATCTTAAGGGCGAGCGCGACCGGCTGCGGCTGATGTCGGACATGCTCGATCCGTCGAGCCGGTTTCATCTGCTGCGGACGGGCGTGACGGCGGGGTGGCGATGCCTCGAGATCGGCGCGGGCAACGGTTCGCTGTCGCAATGGCTTGCGCAGCAGGTCGGTCCGGCCGGCCATGTGATTGCGACCGACATCCATACCGACCTGATGGACGGGATTGCGGGCGGCAATCTTGAGGTTCGCACATTCGATGTCGTGAATGACGAGCCGCCCGGCGCGCCTTTCGACCTCGTTGCGATCCGCGCGCTGCTGCACCATCTGCCCGAACGCCGCGCGGTCGTGACGAGGATGACACGCTGCCTCAAGCCGGGAGGCTGGCTCTTCGTTCAGGAGCCGGATTTCTATCCGACATGGACCGTCGAGCCACCATCGCAGAAGCGCTTCTGGGAGCTGTTCCTGCAATGGGCCGAGCGCCACCGGATCGACTATTATGTCGGGCGCAGGATTCCGTCGTGGCTGCAGGCGGACGGTCTCATCGACGTTACGTCCGAAGGACACGCGATCCTTTACAATGGCGGCTCGACATTCGCGCAGTGGTGGGATTACGGCATCCGCGAAGTCGCGGACAAGCTGCACAGCGAAGGCGGCGTATCGCAGGCGACACTCGACGAATTCTTCGCGCTCTGCCGCGACCCTCCTATTGGACGACCACGATCGCGTTTACGGCGACGACCGCGCGCTGGCGCGCCTGAGCATCACCCTGCCACGCTGGACCTAAGCCAGCATCTATTCGGTGGCCAGAAATGCCTTAAGCTCCTCACTAAAATTGCTGGGGTCCAAGCCAGTGTCGACGGTGTCCTCCTTGTTCAAAAAGCGATGAGTGATGTGAAAGCCAAGCGCGCGGTATGCCTCAAATTGTTCTTCGCTGAAGAACTGATCTCCGGTTGTCTCATGTGGGAAAAGCGGGTTCCTGCGCGCGTAATCGCGGACGTAGTCGTTCTCGTCGCCCGTCAATGATGACTTTATGTAAATAAGCGTCCCTTTGTTTTCGGCGTCGTATTCAATCGTGCCGATTGCTACGTGTGGCCCGTGGTGTTTGGCTTGGCAAGGCGCGGCTTTGGTCGCATTTTCTGCCATGCATGCGCGTGTCGCGCTCTGAATCGATTGCCACTGCAAATTGATCCGAATTCCCTCGTCAATGCGCGCGTAACGTTGCAACGTTACGAATGATGAAAAGTGCATCGCTGGATCTGCCTCGGCGTCGACGGCGACGATAAGTTTGCACTTTCGGCGCAGCAGCTCGTAAACACCGAGATTCTCAATGTGGCCGCCGTCCGTGAGATATATTTCCTTGTCTTCCTCGTGCAGGCTGCCGGTCATCTCCTTCCACAGATACAGCGGGGACCGTCGCGTCGGGCTGGTGGCGCCATCAACGTAACGCGGATTATTAAGCCAGTAGCCTAACCGCACGTTCAGCAGGGCGAGTGTTGGCATGAGAGGTCGAATGGACTTCGATCCCATGTTCGAAGAAGCTGCAGCCCCAGAGATGGCGAATGCGGTCGCAAGATCAAGATCGCTGAATTTTTCGGTCGCGGCGTAGCCTGTTGCTTCGCTCCCAACATATTTTGGAGAAAACATGAAAAAATCGGCGTTGCGACCTCGACGGTTTGCGTAGTCAGAGCCCTGAATATTCAAGGCCGCGCCTATGATGTGATATGGAGTGTTTTCTGCACTCAGTGCGCGAACCTGAAAGTCATCGTTTGGCTCAGGCTCTATATCGTTGCCTTGGGCGGCGTTGACTTTGTTGTCGTCGTTGTTCTCGTTCGTAACGTCCGATTTCGGCTTGAAGAGAAACGCCTTACTAAGCCTGTCGCGGTAAAGTCTGTGCAGCGAATTTGAGTTCGGTGAAAGCCCCCAAGAGGCGAGGAAGATGACAACGGCAGCGATAAAATAGAAAATGACAATGGCTCGATACTGCCCCTGATAGAATGTCGTCCATTGAGCAGCCTTGAAAAGCCACTCAGGCGCGTGGGTTTGGTGATAGCGCTCTCGGACACTCGCCGCTGATACGTGCGCCGGATTCGATTTGATGTGACCCACCTTTCCGGCAATATTGCCGGTAGATGCGCTCGCATCCACAGAAAGCTGGACACCCCCGCCTATGCCGGACTTCCGTTCTGTTGGCTGAGGGCCGGGGTTGGTGCTTGCGGCCCGTGCTTCATAAGCACCGCAGAATCCGGGTGGCGGGCTTCCCAAATGCTTGTCGTCAACTGTTGCCCAAAAGCAAAGATGGAGAAAGCCGACCCAGATCAAGAGTGGTAGCGCCGCGCCGGCGGTCCAAATTAGGCCCTTCGTCACAATCGTTTTGAGCAGTGCACCAACCCCGGACGAGCCATCAGCACCCTTTAAGATCGCTCCCAGTTGTTGCCGGAAGCTCATAACGACGGCCGCTACCGATGCAGCAGCAGCGGCTGCAACCTGGATGGACGGCGTCAGCATAGTGACTAAGATGTTTTTTGCGTCCTTCTGATCGGCTTGGGCCGTGTCAAACATGCCGGCAATCGCAAAGGGCTGCAGTTCAAAGAACGCAATCGCCGCAAGAAACAGCAGATAGCCTGCAGCAAGCGCTGGAATGTTTCCTCGATACTCCTGAAGCGCACGGCTAGAGACAAAAGAACGAGCCAGAGCCCACAAAAAGAACAACAATAAGCCAAGCAAACAGGCGGCGAGCGTGATGCTGAAGTGTTTGACGTTTAATCGGGCTGCGATGTCGCACGTAAAGCCGAGCAATCCCAGAAATACGACAAACTTCCAAAGACGGACCTGTATGTCTTCCCGCAACGGCCGATCGCTTGGAGTGAGCTTTCGACACAGGATTGCAGTAATGAGTCCTAGAAGGACACCTGTCATCGTAAACCCAACGGTAGAGAATGACAGGAACTTCTCGGGAGTGATGTTTATTGTCTTGTCAATCAGCCTTCCTAAATTGAGATCCTTGCCGAATATCTTCGGCTTATCCAGCGAGGTGCGACAGGAGTTCACGCTCAGCGTAATGACCGCCAGACCCAAAATGAATGGCAGGACAAGGGCCGCGTTGGCGACCAAGCCACGAATGATGATCGCCAAAGCCGTAACGACGTCTCGAAAGCCGGATGGAATAAGATAATTGGAGTAGTTGCGGATGTGTTGGACCGCGTAAGTGTCTTTGATATCCGAGGCGATTGGCTCTCCACTGCGTTGCCTTGGCTCCCCGCCAAATTCAAACCTGCCCCGTGAAAGAGTCATCGTCGAGGTGAGCGCGCTGCCGATGTAGCCGCCGCCCGAGACGGTGGAGAGGTAACCAATTTTCTTGATCTTGCCGTGATAGTTGAGCGCCTGCAGCACCCCCAGGCAGAATGCAGACGACCGAATGCCGCCGCCGGACAAGGCCAATCCGATAGCGGCTTTTTCTTTTAGGATTTCCTTCTCGTGCGCGATGACGTGATGGTACCCAATTTTCGTTTTAGTCGATTGCGTCGTCACGCGTCACCCCCCGCTCAGACCGCCCATCTTAGGACAACCGATGGTTGAATCAAGCCGGTAAAACTTCGACAGTCATGGCGGCAAGGCGTGGCTGGTACCGATGCGCGGAACGTCGAGCGATCGGCTTATCCGTGATGACTGCAATCTCGTGTGGTCAAATTCATCCCCATTCGATGCCGCGGACAGGCTGAGAGCCCGACAGCGCCTCTCGGTGCGTCGTCCCTCTCTTTCGATGCCGTCGGGGTCTTTGTGCTCCGCGGATGTCGAAGCCTGCGCGATGGCAACAGCCATGGAACCGCGCACCCCGTCTTCGCGCAGTGCATGCCCCATTCAAGCGCTTCATGCTATGCCGGCACTCAGCCGGGACCCTTTCCATGACGCCGACCACCATCGACGCCAGACCAACGCGCTCGACCGATCTGCGTGTGATCGGACTTGTCGGCGCAGCGCATTTCGTCAGTCACATCTTCATTCTGGTGCTGCCTCCGGTGTTCCCGTTCGTGAGGGCGGAGTTCGGGGTGAGCTATACCGAGCTCGGTGTGGTGATCGCGGTCTTCAACGTGATCTCCGCGCTCCTTCAGACCCCCGCCGGATTTCTGGTCGACCGCACCTCGGCGCGCACCGTGCTGATCGGAGGCCTGTTGCTCGGCGCGGCTTCGCTCGCGGCGGCAGCGGCCGCACCGGTCTTTCTGCTGTTTGGCGTGGCGTTCGCCGGTCTCGGCCTCGCCAATACGGTGTATCACCCCGCCGACTATGCGCTGTTGTCCAATCGCGTGTCGGCCGGCCGGGTCGGACAGGCATTTTCGATCCATATCTTCGCCGGCTTCATGGGCACCGCGATCACCCCGGCGGCCATGGTTTTTCTTGCGACCAGTCTGGGCTGGCGAGGGGCGTTCGTCGCCGCGGCGCTGCTCGGCCTGATCGTTGCGGTCGCCATCATGATGTTGGGCGAGCCGCTCGGCGGCCGGGAAGCCGCGCGCGCCAAGGCGGCCGACAAGTCCGCGCCGTCGGCCGGCGATTGGCGCGTGCTCGCCACCTGGCCGGTCGTGCTCAACCTCATCTTCTTCATGCTGATCGCGTCGGTGTCCGTCGGCACCCAGAATTACGGCATCGTCGCGCTCCAGGCGCTCCGGGGGACGACGCTGTCGTTCTCGACGACGGCCATCACGGTCTACCTGATGTTCAGCGCCTGCGCGGTGCTGGTCGGCGGCTGGCTGGTGTCGCGAACCGAGCGCCACGAGGTCGTTGCGCTGATCGGCCTGTTCGTGAGCGGCGTGGCGCTGATCCCGATCGCCTTCATCGACCTTGGAACGACGATCCTGATTTCGCTGATGGCGATTTCCGGCTTCGCCAACGGCGTTATCCAGCCGTCGCGCGACATGATCGTGAGGGCGGTGACGCCGCCCGGTGCGTTCGGCCGGGTTTTCGGCTTCGTGACCACCGGCTTCAATATCGGCGGTGTCGTGGCGCCGCCTGTGTTCGGCTACATGATGGACGTCGGCAGCCCGGCAAGCGTGATTGTCGGCACCGCGCTGCTGTCGCTCGCTGCGATCCCGGTGGTCCTCATCACGGTCGCACAGCGGCCGCGGGCGGCATGACCGGGCGGCGTCCAGCCGCGATCTGAGTCACGGAATCTTAACGTTAACGAAGTGTAGTGCTGCCGGCGGGTTCACCCCCAGGAGAGCAGCGATGCGGACCATTCTGATCGCAGGTGTCGCGTCAATTACGCTTGCCACGTCCAGCGTGTCGGCAAATGCGTATTTCGAATCCCGGAGCGTCGTGACCGGCGCGGCCATCGGGGCGGGGGTGGGGGCGGTCATCGGCGGGCCACCCGGCGCGGTCGTCGGCACCATCGTCGGGGTCGCGGTCGGCGGACCGCGCTTGCCGACATGGCTGCGGTCCGGGCGTCATCAGGAATGCTGGTACGACCGGGCTGGCATGCGCGTCTGCCGCTTTTACTGAAAAAGCGACTCAGTTTTGGCTGCGAGGCTCGGACGAAAGTCCGGGCTTTTTGCGTTGCGGTAAGGAGTGTGTCGAAACCGTGAAGAATTTGTGGATAAGCGATGAAAAACTACCGCTTTAGCCCAAATACCTCCGGCCGCAGCGTAGGATTTCTCGCAGGTGGAGGTTGCGTCGTCATGTTGAAGTACAAGTGCCCGCGAAGTGGCCGTGTCGTAACGACGAGTATTCAAACGGACACCGTAACGCTGCTGGAAATGCGCAATATGAAGCTTTCGGTGTGGTGTCCGAATTGCTCGACATCGCATCAGATCCGCGCAACCGACGCTTTCCTCGACTCGATGGTCGAAGCTGCCGAATAGAGGCGTCAGGGTTCAGACAAGGCCGACAGATCCGTGACAATCCTTTTCGGCGGGCAATCCTCATACTCGCCCGGCAGCTGACCGCGATTGACCCAGACCGCCGAAAAGCCAAATGCGGCCGCGCCCATCACATCCCAACGATTCGACGAGACGAATACGATGTCCTCGGGCGCGCAGGACAAATGGTCGGTCGCCAGCGCGTAGACCTCGCGGCGCGGCTTGTACATCCTGAGCGGATCGACCGAGAGCACGGCATCGAGCAGGGGACTGAACCCGGCATTGGTCACGGCGGCGCTCAGCATTTCCGGCGAGCCGTTCGACAGGATCGCGATGCGATAGCCGCCCTCGCGGAGTGCGGTAAGACACGGCCCGGCATCCGCAAAGGGATCGAGAGTGAAATAGGCGTCGAGCAGCGCGCCCCTCAGGTTCTCCGGAATCGAGGGATAACGCGCGACCGCGAAATCCAGCGCGCGCCTGGTCAGCGTCCAGAAATCCTCGTAGCGGCCCGCAAGCGTCAGCGTCCACGTGTATTCAAGCTGCTTGGTCCGCCATAAGTCCGAAATGCGATCGGCGTCCGGTCCGACTTGCGTCCGATAGCGGGCGATCGCGGCGTGCACGTTGAACAGCGTGCCGTAGGCGTCGAAGACAAAAGCGCGTGCCCGCATGGAGCGCCCTCATTCTATGGGTGGCAGCGTGAACAGATCCGATAGGTTGCGTCCGCGCAAATCGTACACCCGTGCGAACACGACGCCCTCACGTTCGATCCGCACGAGTTCGGGCGCCTTGAGCTCGGCGCAATAAAACTCCCCCAGCATCAGCGCAAAGTCGGCGCCTTTGGCGTTCCAGGTGGTGAGAAAATCGTTGCCCAGCTCGACTTCCGCCGGCGGATGGGGCCCGCAGACGGCAACGACCCAGCGGCGTCCCTCCGGAGTCTGTGTTCCCTGCTCGTCCAATATGCCGAGCAGTTCGTCGGCCGCCTGCTTGAACGAGAGCCCCCAGTAATCGACCATGTAGGCGTTATCGGCCGCGCGCACGCCTCCGCTCGCCGTGTTGAAGTGAGCATATTGATAGGGATGCAGCGCGATCATCGCTTTGATCGGCAAGACGAGGCCCGAAAGGATTACGACCCCGCCGGCCAGCGCAGCGAGCCGTGCCCGTTCGGCCAGCCAGCGCAGAATAAAGATGCCGGCCAGCCCGCCCAGCACGCAGAGCGGCGGAAGGATAAAGAGGAAATGGCGGATGCCGTTATACATTGCGGGCTTCGTCGCGATGGCAAGCGCCACCGGAAAGATCACCGCGGTTGCGACCAAAAGCAGACAAGCACGCTGCGCGGGCGCGATCTGGCGATTGAATTGCGCAGCAACAGCACCGATCAGACCTGCGCTGCCGAGCAGCAGCAGGATCTCGGGCAATTTCAAAGCGAGATAGGTGGGCAGATAGCTGCGCGGCATGTTCGGCACGAGGACCGGCTGGCCCGCGAACATCTCCTTCCAGGGCTTTTCGAAGAAATGGGAAAAGTACTCGATGGCCCGCACGGGATTGAGGGGTTCGACGACGGACCATGGCCAGACCAGGGCCATCACCGCATAGCCGAGGAGGAGCCCCGGAATCATCCGCAGGACAAACAGGCCGCATGTCGCCGCAGCAGGGCGCAGGCCCTGCGCTTTCATGTCATGCGCGACCATGATGGCCGTCGGCAGCATCATGTAGAAGGCGGTCATCCCGCCCATGATGCGGGTGCCGAGCGAAAGTCCGAGACCGATGCCGAAAATCACGATCGTCCAGACGCCAGGCCGCGGATAATCCTGTAGCGCGCGAACGAGGCCGTAGAGCAGGAGCACCATGGCGACCGCAAACGGCGCGTCCTTCGCGTTGATGAACATGTGCCCGTAATAAAGCGGGGCCGTCGCGAGCAATATGAGTGCGAGCAGCCCGGCCGCAGCGCCTCCGAGCCGCCGGCCCAATCGCCAGACCACGATCATGCCGACGAGTCCCACGGCCGCACCGACCAGCCGCCGCGTCGCGAAAAGGTCATACGGCAAGACCTTGGCGACGAGAGCCGCCAGCATGTCGAACCCGCCACCATACATATAAAGATTGACGAAGGAGAGGGCGCGGCGGTCCGAAAAGCCGGAGGCGTAATAGTCGAGCAGCAGCTGGCCGTATTGGGAATGCGTGTAGTCGTCCCAGCCGAGCCCGTAATCCGAAAAAGTCCGGAAGGCGATCGCCGCGAGCACCGCCAGCAGAACGAGAGCCGCGACGTCACACCCAAATGCGAGGCGATCGCGGGCAACGATGGGCGTGGAATCGGGGAAGGGCTCCCCCGACAGCGTTACGGCCGCCGAGGTCGGCGGCCGTAACGGATATTGTCGAATATCGCTCAAGCTTCGCAAAGCGGGGTGGGGTTACTTGGCCGCCTGCGCGTACATTTCGGCCACGTATTCCCAGTTCACCAGATGGTCCACGAAGGCCTTCAGGTAATCGGGACGGCGGTTGCGGTAATCGATGTAGTAGGAGTGCTCCCACACGTCGCAGCCGAGGATCGGAGAGGCACCGTGAACCAGCGGGCTTTCGCCGTTCGCGGTCTTCATGATGACGATCTTGCCGTCCTTGACGGCGAGCCAGCACCAGCCCGAACCGAACTGGGTGACGCCGGCCTGGGCAAAGTCTTCCTTCATCTTGGCGACCGAACCGAGATCGGAGACGATCTTTTTCTCGAGTTCGCCGGGAATCTTGTCGCCGCCGCCGCTTGGCTTCATCCACTTCCAGAAGTGGATGTGGTTGTAGTGCTGACCGGCATTGTTGAAGAGCCCGGGATTCTTCCCAAAAGAGCCTTTGACGATCTCTTCGAGAGACTTGCCTTCCCACTCGGTCCCCTTGAGCAGGTTATTGCCGTTATTGACGTAAGCCAGATGATGCTTGTCGTGATGATATTCGAGCGTTTCACGCGACATGTATGGCGCGAGGGCATCATACGAATAGGGCAGATCGGGCAACGTAAATGACATGGACTTGCTCGCGTTTCGGGTGACGTTAAAGGCGTCGGCCGGCAAAGGTGGCTGCCGGCCCGGCCTTCAGTTAGGCCCTGGGCGTTTAGGAAGCAATATTGCAGCGCGGGAACGGACGCCGCAATTCCCGCCTTGGGATAGGGAACGATCTCCGGTGTCCGGCATTTCATCTGGCTGAGGTAGCGTCAGACTGCGCAGCGGGTTATCAGAGCGCCCAACTTTGGTCGAGGCGATGACTTGCCTGGCGAAACGAACGCCGTCACAATTCATGCAGATTTGTGACGGTGGGTTGCGGGGGCTGCGTGATGTCTTTTGTGTTGATGGTGATTGGCATTCTGGCCCTGGCGCTGGGTGCGATCCTGATTGGATTTGGTATTCCAATCAACGAGTTCTCCCTCGGCAACACCTTGATTCTGGCCGGCACCGTGACCGCGATGGGCGGTCTGGTCACGTTCGCGGTAAGCCGCGCGGTCAGCCAGCTTTCGCGTATTGCCGATCTCCTTGCCGCAAGGCCGGCGGGCGCGGTTGCAGCGCCCGCACCCTCCGCCTCGCAGAGCGCAGCGCCGGTCGCGGCGGCGCCGCGTGCGCCGCGCGCTCCCGCACCTGAAGAATTCGAGCGGCCGGAAACGACAGTCGAGCCGGTCCGGCCTCCGGCCCCGCGCGCTGCTGCGCCCGCCGTGGAAGAGGTGCCGGTGCC
>Ga0182748_1002049_pt1 | contig 18683 bp, 18 predicted proteins | sample eDN3rd37CKraftOP_FD_128877 | JGI IMG/M metagenome (GOLD analysis project Ga0182748, IMG submission 128877) | Enriched Organic Plus compost microbial communities from Emeryville, California, USA - eDNA 3rd pass 37_C Kraft OP (version 2) (version 2) ...
CGCTTCGGCGGAGGTTCGCAGTTGCATATCGAGGCCGACATGCGCCGCGGCTCGCGCACCAACTAAAACCCCGGAGCCCTCCCTTCATCCAGGCCAGCCTCGTTCCGGCCGACAAGTTCGGGCATATTTCCTCATGGCCGCCTCCAGTGTCTTTGTCACCGCCCCCGACGGGCTGAAGCTGCACGTTCGCGAGTATGGGCCGCGCAACAGCGGGCGCCCGGCCGTTGTGTGCCTGCCGGGACTTACCCGCACGGCTGAGGACTTCGATGCCCTCGCGCTGGCGCTCGCCGTTCGCGGGCGACGCGTGCTGGCGCTCGATTCCCGTGGCCGCGGCCGCTCGGATTATGACCGCGATCCGGGCAACTACACGCTGCCAGTCGAGCTCGCCGATCTCATGGGCGTGCTCACGGCGTGCGAGGCCGAACCCGCGGTGTTCGTCGGCTCGTCTCGTGGAGGCTTGCTGACCATGCTGCTGGCCGCTCAGCGGCCGATGGCGGTCGCTGGCGCCGTTCTCAACGACATCGGTCCCGTGATCGAACCCAAAGGGCTGATGCGCATCAAGGGTTATGTCGGCAAGTTGCCGATACCGCGCAACTACGGGGAAGGCGGAGAAATCCTGCGCCGGCTATTCGGCCACCAGTTTCCCAATCAGGACGATGCGGCATGGGAAGCCTCCGCCCGCCGTGCTTGGCGGGAAGAGAACGGCCGCATGGTCGTGACCTATGACGTCAACCTTGCGCACACCTTGAAGGGGTTCGATGCCGACAGTCCAATTCCCCCGCTGTGGCCCCAGTTCGATGCCCTCTCGCGAATGCCTCTCATCCTGGTTCACGGCGCCCTGTCGGACATTCTGAGCGCCGAGACCGTCACCGCCATGACTGGGCGCTGCCGCGGGATGGAGGTGATTGAGGTTCCCGATCAAGGGCACACGCCGCTGCTTTCCGGGGACGACATCGTCTCCCGCCTCACAAGCTTCGTCGAGCGCTGCGACGCGCGCGCCGCCTGATCGGACTCAGGGACGGCTAGGCGATCACCGTCCGCCGCGTCTTGCGCTATGTCAATTGCCGCCCGCATGCCATGCATCCGGTCAGCGGAGGCGACCGAAGAATTTTCTATACCTGCGGACTGAAAATTCCTAAGGACCTTCGATCCGCATGATCCGGGCCGCCCGGCTCACCCTCATCATGCCGACCAAAAACAGTCCGGTGCGCGAAGGAGCCCCTATGCAGTTCACGTTCTTCCACCTCATGCCATGGCCCGACTTGAAGGAAGCGCCGACCGAATGGCCGGCGCCCAACGCCGAGTTCAACGGTGAGCGGGGTACGGAGCTTTACGACAGCTACATTTCGACCATGGCCGACGCCGAAAAATACGGCTTCGACTGGGTGGCGGCGAACGAACACCACTACTCGCCCTACAGTCTGATGGCGAATTGCAACCTGGTAGGCGCAGCCCTGGCCCAACGCACCAAATCGATCAAGTTGGCCATGCTGGGCAATCTCTTGCCCCTCCTCAATCCCATCCGGGTAGCTGAGGAATACGCCATGCTCGATGTGATGAGCGGCGGGCGTCTCGTCGCTGGATTCGTGCGCGGCATTCCGCACGAGTACATCGCCTATAACGTGGCGCCGAGTGAGTCGCGTGCTCGCATGCGCGAAGCATTGGCATTGATCACCAAGGCCTGGACCGAGCCGGAACCATTCGGCTGGGAGAGCGAACATTACCAGTACCGCTCCGTCTCGATCTGGCCCAAGCCGCGCCAGAAGCCGCATCCCCGGATTCTGCTCTCGGCAAGCAATGAGGAGTCGGCGGAGTTTGTCGGCGAGCACACGGCCATGCTCGGAATGGCCCTGATTGCCGACCTCGACAGTGCGCTCAAGGCCATCGAGACCTATCGCCGCGTCGCTCGCGGTTATGGCTTCGATCCGTCGCCGGACGACATCGTCATCATGCAACAGGCCGTGATCGCCGACAGCGACGAACAAGCACGTGCGCTGATGGAGCCTGCGCTGAAGTATTTCCATGGCGTCCTCATGCGTCCGCAGCTCGATGCCCAGCGCATCGTGCTGCAGAAGTCCCGGTTCTTCGGCACCGACACCCAGCGCGAGCACTTCGTCGGTCGGCTGTCCAAGCTCAAGGCTCGCACGCTCGAGGACCAGATCGAGGCCGGCTCCGTACTGTGCGGCAGCCCAGAGAGCGTGGTGAAGCAGATCAAGCGGCTGCGTCAGCACCTTGGCGCCGGCCACGTCATCCTCAACATGAAGATCGGCAACATTGCCGACGGTGTCGTGCGCCGCGGGATGGAACTGTTCCGCGACCGGGTCCGCCCGCACGTCGCCGCGCTGTAAGGAGCCGCAGTTATGGACACTTTTGAAACGTACGAGGCCTCGCTTTCGACCGGACCGTTGCGCCTGCGTATTGCCGGCCAAGGCCGTCCGCTGCTGCATCTTCATAGCGGAGCGGGTCCACGGGTTTCCCCGGTCGTGACCGCCCTGACCGAACGCCACCGCGTGATCGCACCCGTCACGCCCGCCTTCGACGGCACGCCTGCGCATCCGGCAGTCAAGGATTTCGAAGCGCTGGCTGACCTTTACGCCGAGTTCATCGAGAAGGAGATCGGCGAAGCATGCGACGTGATGGGCGAGAGCTTCGGCGGGCGGACCGCTCTCTGGCTGGCGGTGAAACATCCCGCGCTCGTCGACCACCTCGTGCTCGAAGGTCCGACCGGCTTTCGCCAGCCCACGAAGGATTGGCCGACGCCCGGCGACCCGATTGCCCGCGATCGCATGCTTTACGCACGGCCTGAGCGCGCGCCTAATGAGACCCGGAGCGCCGCCGAGCAGGCGGCCAACAGCAAGGCTGCCGAGGGATATGCCAACGGAATTACCTACGAAGCCAAACTGGCCGAAAGACTGCCCGAGATCACTGCGCGTACGCTGATCATAATGGGGCACGAGGAACGTGTGATTCCCATCGAAGCCGGCCACCTGCTCAAGGCCCGGATCCAGCACTCACACTTGACTTATGTGTTCGGCGCAGGCCACGCCGTCGAGTTCGATCAACCAAAGCTGGTTGGCCAGTTGGTGGCGGATTTTCTTGAACGCGGCGAAAGCTTCATCGTGCGCGAAGCGGATGTGGCCTGAGCGGTCGAACCAACCGCACTCACTCTGAATGCCCTAAAAGCCGCGACAACTGTGGCGGGACGACCTGCATCGTCCCGCCATTACTCGCCCTCCTGTGGCGTCAGGGCTGCGAAATAGGCGGCAAGATCGTTGATCTGCTGATCGCTCATCCGTCGTGCAATGGGCACCATGATCTTTTCGGTCGGGGTCACGGCTGTCATGCCCTGCTTCCACAGCCGGAGCCTGCCGGCCATATAACGGGCGTGCTGCCCCGCCAGACGCGGGTAGATCGCGAGCGCGCCGTCGCCGTGACATGATGTGCACGCCGGAATGTCGGCGCGCGGGTCTCCTCGCACAGCAAGTGTCGCTCCCCGCTGGAGCGCGCGCGGATCCACCGATTTCGGGGCCGCCGGCGGCCGCAGCTCTGAATAATATTTGGCGAGGTTCTGAATGGCTGCTGGATTCAACTCGGCGACCACCGTCTGCATGATCCCGCTCGCACGTCGTCCCTGGGCATAGGCCGTGAGTGCCTGCGCAAGGAACGCGCGCGACTGTCCATGCAGGAGCGGCACCAGATTGCTGGGCGAACCCGCCTGCGCTGCGCCGTGGCAACGTTGACACATGCCCACCGCTTCCACCGCGCCTTCGGCGCTTGCCACATGCCAGCCGCCCGCCTTGCGCTTGTCGCGCTCACCAAGCGCCAACGCACGGTAGGCCTCCGCATCCAGCTGAGGCAGCCGTTTGAGGAATGCGACGACCGCCCAAACTTCATCGTCCCGCTGTTGCGCGAGCCACGCCGGCATCCCGGTGTACTTGATGCCGTGCTTGACGATCCAGAACAGCTCGGCGTCCCGCCACTGCGGCACCACGTCCGCCAGATCCGGAGGCGACGGGAGCATCCGCTGCACGGTCGGGTCGGGAGGCGCGCCAGGCGCACCGTGGCAGAGGGCGCAGCCATTCTGGAAATGTGCTGCGCCGAGCCTGACGAGATTTGGATCGTCGAGGGTGGCGGGAACCTCGATCGCATGAGCGCGCAACTCGACCGAATTGCTCATCCCGAACGCCAGGAACCATTCTACGACGCGCCAATGGCCGCTGCTCGCGGCGATGTTATACAGCCCAGACCAGGCGAGCAGCAGCGCACCCGCGGCGGCGGCCGCGAGCGCCGCAAGCGCCCAGACCAGAAACCGCCGCAAACCGCCACCGCTCATGTGATCTCACCAAACGGTCGCGTTTGACACACGCCGGCACCTGCGGCGAGGTTTCCGCTGACCGCGCCAAATCCGATGCCAGCGGTGGCCGAGGGATCGAGTTTCGGCAAGCAGGGTCCTTTCGGCGCAGGTCCGCGCCGGTGCATAACCGGCACGCTCGACAACGCAGAAAGCGCAAAATCGATCGAGGGTGCGGCGGCTACCGTACCGGGAACGTGGCCGCGCCCGGAACGAGTGCTCGCCGCGTGCGCGGCAACCCTTCTCGCAGCGCGTTGGCCTACGTCCTCACACAACGGCCCACGCGGCTGCGGCGAGGGCGACGATCGCCAGCGCGCTCACCATACCGATCAGGCTCCCGACTGTGCGTCCACCCGTCCAGGCCGCGAGCATGGCCTTTGATGCAGTGTTTACCGCCACGGCGACCAGGATGCCCCTCGCGGCCGTATCGGCGCTGATTTCGCTCAATCCCAGCCGCGCCAGGGTGATGGTGATGGCGTCGACGTCGGCAACGCCGGAGAGGCCGGCCACGATGAGGACGCCGACGTCGCCGACGGCGCGCCGCACCACTTCCGCAACGACCATGACCGCGGCAATGAAGACGGCGAGCTTGAGGGCCGTGCCGATCGCAAGAGGGTTTCCGATCTGCAGATGTGGATTGCCCTGCTCGCGGTTCCGGTAGAGGACAACCGCCGCGCCGATGGCGAGCACGGCCGCCGCCGCGCCGAGGGCCGGCGCCAGGAGCGCAAACAACGCCTTGTTCAGGGCGACGGCCACGGCCACGACGCGAACCATCATAATGACGCTTGAAATCAGAATGCCGGTACCGAGCAAGCGCCAGGCCTCGGGATGCTCGCGTGCCATCCGCGCGAACGTCAGCGTGGTGGCGGTCGACGAGGCCAGCCCGCCGGCGATGGCAGTCGTGATGATGCCGAGTTGGTCGCCAAGCACCCTGATCGTGACGTAACCTAGGAAGGAGAGGCCTGCCAACAGGACGGCGAGCAGCCAGATTTGCCGGGGATTGATCGCCTCCCATGGATCCACGGCGCGATCGGGCAGTATCGGCATCAGCAGGAACGTCATCGCGAGCAGCGTGAGGACCGCCCTGATCTCGGGCCAAGTCAGCCTGGCCACCCAGCGATGCAGCTGATCTCGCAGCGCCAGGAGGACGGTCATCGCCACCGCTCCCGCGATCGCGACCTGGAGGTCTCCAATGACGGCCATGGTCCCGAGCAGGAATGTCAGCATGCCGGCAACGACCGATGTCGCGCTCAGATTACGCTCGGCATTCGCCTGCAGCCAGTGGAACGCCGCGAACGCGCCGGTGTAGGCGAAAAAGACCCAGCCGACGACCTGGCCCCCCGCCTCGCGCGACACCGCGCCGGTCACGCCGCCGAGCAGGCCGGAGAGCGCAAACGTGCGAAGACCCGCCGCGCGCATATGGTCCTCCTCGTCCCGCGTGCGCCAGCCGCGCTCCAACCCGACCAGCAGGCCGATGGCCAGCGAGACGGCGAGACGGGTGAGGATGTCATCTTGGTTCATGAGCTTGGCCGAAATCGATCGGACGGCTGGATAACTGCCATCGCACGGCTCGGCTCGCGACGCCAGTTCTTGGATACCGGTCGAGCTTTCAGTGTCTTGGACCGGCCCGGGCGCCGGCTTGACCATTATCAAAGCCTGGCCGCACCGCGCGACGCTGTACGGTGCTGCCGGGCGGCGATATGCAGTGATCACGCAAATGGCGGAAAGGACGATACATGCAGCTGGATGCCATCGCCGTCGGTTCCAATCCTCCGCATGAGGTGAACGTCGTCATCGAGGTGCCGATCGGAGGGGAACCGATCAAGTACGAGTTGGACAAGGCCTCCGGCATCCTGGTGGTGGACCGGTTCCTCTACACGTCCATGCGCTATCCGGGAAATTACGGCTTCATTCCCCACACACTCTCGTCTGACGGGGATCCCTGCGACGTGCTGATTGTCAACACGCGCGCCATCACGCCGGGGGCATTGATGAGCGTACGCCCGATCGGCGTGCTGTTCATGGAGGATGAGGCCGGTCACGATGAGAAGATCATCGCAGTCCCCTCCTCCAAGCTCACGCGCCGCTACGACGCTGTGAGAACATTCAGCGATCTTCCGAAGATCACGATTCACCAGGTCCAGCACTTCTTCGAGCATTACAAGGATCTGGAAGAGTCGAAGTGGGTGAAGGTCACGCGCTGGGGCGGCACCGAGGAGGCGCACCGCGTGATCATCGAAGCCTGCGAGCGCGCAGGTCGCACGGCAGGAGCCTGAGCTGGTTATGGCCGCAACACGGCCGGAGCCGCACCGTTCCGGAGAGGCCGGACCAGGTTCCGCCGATCACACCATTGCGTGATGCGAGAACCCCGGCCCGTGCTTCCGAAGGAAGAATGGCGGAGCCGGAGGGATTCGAACCCTCGATACGGCTTTTCAACCGTATAACGGTTTAGCAAACCGCCGCCTTCAGCCACTCGGCCACAGCTCCACGCCGAAATCTCATTGCAAAATCGATATTTACTGTCAATCGCCGCGTTGACCACCCGCGCAGGGCGTTGCCGCCCGAGGGGTTTTTGCTCCTGGACGCGTACAAACGGCTGGCTCGACCGACCTTCGCGGACGGACCGCCCTTACAAACCCTCATCACGTGCGCCGGCCGAACAGCACGATCGCACTGATCGGAATCACGAATCCGAGCACCGCCGCCGCGATCAGGAGCCACCCCAGTTCCGCATAATCGCCGCGCTGAACCACGAAGATCTCGTTGAGGTACTTGGTCTGCAATTGGCCCGCGACCAAAGCCATGTTCATCAGCGATGCCATGAGTGCGAACCATGTCGCACGGTTGCCCGCCGGCGCATAGAAGGCGATCAGCGTGAGCAGGGGAATCATGCTGAGCTGCACGAACGGCGAGGCAGCAGCCGCATCGATCACCGCGATCGCGCGCGCGCCGAAGCCGAACGTCTGTTCGGTCCAGTGGTGGAAGCCGAAGTAAAGGCTGATATTGGGCAGGGAAAGGACCGCGCCCGCAACGGCCAGCCAGAACAGCACCTTGGTCACGGAGCTTTCGGTGAGTTGCTTGCTGAACATCCACATTGCGACGAGGCCGATAACCGCGGCCGTCTGGCGCAGGTTGCCGTAAAACGCCTCGTCGAACTTGAGAACGTCGAGCGTCCACCAGAAGTACCCGTCTCCGACCGTCGGCGTGGCGCGAAAGGCAAATATGATGATGGTCGTGAACAAGATAGCGCGGCGGGTCGGCGTATCGAGCTCGCGTGTCACGAAGAACAGCATCGTGCAGATTACCGCCATGGACACGATGAAGATGAGTTCCTGCGCGAACTGAAGGCCGCTGAGAGCGAGCGCGAGGACGACCGCCCCAAAGGCGAGACCCCCGCCAAGGATACGCCAGTCGATGGGATGCCGTTCATGGGATTCCGAACGGATCAGCAAGACCGCGCAGACGGTGATGGCCGGGATGACGAGGCCGAGAAGAAATACGGTTTCCCGCGCCAGGAACTGAGCAAGCCAGCCGGACAGCCCGGCCACGGACAGAATCCCTATCCCCAATGCCAGGCGACCGAGGACCTGAACCATGCCCAGTTCGGCGCGAAGCTCGTCCTCGGGCCGCGGATTTCCTGTCGCGTCCACACGGCTGACGACCTCGGTCGACATCGCGTCTGCAACGACGTCTTGGATCACAGTCCCGATCACGATCAGCATCGCGCCGAGAATGTAGAGATGGTCCGCCGAATATTGGGGGAACCAGCCGCCGGCAGCGCCGGCCAGCGTCAACATCCCGCTGGCGATGCATGCGGCACCGATCAAAATATAGGAGCGCCGCTGTGAGCCGAACAGCGGAACACTGTCGACCAAATGGCCGAACACCATCTTTATGGTCCACGGCAGGCTCAGCCAGACACCGATCCCGGCAAGCTCCGCGGGAGCAAGCGCCAACTCCTCCTTGATCCACATGTCACGTGTGACATCGATCAGGCCGAGCGCCCCGTAAGCAAAATAGACCGTGAGCAGTGGCAAGTAGGCGACGCGAAAGCCGCGAACCGGACGTGCAACGTTGGTCAGCCATGCGGCGCCAAGCTTGGCGGGGACCTGCTGGAGGAGCCGGCGCATCTGCGCGCGGCCCGTGAGCGTGCTCATGCGGAATTGGCTTCCATCACACGCGACTGCGCGCGGTGAGCAAGGAGCTGCGTCCTGCGCATGCACGCGCACCAAGCGGTGCGGAGTTTCCTGTGGTGCGCGCCGCTGTCACCACCCGCTCCCGGGCTGCCCGGTATGCCCGAGGCCGCACGGCGAGGCAAGCCAGCTCTCCTCGACGACTGGCGTGAACGACCGACCAGGAACTGCGTCAGGGGACAGCAGCCCCCGCCTGCATGAGTTATCCTGGCTCAAGCGGTCGCCTAAGCCGCCTGGCGTTCGTGGGCCGGCTGAGCTGCAGGCTTGACCTCGCCTATCGTCGCGGGCGCAGCCTTGAGCCAATCGCGCGCGGCGCGTTGCGCAAGGGCGATCTCGTTCTCCGACATCTCCAGCGCGATCTCGCGGCGGAGGCGCGCGGCCTCCTTGTTTCCGCGGGCGGCGGCAATATTGAACCACTTGTGCGCGCTGACGTAATCGGCCGGAATTTCCCCACCCGCCGAATACAGGATGCCGAGCTGGTAGAAGACGTCGGCGCTCGCTTGGTCGAGCTTGGCAACGTCGATGCCGGCAAGTTCGATCGCAGTCATGTGTGGCCTCCCCTGGCCTTATCCGCATGGCTCACGCCACGCCTCTTCGTCACGTCCGCGATCCTGTGCAGAAAATTTGAATAGCAGTTTAAGCATCGCGATGAATCGGATGTGAACGCCAACGAGGTGCATGCCGTGTCAGGACAGGAATCAATCTGGAAATGGCCGCAAATCGCCCGAATTCGGCACCTGCTTAGATTCGATTTACGCTCCGGATTTGCCTACGGGTAACCAAGCCAGCGTTCCAGGCGCGTCGACGGCTCGCCCAAAAAAGGAAGGTGCCAATGATCAGAGCGCTCTGCGCCCTCACCCTGTTCTCGAGCTTGCCGGCCGCGGCCTTCGCGCAGACGGCAATGCCGGCGGGCACCTGGCTCAACGAGGACAAGGACGGAATGGTTGAGATCGCAGACTGCGGGCGGCTGCGAGGACAGCGGGAAACAGGATTGCTATGCGGACACGTGGTGTGGATCCGCGACGCGGTCGACCGCATCACCGGTCGCCCTCCCGTGGATGCGAAGAATGTCGACCCGAAGCTGCGCGGCCGTCCGATCCTGGGGCTGCCGGTGGTCCTCGACATGAGGCCTTCCGCGGCGAGCGGCCGCTGGGACGGCCGCGTCTACAACATCGACGACGGCAAGACCTATACTGGCAAGCTCACCGCCCTCCCCGACGGCCGCTTGCGCGTCGAAGGCTGCGTGATGCTGGTCTGCCAGGGCGAGACTTGGACGCGGCAAGCCTCGCCCGCTGCGCCAGCCGCCCGTTCACCCGCTTCCGCTCACGAGCGGGCGCGTTGATTGAACAACACCGCCCGCACTGCCGGATCATGCATGTTAACCTGCGGCGCGTCGGGCACCCGCACCGCCAGTCCGCGCTTCGCCGCGGGGCGCGCCAGGATCGTCTCGCGCCAGCGCTTGAGATGCGGAAACTCACTGATGTCCTGCCCCAGTCGTTCCCACGGATTGGTCCAGCCGATGCAAGCCATGTCCGCGATCGAATACCTGCCAGCGAGAAACGAACGGTCGGCCAGCCGCTTGTTCATCACTCCGAACAGGCGGTTGACCTCGTCGGTATAGCGCTTGACCGCGTACTCAATCTGTTCGGGTGCGTAGTGGCGGAAATGGTTTGCCTGCCCCGCCATCGGTCCAAGCCCGCCCATCTGCCAGAAGAGCCACTGGTCGACCTCGACGCGCTGGCGTTCGTCGGCCGGATAGAACTTTCCGGTCTTGCGGCCGAGATATTGCAGGATGGCCCCGGACTCGAACACCGAGATCGGCCGCCCTCCTGGTCCATCCGGATCGACGATCGCCGGCATCCGGTTGTTCGGCGATATCTTCAGGAACTCCGGCTTGAATTGGTCACCGGTCACGATGTTGACGGGGATCAGGTTGTAGGAGAGCCCGCATTCCTCGAGCATGATCGTGATCTTCCAGCCATTCGGCGTCGACCAGTAGTAGAGATCGATCGGCTTGGCAGCCCGCCGCGCGGCGGGGCGCGATGGCTTCGCCGCCGCAGGTCGCGCGGCGCGCTTGCTCGCGGTCTTGAATTTGCGGTTCGTCTTGGACCTTGAAGCTGATTTCGGTTGGGCTTTCGGTCGGCGGGCCATCGATGTTCTCCTGTCGTTCCGACGCTTGCCCGCGAGAACCCGGCCCTGAACCGACGGGCTCGGCTGCGACGCTGATCGGATACATGGCTGATCGCGCGGCGGGTACGGCGCGACTCCTTACCCAAAGCCAAGGCGGAGGGAAATCGGCGCCGCCGTAACAATATGCCAGAGCGCAATCATATTGGCGCGAGCGGAAGGCGCCAAAAACGTGAGGGCGTCGGCGAGGCTCCGGGCCGAACGCATCGGCAGTGGCTGCCGACGACGGGATGCGACTTTGCCGCATCCTGTACCCGAAAGTCTGTCACGTACTGGACGGAGCCGACTTTCGGACGTTCGGGCCTCGGTCTCGCCGACGCCCTCGATCTTCAACACGAACCTCGGTCTATTGCTTGCGGCCCGGTTGAGGTCCGCCAACAACGCCGTCGGTTCAATCGCTGAAGCTTGCGAAGATATTCGAGGCGATCGCCTCGAACCGACGACGTTACTTCTTCTTCTTCGCCTTACGCTTTTTCGTCGCCTTCTTCGCCTTCTTTGCCTTCTTCGCCATTGCTGCCCTCCTAGCCATGATCTCATGGCGGTGTCGGAACAGTGCCTGCGCGAATCGCAAGCACTGCATCCCGATTACTACAGGACGAACAAAAAAAACACGGTTCCGCCTTAACGAAGCGTATACACGCAGCCGGAACTCGCTGTGCGACAACGGTCGGCACGCACGATACGTGAGCGCGAGCTCACTCACCGGCGCATTTCGAGATGGGCACTTCCGAAAATCACCCGATTGAAGAAAGGCGCATGAAATAAGGGCTTCTTGCATGTCAATGCGTGGCCGATCGAACGCGTCCGATGTTGTTCGAAGCCGCAGTTGACATCGCGTTTCGCGCGCCCCCTGCATGTCCATGCAAAAATGCGACATGTGAATAATTTTTCCGCGCGCGCATGGAAAAAACCAGCTCGCGGCACCTCACTCGACAAAATTCGAGCGAATCGCGCGCAGCGATTCGGGGCGGGCGCAACGCCGCCTCGCTCCGACATGCATCTCTTGCCGGCACGATTCACCGCGACGACCTTCTTCGTTGTCCGGCCAACGTCATCGCCTCGCGCGCTTCGCCTGAACGAGGGAGCGCCGCCAGCCCTGCTGACGAATGCTCCGCACAGACGGCGCGCCGCTGCTGACGTTCTCACGCTGATGCAATCGTAGACCGCGCGCGGGACGTCACTCACCGCGGGACAGGCGTAGCTGTCGCGGCGGGCAAGCTCCTGCTAACTATTTGCGCTATCGTAGACTCTTCGCGCCGTGCCGGCGCGCGCGAACCTAAAGACCCAGCTTGCGCCTGATCAGGTCGTTGACCGCCTGCGGGTTGGCCTTGCCGCCGGATGCCTTCATCGCCTGGCCAACGAACCATCCGGCAAGCTGCGGCTTGGCCTTCGCTTGCGCGACCTTGTCCGGATTCTTGGCGATGATCTCATCCACTACCTTCTCGATCGCACCAATGTCGGTGACCTGCTTCATGCCGCGCGCCTCGACGACGGCACGCGGGTCGCCTCCTTCCGACCACACGATCTCGAAAAGGTCCTTGGCGATCTTGCCGGAGATGGTGCCGTCGGAGATGAGGTCGAGGATCGCACCGAGCTGCTCTGCGGAGACCGGAGAGGCGGAGATATCCCTGCCCTCCTTGTTCAGCCGGCCGAACAGATCGTTGATCACCCAGTTCGCCGCCGCCTTCGCGTCACGCCCGGCACCGCCGGTGGCCACCGCCTCGAAAAACTCGGCGGTCTCCTTCTCCGCAACCAGCACGCTGGCGTCGTAGCCCGTCAGGCCAAAGGCGCTGATGAAGCGCGACTTCTTCTCGTCGGGCAGTTCTGGCAAGCCTGCCCGCAGGCGATCGACTTCCTCGACCGCCAGTTCGAGCGGCAGCAGGTCCGGATCCGGGAAATAGCGGTAGTCGTGCGCCTCCTCCTTGGAGCGCATCGCCCGCGTCTCTCCTCGCCCGGGATCGAACAGGCGAGTCTCCTGCTCGATCCTGCCGCCGTCCTCCAGAATCTCGATCTGCCGGCGAGCCTCGGTTTCCACCGCCTGTCCCACGAACCGGATCGAGTTCACGTTCTTGATCTCGCAGCGCGTTCCGAATGGCTCGCCGGGGCGGCGCACGGATACGTTCACGTCCGCGCGTAAGCTCCCCTTCTCCATGTCGCCGTCGCAAGTCCCGAGGTATCGCAGGATCGAACGCAGCTTCGAGAGGTAAGCTTTCGCCTCCTCGGCAGAGCGGATGTCGGGCTTCGACACGATCTCCATCAGAGCGACGCCCGACCGGTTGAGATCGACGTAGGACATCGTCGGGTGCTGATCGTGCAACGACTTGCCGGCGTCCTGTTCGAGGTGGACGCGTTCGATCCCGACACTGATCGTCTCGCCGTCGGGCATGTCGACGGCGACGACGCCCTCCCCCACGATCGGCGACTTGTACTGGCTGATCTGGTAGCCCTGCGGCAGATCGGGATAGAAGTAGTTCTTGCGGTCGAAGACCGAGCGCAGATTGATCTGCGCCTTCAGCCCGAGCCCGGTGCGCACCGCTTGCGCCACGCATTCGGCGTTGATCACGGGCAACATGCCAGGCATCGCCGCATCCACCAGCGAGACATGCGCGTTGGGAGCTCCGCCGAACTCGGTCGATGCCCCGGAGAACAGCTTCGCCTTGGAGGTGACCTGGGCATGCACCTCCATGCCGACGACGACTTCCCAGTCGCCGGTGGCGCCTTTGAGGTACTTCGAGGGCTTGCTCTGCGCGTTCATGGCGGTCCCAACCTCTGTGGGGGGCCAATGTGCGCGCGCCCGCCGGCGCGTCAAGGCCTGCGGTTACCGCAGGTCACAGCCAGCCAGCAGCGCCATCGCTATTCGGCGCCACTCGGCGTCCAGTTCCGTCACGGCCACCGGCCGCTTCCCCTGCCCGTACCACCACGCCGCATTCGGCAGGTCGCCCTCCAGCCGGTGCAGATAGGCGTGCACCCCAGGCGCAGTCGCGGTCGTTTTCATGAGACATGACGATCTCGTGCGCCTGCGTCCAGTCGCCCTTCGCCGCCCACCAGCGGGCGGCCAGCGCAGGCCGCAGTCCTGCAGGCGGCGCCGGCGTGTTCAGTGAATGGTGGAAGTCGTCCGGTGTCATCGAACCCGGCTTCCACTGCACCGGCCGCCGGCTCATCCCTCACCTATACGCCGCCGGGGCATCAATCCCGCGCCCGAGCGCCTGTTCCAGCAAGTCGAGACCGTCGCCGAATTCCTGATACTCGATCAGCTTGCCGCCTTCATACCGGTGGAACGCCGCGACCTTGTAATGCATGACGCGTCCGGTCTGCCGCAGGCGCACGACCCGGTCGCAGATCATGGCGGCGCGCTCGCCTTCGACGATCAGCAGCGTGATCTCATTCCGGATGACCTCGACGTGATCGTGGATCTTCTGCAGCGCCAGCAAGACGTGCCATTTGCCGAGCACCCGGTCGGGCATCGGCAGCGCCTCGGAAGAGATGAAGAATCGCCAGTCGATCTGCTCGTGAAACAAATCGGCCACGAAAGCGCGGTCACCCTGCTGGTAGGCCGCGTTCTGACGCAAGATTTGGTCCCGCAGGCTTTCAGCCGCCACGCGAATCCCCCCATACGCGCATAGTGTGGCGGAAAGAGCGGCCAAAGCCATTCGACTGCAGGTTGAATCTTAGGAGAGGCGGCGTCGCGGCAACGGTTTCACCACCATCGCCGCGGCGTGAAGCTGCCGGCGGCTTGCTCGATCACGCCGCCGAGCGAGAATAACGTCTCCTCGTCGAAGGCCCTGCCGATGAGCTGCAGCCCGAGCGGCAGCCCTTGCGCGTCGCGTCCGGCCGGAACCGCGATGCCTGGCAGACCGGCCATATTCACCGTCACCGTGAACACGTCGTTGAGGTACATCTCGACGGGATCGCCGCCCTTCTCGCCAATGCCGAACGCAGCCGACGGCGTTGCCGGGGTGAGGATCGCGTTTACCCCTTGCGCGAACACTTGTTCGAAGTCGCGCTTGATCAGCGTACGCACCTTCTGCGCGCGCAGGTAGTACGCATCGTAGTAGCCGGCGGACAGCACGTAGGTTCCGATCATCACACGGCGGCGCACTTCCTTGCCGAAGCCTGCGGCGCGCGTTCCCTCGTACATGTCGGTGATGTCGCCGGCAGGCACACGCAGGCCGTAGCGCACGCCGTCATAGCGGGCGAGATTGGACGAGGCCTCGGCGGGCGCCACGATGTAATAGGCCGGCAACGCATATTTCGTATGCGGCAGCGAGACCTCGACCATCTCGGCGCCCGCCGCCTTGAGCCACTCGGCGCCCTGCTGCCACAGCCCCTCGATTTCGGCCGGCATGCCGTCGATCCGATATTCCTTCGGAATGCCGATCTTCATGCCGCGAACGGACTTTCCGATTGCGGCCTCATAATCCGGCACCGGAATGTCCGCACAGGTCGAATCTTTAGGATCGAACCCGGCCATCGAGCGCAGCAGGATCGCAGCGTCGCGGACCGTGCGAGCGAACGGGCCTGCCTGGTCGAGCGACGAGGCGAACGCCACGATGCCCCAGCGCGAACAGCGCCCATACGTCGGCTTGATGCCGACGATGCCGGCGAAGGCCGCCGGCTGGCGGATCGAGCCACCGGTGTCGGTGCCGGTGGCGCCCAGGCACAGATTGGCTGCGACGGCCGATGCGGAGCCGCCGGAAGAGCCGCCGGGAACCAGCGGCGTGTTCGATCCCTCGCGCCGCCACGGCGACAGCACCGGGCCGAAGCACGACGTCTCGTTCGACGAGCCCATGGCGAACTCGTCATTGTTCAGCTTGCCGAGCAGAACCGCGCCGTCACGCCACAGGTTCGCGGTGACCGTCGACTCGTAGGTCGGCACGAAGTTCTCGAGGACCTTGGAGCACGCAGTGGTGCGCACCCCCTTGGTACAAAAGAGATCCTTGATGCCGAGCGGAATGCCCTCCAGCGGCCCAGCCTCCCCCTTGGCCAGCCGCGCGTCGGACGCCTTCGCCATCGCCCGCGCCTTCTCGGGCGTCTCCAGGACGTATGCATTCAATTCGCGCGCCTTCTCCACGGCCGCGAGATGTGCGTCGGCGAGTTCGCTTGCGGACATCTTCCGGGCGCGAAGAGCGTCGCGCGCCTCCGCGAGCGAGAGCGAAGTCAGGTCTGTCATTGGCTGAACGCGTGGCGTGCTGGGAGATATCCGGCGGACATGCGGGCGCGGCTCATTCGCTGTCCGGGCTGTCGCAGGCGAACGCCGCCGGCTTGGCGGCCTTGCGCGGGAACTTGTCGGTCTTGCGGATGATGACCTGTCCGTCAGGCGCCTCGACGAGCTCGATCTCTCCGGGCAGCGGCATGTCCATCGCGCGCAGATCGTCCTCGCTCATCCCCTGCGGCATCTCGCCTTTCGCGATCTGCTCCAGGAGTTGCCAGCGGTAATACAGTTCCGCTTCCTGACACGCCATGCACATGGGCGATCACCACCGTGTTACGAGCCGTCTCGGGCGCCGCCGCCCTGGGCACCGGCCGAATATGTCTCCTGTTGCCGGTTCATTCCACCACTTTCGGCACCATGAAATAATGATCGTCCGTCGCCGCCGGGGCGTTCTTGACGATGTCCTCCGCAATCCCGCCGTCGGTGACCTCGTCCGGACGCCGGCGCAGGGTCATGGGCGTGACGGAGGTCATCGCCTCCACGCCCTCGACGTCCACTTCGCGGAGCTGCTCGACGAACGCCAGGATGGCGTTGAGCTCTCCCTGGAGATGACCGATCTCCTCCTCCGCCACGGCAATGCGGGCGAGATGCGCGATACGGCGAACGGTCTCAGCATCGACAGACATGGCAATCCCAACGAAAACTCTGGCGGCTCCGGCTATAGCAGAGCGGCGGGCGCCGACCAAGGTTGCCGCGGCAAAGGCCGGTTGCGGAAATCCCGGGCGATTGGCGCATCGCGTGGGCTGATTTCGTGGTAACTCCCCCGGATGCCCGTCCTCCCACTCGTCGAAGCCGCCCCGCTCCTGCCAAGCCGTGGATCGCTGATCGGCCTCGACCTCGGCACCAAGACGATCGGCGTCGCCGTCAGCGATCCCGACCGGCGCCTGGCCACCGGCGTCGGCACGATCGCGCGCACCGCCTTCACGGCCGACGCGCAGCGCATCCTCGGCCTGGCGCATGAACGCCGCGCCGTCGGCTTCGTCCTCGGGCTACCCGTCAACATGGACGGCAGCGAGGGCCCCCGCGCACAATCGACCCGCGCGTTCGCGCGCAACCTCGCCAAGTTGACGGAACTTCCCATCGCCCTCTGGGACGAGCGCCTCTCCACCGCGGCCGTCGAACGCGAGCTGATCGCGGCCGATGCGAGCCGCGCCAAGCGCAAGGCCGTGATCGACGAGCACGCCGCCGTGTTCATCCTGCAGGGCGCGCTCGACCGGCTCATGCGATTGCGCGGCACCTAGGTCGTCTCCGATGTCGGCGCCCGTCGTATTCTCGGCCCTGCTGCCAGTGTTCCTCCTGATCGTCGCGGGCGTGCTCGCGCGGCGCCTCCTCATCACCGAAGACGCGCACTGGATCGGCGTCGAGCGCCTGATCTACTACCTGTTGTTCCCGGCGCTGCTGATCGACACCTTGGCCCACGCCGATCTCAGCCGTGTCCCGGTCGAGCAGGTCGGCGGCACGCTGTTCGCCGCCGTGCTGATCATGGCCCTGAGCTGTCTCGCGCTTCGTCGCCCGCTCGCCTCGGTGCTGGGCGTGGACGGTCCGGCGTTCACGTCCGTGTTCCAGGGCGCCACCCGCTGGCAGACCTTCATCGCTCTCGCGATCGCCGGCAGCCTCTACGGCGACTATGGACTGGCGCTCGCCTCGGTCGCAGCTATCGCGATGATTCCGCTGCTCAACGTGATCAACGTCTGGGTTCTCGCGCGCTACGCTGCGCCCAAACCGCCTCACTGGCGCGACGTGCTGATCGCGATCGCCAAAAACCCGCTGATCTGGTCCTGTGCCGTCGGCATTGCGCTCAACCTGCTGCACGTGCCGATCCCTGCTTCACTCCACGTCTTTGCCGATGCGCTCGGGCGCGCCGCTCTGCCCCTCGGCCTGCTGCTGGTGGGCGCGGGGCTGCATCTGCGCGGCCTCGTCCGGCCGGAGCCGGCGACGCTCGTCGCCACAGCCCTGAAGCTGGTGGTGATGCCGGCCATCGCCATCACGCTCGCACGCGCGATCGGAATGACCGGCGCGCCGCTGGCGGTGATCGCGTGCTGCGCGGCCGTTCCGTCGGCTTCCGGCGCCTACGTGCTCGCGAAGCAGATGGGTGGAGACACCAGGTTGCTCGCCGCGATCCTCACGATCGAGACGATCCTCGCCGGCGCGACGATGCCGGTGGCGATCGAGCTGGCGCTGCGCTGAAAAGGAGTCGACCTGCACGTTCGCGTGCAGGTCGACCGCCAGGACGGCAACTGGAAGAGAGCCTACCAGTTCAGGGTCGCGTTGGTGTCGTAGCGACCCTGGAAGTAGCGCCATTCCGGGACACCCATCGAACTGGGCAAACCCTGAAGGACGTACGTGGCATTGCCGTCCGTGTTCTCTGTTTCGGCGGCGCCGTAGATCGGGACCGCCGCGACGGCCGCCGACCCATAGACCGGGGCCCGCACGCGACGCGTAACCACGGGGCCGTCATAGGCGGCGTAGGCCGGCGCGCGCGCGTAAGCATAAGCCGGAGCCGTCGTCACGATGGCGTAGGTCTGGGGACGCCAATAGCTCGGATATGACGGAACGTACCCATACCCTGCGCCCCAAGGGGCATATCCCGAGTAGCCGGCGTATCCGCTCCAGCCATAGGTCGGCTGATAATAATATGGGTCGACAGCCGCGCCGTAATAGGCGCCGTAATAAAGTCCGTAATACCGCGACTGCCAACTCGGGTCCGCCGCAGCGCTGGTGGCCAAGGCCGCAGCAGTCA
>Ga0182748_1002050_pt1 | contig 18670 bp, 17 predicted proteins | sample eDN3rd37CKraftOP_FD_128877 | JGI IMG/M metagenome (GOLD analysis project Ga0182748, IMG submission 128877) | Enriched Organic Plus compost microbial communities from Emeryville, California, USA - eDNA 3rd pass 37_C Kraft OP (version 2) (version 2) ...
CTGGCGCGATCACAGCAGGCCCGTCCGCCTCGGCCCAGTACATGGGCTTGACGTAGAGCTCCGCGCCGGGCCCGAACTTGCGCGCTCCCTCGCGCGTCAGCTCGACGATCGCCTCCGGCTCCATGGTCGGCTTCAGGCCGAGCGTCCTGGCCGAGCGGTTGACGCGCGCGGCGTGGTTCTCGATGTCCGGCATCACGCCCTCGAAGACACGGGCGCCGTCGAAGACGGAGGTGCCCTGCCAGGCGGCGTGGGTGCGCGGCCCCATGAGTGGCGGATTGCCCTGGTGCCAGCCGCCGTCGAACCAGGTCCACGTCTCGCTATACCAAGGCTGCGTTTGCCCGGACATCGTCATGCTCCAATACGTCAGTGTTCTTGTCCCATCGAACGCCCCGCCCTGCGCGCCGTCGATGGGTTCGAGCCTCACGGCACCATGAATATCGCTGAAGCGTCCTCCACGCTTGCGTGATGTGGTCGCGGGGCGTCATCCTGCCGGCCAAGAACAAGAAAGGGGGATGCGGATGGCTCTTCTCGACGAGGCGGCGCCCGGTGTGAAAGTCGTCGTCTTCGACGCCTACGGCACGCTTTTCGACGTGCACGCCGCCGTGGCGCGGCACGCCGGGGCGATAGGCCCGGATGCGCAGGCGCTGTCCGACCTGTGGCGCGCCAAGCAGCTCGAATATTCCTGGGTGCTCTCGCTCTATGGCGGCTTCCGGGATTTCTGGCAGCTCACGCGCGATGCGCTCGACTATGCGCTCGCGCGATTCCCGTCGGTCGATCGCGCCATCGCCGATAGGCTCCTCGGCGCCTACCGGGTGCTCGACACCTATCCGGAGGTGCCGGCCGCGCTTGCCGCGCTCAAGGCCAGGGGGCTCATGACGGCGATCCTCTCCAACGGCGAAACGTCGATGCTCGCCGATGCCGTCGCCTCGGCCGGCATCGGCGAGCATCTCGATGCGGTCCTGTCCGTCGACGAGGTGCGCGTGTTCAAGACGAGCCCGGCAGCCTACGCGCTCGTGACGCGGCGGTTCGGCCTCAAGCCGGCGCAGGCCGCCTTCGTCTCCAGCAACCGGTGGGACGTGGCGGGCGCGACGCGCTTCGGCTTCCGCGCCTTCTGGGTCAACCGCGCCGGCGCGCCGGACGAATATGCCGACCAGCGCCCCGTCGCCGTGCTGCCGAACCTCTCGGCCCTGCTGTGACCCTCAAGCCGCCAGCTCCGCGAGGATGCGCGCCCAGGAGCGGATGCCCTTGTGGAAGCTCGTCATGTCATACTTCTCGTTCGGCGAGTGCACCCGGTCGTCGTCGAGGCCGAAGCCGACGAGGAGCGAATCGACGCCGAGAACGCGCTTGAAGTCGCCGACGACGGGAATGGAACCGCCCGAGCCGATGGTGACCGGCTCCTTGCCCCACTCAGCCGCCAGAGCCTTGCGCGCCTTGCCCAGCACCGGCCCGTCATAGGGCAGCGCGACGGCGCGCGAGCCCTTGTGGGCGATGAACTCCACCGAGCAGTCCGCCGGCAGCTGCCGGCGCACGAAATCGCGGAAGCACTCGCGGATGGCATCGGGATCCTGGTCACCGACGAGGCGGAAGGAGATTTTGGCCCGCGCCTCCGCGGCGATGACGGTCTTTGTGCCCTCGCCCGTGTAGCCGCCGATGATGCCGTTGACGTCGCAGGTCGGGCGGGACTGGATCTGCTCTATGAGCAGACGCCCCTTCTCGCCGGCCGGATATTTCAGGCCGACGCCGCCGAGGAACTCCTCGGCCGTGAGGTTGAGCGCCTTCCACTGTTCCAGCACATCGGGCGGCGTCTCGACGACACCGTCGTAGAAGCCGGGTACCGTGATCCGGCCGTCAGCATCGTGCAGCGAGGCGATGATGCGGGAGAGGACGTGGATCGGGTTCTGCGCCGCACCGCCGAAGAGGCCCGAGTGCAGGTCGCGGTCGGCCGCACGCACGATCAGTTCCTCATAGAGCAGGCCGCGCAGGGAAGCGGTGATGGCCGGCGTCTCGCGGTCCCACATTCCCGTGTCGCAGACGAGGGCGACATCGCAGGCGAGTTCGTCCTTCGTCCTTTCCACGAACTCGGGCAGGTTGCGGGAACCGTCCTCCTCCTCGCCCTCGATCAGCACCGTGATGCCGACGGGCGGCGAGCCGGTCACGGTCTTCCACGCGCGGCAGGCCTCGATGAAGGTCATCACCTGCCCTTTGTCGTCGCAGGCGCCACGCGCCACGATGATCTTGCGCCCGCCCGGCAGCTCGGCGATGCGCGGCTCGAAGGGCGGCGTCTCCCACAGCTCGAGCGGGTCCACCGGCTGCACGTCGTAGTGGCCGTAGAACAGCACGTGCGGCGCGCCCTCGCGGCGCTGGTGGGCGAGCACCACCGGGTGTCCGGGCGTCTCACGCAGGCCGGCTGCGAAGCCGAGCCCCTCGAGGTCTGCGGCGAGCCATTCGGCCGCCTTGCGGCACTCAACCTTGTAGGCCGGGTCGGTGGAGATGGAGGGGATGCGCAGGAGGCCGAAGAGACGGTTCAGCGAAGCGCCGAGATCCTCGTCGATCCTGGCGAGTACCTGGTCGAGATGCGACATCAATGCCTCCACGGAAAGGGCGGCCCGCCGGCCGCCCGGAACGATGAGACCAACGGCACTTAGCGCTTGGTCATGGAGCCGAGAATGCCGCGCAGGATGGCGCGGCCAAGCTGGGTGCCGATGGTACGCGCCGCGGAGGAGGCGACGTTGGTGATCACCCGCTCCGTGACGGTGACGGTGCGGCGCCCGCCCTTCGCCGGCTTGCCGCCACCCAGGATGGTGCCGAGCGTGTCGAGGATGCCGCCCTCGCTGCCGGCGCTGGCCTGCTGCGGGGCCTGCTTGGCGGCCGCCGCCTCCGCGGTGCGCTTCGTCAGGATCTCGTAGGCCGACTCGCGGTCGATCTCCTGCTCGTAGCGGCCCTTGAGCGGGCTTGCCGCGATGATGCGCTCGCGCTCCTGCTGCGTCAGCGGCCCGACGCGGGCGGACGGCGGCGCGATGAGCGTGCGCTCGACCATGGAGGGCGAGCCCTTGCCCTCGAGCACGGACACGAGCGCCTCGCCCACGCCGAGCTCGACGATTGCCTTCTGCGTGTCAAAGGCCGGATTCTGGCGGAAGGTCTCGCCGCCGCGCGCACGGCGCGCTGGTCACGCGGGGTGAAGGCGCGCAGGGCGTGCTGGATGCGGTTGCCGAGCTGGGCCAGCACCGTCTCCGGAATATCCAGCGGGTTCTGGGTGACGAAATAGACGCCGACGCCCTTCGAGCGGATGAGGCGCACCACGCGCTCCACCGCCTCCACGAGCGCCTTCGGCGCGTCGGCGAACAGCATGTGCGCCTCGTCGAAGAAGAAGACGAGCTTGGGCTTGTCTAGATCGCCCACCTCGGGCAGCTCCTCGAACAGTTCCGACAACAGCCACAGCAGGAAGGTGGCGTAAAGCCGCGGGTTGTTCATCAACTTGTCGGCGGCCAGGATGTTGATGAAGCCGCGGCCGTCGCGGTCCGTCCGCATCAGGTCGGAGATGGAGAGCGCCGGCTCGCCGAAGAAAAGCTCGCCCTTCTGGTTCTCGAGCACCAGGAGCTGGCGCTGGATGGCGCCCACGGACTGGGTCGACACGTTGCCGTATTGCGCCGACAGCGCGCTCGCGTTCTCCGCCACGTAGGCGAGAATGGCGCGCAGATCCTTGAGGTCCAGCAGCAGCAGGCCCTGCTCGTCGGCGACGCGGAAGGCGATGTTGAGCACGCCCTCCTGGGTGTCGTTGAGGTCGAGCAGCCGCGCGAGCAGCAGCGGGCCCATTTCCGAGACCGTCGCCCGCACGGGATGGCCGCTCTCGCCGAACAGGTCCCAGAAGGTGACGGGGAAGCTGTCGGCGGCGTAGGGGACGCCGATCTCGGCGGCGCGCTTGACGAAGGGCTCCTTGCCCTCGCCCATGGCCGCCACGCCCGAGAGATCGCCCTTGATGTCCGCGGCGAAGACGGGCACGCCGGCGTTGGAGAAGCCCTCGGCCAGCAGCTGCAGCGTCACCGTCTTGCCCGTGCCGGTGGCGCCGGTCACGAGGCCGTGGCGGTTGGCGAGCCGCAACAGCAGCTGCTCGTACTTGGGCGTGTCCTTGTAGGCGTCTCCAGTGGCCTTGCCGATAAGAATGGTGCCTTCTTCCACCATGGGTCGTGCCATCCCTCGCGTCTCGTCCATCGGCGCCCTGAACGCCGATTCCGCTTATAGGAGATCGGGCGGCACCTTTCCACAGTGGCCACCGTGGGCGAGACGGCGAAATACGCCGGACAACCGCCGGCGAGATGGTTTCGATATGAACTATTTGCTTGCTTTTCGCGGCGGCAGCGCGAAGATGCGATCTCCTTCCGGTAGAGGAGCCCACGATGGACGAACTCGTCGCACGCATAGCTGAAAAGGTCGGTCTCGACGCGGAAACAGCGCGCAAGGCCATTGCGATCGTCCTCAACTTCCTGCTCAAGGAAGGCCCCGAATCGGAGGTGCGCCAGCTCATCGCTGCCCTGCCCGGCGCCGAGGCCGCCATGGCCGAGGTGGGGGACAACAGCAAGGGCGGCGGCCTCGCCGGTCTGGTCGGCGGGCTCATGGGCAGTGGCATCATGGCGCTCGGCGGCCAGCTCACGGCGGCCGGACTGTCCATGGGACAGATGCAGAGCCTCGGCCGAGAGCTTTTCGCCTACGGCCGCGAGCATGCGGGCGAGGATGTGATGGGGCCCATCGTCGGGGCCGTGCCCGGCCTGTCGCAGTTTGTCTGAAGCTGCGGCCGCGGCCGCGGCCTCGGCGCAGGCCGCGCGGTGATGCGCGCAAATTCATGGCAAGGGCTGCAAGCGGCTTGACAGGCGACTGTCAGGACGTCACGCAGCTCACATGAATGAAGTGCTCGCTTACCGGCAGCTTGCCGGCGTTCCCCTCGTCGGTCGCCCGCGTATCATGGGCATCGTCAACGTGACGCCCGATTCTTTCTACGACGGAGGGCGTCTGCCGACGGTGGAGGCTGCACTCCTGCACTGTCGCGCTCTCGCGGAGGAAGGCGCGGACTTCATCGACATCGGCGCCGAATCCACGCGGCCAGGCCACACGCCCATCAGCGCCGAGGAGGAGCTGGCGCGGCTGATGCCCGTGCTCGAGCGCTTTGCCGCCGAGAGCTCGACGCCCATCTCCGTCGACACGATGAAGGCGAAGGTCGCCGCGGCGGCGGTCGCCGCCGGTGCGCGCATCATCAACGACATCTGGGGACTGCAGCGCGACCCCGACATGGCCCGCGTAGCGGCCGAGCATGGCGTGCCCGTCATCGCCATGCACAACCGCGCCGAAGCGGATGCGTCGATCGACATTCTCGCTGACATGCGGGACTTCTTCGCCCGCACACTCGACATCGCGGCGCGCGCCGGCATCCCGAGGGACAACATCGTGCTCGATCCAGGCATCGGATTCGGCAAGACGCCCCGGCAGAACCTCGTCGTGCTGCGCCATCTGGCGGAGCTGCGCCAGACCTTCGGCCTGCCGATGCTCGTCGGCGCCTCACGCAAGTCCTTCATCGGGCATGTCGTGCGCTCGATGCCGGACGAGCGCCTGCCCGGCACACTGGCGGCCCACCTCGTCGCCGCTGCCGCCGGCTGCGAGATCGTGCGGGTTCACGACGTCGTCGCCCACGTGCAGGCGCTGAGCGTCGCCGACGCCATAGCGAAGGCCTAGACCATGAGGGATCGTATCACCGTCCGCGGCCTCACCCTGCGCGGCACCCACGGCGTCATGCCGGAGGAGCGGGTGCTCGGGCAGCCCTTCATCCTGCATCTGACGGCGGAGCTGTCGCTGGCCGGGGCACAGCGGTCCGACAATCTGGAGGACACGATCAGCTATGCCGACATGGTCGAAGTGGCGCGGAATGCCTTCTCCAGTCGGCATTTCAAGCTGATCGAGGCAGCGGCCGGCGCCGTGGCAGACGCTCTCATGGCGCGTTTCAAACGGATCGAGCGGCTCGAAGTCACCATCGAGAAGCCGCATGCGCCCATCGACGCGGTCTTCGAGACCGTCTCCGTCACCGTGGGGCGCACGCGCCATGACTAGTTCCGCCCGGCAGCCGTCCACTCCGGTCGAGGCCATCCTCGGGCTCGGCTCCAACATCGGCGACCTGCGCGCGCAGATTGATTGTGCCGTTGCCGCCCTTCATGCGACGCCAGGCCTGCGCGTGACGCGCCATTCCCGCTATTATCGCACTGCCCCGTGGGGCGAGACCAACCAGCCCTCCTTCCTCAACATCTGCATCGCTGTCGAGACCACGCTGTCGCCGCGCATGCTTCTCGAAACGGCGCTGCGGATCGAGCGGGAGGCAGGGCGCGTGCGCCGCGAGCGCTGGGGGCCGCGCATCATCGACATCGACATCCTGTTCTACGGCGACGAGGTGATCGACGAGCCGCAGCTGCATGTCCCGCACCCGTATATCGGCGAGCGCGCCTTCGTGCTGGTGCCCCTGGCCGACATCGCCCCGGACCGGATGGTGGGAGGTCGCACGGCGCGCGAGGCGGCCGCCACCATCGACCGGACCGGCATCGAGCAGCTCGACTGGGAGGTGCACCTCTGAGGCTGCTCCGGCCGTCTCGGCATGTGCCCAGGCTGGATGGGCATCGCTGCGACCAATGGAAGGGTGGTGAGGCGGCACCGGCCGTGGCAATCTCGCCGCTGTTTCCATGCTTCGCACGAGGCCGCAACGCGTGATCGAAGAGCTTGAGCTAGCTTCCGCATTTCCCCGGACCACCCGCCAGGACTGGCTCGCCCAGGTAGAGCGTGTCCTGAAGGGGGCGGATTTTGAGAAGAAGCTCGTCTTCCGCAGCCGGGAAGGCATCGTTGTCCAGCCGCTGTACGAGAAGGCGGAGGAGACTCACCCACCCCTCTGGCGCGGCGAGCCCGGCCCCTGGCAGGTCCTGCAGCGCATTGATCATCCCGACCCCGCTGAGGCGAACCGGCTGGCGCTCGCCGACCTCGAAGGCGGGGCGAGCGGGCTCGTGCTTACACTCGCGGGCGCAGCGACAGCGCGCGGCTTCGGCCTTCCGCTGACGGATGCCGGGGCGTTGACGGCCGCGCTGTCGGGCGTCCTGCTCGAGCTCGTGCGCATCCGCCTCGAGACTGCCCCCTTCGACGGTGCCCGCGTCGCGGCCATCGTCGCCGAGCATGTCACGCAGCGGGGGCTGCCGGCCTCCGGCCTCGACATTGACTTCGGCCTCGACCCAGTGGGCGACTTCGCCCGCACCGGCCGGCTGCCGCTTGCCTGGCCCGACCTCGCGGCGCGGCTCGCCGGCACGGTTGCCGACCTGCGCGGCAGGGGATTCGCGCGCGGCCTCCTGCGCGTCGACACGCGCGCCTGGCACGAGGCCGGCGCCGGGCCGGCGCAGGAGCTTGCGGCCGCGCTCGCGACAGGTGTCACCTATCTGCGCGCGCTCGACGAGGCGGGCATCGCCCCGCAGGACGCGGCCCCCCTCCTCTCCTTCCTCATGTCGGCGGATGCGGACGCCTTCTTCACGCTTGCCAAGTTCCGCGCCCTGCGCCGGTTGTGGGCCCGGGTGGAAGAAGCCTGCGGGCTCGCGCCCCGGCCCATTCGCCTCGACGCGGAGACCGCCTGGCGCATGGCGACGAAGCGCGACCCGTGGGTCAACATGCTGCGCGTGACGGTGGCGACCTTCTCCTCCGCCCTGGGCGGAGCGGACGGCATCACCGTTCTGCCATTCACCGCCGCCCTCGGCCTGCCCGACGGCTTCGCCCGCCGCATGGCCCGCAACACGCAGCTCATCCTCGCCGAGGAATCGAACCTGTGGCGCGTCGCGGACCCATCCGCCGGCTCCGGCGCCTTCGAGGCGCTGACCGGCGCCCTGTGCGAGAAGGCCTGGGGCCTGTTTCAGGCCATCGAGCACGAGGGCGGCATCGTCGCAAGCCTCGCTGCCGGCCGCGAACAGGCGCGCATCGCCGAAACGCGGGAGAAGGCCCGTCGCGACGTCGCCACGCGCAGGGCGCCGATCACCGGCACCAGCGAATTCCCGCATCTTGCCGAAGCGCCGGTCGCCGTCCTTATGCCGGCGCCGGAGACGACAGGCCCTGCCCTGCCCGACGAGGTGGCGCTCGAGGCCGAGCCACTGCCCTCCGCGCGCGATGCAGAGCCCTTCGAGGCCCTGCGCGATGCGAGCGACGATGCGCTCACGCGCAGCGGCCGTCGCCCTTCTGTCTTCCTCGCCAATCTCGGGCCCCTCGCCGCCTTCACGGTACGGTCGACCTTCGCCCGCAACTTCTTCGAGGCCGGAGGCATCCCAGCCGCGACCAACGACGGCTTCGCAACGGCGGAGGGCAAGACCGACATTGCGGCCCTCGCCGCCGCCTTCTCAGAATCCGGCGCTTCCGTCGCCTGCCTGTGCGGCACGGACGAGGCCTATGAGGCAGAGGGGGAAGCGGCGGCAGCCGCCCTCAAGGCAGCCGGAGCCGCGGCCATCTGGCTCGCCGGCCGTCCGGCCGAGCCGCTGGCCGGTCGCTTGGCCGGCGCCGGCGTCGGGGAATATATATTCATCGGCTGCGATGCGCTCGCCCTGCTCGCCAAGGCGCAGGCGGTGGCCATGCCGGCGGCCGGGAAAGGGATGTCATGACACGGATCCCGGACTTCACAAGCCTTCCCTTCGCCGATGCCACGGCGGGCACGCCTGCCGTCTCGGGCGAGCCGTGGCTGACGCCGGAAGGCATCCTCGTCAAGCCGCGTTACGGCGAGGCCGACCGCAAGGGCCTCGACTTCCTTGACACCTACCCGGGCCTGCCGCCCTATCTGCGCGGTCCCTACCCCACGATGTACGTCACCCAGCCGTGGACCGTGCGCCAGTATGCCGGCTTCTCCACGGCGGAGGATTCCAACGCCTTCTACCGGCGCAACCTCGCCGCCGGGCAGAAGGGCCTGTCGGTGGCCTTCGACCTCGCCACCCATCGCGGCTACGACAGTGACCATCCGCGCGTCGCCGGAGATGTGGGCATGGCCGGCGTCGCCATCGACTCCATCTACGACATGCGCACGCTCTTCGCGGGCATCCCGCTCGACCGGATGAGCGTGTCTATGACCATGAATGGCGCCGTGCTGCCGGTGCTGGCGCTCTACATCGTGGCGGCGGAGGAACAGGGTGTCCCGCCCGAGAAGCTCTCGGGCACGATCCAGAACGACATCCTCAAGGAATTCATGGTGCGCAACACCTACATCTACCCGCCCAAGGGGTCGATGCGCATCATCTCCGACATCTTCGCCTACACTTCGGCGCACATGCCGAAGTTCAACTCCATCTCCATCTCCGGCTACCACATGCAGGAGGCGGGGGCGACGCAGGATCTCGAGCTGGCCTACACCATCGCCGACGGCATCGAATATGCGCGCGCCGGCGTGGCCGCCGGGCTGGACATCGACAAGTTCGCGCCGCGCCTGTCCTTCTTCTGGGCCATCGGCATGAACTTCTTCATGGAGGTGGCGAAGCTGCGCGCCGCGCGCCTCCTGTGGGCCAGGCTCGTCAAGGACTTCTCGCCCAAGAACGAGAAGTCGCTGGCGCTCAGGACCCATTGCCAGACCTCCGGCTGGTCGCTGACGGCGCAGGATGTGTTCAACAATGTCATGCGCACGGCCATCGAGGCCATGGCGGCAACGCAGGGGCACACCCAGTCCCTGCACACCAACGCGCTCGACGAGGCGCTGGCGCTGCCGACGGACTTCTCCGCCCGCATTGCGCGCAACACCCAGCTCTTCCTGCAGCAGGAGAGCGGCACGACGCGCATCATCGACCCGTGGGGCGGCTCCTATTTCGTGGAGCGGCTGACGGGCGAGCTCGCCGCGCGGGCCTGGGCCCACATCCGCGAGGTGGAGGAGCTCGGCGGCATGGCGAAGGCCATCGAAGCCGGCATTCCCAAGCTGCGGATCGAGGAAGCGGCCGCCCGCACGCAGGCGCGCATCGATTCCGGCCAGCAGGCCGTGATCGGCGTCAACCGCTTCCGTCCCGACGACGAGCCGCCCATCGAGGTGCTGAAGGTCGACAACTCGGCGGTGCGCGCGGCGCAGATCGAGAAGCTCAAGCGCCTGCGGGCCGAGCGCGACCCCAAGGCGGTGGAGGCGGCGCTCGCCGCCCTCACCCGCGCCGCCGACACTGGCGAGGGCAACCTGCTTGCGCTTGCCGTCGACGCCGCCCGGGCCAAGGCGACCGTTGGCGAGATTTCATCGGCGCTGGAGAAGGTCTGGGGCCGGCACCGGGCGGAGATAAAGGCCATATCCGGCGTCTACAAACGGGAGGTCGGCGCGATGAGCGATGCCGTCCAGCGCGTTCTCGCCCTCGTGGAAGCTTTCGAGCGGGACGACGGCCGCCGGCCGCGCATCCTCGTCGCCAAGATGGGCCAGGACGGGCATGACCGCGGCCAGAAGGTGATCGCCTCGGCCTTCGCCGACCTTGGCTTCGATGTCGACATCGGCCCGCTGTTCGCAACCCCGGCGGAGGCGGCGCGGCAGGCGGTGGAAAACGACGTGCACATCGTCGGCGTCTCCTCCCTCGCGGCCGGACACCTGACGCTTGTGCCGGAGCTGAGGGCGGAGCTTGAGAAGCAGGGCCGGCCGGACATCATGATCGTTGTCGGCGGGGTCGTCCCGCCCCAGGACTACGAGGCCCTGATGAAAGCCGGCGCCTCGGCCATCTTCCCACCCGGCACGGTGATCGCCGAAGCGGCGGAGAAGCTCATCCGGGAGCTGAACCGCCGGCTCGGCTACGAACCGAAGCAGGCGGCCGAATAGCCGTGCGAGCAGGGGCGGCGGGCCTTTCGTCTCGCCGTCCCGTGAATTGACAGCCCCGGCGGCGGGCGGCATCCGGTTGTTCCATGCGTCTGCTGCGCCTCGCCCTCGCCGCCTTCTTCCTTCTCTTCCTGCTGCCGCTCGGCGCCCACGCCCTCGTGTGGATGGCGCGGGAGCATCCTGCCTCCTGGAACAGGGCCGACTGGACGAGCAGCGGGCTGCTGCCGCCACCCACTGCGGACAGCCTTGCCATGATCCACATCTACGCGGCGCGCACCGGGCGCTGGAAAGGCGCCGTGGCGCACCACACCTGGCTCGTGCTCAAGGAGGCGGGCGCCGCGCCCTACGAGCGCTACGACAAGGTGGGCTGGGGCTCGCCGGTGCGCCGCGACGGCTGGGCGCCGGATGCGCGCTGGTACGGCAACATGCCCGAGCTCGTCTCCGCCATCGAAGGCGAGGCCGCGCAGGCGCGGGCGGCGATCGCGGACTATCCCTTCCGCGAGCGGGGCAGCTATCGCGCCTGGCCGGGGCCGAACTCCAACAGCTTCGTCGCCCATGTGGTGGCGCGCGTGCCGCAGCTCGGCGTCGCCCTGCCGCCGACAGCTCTCGGCAAGGACTATCATGCCGAGATGCTGTACGCTGGCCTCGCGCCGAGCGGCACGGGCTTCCAGATCGTCATCGGTGGCCTGTTCGGCCTCACCGTCGCCTGGGTTGAGGGGGTCGAGATCAACTTCCTCGGCCTCGTCGCAGGGTTCGACCTGCGCAGGCCTGCATTGAAGCTGCCCGGCTTCGGCCGGCTGGCGCTCGTCTGAGCGGCGCGATCAATCCCAGGTCTTCCGTTCCACCGCGCGCTTGATGACGCCACGCACGTCCTTGTTCGAGAGGAAAAGGTCGTGCCGGATGATGCCCCAGCCGTATTCGGAGGCGTCCGCGATGCGGACGCCAAGCGGCTCGAGCACTGCCCGGTCCGCCGCGCCGACGCGCGAGACGCCGCCAGCGAGGCGGCTGGAGACGGCGAGCGCGCGGTCGTTGACGCTGGAAATGACGGTGATGTGCTTCGCCAGGGGGCCGATGCGCCGCACGCTCGTGGCGAAGAGGTCGACGTCGATGTCGGGCGAGGCGAGCACGATGGCGCCGAAGCGCGCGGCGACATCCGGGCTGCCGCTCACGGCCCAGAGCTGGCGCAGCGTCTCCAGCGTCAGGAGCGTGCCCATGCTGTGCGCGACGATGTGGACGCGGCCGATCATGGCATTGCGAACGAGCGCCTCGAGCAGGTCTTGGAAGGCATCGCGCGACCATAGCGCGCTCTCGCGGTCGTAGCCGTAGTCGAGCAGCCCTTCCTTCGAGGGCCAGGAGAAGCCGACCGTCGCCCCTGAGAAGCCGATGGCGCGCGACAGCTCCGCCGCATCGATGGCCGCCTGCTCGAAGCTCTGGTTGTAGCCGTGGACGTAGATGAGCACGTCGCGGCCGGCCGCCGCCAGGGTCAGCGCCGCGACGGGATCGTTGTTGCCGAGCGGCTCGACGGCATTGATGTGCCAGTCGCCCGTCAGCGTGGCGCCGATGCGGTCGAAGAAGCCCTCAGGCGGAGGATCGAAACGCACGGCGACAGCCCGCGTGCCGCCCGAACGGGCCGAGCCGAACCACGGCCGTTCGCTCGCCCCGTTCACCGGCGCGCGCGTCGTGACGGCGTAGACCACCGGGCCGCCGCGCGCGCCCGTCGGCGAGGAATCGCCGGTGGCTGCCGGCGTGCTGCTGCTGTCGAGGGCGCCGATGGCGCTGGAGCAGCCGGCGAGCGTGACGGCGCCGGCCTGGGCAAGCGCCAGTCGCAAGAGGCTGCGGCGGGAGAAGAAGGGCTGCATGAACGGGCTTCGATTGCCGGAGTTCCGGGAGCGATCCCTTTTGGCGTCCGATTGTGGGCGAAGATGGGGCAAACGGTGGCAAAGGCTTGCCCGCCTCTCCGCGCCCGCAACGGCCTGTGCGCGATTCCTCCCACCTCCGTCGCGAATCTGCGACAACTATACCGGCCATGACACGCCTCGACCGATCCGCCCTGCCCGATCTCGTCGCTCGCCTGACGCGCGGGGAGCGTGCCGCACTGGCGCGCGCCATCACGCTGGTCGAATCGCGCCGTGGCGACCATCAGGCACTGGCGCGCGAACTCATCCAGGCGGTGCTGCCCCGCACCGGCGGGGCGATCCGCGTCGGCATCACCGGCGTGCCGGGCGTCGGCAAGTCCACCACCATCGACACCCTCGGCTCCAAGCTGACGGCGGCGGGGCACAAGGTCGCGGTCCTCGCCGTCGACCCCTCCTCGCAGCGCAGCGGCGGCTCCATCCTCGGCGACAAGACGCGCATGGCGCGGCTCGCCGTGGACGAGAACGCCTTCATCCGCCCCTCCCCCTCCTCCGGCACGCTCGGCGGCGTCGCGGCGAAGACGCGCGAGACGATGCTGCTGTGCGAGGCGGCGGGCTTCGACGTGATCCTCGTCGAGACCGTCGGCGTCGGCCAGTCCGAGACGGCGGTGGCCGACCTCACGGATTTCTTCCTCGTGCTGATGCTGCCCGGCGCCGGCGACGAGCTGCAGGGCATCAAGAAGGGCATCGTCGAGATGGCGGACATGATCGCCGTCAACAAGGCCGACGGTGACGGCGCGGCCCGCGCCAAGGCCGCTGCTGCCGAATACCGCGCCGCCCTGCACATTCTCGCGCCTGCGAGCCCCACGTGGTCGCCACCGGTCATCACCATCTCCGGCCTCGCCAACGTCGGGCTGGACGAGCTGTGGCGGAAGATCGTCGAACATCGCGAGCGCATGACGGCGACGGGCGAGCTGCAGCAGAAGCGGCGCGCCCAGGAGGTGAAATGGATGTGGGCCATGGTCGAGGACCGGCTTCACGCCCGGCTGCATGCCGACCCGCAGGTGCGCAAGCGCGTGCCGGAGCTTGAGGCGGAGGTCGCGGCGGGCACGCTCGCGGCGACCGTGGCGGCCGACGAGATCGCGTCCATGCTGGGCCTGTGAGGCAGCGGTGGCAGAGGGGATGCCATGGGCGAAGGGCAGGAGCGCTGCGACGTTCTGGTGACCGGCTTCGGGCCGTTCCCGCGCGTGCCGGTCAACCCGACGACGGTGCTGGCCGAATGCCTCGGCCGCAGCCGCCGCCTCACCCGCCTCGGCATCCGCGTCGAGCATCACGTGTTCCCGACGCGCTACGACATCCTGGACGAGGCACTGCCGGCCCGCCTCGCAGCCGCACGGCCGCGGGCCGTCCTCATGCTTGGAGTCGCCGCCCGCACCCGGCATCTGCGGGTGGAGACGCGCGCCGTCAACAAGGCCAACAGGACGGCGCCCGACGCCTCGGGAAAGACGCGCCGCGGAGCCGCGCTCGAACGCGGCGCCCCGCTCGCGCGCCGCTCGCCGGCGCCGCTCGCGCGCCTGAAAGTGGGGATGGCGGGCACGGGCGTGCCTGTCCGCCTGTCCCTCGACGCCGGCCGCTACCTCTGCAACGCGAGCTACTTCACCGCACTCGGCCGGACAGGGCAAACGCGCCCGCCGATCCAGCTCGTCTTCGTCCACGTGCCGATGCCGGGCTCCTGGGCCTTGGCGCCGACGCCGCGCCCGAGGCGCCGGGACCGGCGCGCGGCCGCCGGCGCGGGAAGGGTGCGGCGTCCGCCCCTCGCCGCCATGGTCCGCGCGCTCGAGACAGCCGCCATCGTCCTCGCGCGGGAGCGCCGCCGCCGACGGGCGCCCGGAGCCGAGGGGGAACCCGGCACGGATCGCGAGGAATAGGGCCTCGGAGAAGGATCTGCCCAATGGACGAAAGCCGCCGCCTCCTCATGATGACCGCCGCGCTCGCCAGCGCAGCCTCGTTCACGGTGGACCGTGCCCTCGGCCGGGAGGCAGATGACGCGATGGCCGGGCTCGGCCTTTCAGCCCACCAGTTCGGCCTGAAGCCCAACACAGAGGAGGACCAGTCCTCGAGGCTCGCCGCGGCGCTGGCGGAGGCGGCGCGGCGGGGCGCGCCGCTCCTTGTCCCGCCGGGGCGTTACCGCATCGCCGGCGTGACGCTGCCGGACGGCGCGCGGCTCGTCGGCGCCCCCGGCCTCACCACCTTCGTTCACGCCGACAGCGGGCCGATGCTCACGGCGCGGAATGCCCGGTCAATCGGGCTCCACGGCCTGCGCTTCGACGGGCTCGCCCGCCTGCTGCCGGAACGCGGCGGCCTCGTGACGCTGGAGAATGTGGCGATGGTCGAGATCGACGCCTGCAGGTTCGAGAAGGCCGGCGGCGTCGCGCTCTATCTCACCGGCTGCGGCGGGCGCATCACCGGCTCGACCATCTCCGAGGCCAGCCACTCGGCCCTCTTCTGCCTCGATGCGACCGGCCTCGCGATTACCGGCAACACGGTCTCCCATTGCGGCAGCAACGGCATCCAGGTCTGGCGCAGCGAGAAGGGCGACGACGGCACGATCGTCTCCGGCAACCGCATCTCCCACATCTCGGCGGATGCCGGCGGAACGGGGGAATACGGCAACGGCATCAGCATCTTCCGGGCCGGCGGCGTGATCGTGAGCGGCAACACGGTGCGGGACTGCGCCCTCTCAGCCATCCGCAACAATTCCGGCTCGGCGTGCCAGATCATCGGCAACAACTGCGCCCGCCTGGGCGAGACGGCGCTGTGGGCAGAATTCGCCTATGAAGGCACGATCATCGCCAACAACGTGGTCGAGGAGGCGATGAGCGGCATCTCCATGACCAATCTCGACCACGGCGGCCGCCTCTCCGTGTGCAGCGGCAACCTGCTGCGCGGCCTGCGCCACCGGCCTCGCCCCTACGACGGCGTGCTCGCCGGCGGCACCGGCATCCACGTCGAGGCCGAGGCGAGCGTCACCGGCAACGTCATCGAGGATGCCGAGGACAAGGGCATCAGCGTCGGCTGGTCGTGGGCCATGCGCAACGTCACTGTGACGGGCAACGTCGTGCGCAATGCGCGCACGGGCATCCGCGTCAGCCTGGTGCCGAAGGAGCGCAACGCCGTGATCTCGGGCAACGTCATCTCCGGCGCGCCCGAGGGCGCCGTCGTCGGCTACGAGTACGACAAGCCCGTCACCGGCGACCTCGCCGTCCGCCCCGACGCGCGGGCGAGCGGCATCCTCGTGACCGGTAACGCCGTCGCGTGACGCCTCAGGCGCCGGCGAGTGCCGCAGCCGGGCGCATGGCGCCGACGACACGGCCGTTCCAGTTGCGAATCTGGGGGCGGGCAAGATCGGCGACGGTCTTGGCCTGCACATCCGACAGCGGCAGGAAGCGCTCGACGAGCGCCGCCATGGCGACTTCCGCCGCCCGCGCGGCCCCGTCGTCGCACTTGAGGGCGATGCCGAGGCCGAGCTCGGGGAAGGTGGCGCAATAGACGCCTTCCGCCCCCACCTTGACAAAGGCCCTCTGCCCGAGCGCCTCCATGAGGATGGTGTCGAAGCGGCCGGTGCCAGCCACCATGAAGGGATGCGTGGCAACGGCTGCCCTCAGACGGGCGAAGGCCGCCGCGCGGTCGCGCGTCAGGCCCGTTCCGGTGCCGATGCGGGCGAAGGCGCGGGCGAGCGCCCTGAGCGGCACGGCATAGGTGGGGATGGAGCAGCCGTCGGTGCCGCGCAGCTCGTCCGTATGGGCGAATCCCGTCAGGGCCTCCATTGCCGCCTTCACCTCCCGCTGCACCGGATGGCCGGGCTCGATGTAGCCGGCGGGATCGACCTCCATGGCGCAGGCGGCGCAGACGAAACCGGCATGTTTGCCGGAGCAGTTGTTGTGCAGCGCGGTGGGCTCGCCACCGCTGCGCGCCAGCGCGCGGGCTGCCTCCTGCCCCATCGGCCAGTGGGCGCCGCATTCGAGGCAGCCGGGCTCCCGCCCTGCCCGGGAGAGCATGCGCGCGGCCGTCTCGGCATGGCGAGGCTCTCCCGAATGGGAGGCGCAGGCGAGCGCCAGCTCGTCCTCGGTGAGGCCGAAACGGTCCGCCGCTCCACTTTCGATGAGGGGCAGCGCCTGGATGATCTTGACCGCGGAACGCGGAAAAACGGGCCGATCGATATCGCCGAGCACAAGAACCTCAGCCCCGTCGGCATCGAGCACCGCGAGCGCGCCCCGGTGCACGGATTCCACGACCTCACCCCGCGTTACCTCGACCAGGACTGCTTCAGCCATCGCGCATCTCCCTTTGGGGGCTCTTTTGCCCAGCCGTGCGCCCGTGTCAAACTGCGGGGGTTCCTTGCCCCTCGCCCCCCGACGCTATAGAGCGGTCGGCGCCTGTTTCTCCACCATCGGGTGACTCGATGCGCGTCGCAATGATCGGTTCCGGCTATGTCGGCCTCGTTTCCGGTGCCTGTTTCGCCGACTTTGGCCACGTGGTGACCTGCGTCGACAAGGATCCGGCGAAGATCGAGGCCCTGATGCGCGGCGATATCCCGATCTTCGAGCCGGGGCTCGATGATCTCGTCGCCACCAATGTCAAGGAAGGACGCCTCTTCTTCGCCACCGACCTGACGGATGCCGTGCGCTCGGCCGATGCGGTCTTCATTGCCGTCGGCACCCCGTCGCGGCGCGGTGACGGCCATGCCGACCTCTCCTACGTCTACCAGGCGGCGCGCGAGATCGCGCAGGTCATGGACGGCTATACCGTGATCGTCACCAAGTCGACCGTGCCGGTCGGCACCGGCGACGAAGTGGAGCGCATCGTGCGCGAGACGCGGCCGGACGCAGATTTCGCCGTCGTTTCCAATCCCGAGTTCCTGCGCGAGGGCGCGGCCATCGCCGATTTCAAGCGCCCCGACCGCATCATCATCGGCACCGACGACGAGCGCGCCCGCAAGGTGATGGCGGAACTCTACCGCCCGCTCTATCTCAACCAGGCGCCGATCCTCTACACCGGCCGGCGCACGGCGGAGCTGACCAAATACGCCGCCAACGCCTTCCTCGCCACCAAGATCACCTTCATCAACGAGATCGCCGACCTGTGCGAGAAGGTGGGCGCCAACGTGCAGGAGGTGGCACGCGGCATCGGCCTCGACAACCGCATCGGCAGCAAGTTCCTGCACGCCGGCCCGGGCTATGGCGGCTCGTGCTTCCCCAAGGACACGCTCGCCCTCATCAAGACGGCGCAGGACGCGGGCTCGCCCGTGCGCATCGTCGAGACGGTGGCGGCCGTCAACGACCAGCGCAAGCGCGCCATGGCGCGCAAGGTCGTGGCGGCCTGCGGCGGGTCGGTGCGCGGCAAGACGGTGGCCGTTCTCGGCCTCACCTTCAAGCCCAACACCGACGACATGCGCGAGGCCCCCTCGCTGTCGATCATCACGGCCCTGCAGGACGGCGGCGCGACCATCCGCGCCTATGACCCGGAGGGGATGGAACAGGCCCGCAACCTGCTGGAGAACGTCACCTACTGCGACAGCGCCTACGACTGCGTGGAGGGCGCCGATGCGCTCGTCATCGTCACGGAGTGGGATGCCTTCCGCGCCCTCGACCTCGACCGGATCAAGGCGCGGATGAAGGCCCCCGTCGTCGTCGATCTGCGCAACATCTACCGCGCCGGCGAAATGGCCCGCCGCGGCTTCGTCTATGTCAGCGTCGGCCGGCCGGACGGGGCGGCGGGAGCGTGGCCTTTTTGAAACGGAACATCGCTGAAGTGCCCCGATGCAAGTGAACAAGTTGCACGAGAGTTCGTGCCATTTACGATGTTCTGCGCCGCAGTTGTCAGGAGCTCGGCGTCTGGCTCTCCCAGGCCATAGGAGTGACGTGCTCCCCGGTTTGTCCCCATCTATAGGTTAGCCCTATTCACGTTGTGGTCCGACCTGGGCCGGGTTGCAAATTCGTTCGGTGTGAGC
>Ga0182748_1002051_pt1 | contig 18668 bp, 13 predicted proteins | sample eDN3rd37CKraftOP_FD_128877 | JGI IMG/M metagenome (GOLD analysis project Ga0182748, IMG submission 128877) | Enriched Organic Plus compost microbial communities from Emeryville, California, USA - eDNA 3rd pass 37_C Kraft OP (version 2) (version 2) ...
GGGGGGGGAGACCGCCCCCCCCCCCGGGGGGGGGGGGGGGGGGGGGGGGGGGGGGGGGGGGGGGGGGGGGGGGGGGGGGGGGGGGGGGGTGCGGTGGGGCGTCAGGACGCGGCGACGAGGGCCGCGGTGCGGCAGCTCGCGAGCGCGGCGAGCTCCTCGCCCACCGGGAGCCGCACGAGGCGGTCGGCGACCTGGCCCACGGCGTCGCGCAGGCGACGCCGGGCGCGCGCGGCGCGGCGACGCCCGCCCACGGCGGCGGCGGCGCGCGAGACGAGCGCGACGAGGACCCCGACGACGACCCCGCCGAGCGCGAGCAGCGTCGGCCACGGCAGCTCCAGCGCACCGGGACCCCCGAGCGTGAGCACGGGCGTCGGCGGCTCCGGCAGGCGCAGGTAGACGAAGCCCCACAGCGCGGCGAGCCACAGGAGACCGACGACGAGCGCGGCGAGCACGAGCCACTGGAACGCGCCCACGACACGCCACCACACCGGGCGCCGCGACGCCTCGAGCTCGGTCCCGGCGACGGCCTGGTCGAGCGCGTCGGCGAGGTCGGCCGCGCCCTCGGAGGCCCGACGCCGCACCGCGAGCGCCCAGTCGTCCGGCAGTCCCGCCGTCGCCCCGGCCGCGTAGTCGCGCACGGCCGTCTGCGCACCGGCCCGCAGCGCCGCGCCGACGGCGGGCAGCGACGTGCGCGCGAGCTCGGGGCGGACCTCGCCGACGTCGGTGCCGAGCTCCTTCGCGGCCCGTGCGCGCGACGAGCCCGGCGCCGGCCCCGCGCGCAGGCCGATGCGCCGCAGCGGGTCGGGCCGGAACCGGCCGACCCAGCGCGTGACGGGCCAGCCGGTCGCGGCACGCGCGTCACGCACGGCCGAGCCGCGCACGGCCGCGACGACCGTCGGGACGCCCGCCGCCGCCTCGAGGGCGTCGACGAGGCCGTCGCGCGCGCGCCGCACCGCGCGCTCGGGCGGTGGCTCGCCGCACGCGTCGGCAAGGCGTCGCGCGACGCCCCGCACGTCGGCGGCGAGCCGGTCGTTCGCCGCCCGCCGCCGCGCCGCCGCGTCCGCGAGCAGACCGCGGAGGTCGTCGAGCCCCTGGCCCGTGCGCGCCGAGACGCCGAGCACGCGAGCGTCGCCCAGCCCGTCCTCGGCCGCGAGCCGCCGCAGGTCGGCGAGGCACGCGTCGGCGTCGGCGGGCGTGAGCCGGTCGACCTGGTTGAGGACGAGCACGACCACCGCGTCGTGGCCCGCGAGCGGGCGCAGGTACCGCTCGTGGAGCGCGGCGTCCGCGTACTTCTGCGGGTCGACGACCCACACGAGGAGGTCGGCGCGCTCGACGAGCCGCTCGGCCCGGACGCGGTGCTCGACGACGACCGAGTCGTGGTCCGGGAGGTCCAGCAGCACCAGGCCGCTCGTCACCTCCCCCGCGCGGCGACCCCGCAGGAGGCCGCGCAGGCCCCCGGGGCGCGCGTCGCCCGGGTCGCCCGACGTGAGCGGCGTGCCCATGTCGTGCCGGCGGCGCACCTCCAGCCAGTCGAGCAGCGGGCCGACGCCCGACGCCGCGGGCGCCCCGCCGCTCGCGGCGTTCGTCGCGCCCCAGACCGCGGCGAGGGGGTGCGACGTCGTGGGTCGCTGCACGCCGACCGTCGCGAGGTCCGCGCCCGCGAGCGCGTTGAAGACCGACGACTTGCCCGAGCCGGTCGCACCGGCGAGGGCGACGACGGTGTGGTCGGCCGAGAGCCCGGCGCGCTCGCGCACCCGGGCGACGACGGTTCGCGCGTCCGTGAGCAGGTCCGCGTCGAGGCGGCCCTCGCCCGCACGGACGGCGGTCTCGAGCGCGGCCGTACGCGCCGCGAGGTCGATCGTCACGCGCGCTCACCCCCGAGGAGGCGGCGCCAGAACCCGGGGCGGCGCGTCTCCTGCGGGCCCTCGTCCGGGCTCGCGTCGTCGGGCTCGCCGGGCGCCGGTGCGCTCCACCCGGCGCCGCGCAGCAGCCGTGCCGCGTGGCGTCCGGGGGGCGCGTGGTCGGGGGTACGGCTGGGGCCTCGCGCGGCGCGCTCGGCGCGGGCGGCGGTCTCGACGCCGCGTGCCGCCTCGCGCACGGACCGCGCCGACTCGTCGGCGTCCGCGGTGCCGAGCGCGTCGAGCTGGGCGGTGTAACGGCGGGCCTCGTCGTCGAGGACGGACCGGACGCGCTCGGCGAGGCGGTCGCGCGCGGTCCGCGTGAGGCGTCGCACGGCGTCGTCGCCGAACACGGCCTCGAGGAGCTTCTGCGCGAGGATCGCCGTCCCGCCCGCGATCCCGACCTCGGCGCCCGTGAGCCCCCCGGTCGACGCGAACACGACGACCATGAGGCTCAGGCCGAGGCCGTTGATCCCGAAGGACAGCGCGCGCGCCGCGCCGCGCTTGCCCGCCCCCTGCTCGCGCACGAGCGCGAGGACGTCCGACTGCCAGCCGCGGATCTCGTCGGCCACGCGGGCACGCACGCCGGCGGAGGAGCGCGCGAGGTCGAGCCCGTCGAGCAGGGCCGTGCCCGCCGGGTCGGCACGCCACCCCCCGTAGGCGCGCTCCGCCGCGGCGTCCGTCGCGTCGAGGACCACCGCCTCCAGGCCGTGCGCGATCGCCTGCTCGACCTGCGGCGCCTGCGCCGGCCGGCCGCGGAAGAACGCCGCGAGCGCGTCCCGCACGCGCCCGACCCCCTGCTCGACGGACCGGAAGATCTCGCTCGTCCCCACGAAGTCCTGCCACCGCGCCAGCACCTCGCCCCGCAGCAGGGCGCCGTCGCTCGTGGCGGCGTCCACGGTCGCGGCCGCCTCGTCGTACGCGCGCTCGACGACGCCCCGGAGCCGCGCGTCCGACGTCGCCTGCGCGTCGGCGGCGCCCGCGACGAGGACCGCGCGGCGGACGAGGTCGTCCACGACGCCGTCGCGCGTGGCGGTCGCGACCCGGTCGCGCGCGTCACCGTCGGCCCCGAGCGCGGAGAGCCACGACGCGACCTCGGCGACGGCGTGCTCGGGGAGGAAGCCGTCGACGAGGTCGGTCTCGCCCACGACGAAGAGCGGCGCGGCGTCGAGCGCGTTCTCGTCCATCATGCGGCGCAGGTCGTCGGCGACCGCCTCCGCCCCGGGGTCGACCCGGTCGAGCACGATCGCGACCTGCGCGCGGCGCTCGGCCGCACGGTGCAGCAGGTCCCACGGGACGGCGTCGGCGTACCGCGCGGCGGTCGTGACGAAGAGCCACAGGTCCGCGGCGGCGAGGAGCTGCGCGGCGAGCTCGCGGTTCGCCGTCTCGACGGAGTCGACGTCGGGCGCGTCGACGAGCGCGAGCCCCTGCGGCAGGGCGTCGCTCGCGACGAGCCGCAGCGTGCGCGTCGGGTCCGACGGCGTGGTCGGCTCCCCGGACCCGGAACCGGGTCCGGTGCCGGTGCCGGTGCCGGTCACCGTGCCGCTCGTCGTGCCGGTCGCGGTGGCCGTGGAACGTGCGCCGTGCTCGCTCACGCGCGCGAGGCCCGGCAGCACGCGGTCGGTCGAGAACCAGCGCTCGTCGAGCGGGTGGTGGACGAGGACGGGTGCGCGCGTCGTGGGACGCAGCACGCCGGGCGCGGACACGTGCTCGCCGAGCAGGGAGTTGACGAGCGTGGACTTGCCCGCGCCCGTGGACCCGCCGACGACGACGAGCAGCGGCGCCGCGTGCGAGCGCAGCCGCGGCAGCAGGTAGTCGTCGAGCTGGTGCACCGCGAGGCCGAGGTCCTCGCGCGCCGCGGCCGCGCCCGGGAGGTCCAGCGGCAGGCGAACGGCCGCGAGCCGGCTGCGGAGGATCTCGAGCGACTCGACGAGCCCGGCCGTCGCGGCGGCCCCCGCGGCCACCGCACCGCCAGGGCGGGGTCCGATGGTCGCGTCGGGTCCCTCGGCGTCCTGCGCCGACGCGCCGGGGCGGCCCGCGTCGTCTCCCAGGTCACCGGTGGCCGTCATGCGGCCAGTCTGCCGCAGCGCCGCTGGTCAGGCCCGAGGTGGCACGGCGGGTCGTCCGATCACCCCGCAGGCGGACGCGACGACGCCGGGCGGGGTGCGTCCCCGCCCGGCGTCGTGGGCCCGACCGTCCGGTCCGGTCAGTCGCGCGTGAGCTTGCGGTACGTCACGCGGTGCGGGCGCGCGGCGTCGGCACCTAGGCGCTCGACCTTGTTCTCCTCGTACGACGCGAAGTTGCCCTCGAACCAGTACCAGTTCGCCGGGTTCTCCTCCGTGCCCTCGTACGCGAGGATGTGGGTCGCGACCCGGTCGAGGAACCACCGGTCGTGGGACACCACGACGGCGCAGCCGGGGAACTCGAGCAGCGCGTTCTCGAGCGAGCCGAGGGTCTCGACGTCGAGGTCGTTCGTCGGCTCGTCGAGCAGCAGGAGGTTGCCGCCCTGCTTGAGCGTGAGCGCGAGGTTGAGACGGTTGCGCTCACCACCGGACAGCACGCCCGCGGGCTTCTGCTGGTCCGGCCCCTTGAACCCGAACGACGCGACGTACGCGCGCGACGGGATCTCGACGTTGCCGACCTTGATGAAGTCGAGGCCGTCGGACACGACCTCCCACAGCGTCTTCTTCGGGTCGATGCCGCCGCGCGACTGGTCGACGTAGGAGATCGACACCGTCTCGCCGACCTTGAGCTCGCCGCCGTCGAGCGGCTCGAGCCCGACGATCGTCTTGAACAGCGTCGTCTTGCCGACGCCGTTCGGGCCGATGACGCCGACGATGCCGTTGCGCGGCAGCGTGAAGCTCAGGCCGTCGATGAGCTGGCGGCCGTCGAAGCCCTTCTGGAGGTTCGTCGCCTCGAGGACCACGTTGCCCAGGCGCGGGCCCGGCGGGATCTGGATCTCCTCGAAGTCGAGCTTCCTCGTGCGCTCCGCCTCGGCGGCCATCTCCTCGTAGCGGGCGAGGCGCGCCTTCGACTTCGTCTGGCGGCCCTTCGCGTTCGAGCGGACCCACTCGAGCTCGTCCTTGAGGCGCTTGGCGAGCTTGGCGTCCTTCTTGCCCTGGACCTGCAGGCGCTCCTGCTTCTTCTCCAGGTACGTCGAGTAGTTGCCCTCGTACGGGTAGAGGCGGCCGCGGTCGACCTCGCAGATCCACTCGGCGACGTGGTCGAGGAAGTAGCGGTCGTGCGTGACGGCGAGGATCGCGCCGGGATACGTCGCGAGGTGCTGCTCGAGCCACAGCACGGACTCGGCGTCCAGGTGGTTCGTCGGCTCGTCGAGCAGCAGCAGGTCCGGCTTCTCGAGGAGGAGCTTGCACAGCGCGACGCGGCGGCGCTCACCACCGGACAGCACGGACACGTCGGCGTCCGGCGGCGGGCAGCGCAGCGCGTCCATCGCCTGCTCGAGCTGGGAGTCGAGGTCCCACGCGTCGGCGGCGTCGATCGCCTCCTGGAGCGTGCCCATCTCCGCGAGGAGCGCGTCGAAGTCGGCGTCGGGCTCGGCCATGAGCGCGGAGATCTCGTCGAAGCGCTGCTTCTTGGCGAGGATGTCCGCGACCGCCTCCTGCACGTTGCCGAGGACCGTCTTCTCCTCGTTGAGCGGCGGCTCCTGGAGCAGGATGCCGACGCTGTAGCCCGGGGACAGGCGCGCCTCGCCGTTGGAGGGCGTGTCGAGGCCGGCCATGATCTTGAGGATCGTGGACTTCCCGGCGCCGTTGGGGCCCACGACGCCGATCTTGGCGCCGGGCAGGAAGTTCAGGGAGACGTCGTCGAGGATGACCTTGTCTCCGTGCGCCTTGCGCGCCTTGTACATGGAGTAGATGAACTCAGCCACAGCCTGTCGTTCCACCGTTTCGGTCGGGAGCGTTCGGGATTCGTCGACCACTCAGCCTACGCGGTCGAGCCGCCGGGACGCGTCCCGCGACGCGGTGTCCCGTCGCCGGACCCGCCCCGGGGGCGTCGCGCGCGCTCAGCCGGCCGTCGCTGCCGCGACCGCGACGTCCGGTCCCGCGTCCGGTCCCGTGTCCGGTCCCAGGTCCGCGTCGGCCTGCGCCACGGACGCCCACGGGTCCCGGGGCGCGAGACCGTCGTCGGTCTCCGAGCCGCCCGGGAGGTCGCGGGCGGAGCCGTCCCGCGCGTCGTCGTCGGCGTTCGGCGCACCGGTCTCGTCGTGCTCGCGGCCCGCGTCGCCGTCCGGCGCGCCCGTCCCGTCCTCCGCCCGCCGCTCGACGTCGCGACGGTGCACGGTGCGCGCGAAGCGGGCCTCCCCGAGGGTGAGGTCGGGGCCGAGCGCCGTCGCCTCGACGACGAGGCTCGTGCGCGGGCCGAGAGGGCCCTCCCACTCGTCGAGCGAGAGCCGGCCCGTGACGACCACCGGGTCGCCCTTGTGCAGCGAGACCGCGACGTTGCGCGCCGTGGCCTTCCACACCTTGACCGTGAACCAGAGCGTGCGGCCGTCGACCCACTCGCCGCGCTCGCGGTCGAGGTACCGCCGCGTCTGCGCGATGCGGAAGCTCGTGAAGTCGTTCCCGGACTCCGAGCGGAACAGCGTGGGGGTCGTCGCGACGAAGCCGGACAGGGTGACCGTGACGTCACCGGGCATGGTGCCTCCTGGGGTCGACGGCCGGGCTGGTCCCGGCCACCGCCTCAGGGTGCGGCGGGCGCGGTGCCCCCGTCCGGCGTCGTGCCCTGCCCTGTGGACGCCGGCACGCCACCCGGGGCTGTGGATAGCCGTAGCGCCCCGGTGAGCGGCGCCGCGGGCGCCTTGTCGCGCGCCGACTGGGCGAGCTCGCGGACCTGCCGGTGGGTGTCGAGGAGCGCCTGCGTGGGCTTGCCCATCGCGTCCTGCACGACGCGCTCGATCGCGCCCCGCCCCGAGGCGAGGACCTGCTGCTCGCGCCGCCGCGCGAGCGCGCGCCGCACCTGGAGCGCGACGAGGAACGCGATCACCGCGCCCAGGACCGCCACGGCCGCGACGACCGCGCACACCGTCACGAGCGTGCGCCCGAGGTCGAGGACGCGCAGCGAGCCGAGCACCGCGAGGACGCCCGCGACGACCCCCACGGCGAGCGCCGTCCACGCCGCGCGGCGCGTCGGGCGCGCCGACGCCGGGCCGCGCGTGTCGAGCGGGATCTTCGCGAGCGCCGACCGCGTCGCCTCGGCGACCCGGTCCGCGGGCGCGACGGCCTCGTCGAGCGCCTTCTGCCAGCCCGGACGCAGCGACCGGCCCGCGCGGGCGAGCCAGCGCGAGCGGGACAGCGCCACGGCGTCGGGCTGCGGGGGCGAGAACTCCGGGCGCCCGTAGCCGTTGCGCACGGCCGCACCGACCTGGCCCGCGACGGCGGCGAGTCCGGTCGCCTCGGCCAGCGCGCCGACCTCTTCCTCGACCGCGGTGCTCATGGTCCACGGCACGTCGCCCGGCAGCTGCTCCAGCAGGAGCGCGCCCGCCCGGTCGAGCTCGCCCGCGACCCGGCTCGCGGCGACGCTGCGCCGCGCGACCGCCTGCTCCAGCAGGGAGCGCAGCTCGCCCAGCCCCTCGCCCGTGCGCGCGGAGACGGTCGTGACGTAGACGCCGTCGAGCCCGTCCTCCTCGAGCAGGCGGCCCATGTCCTCGACGAGCGACGCCCGGCGCGCCTCGGGCACGGTGTCGATCTGGTTGAGCGCCACGACCATCGACCCCTCGAGCCCGGTCGACTTCTGCAGGTAGCCCGAGTGCAGCGCGTCGTCGGCGTACTTCTGCGGGTCCACGACCCACACGAGGAGGTCGACGAGCGGGAGCACCCGGTCCACGACGGCGCGGTGCGCCGGCTCGATCGAGTCGTGGTCCGGCAGGTCGAGGAGCACGAGACCGCCGAGCGCGGACTCGTCGTCCGCGTCGAGCTCGCCGTCGCGCGTGATCCGGCGCTCCGGGTCCACGTCGAGCCAGTCGAGCAGCGCCGTCGCGGCGTCGCTCCACGAGCAGGCCGTGACGCGCGCCGTCGTCGGGCGCTTGACCCCGACGTCCGCGAAGTCGAGGCGCGAGACCCGGTTGAACAGGCTCGACTTGCCCGAGCCCGTGCCGCCCGCGAGCGCGACGACCGTGTGGTCGACGCCGAGCGCGAGGCGCTCGCGCACGCCGGCGATCGCGTCGCGCACCTGCGCCGCGACCACGGGGTCGAGGCGGTCCCCCGCGAGGTCCACCGCGCGCGCGAGGTCGTCGGCCCGGGCGCGCAGCTGGGCGTCGTGGGACGTCACATGAGCCTCCTCAGCTCGGCGAGTCGGAGTCGGAGCCCGACGGCGGCGTCGGCCGCGAGAGCGGGGTCGTCGAGGGCCGTGAGCACGGGCTCGACCTCGCGCTCGACCATCGTCGCGGCACGCTCGGCGAGGTCGTCGCGCAGCGTTGCGAGCGCGTCCTCGCCCGTCGCGGCGAGGACGGTCCGCACGAGGCGGGCCGCGTCGTCGTTGCCGGCGGCGCCCGCGAGGAGCAGCGCGGCGAGACCGGTCTCCCCGAACGCCTTGACGGCCGCGCGGGCGGCGTCGGCGGCGGTCGGCGCGGCGAGCTCCGCGACGACCTGCTCGGCGCGCCGGGACCACTGGAGCACCTGCGTCGTCGCGGAGGCCTCGCGCCGCGCGGCGGCGTCCTCCTCGGCGGGCAGGACGTCGGAGGCGCCCGGGAGCGGGCGCTCGCCGTCGAGCGCGGCGCGCAGCGCCTCGTGGCCGAGCACGCCGTCGGCCGCGAGGGTGCGGCGCGCGGCCTCGCGCGTCTCCTCCAGCAGCGGGGCGAGCACCTGCTCGCGCGCGCGGCCGCGGCGCTTCGACGAGCGCACGACGCCGCCGCGCACCGTGACGCGGTCCACGCGCCCCGCGCCCGTGACCTGCGCCCAGCGCGCCTCGAGCGACCCGCGCGCGACCGCGCCGTCCAGCACGGCCGCCCGGGCGGCGTCGCGCACGGGCGGGACCGCCCGCTCGGCCGCGGTCCGCAGCACGGCGGCCGCCTCGACCTGCTCCTCGACCGCGTCCGAGACGCCCGTGACCCACGCCGGGAGCGCGGAGAGCGACCCCTTGAGCGTGCGCGTGATGACGGCGCGCGAGCGGTCCGGGCCCGCGAGCATCGTCAGCCAGCGCGCGACGGGCGCCACGACCGAGCGGTCGAGCAGCCCCTCGTGCGGGCCGACGTCCGGCACGACGAACAGCGGCGTGCCGTCCATGCCGTGGTCGCGCAGACGCTGCAGCAGGTCCCCACGGATCGTCGTGAGCGTCTCGCGCGGCACGCGGTTGAGCACCATCGCGACGCTCGCGCCGCGCTCCTTCGCGCGCGACAGCGCCTGCCACGGCAGGGCGTCGCCGTACCGCGACGCCGTCGTGACGAACAGCCACAGGTCCGCCGCCTCGAGCAGCAGGCTCGCGGTGTCGCGGTTCTCCGACAGGAGCGAGTCGAGGTCCGGCGCGTCGAGCAGCCCCGTCCCGCGCGGCACGCCGTCGTGGTCGATGACGCGCGCCACGCGCGTCACGGGACCCTCGACGATCACGTCCGCGTCGAGCGGGTTGAACGCGAGCACCGGCTCGCGCGTCGTCGGGCGCAGCACGCCCGCCTGCGACACCTCCTCGCCGAGGAGGGAGTTGTACAGCGTCGACTTGCCCGCGCCCGTCGACCCCGCGATGACGACGATCGCCGGGGACGACAGCTCACGCAGCCGCGGCAGCAGGTGCTCGTCGAGCTGCGTGACGAGACGGCGGCGCGACGCCTCCGCCTCGTCGGCGCCGTCGATCGCGAGCGGGAGCTCGACGTCGGCGACGTCGCGGCGCAGGTCGCGCGCGACGTCGTAGACCGTGACGCCGAGCTCCTCGGTCGCCTGCGCGGGCCTCCACGAGCCCGGCGACCGGCCGGTCGCGGGGGCGCTCGCGTCGCTCGTGGCGGCGTCTGGAGTTCTCACTGGTTCATAGTGACCTCTGCCGGGGGCCCCGCCAAACGCACGCGCCGCGCGGTGGACAACCGCCCCACCTGCACGTCCGTCACCAGGCCCTCGACCTCCCGAGCACGCCCGCCTCCCACTACGATGGGCGCGCGCCTCGATAGCTCAATGGATAGAGCAACGGCCTTCTAATCCGTAGGTTGCAGGTTCGAGTCCTGCTCGGGGCACCACCGCTCAGCCGAACGACGACGCCGTCGCCCGGTCGACCTCCACGAGGTAGGCGTGCCGCTCCTCCCCGCGCGGGTAGGGGCCGCCGGTGTAGAGGACGGAGAGCCGGTCGACGACCGCCCAGCCGGCCTCGCCGTCGAGCACGTCGACGACGCGGCCGCGCAGGGTCGCCATGACGTACGGGTTCCCGGTCTTCGTCACGGACACGGCGACGCGCGGGTCGCGCGCGAGGTTGCGGGCCTTGCGCGAGCCGGGCCCGGTGAGGAAGGCGAGCCGGCCCCCCTCCCAGCCGACCCAGAGCGGCACGACGTGCGGGCCGCCGTCGGGCAGCACGGTTGCGAGGTGCGCGACGTGCGGGCCGGCGACGAGCGCGCGCGCCGCCTCGGGCACGTGGGCGGGTCCGGGCACGGGGGCGGGGGTGTCGGTGGTCATGGTGGTACGACCCTCGGGCGGGCGCCGACTCATCGGAACTCGTGGGCGCTCCCGGACGTCGTGCCAGGCATGGGGAGTTCTCACCCTCCCGGACCCCGGAAAGGGTAAAGATCAGGCCACCCGTCGTAGATATACTCGCCCGACCGGCGCAGGCCGGTTCCGCCCGGTTCGCCCGGGTCGAGGGGGCGCTCGCGAGGGCGGCCCCCACCCGCCACCGACGGCGTACGACGGCACGCACGAGCGAAGGACCGACATGACCGAGGCAGCACCGCTCCAGCCCCCCGCCCCGACCGAGACGCTCACGCTCAGCGCCCCGGAGCCCGTCAAGCCCGTCGCCGCCACGCAGGCCCCGTCGCTCGCGCCGCGCATCGACGAGGCGGCGATCCCGGGCCTGGAGTCGAAGGTGTCGTCGTACCTCGACCAGCTCCTGTCGACGGACACGCGCTCGCCCGAGTTCGCCGCCAAGGCGGACGACGTCCGGAAGATGGGCGACAAGGACATCCGCGCGGCGGCCGACGTCTCGAACCGCATGCTCGAGATGCCGGTCAAGGAGCTGCGCGAGGGCGGCGTCTCCGACAGCTCGAAGGTGAGCAAGTCGCTGCTGGAGCTGCGCCGCACGGTCGAGGACCTCGACCCGAGCGAGGCGAGCGTCGGCAAGAAGTTCCTCGGCCTCATCCCGTTCGGCGGCAAGATCCAGGACTACTTCCGCCGCTACGAGAGCTCGCAGAAGCAGCTCAACGCGATCGTCCAGTCGCTCTACAACGGCCAGGACGAGCTCCGCAAGGACAACGCCGCGCTCAACCTCGAGAAGCAGAACCTCTGGGACTCGATGGCGCGCCTCAACCAGTACATCTTCATCGCGGAGCGCCTCGACACCGAGCTGTCCACGAAGATCGCCGAGCTCGAGGCGAGCGACCCGGACCGGGCGCAGGCGCTGCGCGAGGACGTGCTGTTCTACGTGCGCCAGAAGCACCAGGACCTGCTCACGCAGCTCGCGGTGTCCATCCAGGGCTACCTCGCGATGGACATCATCATGAAGAACAACGTCGAGCTCATCAAGGGTGTCGACCGCGCGACGACGACCACGGTCTCGGCGCTGCGCACGGCCGTCATCGTGGCGCAGGCGCTCGCCAACCAGAAGCTCGTGCTCGACCAGATCACGGCGCTCAACACGACGACGTCGAACATGATCGCGTCGACGTCGAAGATGCTCGCGGACCAGTCGGCGGGCATCCAGCAGCAGGCCGCGAGCGCGACCGTCGGGCTCCCCCAGCTCCAGCAGGCGTTCGCGAACATCTACGCGACGCTCGACTCGATCTCGACGTTCAAGACGCAGGCGCTCGACTCGATGGCGCAGACCATCGGCGTGCTCGAGACCGAGACGACGAAGGCGAACGAGTACCTGGACCGGGCGCGCCGCTCCGACCAGTCGCAGGCGGGCAACGGCTCGCTCGACATCGGTCGCCTGTGACGCCCGCCCCGGGCTCCTCGCACCCGACCGCACGCGGCGACCGCCGCACCCGCACCCGCACGACAGATCGGACCCCGAGCTAGATGGGCTGGTTCTCCGACGTGATCGGCCGCCTCGGCGGCCGGTCCCCCGCGCCCGAGCCCGAGTACGAGGTGCCCGCCCCGCCGACGTCCGCCGAGATCCTCGCCTCGGTCGAGCGCGTCGAGCAGCAGATCGAGGGGCGCGTGCCGCCCGCGGTCACGGCGCGCGTGCACCGCATCACGGGCACGGTCGAGGAGATGGTGCCGCGCCTCGACCGTCTCGGCGGCGGGTCGCAGCAGGCGCACACCGTGGTCGCGACCGCGACGAGCTACCTGCCGGAGGCCGTGGGCGCGTACCTGCGCCTGCCGCGCGACTTCGCCGACCGCCGCGTCGTCGCGCAGGGCAAGACGTCGCTCATGCTGCTGTGCGACCAGCTCGACCTGCTCGGCGTGACGCTCGACAAGATCTCGGACGCCGTCTCGCGCGCCGACGCCGCGGCCCTCGTCGCGCACGGGGCGTTCCTCGCGGAGAAGTTCCGCGACTCGTCGATCGCGCTCGACCCCGGGGCGGGGCAGGGCACGCCGCAGCCGCCCGCGGGACCGCCTGCGGAGCCCGGACGGCTGGAGGCGCCGTGACCGACCACGTGACCCCGAGCCTGGCCGCGGCGCTCGACGCGCTCGACGCCGCGGCCCGTGCCGCCGGCGTCGACGAGGAGGCCGCGCGCGACGAGGGCGCCCGGCTCGCGGCGGCCGTCGCCGAGTCGTCCCCGGGCGCGCCTGCCGCGTGGCTCGCGGCGCTCGGCCACGACCCCGCGGCGACGGGCGCGTTCTTCACCGCGGCGTCGAGCGCGCGCCGGTGGCGCACCTCGCCCACGGACGTCCTCGCCGCGCTCGGCGCCGCGCGCTCGAAGCACGCCGCGGCGTACGGGCAGGCGCTCGCCGACGTCGCCCGCGCCGCCGCGCTCCTCGGCTCCCCCGGCCCGCACGTGGCCGGCGCCGCCGCCGCGACGGCCGCGGTCCAGCAGTCCGGCGCGGGCCGCGCGGTCGTCCCGGGGGCCGGGCACGCGCCGTCGGGCCCGACGACGTCCCCCGCCGCGGGCGCAGCCGTTGCGGCACGACCCGGTGCGGGCGGGGCGGACCCGTTCGACCTCGGCGACCTGCTCGCCGCGCAGGGCTCGCTCGACGCCGTGCGGCGCCCTGCGCCGGAGGTGCCGTCGGTCGCGTCGATCCTCGACGCGCTCGCCGGCCGGCCCGGCGCGCCCGCCCCCGCCGATGCCGCGCCGTCGGGCCCGGGTGCCGCCCCGGCGGACGCGACGTCCACGCCGGGAGAGCCGGGGACGGCGGGGACAGGAGCGACGACGGGCGAGGCGGCGACGGCCGCCGCCGAGGAGGAGCCGGTCCGCTCCCTCGACGAGCTGCTCGCCGAGCTCGACGCGCTCACCGGCCTCGCCCGGGTCAAGGACGAGATCCATCGCCAGACCGAGCTCCTGCGCGTCGAGAAGCTGCGCGCGGAGGCGGGACTGACGCGCCCGACGCTCACGCGGCACCTCGTGTTCCTCGGGAACCCGGGCACGGGCAAGACGACGGTCGCGCGCCTCGTCGCCGGCATCTACCGCGCGCTCGGGCTGCTCGAGAAGGGCCACCTCGTCGAGGTGGACCGCTCCGAGCTCGTCGCGGGGTACCTCGGGCAGACCGCGGTGAAGACGTCGGAGGTCGTCGCGACGGCGCTCGGGGGCGTGCTGTTCGTCGACGAGGCGTACGGCCTCGCGGAGGACCAGTACGGCGCGGAGGCGATCAACACGCTCGTCAAGGACATGGAGGACCACCGCGACGAGCTCGTCGTCATCGTGGCGGGCTACCCCGGGCCGATGGCGGACTTCCTCGCGACGAACCCGGGCCTCGAGTCGCGGTTCTCCACGACGATCACGTTCGAGGACTACGCCGACGCCGAGCTGCGCGACATCTTCGCGAGCATGGCGTCCCGCGCCGACTTCGAGCCGACGCCCGAGGCGCTCGACGTGTTCGAGCGCCTGGCCGCCGCGCAGCCACGCACCGAGGGCTTCGGCAACGCGCGCTGGGCGCGCAACGTGCTCGACGCGGCGGTCGCGCGCCACGCGTGGCGCCTGCGCGACACCGCGCGACCCAGCGTCGACGAGCTGCGCCTCCTGCTGCCGGTCGACGTCGTCGACGGCGAGGGCGCCCCCGCGCTGCTCGCCACGCTCGACCCGCCCGCGGCCCCGGACGAACCCGCCGAGGGCGACCCGGCCATGGCCGACCCGATCGCGAGCGACCCCACCGCGGCCGACCAGACCGACCCCGAGCGCGCCGGGCACGACCCGGCCGGCGCCCCCCAGACCGCACCCTCCACCGCCGAGGAGAACGCATGACGACCACCCCGGTCCGCCCGGCGGGCCAGCCGACCGCCCCCGTGCCCGGCACAGCGCCGGGCACGAGCGCGCCCGCACCGGCGGCCGCGCCGACCGCCCGCGCGTCCCGAGCGCGGCGCGCGCTGCGCCGCACCCCGGGCAAGCTGCGGCTCGTCATGGCGCTGTGCGTGCTCGCCGCGCTCGCGCTGGGCGTGCTCGGGTTCCAGGCCGGCAGCGTGCAGTCGCGCGCGCTCGAGGCGGCGAGCGAGGACGCGGCCCAGCTCGTGGGCGTCCAGGAGGTCCGCAACGCGCTCGTCGCGGCGGACGCGACGGCGACGGGCGCGTTCCTCGTCGGCGGCCTCGAGCCCGCCGACCAGCGCGCGCGCTACGACGACCTCGTGGACCAGGCCGCGACGCGGCTCGCGACCCTGTCGGGGAGCAACGAGGGCGACGCCGCGCTGCTCGGCGAGGTCGCGGCCGACCTCACGGTCTACACGGGGCTCGTGGAGCAGGCGCGCGCGAGCAACCGCCAGGGCTTCCCCGTCGGCTCGGCCTACCTCGACCAGGCGTCGACGATCCTGCGCGAGCAGATGCTCCCGACGCTCGACGAGGTCGTGCTGGACGACGCCGACCGCGTCGCCGCCGACTTCTCGGGCGTGCGCAACGCGCTCTGGGTGCTCGCGGGCGGGCTGCTCGCGCTCGCGGTGCTGCTCGCGAGCCAGGTCTGGCTCGCGCGCCGGACGCACCGCGTGCTCAACGTGGGTCTCGCGGTCGCGACGGGCGTCGTGCTCGTCGTGGGCGTGGTGGCCACCGTGCTGCTCGCGCAGGCGAGCTCGCGCGCGCAGGACGTGCGCACGGGTCCGTACGCGGCGACGCTCGCCGCGTCCCAGGCGTACTCGCTCGGGAACGACGCGAAGTCGATGGAGGCGTTCACGCTCATCAAGCGCGGGTCGGGCCAGGCGTACGAGGAGGCGTTCGTCACCGCGACGGACGACGCGGCCGCGCGGCTCGACGCCGCCGCCGCGGAGGGCATCCTCGACGGCTCGACGGCCCAGGCCCTCGACGCGTGGGTCGCCCGGCACGCGGAGATCCGCGCGCTCGACGACGACGGCCGGTGGGACGAGGCGGTCGCGCTCGCGACCGCGACCGACCCCGAGAGCCCCAACGCCGCGTTCGACGCGTTCTCCGCGTCGGCGCGCGACGACATCGAGACCGGCGCCGCCGCGACGAGCGACCGTCTGGACGGCGCGGCGACGACCGCGACCGTCGCGGGCTGGCTCGTGCTCGTGGCGGGACTCGTCGCGGCGCTGCTCGCGTGGCGCGGCGTTTCGGCACGACTGGAGGAGTACCGGTGACCACGACGCTCGCCTTCCCCGCCCGGACCACCCGGCGCCGCCACACCGGCGGTGCCGTCGCGGCCGCCGTCGCCGCGGTCCTCGCGCTCGCGGCGTGCTCAGGGCCGTCCGGCGCGGACGACCTGCGCCTCGCCGAGGCGCCCGCGCAGGAGGGTGCCGAGGAGGCGCCCGCCGCGCCCGCGGCGCCGGCCGAGTGCGCAGACCCGCTCGCGTCCTACGCTCCCGAGGGCGCGCTGCCGGGCCCGGACGCGCTGCCCGGCGGCAGCACGATGGCCGAGATCCGCGACCGCGGCTCGCTCGTCGTCGGCGTCTCGGCCGACACGCTGCTCATGGGCGCGCGCAACCCGCTGTCCGGGCAGATCGAGGGCTTCGACATCGACGTGCTGCACGAGATCTCGCGCGCGATCTTCGGCGACCCCGACCGGCTGCAGTTCCGCGTCATCACGTCCGGGCAGCGCCTCGAGGTGCTCGAGAACGGCGAGGTCGACCTCGTCGCGCGCGCGTTCACCATCACCTGCGACCGCTGGGAGTCCATCGCGTTCTCCGCGGAGTACTACCACGCGGGGCAGAAGGTGCTCGTGACGCGCGACTCGACCGCGAACGGGATCGCGGACCTCGAGGGCCAGCGCGTGTGCGCGCCCGAGGGCACGACGACGCTCACGCGCCTCGAGCAGTTCGCGGGCATCGAGCCCGTCCCGGCGACGACGCACACGCAGTGCCTCGTGCTGTTCCAGCAGGGCAAGGTCGACGCGATCACGGGCGACGACACGATCCTCGCGGGCTTCGCGGCCCAGGACCCGTACGCGAAGGTCGTGGGCGAGGCGATCAGCGACGAGCCCTACGGCATCGGCGTGCCCGCGCAGGACGTGGACATGGTGCGGTTCGTCAACGGCGTCCTGGAGCAGATGAAGTCCGACGGGCGCTGGGCCGCGATCTACGACGAGTGGCTCGGCGGCCTCGGCCCCGCCCCGACCCCGCCGGCCGCGGTGTACGGCCGCACGCCGTGACGCGCACGCCCGCACCGGAGGCGCCGGGACGGCTCGGCGAGGCGATCCCCGCCGCCGACCTCCTGGCATACCTCGCCGCGCTCGAGACGTGGCTCGACGAGCGCCGCACGGAGCTCGACCGGCTCGACGCCGCGGCGCAGTCGGCCGCGACGCCCGACGCGTACACCTCCGACCTCGTGCTCGCGCTCACGCTGTGGCAGGCGATCCGCTCGCGCGCCGACGAGATCCGGCCCGTGTGGGACTCGGGCCGGGCCGACGCCGTCGCGCGCGAGAGGATCTCCCAGCTCGTCTGGGGCCGCCTCGACTCGGGCTCGGGCGCCGCGCTCGTCTCCCTCGTCGAGGCCGTCAAGCTGTGCGACGCGCTCGTCGTCCAGCTCCGCACGCGCCTCTCGTTCGACCCGCACACGGCCGACCAGGTCGCGCGCCTGCGCGGCGTGCGCGCCGAGCTCGTGCGGTGCGAGGACCTCGCCGGGTCGGACGCCGACGCGCGGGGGCGCGTCGAGACCCTGCGGGGGCGCCTCGACCACCTCGTCGCGCAGGCCGCGCGCGGTGCCGACGTCTCGGGCCCGCTCGCGGAGCTCGAGACGGAGGTCGCGCGGGCCGAGCGCGACCTCATCGTCGCGTCCGCGCAGCGGCGCGAGCTGCGGCGCGACCGCGCGCGCACGCAGGAGCAGCGCGCCGCGCTCGAGGCGCGCGAGCCCGCGCTCCGCGAGCTCGTCGCGCGCTGCCGTCGCGAGATCGCGCACCCGCCGCGCCTGGCCGTGCCCGACGTCTCGCGCCTCGGCCCCGTGCCGGACTCGCGCTTCGAGCTCGACGCGTACGCCGCGCGCCTGGCGACCGTCGCGCGCGCCGTCGAGACCGTCGAGGACGCCTACACCAAGCCGCTGCGCGAGCGCGCCGAGCTGCGCTACAGCCTCGACCGGCTCGCGGAGCGGGCCGAGGCCAACGGGCGCTCGGCCTCCCCCACCGTGCGCGCCGGCCTCGTCGAGGCGCGCGAGGCCGTCGAGGCGACGCCGTGCGACGTGACGCTCGCCCGGTTCCTCGTCGAGCAGTACCAGTTCCTCACCCGCGACCTGCCCACCCCGGAAGGAGCGTCGTCGTGACGACCACCGCGACCGTCCCGTGCTCGGAGCCCGGCTGCCCGGGCACCATCGAGGACGGCTACTGCAACGTCTGCGGGTCCCCCGCCGGCGGCTCCGGCGCCGCGCCCACGGGCACCGCGACCGGCGCGAGCGCGACGGGCGCGCCCGCCCCGGGCAGCGCCGCGGCCGCGTCCCCGTCGGCCATGCTCGGCACGGGCTTCGTCGAGGGCCGCCCCGGCACGGCCCCCGGCTCCGCCGACCCCGACGGCGAGCGCTCGACCCGCACGGGCCGCACGAGCTCGAGCCGCCTCGCCTCGACCGCGCTCGGCTCGGCGCGCACCGCCGCGACCGGGTCCAAGGCGACCCGCCGCGTCGGGACGTCCTCGACGCGCCTGCGCGGCCGGGGCCTCGGCGCGGGCCTGACGACCGTGCCGTCAGTGCCGGTGCGCGACCCGCTGCAGTCCGTCATGGCCGTCCCCGAGGTCGCCGAGCGCAAGCGGTTCTGCCCCGCGTGCGGCGAGAAGGTGGGCCGCGGCCGCGACGGGCAGCCCGGGCGCACGTCCGGGTTCTGCCCCCACTGCGGCACCCGCTTCGACTTCACGCCGCAGCTCACGCCGGGCGACCTCGTCGGCGGGCAGTACGAGGTCGTGGGCTGCCTCGCGCACGGCGGCCTCGGCTGGATCTACCTCGCGCGGGACCAGAACGTGTCCGGCCGGTGGGTCGTGCTCAAGGGCCTGCTCAACTCGGGCGACCCCGACGCGTACGCCGCGGCGATCTCCGAGCGGCAGTTCCTCGCCGAGGTCGAGCACCCGCTCATCGTCGAGATCTACAACTTCGCGATGCACGACGGCGCGGGCTACACC
>Ga0182748_1002055_pt1 | contig 18646 bp, 15 predicted proteins | sample eDN3rd37CKraftOP_FD_128877 | JGI IMG/M metagenome (GOLD analysis project Ga0182748, IMG submission 128877) | Enriched Organic Plus compost microbial communities from Emeryville, California, USA - eDNA 3rd pass 37_C Kraft OP (version 2) (version 2) ...
AATCATAAAACTAAATTGCAAGATTTATAACATTAAAATACGAAATCTTGTAATCTAAAACAAATAATTTATCCTACAATTCACTATAAATCAAATTGTTAACATGTTTTTAAGGATTAACTATATAATAGGCCATATCGTGATCTTGAAACGCTTAATGATGAATGTATAGCCTGGCTGCACCGTACGGCCAACAATCTGCCCCATGGTACAACCAAACTTATTCCACTAGAAGAACTTGCTAAAGAGCAGATGTTTTTAGAACAGTATCACCAAGTGCTTCCCAAGCCACCGCAAAAACAGATTTATGCTGTTCATAAAGATAATAAGGTGTCTTATAAGGGTAATTTCTATAGTGTTCCAATTGGCACATATAACGCTGGTACTACTAAAGTCCACCTTAGCGAGCAGCATGGTAAATTACACATTACAGAGCTCTCAGGAAAAGAAATCTGCGTACATGAAGTTTCAGCTTTAAAAGGGAAAAAGATCATTCTGCGTACTCATGGCCGTAATATGGAGCCAAAGGTAACAGAACTGATTTATCAAACAGCTTCTTTATTCGAAAATATAGAAAAAGCTCAGCAATGGTTAATTGCGATAAAACTCCATAAAAAAAGATATATACGTGATCAGATACAAATGATTGAGCGTGTCATAGAAAACAATAATGCATTTGATATATCACGTGCATTAGATTACGTTCATGCTAATAATATACTAAGCGCAACGGACTTTAAAGCTTATCTAGATTATATCCGCTCAGAAAAAATCCATAAACCGGAACTGGAAACCAAAATTATCAGGCTCAACCCACTTTCGGCAAGCAATAACACCCAAATGGAACTCGAACCTCAGAAAAGTGATTTAACTGATTATGAATTGCTTTTTGGTAACAAATAATAATATCCCTGTCGGTAATACGGCAGGGAAAAACTAATAACTCTACTAAAAATATAACAATGGAAAATCAAAAACAACTGGTAAAACAACTTTGTTCAGACTTCAGAATCTCAGCGGTTGCTGCAAATTTGGATCAAATAATAGCTACAGCTGAAAGTGAAGATATTGGCTATTTAGAGCTCCTAACAAGGTTATTGAAAGCAGAGCAGCAACATCGCCAACAAAGAGATGAAGTTAGACGTATGAAATCTGCTGCTCTTCCCCGTAATAACGATTTATTAAACTATGATGCTAAACGTAATGGACTTACTGATAAAAGACTCGCCACCCTTAGGGAGCTTAACTGGATAGATCAGCTCTTTAACTTAGTTCTTATGGGACCAAGTGGTACAGGAAAAACAATGCTAGCGGCAGGGTTAGCCAAGGATGCTGTAAAGGCCGGGTATCATGTATACTTTAGAACTATGGAAGAAATAGTCTCTACCTTAAAAACCAAGGACTTTGTACGTTCGCAAACAGCAGAATACAAAAAAATGGTACGAGCTAACCTAATCATTATTGATGATGTTATGCTTTTCCCTTTAGAAAAAAATGTTGCAGTTGGCTTCTTTAATTTTATTAATCAAATATATGAATCAACATCTATTATCGTAACCACTAATAAGAAACCAACTGAATGGGCTAAAATGCTCGAAGATGAGGTGATTGCAACGGCACTCTTAGATAGAATTTTGTTTCGGTGCGAAGTCATAAATCTAACAGGAGAAAGCTATAGATTGCAGAATAGAAAATCATTCTTGGACAAATAAATTTTATAGCATACTTTTGAAATGGATTGTGTATTTATTATTGCCAAATATGTTGCACTCCAAATTACCAATTTTGCTGCATTCTTATTTTCCATTTACAGCAATATTAGCTCAGAAGATCAATTTAAAAGTTCCTTACGCAATACAGGGGCAGTTCGGGAGCAAATCAGCAATACTGAAAACTCTATCCAACAAAATAGAATTGTCAAAAGTGAGAAAGAGCTTCAATTTGATCTGGAAGCAGTTACCAGTTATAACAATCTGATTGATAAGATAAACTTGTGGGAGAAATACTATCTCATTCGTACACCGCTACAAGGTAAAGTTCAATTTTTGAAATTTTGGAATCAGAATCAATTTGTCCAGGCAGGCGAGCCGCTATTTTCTATTGTGCCACATAATACAGATGTTCTGGGACAGGTACTCTTGCCGATATCCGGTGCAGGAAAAGTAAAACTCGGACAGGTCGCTATAGTTAAATTAGCGGATTATCCATATATGGAATATGGTTATATCAAAGGAGTGGTGGCAAACATCTCCCTTGTTTCCAGTCCACTGCCTAACGGCGATAAGGTGATTGACAACTATTTGGTGACATTAAGTTTTCCGGGAGGGCTAAGAACTAATTATGGTACTCAATTGGAATTTAAATTTGAAAGTAAAGGGACAGTGGAAATAGTTACTAAAGATAGACGCCTGATAGAACGTTTTTTTGACAATTTAAAATATGTAGGACATCACAAATGATAGAATTTATTCGATTAAAAAGAAATAGCAATGAAAAGCAAAAAAAAAGTTAGGCAGGTACTTAATCAAAAATAATTGCCCCGTTTAATATACAACAATGTATCACCTAGATTAATATGGACTCCAATAACTCAGGTTAATTTAAACATTTATGCAGTTGTCCAGTTTTTGGGTAGTATGATAACAATCTGTTTGATATTGCCATTGACACGAATTTCGAGCTACATGAAAAACTAGACCCGAAGCAGTTGCTTGCCAAACTAGCCAAGCAGATGGTCATTGATCAGGCCGCACAGATTTTTAGTATCTGCTCGATCCAATCCATTGCAGAGCGGCTACAGGTAGACATGAGCAAACTGAATAAATGTTATAAAGCAATCTATGGTGAAAGTCTAAAGCAAACCTGGAATAAGCATCTGATTCAAAAAGCAAAAGAGTTGCTGCTGGCGGGACATTCGGTCAAAGAGGTAAGCAATTATTGTGGGTACGGGCAGCAGCAAAATTTTTCAACTTTTTTCAAGAAGCAGACAGGAGTCTCTCCGAGACAATATAAATAAAAAGCCTCCCCTAATCAAACATGGCTTCAACACTATTTATTGCATTTCACCCTCATATTGGTCAGTCACACCTCCGTACTGGTCATTCACACCTCGCAGTAATCCGTAAAATTTAATAATCATACAACGATCCACCTAAAAGTCATACATCCAAGAAAGCCTATCAGGCTAACTTTGGTATAAGATAAAAAGACCGGGCCGGATCAGGGATTCTGCCCGATCAGCGGGAACAACTCCACGGCCGATCCAGGAGGATAATAAGGATAAGCAACACGTATAAACTTAAAACATAAGAAATGAAAAAAATCATTAAAAAAGTACTCGGTGCAACCGGAATTGTTGCATTGGTATTAGGAGTAGCAATAGGTGCAAGCGCTTTCGGCAAAAAAAATAAAATTCATCAAGTTGATACGCCGGTGAAAGTAAAGGCTGCAGATCAAACCTGGCAATATAACGGTAGCTCTTCAGATTCGCCTACTGATCCAAGCAAATATAGTTTGAGCAGTGGGCAACCTTGTGGTACTATCCTTGAGACGGTATGTAAACTGAATGCTCCTGCATCATCGACCAACCCAAATCAGCCAGATATGACGGCTCCAGTGGATGTTGATGGTGACCCGAATCCAAGCACAGTTTCACAACGTATCAGTGATGCGCTAGCTAATATTAGCACGCATCCCGAAGGAAATGAAACCGTTACAAATTTTGGTGCTTTCAACTAGGAATATTATTTTCTTTACAATTTGATATTTCTCAAAAATACCCCCAGGAGCTCTTCGCTCTTGGGGGTATCTATTCAGTTGTTGTTGACATCTCAATTTTGTTCTATTCCAGCAATATCGATAACTTCTTTGGGTATTTTAAACACATAGTTTTCAGGTTCCGGCGGCAGTTTATATTCCATTTTTCGTCCGTCAATATTCAGTGTGTGGAGCAGCGTCTTTTTAAATCTAGGGTCACGGTTCAACCTTCTCAGATCTAGCCAGCGAACACTCCTGTTGACAAGCTCTTTTCTACGTTCGTCCAATATGATTTTTAAAAGCTTATCGGCGTCATTATCAACGACTGGTGTGAAGAACTCTTTCTCAATACGGTTTAGTAAAAATTTATTCAGGTCATACTTAGCTTTATCGAGTTCTTTTTTTCTAGCATAACATTCGGCACGATTCAGGAGAACCTCGGATGTTGTGAGTCCACAAAAAATTGTCCCCAAGCCAAAGCCCATATAATTTCCTTTAAAGGAATACTCACCATTCGCTTCCTTCTGAAAATAAGATCGAATCCGCAGGTCACCAGCCTCAAATAAACTGAAAAGTTCCGGAGAAACTCTAGCACCACGACTGGGCATTAAAAGGCTAGAACCACCACCATAAGCAAAATATATAGTTTCTTCATTATTTGCCGGATACGGATTACTTGCATCTACATCAACCGTATTGAGATCTATCAATTTATCTTGCAGTGCAAGACATTTCGTTGCCGCTATTTCAGATTCTCCATATAATTCCATGGCCTGATATATCCGCGACAATGCCGCATAAGCTGCAGCTTTATTTGCCCTCGAAGCATATCCATTTTGTTCATTCAATAAGGATGCTGCTTCGTTCATATCACGCAAAATATCGTTATAAGTCTCTTTGATCAAACTCCGTTTTGATTTAACATTTATATCGGAATCATGGCGAATAGGGATCCCTAAACCATCGTTTGCGCCATCCTTATCATAGGGAAGACAGAATACCTGTGCCAACATAAAATGGTTGAAGGCCCTCGTAAACAATGCCTGCCCTCTCAGGTCTCGTCCCGCACCGGTGTCTTCTAGCCCTAATTTTGTTATACCTTCCAATACAATATTTGCCACTGAAATCGGCTTATAGCCGATCAACCAAATACTTGAATAGACCGGTGGATATAAATCCGTCCAAACGAATTTATACAGATCCTGGTCAAAAGTGGTCAGTTTACTCAAATTTGTCCAATCGATCTGATTATTATCGGTAGCAACTTCCAGCAAAAATGGAACATGTCCCAGATTAACCGAATTTTCCGCATCCAATAACGCTTGTAAATCGCTTAATTTTGTGACCACCTTACTCGAATGGGAAATTCTTTCATCTAAAAATTTTTGACAGCTGGTTATCATTAAGACAAACAGCAGTGCCCCTAAGCGATAAATATTGAAAATAGTATTTTGTATCATAATAATTTTGATTTAAAATTGCAGGTTCAGTTCCATCGTCAACAATCTTGGACTGGGTGTACCTATAAAGTCAGGATCCAGGGTTGACTTGCTTTTTTTCCAGATAATGCCCAAATTATTAGCACCGACAAACACCATTGCCCGTATAGCCCTCGATCCCGTATTCAGCATGGTGTTATAAGAAAGTCTCACGCTTTGGAATCGTATAAGATCACCACGATCGATATTTGCTTCGGATTTGAGATAAAAGTTGTCGCGATTTGCGTCAGCAGGATAATTCATTGACGGGACGGAAGTGATTCGCTCATCGCCTGGGTTTAACCATCTTTTAGCGAAATCACCATGGCCGGTCCAACTGTTGAATAGCGATGCATAGGCAATAGATTCGCGTCGAAAATAATGCCCCCACTTGAACAGCAGATTCATACTAAATGTGAATTTTTTATAGGTGACGCTATTGTTAAAAGACCCATAGTATGGTGGCAATGCGGTGCCATGAAAGTTCAGGTACTGAAGGGAGTCAGCAATCATCTGCGGATAATTTTTTGAAACGTCACCTTTCAGATACCCCATAGGATCACCATTTTGTGGGTCAAGGCCAGCAAATCGATAGGAGAATACCGGATAAAGCTGTTTCCCTTCCATAGGTGTGATGCTATTTCCTCCATTTACATAATTTACGGTGGCACCAATTGTCCCTTTATAGCTTGTAATTACATTAGACGCATAAGAAAAAATCACTTGAGGTGTCCAGCGAACTTGTCCAAAATTGATCTGTCCAGTCAGATTTATGTCCAGCCCTTTGCTTTTGATTTCGCCTATATTTTTTGTCATTGCACCAAAACCGGTAGTAGGGTCAATAAAATCTGGTGACAGAATATCAAAAGAGCGTTTGGTGTAATACTCCACTGAGCCGGACAGACGATCTGCCAGCAAGCCAAAATCAAGTCCATAATTATTCATTCGGACACTTTCCCATTTTAAGGAAGCATTGGGTGGATTCACCACCTGCGCAAAAGGCAGATAGGTGTAAGTTGAATTGCTGCTAAAGGTCAGTGTAACCTCCGTAGCTGAACTTGGGACAGCGTTCCCCCCCACACCTACCGTGGCACGCAGTTTTAGTCTATCTATCCATCCTATATTTTGTATAAAATGCTCTTTTGCCAGATTCCATGCAAAACCCGCCGACCACAAAGGATTCCATCGCGTATTTGTTTTGGAGCCAAATCCATTGGAAGCATCTTTCCGGGCGGAGGCGGAGAGGCTATATCGTCCCAATAGGTCATATTGGACATTACTATACAATGAGACATAACGAATCATCCGGTCCTTATAGCCGCTAAAAGAAGGGATGGAAAGTTTTCCGGAGAGATTTCCATAGATTGGAAATAGGCTTATATAATCCACATTTTTACTGGTCATCACATCCTCATCATAGCCATATACCCCATAGCTATCTTCGGTTGAGTTTGTTGATGAGATTTCCCCTCCGAGTAACCAATTCAGCCTATGGTTGTTTCCAATAGACTTATTAAAACTGAACTGTCCACGTATACGGTGCGCCTGTAACTGATTGACAGATTTATTCAAAACTCCTCCTCGTGGCACATTATATTTCACATTTCCATTTTCAATCAATGTGTAACGATTAATAAGATCGCGTACATAAAAGGACTCTTCTTGGTAGGACAAATCAGTGCCTCCGGACTGATGCTCATACCCGTAAGTCAACTCGGCCTGAAGGGCGTCCAAAATTTTATACCGTAAATTTAAGTTTGCCCGAATATGTCTTAATCTCGTCTCCACCGCAGATTTATCCATATCTTCCAAGGGTCTATAGGTCCAATCCAGCAACCGCCCTCCCCCAGCTGTATCTGCAAATATTGCATTCATTCCCTTGGGGACAACCAGAGCATTGCCATTTTGGTCTATGAGCTCAGCATAGGGATATATCGCGCTTCTGGTTCCGCCGGGAATGAGATTTTCCGAAGGGATGCTTGCGCTATTTTTACTGAGAGACTCGGTGTAGTCTACATTTGTCAATAAGGTCAAACGATCAGCAAGAGCCGTTTCATTGGACAATTTAAAGGTCAGTCGATTACTGTTGCTCCCGACCTGGGTACCCACCTGCCGATCATATCCTATACTCGCGCGCATTCTATTTTTATTTGTATTATTCTCGAGGTCCACAAAATATTGCTGTCCTAATGCATTGCGCAAGATCTGGTCGCTGTAGTCCTTGCGGTAGTCTTTTGTAGACCAGTAAGCCATCTTTTGTTCGAGTTCTTCTTTGGAAACAGCACCGGCCTTATTTGCATATAACAATTCCACAAAAGGAGAAAACACGATCCGTTGCTTGGTCGAGCTTGCGTGTGCATTGTCGTAAAATCCTTTTTCAAAGAGCATTCGTTCTACTTCGAGAAAGTCAGCACTGGATATTGCAGGTTTATAAAATAAATCGGGCTTCTGTGTGACCAATAAATTACTTGAAAAGTTGACTATTGTTTTAGACAATCCACGTCCTTTTTTACTATTGATGACGATCACACCATTTCCTGCTCGAGATCCCCAAATGGAACTTGCAGCAGCATCCTTTAAAACTGTTACGGACTCGATATCATTGGGATTAATGGTTTCCAGATCACCATCATAAGGAAAATTATCTAAGACAATCAATGGTCTAGATGATCCTTCACTAAAGGTATTCAGTCCTCTTATGTTAATCACGGGTTTACCTTTCCTATTATCATATTGCAAGCCCGCCACTTTTCCCTCCAGCCGGTCCATGATATTCACTGTAGTCATTGTATTCAGCTCATTGTTAGTGATCTGACCAAAACTTCCGGTTGCCCGTTCTTTTGGTAAAGTCTGATATCCCGTATTGATCTCCACCTCGTCCAATCTATTTTCTCGTGGCACCAAGAAGATAGCGACATCATTCTGACGGTAATGCAGTTGAACTTTTTTGGTTTCAAAACCCATTGCCGAAACAAGTAGAGTAAGAGCGTTACCTTTAAAGGGAATGTTGAATCTTCCCAAGCTGTCAGCTTTAAATATTTCTTTACCACTTTCACTACGTAAGGTTGCGAAGGGAACCGGCGCGCCATCAAGGCTCGCTATCCTACCATTGTATTTATGCTGAGCGAATAGTGTTGTACAAAATAATATTGCTAAGCATGCACCAATTAAACTTTTCATAGACTAGTTATATTTTAGAAAGGAGTTGATCTGCTCATTGGTTACGAATTGGGCAAATGTACCTGCGGCAATTCTTCCATTTGCATTAATCCACACATAGTAAGGTACAGCAGCAAAAGGAAGTAAATCCGTCAGATAGCTATCTTCAAAAACTGTTGTCAGATCATTTGTACGAAGAAAATCTGATTTCATGCCGTGGATTCTGACATAATTACCTTTCGAAAATTCTGGATTGACGAGCAGAATATTCATCTGGCCGTTGTAGGAGTTTTGTATATCGACCAATTTGGGCATTCCTTCTATACAGCTCGCGCACCAGGTTGTCCAAAAGTCCAGCAGCAGTGGCTTTCCTTTATAGCGTTTCAGATCGATAATCGCAGTGTCCCCTTTATGATAGATCTTAACTTTTTGCTCCCAGAAGTCTTTAGGCACATGATCTCCCACACGAAGAGGGGATAGTGCTTTTGGCCCATCGGCCCCGCTATCCTGGCGGGGGGTCTGAGCCGATAAACTAAACATAGAAACTAAAAGGAAAGAGAAAGCCAATATGACTATCCTTATATCTTTTTTCAACAGGTCATTTTGTTGCTTGTTGAATGGTGTTTTTAATATTTTCATCTTAGGTATTTGTGTTGTTAATGGATTGAAAAAAATCGTTGGTTTTTTTTGTTAGCTGGATTTCCTCCAGATTTTCTTCCAGTTTTGAAAGTTTAATTTCACGAATGTCAATGTTATGGCTGTGTGTTAAGAAATACGCCATTAAAGCACGCAGGATATCCGCCAAAAAGAGTGTTTGTTTTGCAGCCTCTGGCTTGTTTTTGACCACCGATCCGAGAGTTTGGCATTTGAGGTCCAATGCATAGAGGTACTCTCGTATTGCTGTAAGCGAATAGTTATCCCAAAAGTTTGTAATGGCTTTTACCGGATGGTAATTGTCCTCATGAATTTCGTAGAATGGCCTGTCAAAATGCAGGAGATCTTCATAAATCGGTTTCATGTGTTTCGTTTTTTGCTGTGACAATGGCACATAGCATCCTCTGTCCGATCGAAATCAGCTTTTTGTGGGATCCTGAGCGAGCTCAGGTCACAGCGGTAAATAAATAAGAAATAGGTTATCGGACGCGGTGCAGGACAGTTACACATGATTTGATATAGACGATACCGCATCCGCAGGAAAAATGAAAAACCGACCTTTTTTATAGAATCTCTATATCGTTTTGTTTTCAGTCTTTGTTCCTCAACAATAAATTCCTTACTTTTAAGCTGCTAAACGAAAAAAGAGTAGAAATTATATTTGTCGGCATGGACTGCAAACAAATCAGGTCGGCTAAATCAACAACATGGAGCTAAGTAGGCCTTTTTGGCGCTTACTATACCCATTTTTAATACCGCTGGTATTAAGTGCTGTTGATTTTAATATTGTTTGATACTACTCCGGTGGGCAGTATTTGTTCTTGATGAGCAGCGATAGTGCAAGCCGATGACACTGCTCCTTGATCTGGTGTACTGCTGTGATTGTGAGTGACTCATTTAGCTTCATAATCTAACGATTTGGTTAATTAAAGAGTCTCGAGAAGGAAGTAAGAATTAACAAAAGGAAAAGCTCCTACCTTCCACCGCCAACATGGTACCAGCAAGGACCTGACACGGTTTCCAGTAGGAGCTTCTCCCAAAAATTGTACAAATATACAAAATTGGGACAATATGCTCCTAAAGGTCTCGCGTCGATAAAATTGCTGGTTTTAGTTGACGAGACTCAATCAGCGAACTGATTATGACACAAATATAAGTAAATACAATTTAACAACCAAAAATATATTGGTTAAATCCAAAATATTTTTGGTAATCTCAAAGCAATGTTATGAAAATTCATATCGGTGATATAATAAAAAGAGAGGCAAAGAATCAAGGTATTAGCAATGCTCGTTTGATGGAAGAAATAAAAGTAAAAAATTCCCAAAACATTGAATATGATTTAAAGCAAGAAACACTATCAATACAAAAGTTAGCACTCTATACCGCAGCATTAAACCACAATTTTCTTAAATATTATACCGATCTTGAACCTTTCAGATCGTTCTACGAAAATGAAAATAATACTTCTTTGGAAAAAATCAATTTTCTGAAGGAACAATTGGATCAAGCCAACCGAACGATCTCTATGCAAGAAGAAACTATACAGACTCAAAAAGATCTTATAGATACTCAAAAGGCGCTAATTGAATCGTTATCGACAAAAAAATAACAATATTTTTAATAAAAACAGCTTATCATCACTTTAAAGATGAAGTTTCAAAAAATTTTAAATTGTTATTCCGTTTAAAGGAAAACCAACGTGTAGCTAGCGTCCTGATCTACATTTGGGGGCTTTATTACAAAAAAAAATTTGATAATAATACTAATATTATTATTTTTGTACCAACGGTACTCGTACTGCTTCCCATCAGAACAGCATGCGGGTCTTTTTTATTTTATAGCCAATTATTTTTTTAATGCCTGGAAAAATTCCCTTAACAATACAAGATCAGTTAAACCTGCTCCAACAACGTAACATGACGTTTCGAGATATCACCGCAGCGCCACATTTTCTAGCAAATATTAGTTATTATAGATTGAAGGGGTATTGGTGGGAAATGCAAATTGATTTTGTGAACCATAATTTCAAGCAGGGTTCGGTATTCGAAGATGTTATAGACTTATACAATTTTGATCGCCATTTTCGATTGATTGTTTTCAACGCCATCGAAAGGATTGAAATTGCACTAAGAACTAAATTGATATACCATCTTTCCTTGTCATATGGAGGAGAATGGTATCTAAACCAATCTATCTTTAAAGATAAAAAAGAACATATAAAATTCTTGTCTAAACTTCTAAATGATATGTGTCAGAGTAGTGAAGAATTTATGGTCAAACATTACCAAAACCATCCTGATGACTATCCCGAGGCTTGGAAAGGATTAGAAGTAGTCACATTAGGTACACTTTCTAAGATTTTCGACAACTTAAATCCCCAACTCCCTGAAAAATCTAAAATCGCCAACGAGTTTGGATTAAGTAGTGCAAAAGATTTTTCTAGTTGGCTCAGGACAATCACGCTAATAAGGAATATCATAGCACATCATAGTCGATTATGGAATAGAGTTTTGATAACCAAGTACTCTTGGCCATCAAATTTGACAAATAGAGTTTTGAACTATGTACCTGATGAGCAAAAAAAGAAAAAGGTTTTTCCGATTTTATGTGCTATGATTTATATGAACGACAAAATTTCCTCCGGCCACTCCTTAAGAAATGAGCTTCATGAGTTAATACAGTCGTTTCCAAATACGGCAATTTACAAAATGGGATTTCCTCCATATTGGTTTAATGAGCCTATTTTCTTATGAAAAAATTATACTGATCTGGAACCTTTGAAATCGTTCTACGAAAAAGAAATAACACTTAAACCTAGCCAACTCTTCGAATACTTCTATGGCGACGGCGCACCTCCGATGATTGGAATGATAGACGAACTGCACTCAGCAAAAGACCTATATGCAATTACAAGATGATTGAACGTTTCCTTGCACTATTACAAAAATACCAACTGGATGGGGCGAAATACCAAACGATTAAGCTGGTGCCAACATTAGGTTTCTTTATAAAGCACTACTCACGGATTACGTCAAAGTGAATCATAGACAACTGAAAATCTAATCTCCTCTATTTTGGCATTCTTACATGATGTTGTCTCAGCAAAGAATGACTGAAAGAATTTTGTCAACACATGGAAACGCAGATATTTTTGTATCTTAACATTCAATTAATTTTTAAATAACCATGGTAGCAAAAGCAATTCGATTACTTAGACTGCAAAGGGGCTGGACCCAACATGATGTTGCACAGAGATTAGAGATATCAATTCCCTCATTATCAAAAATAGAAGCAGGAATTACAGACCTTAATTTCTCACGGTTAAACCAAATCGCAAAGTTATTTAATTTGACAACCGTACAGCTATTATCTTATTCTGGATCAGAAGAGGTTGAAGAGGAGGCTGATAAGGTAAAAGTACTTTCGGAAAAGATACAACAGCGCGACGACGAAATTATCTATCTTCAGAAAAAGGTCATACTATTATATGAGCAATTGTACAGTCTCCACAGCAGCTTAAAATGAAAACAGCCACTCCCCTTCGGAAATGGCTTCAGCAATATTTATGTAATAGCTAGGCTATTTGAGCTTTTCGATTTCATCAATAAAAAGACCAGTAACGTCGCTAATATCCTTCTCGTTATAACCCTTGCTCAACATCTTCCGAGCAGATTCAATAGCCTGTTTGCATTCTCCATCTGCAAGGCCTTCTGCATGACCTTTAGCATGCCCCATTGCTTCTCTAGACCGCATTCGAATGATACTAGACATTTTTGCGGTAACAGATAGTCATACAAATCGTCTCAAAGTATCATCATATTGTCTCAAGCAATCACACCTATAAAGCGAATGCTGTAAATTTAGTGTTCAAATCACACCAATTATATGCAGTATCTTGAATTTGAACATATCCATTTTACCTGGAGCCGACAGCTGAGCTGGACCAGACCACAAAGAGCCTATCAAGCTCTTTCATCATAAACAACCAATATCCTTTAATAAACATTAGCACATGAATTTTAAAATCAACAGTTTTAAAGTGGCTACTAAATTATTGCTATTCAGCAGCAGTCTATTTGTTGGAGCCGCTTATGCATTACCCCATGCACCTTATGTGCAGGAGGCCCAGACGACAGTCAAAGGCAGTGTAAAGGACGAACAGGGCAATCCCCTTGTTGGTGCCACTGTCTCTGTGAAGGGCAGCACCATCAGCACCTCTACGGACGCCAATGGTGCATTTACACTATCCAATGTAGGGAAAAATGCCGTCATCATCATCCGAATGGTCGGCTTCAGCACGAAGGAAATTCCCTATAGTGGCGGGCCTAGCGTAAACGTACAGCTGGTATCGGACACGCAGCAGCTCGAGGAGGCTGTTGTCGTCGGGTATGGCTCTCTTGACAAAAAAGAGTTGACTAGTGCTGTATCGAGTATCAAGCAGAAAGACATGGTCGCAGGGGCTGTCTCTCCCCTGCTGGCGATCCAGGGGAAAGTACCAGGCCTCAGTGTCATATCCACCAATGGAACTGACCCCAATGCGGGTATCTCCCTCCAATTACGCGGTGTCAATTCTGTCAACGCCTCACAGGGCCCCCTTGTCGTCATCGATGGTGTCCCAGGTGGCGACATCAACTCCGTAGCCAAGGAAGATATTGAATCGATAAACGTGCTGCGGGATGCCTCTGCTGCCGCGATCTATGGAACACGTGCTTCGGGTGGTGTGATCCTGATCACCACCAAACGGCCACAGGTCGGAAAGGCGCAGGTGAACTTTACTTCCGAATACTTCGTGGAAACTATCCGAAAACGTCCAAAGGTCCTGTCAGCAGAGAAATTTGTCGAATATGGCCTCGGCGAAGATCTGGGACATCGAACAGACTGGTATGATGAGGTCACCAACAATAATCCTTTCAGCCACAGGCAAGTTGCAAACATCAGCGGTGGATCCGAAAACGCCAATGTTTATACCAACTTTACCAAACGCGACGCCAAAGGGATGGCAATCACCTCTAAACGGGATGAAATCGGTGGACGCATCAATAGTGCCTTTAAATTTTTCGACGGATTTGCGGAATTAAACACCAATGTAAGCTACAACGAGGTAAAAGCATTTGGTTCCAATGGGGACATCTTCAACAACAATGACATTTTTAACATGGCCTTGGTGATGAATCCTACCGAAACACCTTACGATGCCAATGATGTCAGTGGCTACAATGTTTTGGAAGGTGGTTACGACACCTGGAATCCTGTAGCTGAAGCACGGCTCCGCAGCGATCAAAAGCAATTCAAATACCTTTTGGCCAATGCAACCTTAAAATTAAATCTCACAGAGCATCTGACCACCAGCGCAACCATAGGCATAAAAAACAACAGCGAGCATGGCAACTATTACCGATCGGCACAACATCGGATTTCGCGGGAGAACAATGTAGACGGATTTGCCAAACAATATTATAGCAGGTTCAATGACCGTATCTTTGAGTGGACCGCAAACTATACAAACCGATGGGCTGCGCATTCCTTGAATGCTGTGGCCGGCTATAGTTACCAAGATTTTAATGGACAGGGTTTTTCTGCCGAAAACTCTAATTTCCCAGTCGATGGTATTGGCGAAAACGATATGGGTACAGGCACCTATTTACCTGACGGACGAGCCGGCATCGGATCCTGGAAAAACCCATGGGTTAAACTTGCCGCCTTCTTTGGCCGCGTCAACTACTCCTATTTGGATCGCTATATCCTGACCGCAACGGCACGTTATGAAGGATCCAGCAAATTTGCACCTAAAAATAGATGGGGATTCTTTCCGGGACTTTCCGCAGGATGGCGGGTTTCTCAGGAACCTTTCCTACGGGATGTCCAATTTATCAATGACCTTAAACTACGTGCGGGCTACGGAGAAACGGGCAATGAAGGTTTTGATGCAAAGGTTGCTACACGGATGTATGGCGCTGACACCTGGTTTTTGCAGGATGGCAAATGGTTCAGAACCTATGGCGTGATGCACAACCAAAATCCAGATATCAAATGGGAAGTCAAAAAAGAATACAATCTTGGTTTAGATTTCACCGTACTGAACAACCGTTTAAGTGGTCGTTTTGATATCTATAAGCGGAAGATCGATGATCTGATTTACGACATCAGCGTATCGCAGCCTCCAGCGATCCACGATAAAACCACCATGAACGTGGGCAGCATGCAAAATACCGGCTATGAGTTTGAACTGAATTTTAAGGCCGTAGACAATGACGATTTTAGCTATACCACAAGCATTGTGGCTTCGCATAATAAAAGCAGGCTCAATACCTTATGGGGCAGCCAGACCTTTACCGACCGGAAGGACTTCCCAGCTCCCGGATCTCCAGGTTCGGCAGTGAGGTTATATCCGGGCGAGGATATTGGCCGTTTCTTCCTCTGGAAATTTGCTGGGTTTACGGATGATGGTTATTGGAAACTCTATGACAAGGATGGAAATGCCTTTGATGTGCGCGATCGCAATAAAACGGTTGGTGACAAATCTTTTGTCGGCAATGCCATTCCAACATTACAACTCTCCTGGAATAACCAGTTCAGCTATAAAAACTGGGACGCAAGTATTTATATGCGTAGCTGGATCGGCCACGATGTCTTCAATATGATCAATATGTACTATAGCCTACCCAATGTAAAAGGACAGAATGTGCTGGAAGATGCCTACGACAAACATAAAGATATCAAAGGAGAAAAAGAGCTTAGCGACTATTGGCTGGAAAAAGGTACTTTTCTCAAGGTTGACGCACTGAATATCGGTTATCGGTTTAACCAAAACTGGATCAAACCGTTGAAGTCCATGCGGGTGTATGCCACTGCACGCGACCTTTTTGTTTTTACAAATTACAGTGGCCTAGATCCGGAAGTCAATATCAATGGCCTTGAGCCGGGCTTTGAGGAGCGCAATGTCTATCCGAAGACAAGAACTTTTATGATGGGTTTACAAGTAAATTTTTAAAGCAAGCAGGACAAACATGAAAAAATATATCTCCATAGCAACTTTATCCGTAGCATTGCTGCTATCAGGATGCACCAAATTGGATCAAGAATTTTATAGTTCGGTCACACCGGACACCTTTTTCAAGAACGAGAAAGATATTAAGGCCGCGTTATTTAGGCCATTTACCCATGCCAAGTGGTATATGGGCGAAGATCGCTGGCGCCTGCAGGAATATACGGCAGATAATTTTGCCATTACCACTAAGGGCCGGCACTGGTATAATGGCGGCGAGAATGAACGCTATCATTACCACCGTTGGACAGCGGATGACAATTGGATCTGGGGAAGCTGGCGCGGAACCCTGATGGGTGTTGCCCTTGCCCTTGATACAAAGAGTGACCTGAGCAAATTGGACTACAGCAAATTTGCACTCACTGAAGAGCGCAAGGCGGCAGACCTTGCACAACTTGACGCCCTAATCGCCTATTTTTATCTGCGTGGATTGGACTATTTTGGGGGGATGCCAATTTTTGAATCCTTAGACCAGGAATCCCTGCCGCGCAATACTGATCAAGAGCTGTTTGCTCATATTGAAAAGCTGCTCAAGGCTGCTATTGAAAATCTTCCGGCAAAGAAAGCTGGCGACAAGGAAGAAGGGGCAATTCGAAAAGCTGCGGCTGCAGCCATGCTGGCACAGCTTTACTTCAATGCAGAAGCCTATATCGGTAAAGCGATGTATGCTGAAAGCCAAAAATTGGCTCAGGACATTGTCAATAAAGTCTATGGCGACTACAGCTTGGATACGAAATGGAACGGGGTACATGGATTTAATAATAATGAATCACCTGAGATTATCTGGTCTATGCCTTCGGAATTCAAGATGCTGGAGTACAACTGGTTTTATGCCGACTTCTACCATTACAACACAAAGCAGTTCTTTGCACAGGATATGGGCGGCAATAATGGAGCGCATCTGACACCATCCAGAAAGCCCAATGGCACCCTGTATGCGGCAGACTTCAAGTTAGGTTCGCCTTTTGAAACTTTCGACCAAGGCGATCTGCGCAAGGCACCCTATGTCTATCATAGCACAGACCAATACGAGGGCATGTTTATCTTAGGTCCCCATAAAACACCTACTGGCGAGGCCATTCTTGGAGGTGAAGAATACAAGGACAAGCCTTTGAACTTTGTCGATCAAGTCGGCCGCTTTTCGGAAGTTGGACCAGGGAAAAAATATAGTTCTATCGACCAGCTACCATCTAAAATGTCTGAAGGAGAGGAAAACACGGGTATACGTTTGGTGAAGGTACCGATTCCAAATCTTGCCAATAACACCCTGCGTTGGGGCGCGGATATGCCGATTATCCGACTGGCGGAAATTTACTATATGCTTGCCGAATGTGACTTCAGATTAGGAAACAAAGAAAAGGCTGCTGAACTGTTCAATGCAGTCCGAAAACGAAACTTTGCCAATGCCGCTGATCCTAATCCCGTGACTAGCGCCAATATCGACAAGTACCGTATTCTGGATGAATGGAGTATTGAGTTTTTAGGGGAAGGCCGGCGACGTACGGATCTGATCCGATGGAAAGCTTTCACCACAGAAAAATGGTGGGATCACAACCCAAGTACTTCCACTCATCTGAATCGTTTCCCAGTACCCAACCAGGCGATTGCCGGCAACAGCAACCTAGCACAAAACCCGGGATACTAAAGATAACAAAGACCTTCTTTTTCAAAGAGAAGTCATTAGCGTTTCAGATTGTCTAGTAAAAAATCCAGCCTGCGATTGTTCACGCAGGCTGTATTCACATTTATATAAATACCATTGAAATGCAAAAAATAAGCGCTTTACCTAACTTGCTTGAATACTATAAAGTTGTTAAATATTCTCTATTTACCTCGATAAAGAGGACTTAGTCCGTCCTGAGAAGGTGCCATTTTAAAATACAAAGTGGGCCTTCGAAAAAAGGCTATGACACTTTTTAAATAATCCAAGTTTCGTCATTTTATTAACGATCCAAATGCATTGAGTATTTGGTCGATAATATTTGCTTAAGGAGACATACAACGCTTTGTTAAGCCTCCTACTTCTTAATCGTTTAATAACGATAGGGCAGTTTTTATGAAAAATAAAAAAAGCCACTCCCCTTCGGAAATGGCTTCAGCAATATTTATGTAATAGCTAGGCTATTTGAGCTTTTCGATTTCATCAACGGAAAGACCGGTAACGTCACTAATGTCCTTCTCGTTATAACCCTTACTCAACATCTTCCGAGCAGATTCGATAGCCTGTTTGTGTTCTCCCTCTGCAAGGCCTTCTGCACGACCTTTCTCAAGACCTTCTGCTAGACCTTTCTCAAGACCTTCTGCTAGACCTTTCTCAAGACCTTCTGCTAGACCTTTCTCAAGACCTTTCTCAAGACCTTTCGCGAGACCTTTAGCATGCCCCATTGCTTCTCCCGACCGCAGAGCCGAATTAAACACACTCTCGGCGTCTCGTTTATGTTTTAGGCTTGATTCATATGACATGCGATCCTCCTCCGTTAATTTTCCTATTTCTCCTACTTCAAAGATAAGACCAAATATCCTTTTATCCAAAAATGAGGGCAGCTTATCC
>Ga0182748_1002056_pt1 | contig 18638 bp, 15 predicted proteins | sample eDN3rd37CKraftOP_FD_128877 | JGI IMG/M metagenome (GOLD analysis project Ga0182748, IMG submission 128877) | Enriched Organic Plus compost microbial communities from Emeryville, California, USA - eDNA 3rd pass 37_C Kraft OP (version 2) (version 2) ...
GCAGCACCTACAAGAAGCTCGATAAACGCAGCGCCCTGTACAAAGCCAAGCGCAAGATCGAGAAGGCCAAGGCACAAGTGCGAGCGAAGGTCGAGCACCCGTTTCGAGTGATCAAGCGCCAGTGTAGCCAATGCCGCAATCCAACCATTTGATTCGTCCGCGCGTAACCCTTTGATCTGTATGGCTCTGGCTTGTGGCCTTTGCGGACTTCGGGCCGGTTCCAGGGAGCGAGGTCGGAGCGAGGAATGGCTAGGAGAAAGTGGAATGTGGCCCGGAACGGCCAATTCAGGCGGCGGGCGAAGTCCGCAGGCTTCCGCAGGAGCCCCCAAGAACACGCGGGAACCGGCGCGATCAGGCAAGAAAAAACCCCAACCGAGAACGGTTGGGGTTTCATTATTGGTGGTGGATGGTTGATCGCAGGAATGGGTCCTCGGTCAGCCGTTTCGGACCGGTGCGAACGGATGCGGAATGTTGCAAAGACCGGTTTATTAACCGCTCACTTCCGCAGCGATCCGGTAACCCATCGCACGGTACCCGCGCTGGCGTTTGTCCCACATTCGGAGCAATGCCGGGTGACCGGTGTCGACGAAATCGATGATCCGAACACCGGTCTTGGAGACGTGCTCCCGGTGCAGGCGGCCGGCGTATTGCTGCAGTGTTCCTTTCCAGGAAACCGGCATGGCCAGGACCAGGGTATCGAGCGGCGGATGGTCGAAACCCTCACCGACCAGCTTTCCCGTCGCCAGCAGGATGCGCGGAGCTTCGGGCGGCAAGGCATCCAGTTCAGCAATGAGCGCGCCCCGCTGTTTCTTCGACATTCGGCCGTGTAACACGAACGGCGCCGGCTCATGCCCATCCAGCACGGCGTGAATGGCGTCGAGGTGCTCAGTCCGTTCGGTCAGCACCAAAACCTTGCGGCCCTGTGCGAAAGCGCCCTGAATTTCTGCTGCGATCGCGTTGGTGCGATCCCGATCGTTGGCCAGGTGCCGAAACACATCCTGAATCCCGGCTTCGGATGGCAGATCGATCCGTGCGAAGCGTGAGCGTGGCACGACTTCCAAATCCTGGGGAGCGCCAGCGGGTGTGGCTGCCGTGTGGCGGATCGGCCCGCACTGCATAAAGATGATAGGCTGCTGGCCATCGCGACGAATCGGTGTCGCTGTCAGTCCCAGCACATATTTCGCCTTTACCCGTTTCAGAATAGCGTCGAAGGACACCGCACCGACGTGGTGGCATTCATCGACGATTACCTGTCCGTAGTCTTCGACCAACGGGTTCACTTCGCCCTGGCGGGACAGGGACTGCATTACTGCAATGTCGATCTTGCCGGTGGGCCTGGATTTTCCTCCGCCGATGGTTCCGACCACCCCCTTGCCGACGCCAAGAAAGGCCTGCAAGCGTTCCTGCCATTGCTTGAGCAGTTCCGTGCGGTGCACCAGCACCAAGGTGTTCACGCCCCGCCGGGCAATCATCGCGGCGGCCGTCACTGTCTTGCCGAATGCCGTCGGTGCGCAGAGCACGCCGGCATCGTGCTGCAGCAACGCCGAGATGGCAGTCTCCTGGTCGATACGCAATGTGCCGACGAAGGCGACGGCCAGAGGTGTGCCCGAGAAACGCTCGTCTTTCAGATCGCAGGCGATGCCGTTGTCACGGAGCAATGACAGGGCAGCGTCAAGACAGCCGCGCGGCAGTGCGATGTGCTGCGGATAGTTCTCGGCGCAGCCGATGACGCGCGGCTTGTCCCACACCGACATCCGCATCGCCTGGGCCTTGTAGAATTCGGGGTTCCGGAAAGCGGCCAGGCGGATCAGGCGGTTCGCGAGCGCCTGCGGCAACTGCGCCTTCTCGAAGTAGATCAGGTTAGCCAGCGTCACGCGAAGTGACTTTGGTACTGGTCCTGCCAGCTTCCTGTTCGGCGTGCTCTCGCGCTTCCACGGCGTCGCCAGGTCCTCATCGTCGATAAAGGTGACGTCCAGCGGATGGACGCCACCCGTGGCCCGCAGAACGGTCGGCTCGATGTCATGTGCCGCCATCGGCCGGATAGACGCCAGGAACGCCCATTGATCCGGGTACGGTGACAGGTAGGCATCGACGAACACGCTGAAACCCATCTCCCTCGGCGCCTTCTGCAGTGGCAAGGCAATCAGGTTGCCGAACCCACCCTTGGGCATCGTGTCCTGGTTGGGGAACAGCCGGTCGTAGGATTCCAGCCGCAATTGCCGGGTACGCGAGCACGTATGGCTGATGATGGCCGTGCCTAGGCGGCGGGCGTCACGGGCGGGAACGCGGCTGACGAAGAACACCCAGGCGTGCGCGCCTTTCCCGGAGCGCGAGATTTCCAGCGCCGCCGGTACGCCGAGTTCGACGCAGGACTGCATGAACGCCTGGGCATCGTCACGCCATTCCGCCTCGTCGAAATCGATGGCCAGGAAATAGCAACTGTCGTCCTCCAGCAGCGGATAGACGCCAATCGTGTGGTCTCCGGCCAGATGCTTGTAGATCACCGCATCAGACAGCGGGATCAGCAGGCGGTTGCTGCAGTCCGCGCACTTGATACGCGGTTTTTCGCAGACGCCGGCGCGCCATTCGTTGGCGCAGGCTGGCGCGTAGCCCGACTTGCCGGAGGTTTTACCCTCCCAGCGGACTGGATAAACATCCGTGCGCCCGCGAAACAGCCGACGAAACAGCGCTACCTTTTCCTCGGTGGACAGCCTGGACGGTTCGGGTGGAGGTTGTGGCCGTGACGGTAAGCGCCATTCAATGCCCCGCGATTCGAGCAACGCTATCAGGCGCGTGTTCTCGGCTCGCAGTTCAGCCAGTTCATCGCGATCGGTCATCGAATCCGTACTCTGGGAAGAGATCGTCCATGTCGTCACCGACGCCATAGCCGAAGTTGTGGCTGACGCGGCGCACGGCATCCAGGCGCGCGATCAATGCGGGGCGGTAATCTTCAGGCAACGCGTCGATGGTCTTCAGCGCCTGCCCGAACATCCGCACCAGCGCGTCAAAGTAACCCTCGTCCTGCAAGCCGACATCATTGCTGAAGCCGGCTGCGCGCTCGCAGTAGAACACCATGAGTTCGGCCAAGCCTTCCGGCTGGCCGATGGCCTTCTTGTAGTCCGAGATGGCTTTCTTGGCCTTGGCCACCGAGGTGTCCTGGTTCTTGAACACATCCGGCCAGAGCCAGCGGTCTATCGTGGCCTTGTATGGCTTCAGCATGTCGCCGCCCAGCGCGAAGCGCGCGTGCAGGAAGGCCTGGTTATCCTTGCTGGCCGCGTAGAGGTTCTGCACCAGACCGATCAGGCCTTGGCGGTCGAAGTCGGCAAGCTTGCCCTTGATGTCGGACCAGCCGGGCTTACTGCCTCTTCTCATCGTCATATTCCCAGCCCGTCTTGGGTCGGCTGCGAGAACACTCGGTTCAGCAGTTCATCCGTCGATGAACTGCCGTACCGATCCGCCAGGACGGTGCGCAGCTTCAGCAGACGCGCATTGGCCGTATCCACCAGCGAGCCGAAGGTTGCTGCCCTGACGCGTCCGTACGCCGGATTTCCGAGCTGCTTATCGCGCTCGACACCCGATGCGATCTTTTGTCCGACCACCCACGCGCAGATGAACGGGCTGCCCGACATAGCGCCAGAAGCGGCAATGTCCTGCACGTAGCCATCGGCCTGATTGATCTCCTTGCGCGTGAGCTCGAATCCGCCCTTCTTCAGCTCTATCACCAGCACATGCTGCATTCGCGTGAGCGTGGCATCGACCGGATCGAAAGACTCGATGCCCGTCATCTGCCACGTCGTGTTCTCGGGCAGCACGACGATGTCCGGGCGGTGACGCTCATTGATGAACTGCGCATCGGTGCTCTTGAACAGTTCGCGGGCTACCGTTTGCAGCGTGACGTTGGAGCAGTACTCCTGGGACTCGAATTCGGGGCCGAACAGCCAACGTGAGCGCAGGATCAGCGGGTGCAATGTATGCAGTTCGTCGGTGTGCGGGTCGTCAGCCAGGCGCCGAATGGTCTCGATCACCCCGATTCGGCTGTCGATCTCGTCCAGGACGCGCAGCGCGTCCTTGACCGTCCACTCGGTCAGCAGACGATCCAGGCCGGTGATGTCGTCCGGCGGCAGCGACGAGAGCTTTTGCAGCAAGGCCGCGCCGCTCTTGGTCTTCTCAAGGTGGATGACCGCCTTGACTGCGGTGGCCAAGAAGTCCGGAGAGATGGTCGGGTGCGCCTGGGCCACGACCTTGGTGAATTCGGCGACTTCGAGCCGCGCACCTTGCCCCAAGCTGGCCAGCTCCGATCGGTTTTGCACCAATGCGTCCTCCGATGCGGCCTCGACGATCTCTGCCGCGAGGTCTTGCGCGACCTTGGCGATATGCTCTGCGGTGGCCCGGTACAGGTTGCGCACCGCATCGGTTGCGCGGAACGTCGTCCAGTCCGGCTCTACATCGGCCTCGTAACCCCGGGTGTCGACAATCACCTTGTAGCGGCGCGCAAATCGGGTGCGTCCGTCGAAGCTAGCGATCTGCCCCACAGACCAGGATGGCGAGCCGACCAGCCGGCGCTGCACCCAGAAGGCAATACCCTGATGGACAGACGAGTGATTCAGCCGCGTTGAATCGATTACGATGATTGTGGCGCTGCGTCCCGCACCGAGGTCCAGCACCTCTTCGCTGACGCGCCCCTCGATCTCGTTGAAGCTGCGTTGCACGCCGTTGACCCGGATCTCGAACTCCGGGTCGTGCACGAAGCGCGCTGCCAGTACGGTCAGGATCTCGTCGGCATCCGGCAGCTTGCGCATCACGCGCACCGCCAGCTGCGTCCCGCTGCCGTCGCGCTGGTCCAAAGTCTCGCTATGCAGCACGAATGGGCTCGGCCCTGATCCTGTGCCGACGACGAAGGTGGCCAGCACCCCGTCGCGCCAGGTCTGCACCTCATAGGCGTCGGCAAAGCACAGCAGGCCGTGACGGCCCACCCCGTTGCGGCCGTAGGCTCGGCGCGGGCGCGCAGACCGCCCGGCGGGGAACTCGACATTGGGGCCCTGATGCTTCAGCCGGTCATAGCGCAGCGTCATCCAGCGCTTCTTGAACTGGGTCGGCGTCATCCCATGCCCGTTGTCCGTCACCGTGAGCGTGCCGCCGATCTCGTCGGGCAGAATCAGATTCACGCGCGTCGCTCCCGCATCCCACGCATTGGCGACGAGTTCTGTCAGCGCGACCTGCGGCACATGCGCCACCTGTCCGAGTTCTCGGAGAAGATAATCTTCCTCGAACAACGAGGGCTGAAGCGGCTTATCGGACATGGCGATGCCCTTTTGTGAGCCAGTGAATGGGCATCATTTCAGATGATCCTCGATCCACTCCCACCGCTTGTCCTTGACCATCACAAAGCGGCAGCGCCCCTCGGACAGGTTCGCCCAGAGGCCGCCGATCAACCGGTCATCCTCCACGGCAGCCCAGCGATCCGCCCCCTTGTATTCGACGGCCAGAATTGGGCCCGGCTCGTTATTCTTACCGGGTAGCTGGCACAAAAAGTCCGGGTAGAAGCGACCATCGGCCTTTTGCAGGAAGAATGAACTGCCCTCGCGCCGCACGAGGTTGCGCACCCAGAACTGGATGCGACCCTGCTGCGCCTGAATGTCCAGCCAGCAGGCGCATTCAAATTCCTCCTTGCTGTCGAAGTCGCCGATGCGCCCGTAGAAGTGCTTGCGGAAGTCGAAGTGCCCGAAGCGGCCGTCGTAATCCCGGCTGGGTGCATAGGCCTGCGCGTGGAACTCAAACGCGTACTGATCGGTGACCGCGACGCGCGAGGCCGCATCGTCGCCGAACAGCGTCTGCTGAAACGCCTTGCCGACTGCCTGCCTGCGCAGCTCGCGAATGCGCGCTTCCAGCAGATTGCGGATCAGGAATTTCTGCAGATTGGCGCGGGCCAGCGTGAAGCCATCCCGGCGTAGCAGATCGGCCAGCCACTTGGCCACGAAGGCTTGTTTGCTGGCGTGGGTGATTGAGGGCTCTGGCAGGTTGCGGCATAGCCAGGTGGCAATGCGCACCTCGTCCCAGTTCTCGGGCTGATAGACCAGCCCAAGGTCGCGCTGCAGATCCGGCAGGAAGCGTGAAACGACCTTGCCGCTCTCATCGTCGACATCGATCTCACCGCCTTCGGACACCTTCAGGCCGGCACCCAGCGCGGTCAGGTCATCGCCGGTCGGTGCGGCGTCGTAGGTGGACAAATCCCATGGGTACTCCAGCACCTCCGGGTCGTCGAATAACTGCAGTTCGCCCTGTACGCGCAAGGCAAGTTGCGGGATGCGGAAGCGCTCGCCCAACTCGGCCGGCGTCTGGAAGAACTCGATGGCCGTGGTGCGGCTGATTTCGGCCGCTTCGGCAATCGCGGCGGCAGCGGTTTCAGAGCTGACAGAGGCTTTGAGGACTTCCGCCTCGTCCTCGGTCAGCGGCGTGCTGATGGTCAGGGTGTTGAGCTTGCCGTCCCAGCTCACCTTGTCGCGCACCGGCTTCGGCACGCTCTTGAGGTCGGGCTTCTCGGTCAACGTGATCGCCACCGGCCGAACCACGACGCGCCCGGCGTGGCCTTCCAAGTCCAGCCGCGCCTGCTCGGCCTTGGCGGCGGTGACGAACTCGGTCACCTCCCGTCGTTCGAAGCCCGCGCCCGCCACCAGACGGTCTCGCAGCGCGCCTGCCGTCTCGGCAAAGTTGCGCGACACCACGAAGGCATAGGACTGATTCAGGGCCTTGGCCTGCCGATGGCTGGCGCCGGGTTGACGCAACACGCGCCCGAGCAGCTGCTCCACCGCCGTGGCCGATGACAGCGAGGCCATGCTCACCAGGATGTAGGCGAACGGGCAGTCCCAGCCCTCGGCCAGCGCTTTCTGGGTGATGACGAACTTCACCGGGCAGGCCGGGTCGGCAATGCCCAGCTTGAAGTCGGCGTCGATCTGCTCCAGCCCCTTTTCCTCGCCGGTGGCCACGACGATCTCGCTGGCCGGAATGCCGTGGTTTGTGATCAGCTCGTTCTTGACGCGCTCGAAATCCAGCGTCTCCACCCCAGCACGGCGGGGCTCCGATTGAATCAACACCAGCGGCCGTAGGTAAGCGCTGCCCGCGCGGCGTTCCTCATCAGCCAATTTGTGCAGGGCGTCGCGCCGGCCGATGGCGTCGGCCAGACACTGTTGCCAGTTCGGTTCGGTTTCGAGCACCACGGGCAGCTTGATCATTTCCTCCGCCTTCAACTCGGCGGCGGAGACGCTGTGCAGCACGTTGCTGGGCGTGCGTTCCAGGTCGGGCGTGGCGGTCAGTTCCATCACGCCGCTGGGGCGGAAGCGCGCCAGCATGTCGAAGGCCAGTTCGGTGCGGCTGTTGTGCGCCTCGTCCACCACGACGAAGGGTCGACGCAGGCGCAGCACGTTGGCCAGCGAGCACGGCGTCGTGCGCTCGGCACCTTCGCCCTCGCTCAACAAGCCGTCGCGCTGGGTGGGCGACAGGTTGTCGAAGTGGTGCATCAGCGCGCCGCTGCTCTGGTACACCTTGCGGGATTCTTCGTCCTCCACCTGAAACGCCTGCCGGGTGGCGACGATGATCGTGGTCGAGGTGTCCAGCGTCGCGCGGGTCACGCTCTTGGCCTCGTCGAGATCCATCACCGTGATGGGCCCGGCCTCGCGCAGCGCCGTGTGGTACGGATGCAGGCGGTCGCGCAGGGCCCGCAAGGTCTGCTCGCGGATGGGTTTGCTCGGCACCAGCCACAGGATCACGCTGTGCTCGCAGCGCAGCAGATGCGTATTGACCAATGCCACGCTCTTGGCCGCCAGCCAGGTCTTGCCGCCGCCGGTGGGCACGCGCAGGCAGAAGTACGGCATGTCGGGCGGAAAGCCCGACAGCGGGTTGTACGCATTGCCACGGCCCCACAGCGCTTCAGTGGTGGCGGTGAAAGCGATCGAGGGGGACGGCAGCTCGTGGCAGGCCTTGAAGTAGGCCTCGACGCTGTCGAGCACCTGCTGCTGGTAGGTCTTGGGTGCGAACGTACTCATGGCTTACACCTCCAGCGCGTAAGGGGTTTGCTTGAAGGTGATGCCCTCGCGTGCCGCGCGGCCACCGATGCGGTTGGCCGCGGCGTAGATCACTTTGGGGCCGGCGAATTTCGGCAGCACATCGAACACCGGGCCGGTGAGCACGTTGCCGCCAGCGACAGAGCGGTCTTTGAGGATGCCGTTGTAGAGCAGGTAGATCGCGCGACCCTCGTGCACGCCAAGCAGCGGCGAGTCAGCCTGGCCCGTAAAGCCGGTGCCGGTCTCGGCGAACCAGACGAACTCGGCCAGTTGAGCGAAGGTCACGTCGCGGCGGATCTGGCCCTCAGCATCGAACAGCGGCTCACCCGATAGGCGGCAGAACTGGAAGCCGCCGCCGAGGCCTTCCACTGGGACTCGCTTCTTGCCGGCGAGCGGCGTGTAGCCCTGCAGGATGGGATAGCGCGGGCGGTTCTCGCGGCCGTCATCAGGGCCTGCAAAGTCCGCCGCGAAGTAGAGCCCGCGCTTGTCGGACCAGTTGTAGTGTTTGTGCCCCTTGCGCGGATCACCCTTGGGCAGCGCCCGGTACCAAGCCATCATCTCCTTGCGGATCGTGGCGTGGTCGTCACCGTGCTTCTTGCGCAAGCTCTCGTAGTGCTCAAGCACGGCGTCGATGCCCGGCTTCTTGCGTCTCCATCGGACCTTTCGTTCCTTGAGGAGAGCTTTGTTGCGCGCAAAGACGACGATGTATTCGTGCGTCACGGATACAAGCTTCGAGTCGCCCTTCTTCCCCTTCTCCCAGACGATGGTGGCGACTTCGTTCGTGGCGCCGAAGACCTCGCGCATCAGGGCTTGCAGGTTACCGACCTCGTTGTCGTCGATGGACACGAAGATCGCGCCGTCCTCGCGCAGGAACTGTTTCAACAGCACCAGGCGCGGATACATCATCGACAGCCAGCGGTCGTGCCGGTCCAGCGTCTCGCCTTCCTTGCCAACCACCTCGCCCAGCCACTTGCGGATCTCCGGGCTGTTGACGTTGTCGTTGTAGACCCAGCCCTCATTGCCGGTGTTGTAGGGTGGGTCGATGTAGATGCACTTCACTTGCCCGGCGTAGCGGGGCAGCAGGGCCTTGAGCGCATGCAGGTTGTCGCCCTGCACGATCAGGTTGCCGCTGACGGCATCGCCGCAGGACAGCTCCGGCACCGGCTCCAGCAGGCGGAACGGTACTTCTTTGTGGTGTTTGACGACGGCTTCTTTGCCGATCCAGTTCAATGTAGGCATGCAGGGTCTCGTTGCTGTTCTTGTAGGGCGACCCGAGGGCCAGTCCGGAGGGTGTGTGGCGTCATCCTTGGCCGGGGCTCCGGCTCCCTGCTTTGGCTCATTGGGCGGGTATGAGCCAAGGTGAAACGCCCGTAAAGACAGTGCGTTACAGCGCGCTGCTGGCTGTTTGGAGCGCCGTCTTGACGCAAGGCGGGAAGATAGGTCCGGCTTTGAACCAAAGCCAAGCTGGCTTGACAAATGTGCCGCTTGGGATAGACTCTCACGTTGAGTTCACTGCCTATCGGCTTTGAACCTATCGAGGTCTCGGCCGCTGAACCCGCGTAGCGAATCAGCGGCCTTTGTTTTTTCTGGGCTGCCGTCACGGGCCACCTCCCAGCAAGCGGAGGCATGCAGCCCGGGACCATTCCGGCGAACTTCTGATCTTTCCGATGCTGTTGTCGGCCTGGTAACAGGTCACGAAGTTGGCTTTCAGCGAACCATCCTGCTTCAGCCCCATAGCTACCACAACGACGAAATCCTCGTAGACGACGGCCACGCGGCGCGTTGCGTCGTACTGGCGGGAGGTTTTGTCCCAGCCTTCGAACAGCGCGGCCGTGGGTTGCTCCAGAGTCGCTTTGATCCAATCGATGCGCTGCGCCCGCACCGGGGAAAAAACATCCTTGCGGCCATCTCGCTCCGTGCTCTCGTAAAACATGTGGCCGAACTTGCCGGCACCGAAGTACACGCGGATGCCGTCGAATGTCTGGATATTGCCGCGACAGTAGACCCGCTCGTAATGCGAGCGGTATTCAGCGACCGTCGTGTAGTGGACGAGAGGCGGTAACGCCATTACCAGCCTCCCTGCAGGCGAATCTTGAAGATGTTGAACTTCTCTTCGCCCTTATGGGTCGGGGCGAGCGGTCGGCCCAGCGCTGATTCGAGGCGTTGGACCACGGCGGCCTTGGCCGTGCCGTCACGCAGGGTGTCGTTGATGCGGCTGCTGGCCGCGCCCAGCAACAAGTCGCACAACTGGATCAGTACCACTTCATGAGACGGCAGCGACTGGATGCCGTCGATACTCGACGTGAGGTTCGCGCGCGCAAGACATCTGGCCAGTACAGGCAGACGCTTCGGGTCGCGGTTGCTCTTGACGTCGCAGAAGATCCGGTAGGCGTTGAAATCCAGAATCCAGTGATGCAGCAGCTGGTAATAGAACTTGTAGAAGCCCAGCTCGCCATCGTTGTCGTGCAGAGCAAGGTTGAGCTGGGTTCGGTCAACGGCAATACAGCGGAAACGCAGGTTGTCGCCATAGGCGAAGAACAGATCGATCAGTTCGACGTAAAAATCGCGGCGGTTGGGCGACACCTTGCTCCACTTGATCTCGCCCCAGGCTTGATGACGTTCCCGCAGCGCGCCGACGCGTGATTTGATTTCGTTGCGCAATTCCTCGGGTAGCCAGAGGCTGCCGATCATGAGGTGTTGCGCACGTGGATTCGCGGATGTCAGGACATCCGGATTGGCTTCGTCGCAATACACCTCGAACTTCATTTCTTATCCTCTCAGATCAATCCAGCACGACCAGAAACTCGGTGGCCAGTGCCTCCGGACGCACGGCTCGGGTGTCCGGGCTGCGGTGCATCTTGACCAGGCCGTGGCGCTCCAGGTGACGCAGGGTGCGCGACAGGTTGCTGGCCGCCCGGCCTGACCACTCGGCCAGCTCGAGCACAGTGCGCGGTTGCCGCTCCTGCATCAGGCGCAGCAGCGCGCGGTTTTCGTCCGACAGCAGGCTGGCCAACTGCCGCCAGGAATCGAACCAGACGGTGGGCGTGGGGCCGCGGGCGTCATCGACCGCCCGACGGCCGGATTCGGCCGGCCGGATGCCAATCACTGTGCGCATGCTTCGATTTCCCCGATGTGGTTTCGGGATGCTATCAGATGCGGATAGTATCTGTCGCTAGCAGTGATCTTCTGGGCGTACGGGAAATGGGGTAACAGCCGTTGCCATTGCCCCGTTGTTTTCAGGATTACCCTGTTCCCCTTTGGAGCGGGTCACGGCCGGCAGGTGCAAACCACAAACCCTGCAAACCTCGGTTTGCACCCTGACGGTAGACGAGCAGCGCGCTCGCGCCTCCCGTATCGGAATCCGGCCAGGAAGGACCCGTGCCGTCTCGGCTGGGCATCGTTCCCATGTCCGGCCAGCCATTGGAATCGAGGTAGGTGAGCATTCCCGATGCTCACCCTCTCTCTTTAGAGAGGAATCGCCGGGAACCGGGAAAGTGGCGCCGTTGCTGGGTTTGCGCGTTCCCACCCCCATCCGGGAACGATTCTGCCCGGGAACGCTGGAAACCCGTGCCCGGCTTGGGTTTGGCGTTCCCGCCCGGCCCTGCGTTCCCGGTCGGGAAGCGGGAAGCCGGGAACGGACGGCTGCGCCGGGAATGCTCACGTCTGATCCCGCTGGCCCGCAGTCGATCGCTTCAGGTGCCCGGTGACGAAGGCGGCCGCGCCGCTGGCCATGGGGCCATCCGGGACGTCCAGCCACTTCACCAGCTTCGAGCCGTCGACCATGGCCATGACCAGTTCTTCCCGGTCGAGCAGGGTGCCCACCCACTCGGCCAGCCGATGCTTGCCGATGGCGTGAAAGGGCTCCGGCAGTTCGTGGCGACGCTCGTAGACGCCGTTGCCGCCGGTCTTGGTGTAGGGCTTGCCCTCAAGGGCGGCCCGCGCAATGGCCGCCTTGAGGTCCGGTAGCAGGTCGACGTCGGTCTGGCGGGCGCGGATCAGGGCCTCGCTGCGATCGACCAGCAGACCACGGGCGTCGCGTAGGAAGGTAGTCACCCGCAGGTTGGCGCGGCCATTGGCCTTGACCACGCCACCCATCACTACCCGGCCGCGCTCGAAGGGCTCGCCCAGCGCCTTGCAGATCGCCTTGGCCTGATCCTCCTTGGGGTTCCACAGCGCGTAGACCGAGCGCACGCCATCGACCAGGCCACCGGTGCCCCGGATCGCTTCGCGGGCCTGCTCGGGTGTCGAGGCTTCGCGCTTGGCGAAGTGGTGGGAGACGATCACCGACGCGCCGGTGCTGGCGGCCAGCGCCGCAAGACGGGAGCAGACGAACTGCGCGTTCTCCGGGACGTTCAGATCCAGCGCGCACAGCGGCTGCAGCGGGTCGAGGATGATCAGTCGCAGACCGGCCAGCGCGGTCAGTTGCTGCTCCAGCGCCAGCCACGCCGGGGTGGTCGATGGGCCTCGCGTCGCCGGATCGGGCGCGAACAGCGGCACGGCGCCGCCGGCATCGGGTAGCGGTAGTACGTACAGCGAGTCTGGGATCGGTCCCAGTGCATTGAGCCGGTTGTGCACCTCGATGGCGTCGTCTTCGGCGGTGACATAGATCGCCACACCCTGGTTGGCGAGCGCGCCGCCGAACAGGGTGGGCGCGTTGGCCCATATGCCATCGAAGGCGGCGACCTCGCGGGCCAGCGCCAGCAGCAGGAAGGACTTGCCGACACCGCCACCAGCGGCCACCAATGCCGCCTGGGCCAGCGGGAAGACACCTTCGATCAGCCAGCGCCGGGGTTGAGGTTCGCCGGTGAAGCGTTCGCGGGCGCGCCACTGTGCGATCTCGAATGGTTGGCGGGGTTGGTCGCTGCCGATTGGTATCGCCCCGGCCAGCAGGGATTGAACATCGATGTCCTCGGCTACGGCATCGGCGGCATCCCACTTCTGCGGCTTGTTCTCCGGAATGCCGATGCGCCGAACCCGCGCGCCGATGCCCAGTAACTTTGGGATCACCGCGTTGGCGTATCTGGCACCGGCCTCGTCGTTGTCCGGCCACACGATGACTGTCTTGCCGGCAAGCGGCGACCAGTCGGTCTTGGCGAGGGCTGTGGCAGCGCCGCCCATGGCGGTCGTGGCGACGATGCCAAGCTGCATCAACGCATCGGCGCATTTCTCGCCCTCGACCAGCACGACGGTATCGGCCTTTGCCACTGCAGGCAGGTGGTAGAGCGGGCGCGGGTCGGGCATGCGCGTCTGGCGGGAGGCGACATCCCACGGCCGGTATTGCTTCCCCTCGGGCGTGTCGTAACGGTACACGCAGGCCAGCAAATCGCCGTCGGCGCTGCGGTAGTCCCACTTCGCGGTGTGCGGGCCGAGCGTGTCATGGGTGGCGGACGACTTGGACGGTGCCGGGATGAACGAGGTCGGCACCACCAGCCAATCACCGACGTCATCGAGAAGCTCCCCGAAGTCGCGCGGCACCGCAAAGCCCCGCACCGCCGCCCACAGCGCCAGCACGTCGCCGGATTCGCCAGTGGCGAAGTCGATCCACACCCCGCGCTTCGGGCCTTCGAGTTCGATCACCAGGCTGTCACCGGCATCGCCCTGCACATTGCCGACCACGAAGCGCGTGCCCTGGCGCCTGCCGTTCGGGAACAGGTACATCAGCACAGCTTCAAGCTGATCGAGCAGCCGGGCGCGCAGCTCGTCCTTGTCGTGGCGCCGCTCGATACGGTCGGGCGCGTCGTTGAAGTCGAAGTAGGGATGGGGCGGGACGTTGATCGCGTCGATTACGACGGTGCTCATTGGGTGTGTTCCCCATCGAGCCGCGCCTTGAACCAGTCGCCGTTGGCGCGCACGCAGAAGTAGGAACGCCCCGCCCCGATGTGCTGGGTGTCCGGCACGATCCAGAGTTCCTCGTCAGCGTCGTAGCGCCAGCTGCCGGGGCCGAACATCTTGTCGAGTACCGGCTCGATGCCGTGCCGGGCAATGTGGGCGCGCAGTTGCCGCGTCATGCGTTCGCGCTCCCGGCGCTGCTGGCGGTTCATCATGCCCACACCTCACTCGGACGGTCGCCGGCGGTGCAGCGGCGGGTGCGTTGCCGTTCGTGCGCTTCGATCTCGGCGAGGCTATAGAGCACGCGGCTGCCAAGTTTGAGGAACACAGGGCCAGTGCCGAGCATCCGCCAGCGTTCGAGGGTTTTTTCAGACAAGCCCCAGCGCGCGGCGAGCTGGCGCGGGCTGAGCAGTTCGGTGGGTGGCAGGGTGACATTCATGTTGTGACTCCCGTTCGGTGGGCGGTGCCCGCAGCGGCCCTCACTGAGGCTCGGTGACACCTGATGAACGGGATTCTTCGTGGTGCTAGCCGGTGCGGCAATGGCGCGCGCGGCGTCAAACCCCGCAGCCGTGTGCATGGGTTCGAAGCGTTTCGAGCTTCGACGCAATTTGATGTTCGGGCGCGCGGCAGTACGCATCCACCCGCATCGGTCATCGGCAGGTCGCGTTCGACCGCTGCGCCCTGATCGACCAAACCAGTCTCTGGCAGCGACCATTTCGACAGTGCGAAACGGTCGCTGCGACGTCGTGGCGATGCCAACCCCAGGAGCCCGCCATGAAATCGAACCCTTCACGCCGTCAGTCATCCACCAGTTACCTCGACACTCTGCGCAGCGAACTCGACGCATTGACCCAGCAATTGCAAGAAGCAGAAGCTGCCGCCAGCACCGCACAGCAAGAGGCCGATTCCAAACGCCGTGCCTATCACGAACTCGAACAGCGCTCGAACTCGACGCACTGGTCGGTGACCGAGCAACGCCTGTTCCGCGAGAAGAACCACCTCGAAGCCGTCGGCCGACAACTCCAGCAGGATCTGGTGCCGCTGCGCGAAGAACATGCCCGGATGAAACGCAAGGTCCAGGCGCCCGCCCAGTTGGAGACAGCGCGCATCGAGATGGCGGCACTGACGGATCGGCGCACGGCACTGGCACAGGAGATCAACAAAGCCACGACCCTGCTGGCGCAGCTTGATGCCCGCATCGAGTCTGTCGAGCAGCAGATCGCCAGCGACACCCAGTCCGCCGCCAATCGCCTGATCAATGCCGGTGAACTCACTGCGCTCCCTGCGGCGCTCGCTTCACTGCACGCGGAACTGACCGCCACCCGCCACACCCGCGACGAAGTAGCACGCCGCATCCAGACCCTGCAGGCCGAGCGCTACGCCTTGCCAGAGCAGATCCGTGTGGCGCGCGACAGCTATCGGGGCGCCCAGGCCATCGTCGCCGAGATCGAACTGCAGGAGCAGCTGCCGGCCTTCATCGGCGTGATTGCCCGGGCGGCGGTGGCGCGGCATCGGGCGGGATTCTCGCGGGAGCAGGGTCGGTACGAGATCGAGATTCCGTTGGAGGCCCTGGAGGCGGCCAATACCGCACTGGACGCCGATCTTTCCGCCCGCTGAGAGGGGTTTCACCTTGGCTTCTGCCCGCCACAGCGCGTTCATCGACCTGTCTCAACCACAGGAGTAAACCGATGACCGATACCGCAATGAACGACAGCATCAGCGCGCAGGTGGCGGCGCTGCCCGGCCTGCCCATGAAAGACCTCTGGGCGCTGTGGGACGCGCACTTCCCGCGCCGTCCGGCCCACACCAACCGCCACTACGTGGAATCGCGCCTGGCCTACCGGCTGCAGGAGCAGGCCTATGGGCTGCTGCCGGCAGGCGTGCGCCGCTATCTGGTGGAGCGCGGCGCGCAGTTCTCGAAGATCAAGCCCGCCGGGCGCGGGACGGAATGCCATCTGATGCCCGGCACGGTGCTGGTGCGCGAATGGGACGAGCGCGAGTACCGGGTCACCGTCACCGCCGACGGCCTCTATGAACTCAACGGCCAGCGCTTCAAAAGCCTGTCAGCAGCGGCGCGCCACATCACTGGCACGCAGTGGTCGGGACCGAAGTTCTTCGGGCTCAAGCCCGGCAAGGGTGGCAAACGATGAGCACTGCCATCCTGGCCTCACCCAAGCGCTGCGCGGTGTATTGCCGCGTCTCCAGCGACGAACGCCTCGACCAGTCCTTCAACTCCATTGATGCGCAGAAGGAAGCCGGACACGCCTTCATCAAGAGCCAGAGTCACGAGGGCTGGATCGCGGTGGCCGACGACTACGACGACGGCGGCTACTCCGGCGGCAACATGGAGCGGCCGGCGCTCAAGCGGCTGCTCGCCGACATCGAGGCCGGCAGGATCGACATCGTGGTGGTCTACAAGATCGACCGGCTCAGCCGCTCGCTCGCCGACTTCGCGCGCATGGTGGAGGTGTTCGACCGCTGCGGCGTGAGCTTCAGCGCCGTCACCCAGCAGATCAACTCGGCCACCTCCATGGGGCGGCTGATGCTCAATGTGCTGCTCTCCTTCGCCCAGTTCGAGCGGGAGGTGACCGGCGAGCGCATCCGCGACAAGATCGCGGCGAGCAAGCGCAAGGGCATGTGGATGGGTGGGCCGCTGCCACTGGGCTACGACGTGCAGAACCGCCTGCTCGTCGTCAACGAGGCCGAGGCTGCCGTGGTGCGGCGGATCTTTGCGGACTTCGCCCGCGATCGTTCGACCACCCACATGGTGCGCAGCTACGCGGCCGAAGGCATCCGCACCAAGACGGGCCGCACCTTCTGCAAGCAGTCGATCTACAAGCTGCTGCACAACCGCATGTACCTCGGCGAGATCGTCCATAAGGGGCGCTACTACCCGGGGCAGCATCCGCCGATCCTGACAAGGGCACAGTGGCAGGCCGCCCAAGACGTACTGGCCCAGACCGCCGAGGAACGGCGCGCGGCGGTCGCCACCGACGGGCGCGGCTTGCCGCTGCTGCGCGGATTGATCTTCACCACCAGCGGCGAGCGGCTGATCCCGACCCGCACGACCAAGAAGGGTCAGTGCTACCGCTACTACACGCCGGCCAAGGACCGGCACTACGGGGCGGGTGCTTCCCAGTTCGGCAGCCTGCCCGCCGAGCCCATCGAGGCCTTGGTAGTGGAGCAGATCTGCCAGGTGCTGCGGGCGCCGGAGAGCGTGCAAGCGGTGTGGGACCGGGTGCGCGAGAGCGGCCTCGATCTCGACGAGGCGCGGGTGGTGATGCCGATGCGCCAGCTTGCCGCCGTCTGGCCCTCGCTGTTTCCTGCCGAGCAACGGCGCCTGGCACAGCTGCTGATCGAGCGCGTACTGATCGGCGACGACGGGCTGGAGATCCTCTGGCGCGACGCCGGCTGGGTGGAACTCATCGAGGAACTGCATCCCGGCAGCATCGGCACGGAACTGGCGGAAGTGGAGATGACGGCATGACGCGGATACGGCAATCCGGTGAGGCCACCATGCAGCAGCGCATGGACGGCGGCGCCGTGAAACTCTCGACCTTCATCCCGCTGCAGATCCGCAAGCGCGGCGTGCGCAAGGTGGTAATCCGACCGGATGGGGTGAGCGCAGGCAGCACCACGCGGAACCAGTTCGACAGTCCCATGCTGGTTGCATTGGCGCGGGCCTTCTATTGGCAACAGCTACTCGACGACGGCGTGGTGACCAGTGGCACTGACATCGCCCACCGTGAGGGCTTGCACCACTCGACGGTCAATGAACTGCTGCGCCTGACCCTGCTGGAGCCCGCCATCATCCAGAGCATCCTGGCGGGCCAGCAGCCCCGCTGCATGAGCTTGATCTGGTTCCAGCGCAACCCGCTGCCGCTGGACTGGATCGAGCAGCGGCGGGTGGTCGATGGGTTCGATGCGTAGCGGTTTGTCGGCCAATCGGTAGCCATGGTTGACCGCAGAAAGGCCGCGCCAAGTCCCTGTAAATACAGGACACGACGCCGCGACTACCCGCAGGGCAAACAGAGAAAAGAGACTGGGCTGGCCGGGAAATGGGACGATTTCGCGAACTTGGTCGGGTCGGCACCCGCAGGGCAAACGCCCGGAACCCCGCGCCAAGCGGGGATGCGCGCAAAGAAAAAGGGCCTGGAGACTATCCAGGCCCTTGGTATTGGTGGAGCTGGCGGGAGTCGAACCCGCGTCCAGACGCCATCCACTTCAAATCTCGTTCGGTATTACCCGACTTACTGCCATATTCTCTATGCCGACAATGTGTGTCGGCAAAATACTGCGCGCAGCGTGCTATATAGCGCTATGCGCAGCTTATTTGGGTATTGAATGTTAAGGAAGGCCTGAAGTAGCCCTGTATTTCCGGTCGACTTCAGCCCGCGCTGCTTTTGAAAGCGGGCCGTCGATCAAAAACCGGCCAGATAGCCCACTCATTTCTCCTTTTTTGGCCGCCGCGAGCACCTCGCAGCAGCCATTTCCCGCATTACAGGCGCACCTCTCCTGCGGTAGTCAGCAAATGTCGGCGCGCCATCCATAGGTTCGACAGCGCGAACAGCGTCACCAGCTGAGCGGTGTTCTTGGCCAGGCCACAGAAGCGCACCTTCACGTAACCGAACTGGCGCTTGATCACTCGAAACGGGTGCTCGACCTTCGCTCGCACTTGTGCCTTGGCCTTCTCGATCTTGCGCTTGGCTTTGTACAGGGCGCTGCGTTTATCGAGCTTCTTGTAGGTGCTGC
>Ga0182748_1002057_pt1 | contig 18627 bp, 17 predicted proteins | sample eDN3rd37CKraftOP_FD_128877 | JGI IMG/M metagenome (GOLD analysis project Ga0182748, IMG submission 128877) | Enriched Organic Plus compost microbial communities from Emeryville, California, USA - eDNA 3rd pass 37_C Kraft OP (version 2) (version 2) ...
GAAGGCCGCCATCGAACGCATAGGCCGTGTTCTTGCCGATGAAGTAGGAGGTCAGCGTATGGCAGCACTCGACCGTATTGTTGGCGCTCGCGTCGAAGACCTGAAGCGGCGGTACGATCTCGCCACCGGCGAAGACCTGAACCTGGAATTTACCATCGGTGATTTGCGCGATGCGTTCGCACATCGCCGCGGCCGATCCGTAGAGCGTGTCGAGGCTCTTCGGCCAGCTGGTCGCCATGCGCCACTTCACCGTCGGCGTCTGCGCGATGGCTGGAGCCGCAAGCCCGGCGCTTGCGACGGCGATGCCGGCACCCTTCAGGAATTTACGACGTTGCATGATTCCACCTCTCTCTTATCCCCGTTGTCGTAGCTTCGTTTGCAAGCTTGTCGTGACAGTCAAAGCCGCATTTCCTCCACGCCTGTCCGTCCGGCACCGGGTCAGGCTTTTTTTGCGACCACCATGAAGCAGTGGACGTAATCCATCGCGTGGCCTTCCGGCGAGGCGGCGACCTCGGCCTCATAGGCATCGTAGAAGCGGTTGACGATCGCCATGCGCTCATGCTGCGGGCGGCTTGGATCGAGCCCGCCCATGAATGTGCTTTCGCTCCAGGAGCGCAGCGTCGGCACGTAGCTCTTGGCGAAGGCGACGGCATCGCCCTTCTTCTGGAACTCGGCGGCGTAAGGGCAGCCGGTCGTGCGGGTGAAGGCCTTCTCCAGCACGAGACCCGCCTTGCTCACCGCCGAATTCGGGTCATCGAACGGCGCGACAAATTCATCCTTGGTCTTGTAGAACTGCACGAAGTTGGCGCGCTTGTATTCGGCTTCGGTGATGGTGCCGTCACGCATCAGATTGCGCCAATGCTTGGCGAAGGTGTCGTGCATATTCACCCCGCCGGTATGGCCGAGATAATGCCCCTTTTCGTCCTCGCAGAAATTGGCAAACACGAACTTGGCGCCGGGCGCCATTTCCCGCGCGCGATGCAACAGGATGGTCTCCCAGTCGGCGAGCGCGGCCTTGCGCAGCTCCCGCTTCTCCTCCGGATTGGCCCCGACCGCGTGCGTGTGGTCGGAAATCTGCAGCGGCAGCTTGCTCAGCCAATGCATCGCGGTTGCGGAAAAGCCGAGCGAGATCGTCTGATCCGGGAAAATCTGACGATAGAAGCTCATGCCGCTGCCAAAGGTGAAGACATTGGGCTGCAGCGCCAGCGGGTTCTCCTTAAAGGCTGGCAGCAGTCCCTGCAGGAGCTGGAACAGCACCGAGAAGTCGTTGTGCGGAAGGTCGGTATAGGTGATCGCGATCTGGCGCTCCGGAGCATCCTTGCGGATGCGGGCAATCGCCTTGCGCATCATGTCGATCGAGGTGCCGCCGTCGGCCGCGCCGTAATCTGCGATCGCGAACGGCGTCGTGCCTTTCAGCGGCATGGACTCGAGCGCTTCCAGCACGAGATCGGCGGCGGCATCGATCACCGCTTTCGCGCCGACGGTGTTAGCGCTGTAATAGCCGGCGCCCCGCATCGCGATGACCGGCGAATTGGTTTCGCTCTTTTCCTTTGTCTGGCTCGCCATTGCGTTTCCTCCTGTTCCTTTATCGTTGCTCAGCCAGTTCTTTGATCTGCTTGACGAGGTCGGCTGAGACCGCGACCCCAGCGCTCGATCTTTCCCGCGCGGACTTTCGTTTGCTGCCGGGGATGTGCGCGCCTTCCTGCGCCGCGATCGCCTCGACGATGCGAGCGACGCGCTCGGCGAAGGCCCCGCCCGAACTTGTCGCAACATCGATCGCGATGAAGAACTGGCCGGTGCGCGGCGGGCCGCCGACAGGCCCGGAAAACGGACTCGCATCCATCGCCAGCACCGCGCCGCTTGCGGCGGCGGCCAGCAATTCGACCATCAGGCCCGCACCGAAGCCCTTGTAACCGCCGCTCGGCGCCATCGTGCCTTTGAGCGCAATATCGGGATCGGTCGTCGGCTGACCGTCCGGACCGAACGCCCAGCCTTCGGGAATCGCCGCGCCTTCGCGCTTTCTGCGCATCACCTCGCTCTTGGCGATGACACTTGCGCTCTGATCGATGGAAATCGCCGCACCGCCTTTGCCGTCAGGCGCCGCGATCGCAAACGGGTTGGTCCCGATCACCGCCTTGCGGCCGCCGAACGGCGCGATCGAGGCCGGCGCGTTGGTGTAGCCGAGCCCGAGCAAGCCTGCGGCTGCCAGGCGCTCGGTGTGATAGCCGAGCACGCCGCAATTGTAGGAATTGCGGACCGCGAGCCCGGCGATTCCCATCTCGCGGGCCAGGGGGATCAGCATGTTGAATCCGGCATCGATCGCTGGATGCGCGAAGCCGCTTTTTGCATCCGCCACGATCAAGGCCGGCTTCGGCTTGGTGATGTCAGGGACCGCTTTTCCGTCAACCTTGCCGCAGCGCAGATGCTCGCAATAGGTCGGCACATAGGCGAGCCCATGCGAGGCAATGCCGTCAGCCTCCGCAGCGGCAACCGCAGCGGCAAGAGGCTTGGTCTGTTCCTGCGTCGCCCCCGCAGCGATGAGCGCCGATGCGGCCAGCGCGTTGATCTCGTCGAGGGTCATCTGGACTTTATTCATCAGCGATGCTCAATTGCGAATATCAGTCATTGTCGAGCAGGCCCGCGCCCGCGCCGTGACGGCGTGAGAGCTCACTCGCGGGCACGTAAGTCCTTTGCACATACGGTGCCACGCGCGCCCATGCCCCTTCCGCAATCGCGATGCCGCGCGTCGATGCCGCCCTTGCGCCGGCGCCTGCGGCCACATCATTCAGCCTGACATGGATGTCGGACACATCCGAAACATCGATGGCGGAAAGATCGCCGGCCGGATCACCGCGCTCGTCGAACGCGATCTGCACATCGCCCGTTGAAAGCCGCAGCGAACGCCCGAGAATGCGCGCAGCGAAGGCAGCGAATGGCGCAATAAGCAACGGTCGCGCAATCGGGCCGGCGACGAAGTCGATGGCGGACAGGCGATCCGCGTTGTCGCACAAGGCTGCGCCCAGTGTGATTGGACAGATCGGCGCCGTTGCATGCCAGCGCCCGTTCGCCTCTGCGAAGCGCGTGGTCACGCCCTCGCCCCGGTCGTGCCGTTCGAGAATATCGCTCAGCGCCGGCACCGGGTCGACACCGTGCGCGGCAACCCAGCGCACTGCCTTGCCGCCTTCCTCGGCGAGCCCCCAGGACAGGCCGGCGCCGCGGAGCGCCTTCCTGGTTTCGGCTTCAAGCTCATTGAGCGACCAGGTCATGTCGCCGCTCCCTCGAGGGGCGGCAGAACCCAATCGTCCGCATCGCACCGCCCAATCTCGTCGAACAGCGGCGCATTCTGGAACATGGTGATGCGCACCCAACGATCCGACTTTGGATCGAACCGCGTTGCACCGAAACAGGCCAGCTTGGCGCGCAGCAGATCGACCGGGCGCATGGCCGCCGACAAGAGGTTGTCGCGCACTTCCGCATAGGGATGCCGCGCCGAAATCTGCACGCGGCGGACGAGGTGCCGGAATTGCGGCTGCTGCATCAGGAAGGTCGCAACCCGGTCATCGCCCACGGCGGCCTGCAAGGCGAGGTAAAGCGCGGCGACATCGCGGGCGATGCCAAGCGGCTGCTCCCGCTCGGCACCATCTTCTTCGTATCGCTCGCCAAGCCGCGGCTCGAGCTTTTCTTCCGAGACATACCAGAAGCGGGCTTGGGCTTCGGCCGCGCTGAAATCGGTCGTGATCGCAAAGCGATAATTCTGCTCAATGAACGCCATGAGCGCGCCGACGGTCATGCTGCCGTCGATCGCGAATTCCGCATCCTCATCGCACGCCATCGTTTCCGCCAGATCGTCGACAAGATCGCCATGCGGTTCGATCAGCAGCGAGACCAGCATCTCCTGCGCTTCCAGACCGAGAGCCATTTCGGCCCATCGATAGAGCGCGTCATAAGGCAAAGCGCCAAACGGCCCCTGATCGATTTTCGCGGCGAGCTTTTCGAGATCCGCCGCGAGGTCCGCAATGCGCTGCTCCTGCAACGCGTCGGTCGTGTTCCATGTCGCCGTCAGCTTCTGCGCACGCCGCACGAGGATCGGCAGTCGCTGCCACTTCTCCGCGGCGGTTTGAGAGCGGACGCGCGCCAATGCGGTTTCGCGCGCCGTGATCCAGCGATCGAGCAGCGCCGGATGATTGACCAGGAACGGCGCCATGCCGAGTCCGGTGGCATTGCCAACGCCGAGGCTGCGCCGGAGTGTTGGCGCGAGCGTCACCGCTCGCTGCGGGGATCGCACGAGCGCGGTATGATCGAGCAGATCGAATGTGAAGGCCCGGATCAGGAAGACGGCGAGCATCTCCGCCTGAAAGGGCGCGTGAAGTTCTTCGCGCCCGGCAATCGCTTCGCGAACCGCAAGGCCGAACTTGCCGCTGCCATAGACTGCCGTGGTCCGCATGAGATAGCCGACCGGTGTCAGATCCTCCGGCCGCGGCTGTACCCCTTCGGCGAGACACGCCGCAGCCTGTTCGAACAGGCGCACGCTCTTGTTGGCGCGCGCAAGAACGATCTCGCTGTCGCTGACGCGGCCGGCTTCCTGACGCGGGACATTGGCGCGCAGCCGCTCGATGTCGGCGGGCGTCGGGTCGCCATCGAACAGGGCGAAGGTCGCGTCCCATTCCTCGGCGATCACGCGATCGGTTCGCTTTTCCGGCGGCAGGTCATGCGCGAAGGCGACAAGGCTGTATGTGCGTGCAGGCCCCTTCGCGCGATACACGGCGACGCCCTCGCCGCGCGCGTCGACGTCCCAGGTTTCACGCGTGAGACGCCATCCGTCGCGGTCGAGGCGGCGCAGCAGAACGCGCATGAAGGACAGGCGCGTCTGGTGGAAGCTGCCGAGACGGTCGAGGCGCATCACCATATCGGGTGAGCGGAGCGCGACCGGCAATGCGGATTGGGAGCCGGCGGCCGGCGCGTTCGGATCAAGCAAGACCGGGTCGGGTCTCATCATGATCACACGCCCTTGCTCGCGGCGCGCCTGGCGGCCGGATTTTGCGCCGGCTGCTCCTGCCCCGCCGCACCGAAGGACCGCTCGAAAAAGTCGAGCCAGTTGCCGCCCATGATCCCGTCGATCTCGGAGGCCGAGAAGCCCACTTCAGCGAGACCGTCGGCGATGCCGGCGAATTGCGTGTTGTTGCGGAACCAGTCCGGCTGCGGCGGAAAGACCGCCGCGCCGAGCGGTCCCGCGGCGCCGCGGGTGTCGCGCGTCCAGCGGCCGACACGCATCCATTCGACCACCGAGTCCGGTTGATCCTGGCACAGATCCGAACCGATCCCGAGATGGCGAACGCCCATCAGCTCGGCCGTACGGGCAGCCATTTCGCAGAAGCTGCGGATCGTGCAGCCCGAGCCGCCCTTGAGATGAAGCGGATAGAGGCTGAAGCCCAGCATGCCGCCACTCCCGGCTAGCGCCTTCAGCACCGTGTCCGACTTGTTGCGCGGCACGTCATGCCAGGACGACGGATTGGCATGGGTGATCGCAATCGGCCGCGACGACAGATCGATCGCTTCCAGCGTCGAACGCTCGGCCGAGTGCGACATGTCGATGACCAGTCCGACCCGGTTCATCTCGCGGATCACTTCACGACCCATGCGGGTGATGCCGGGATCTTCCGCCTCGTAGCAGCCCGTCGCAAGCAGGCTCTGGTTGTTGTAGGAGAGCTGCATGAAGCGCACGCCGAACTGATGCCAGATCTCGACGAGCGACAGGTCATCCTCGATCGGCGCCGGATTCTGAAAACCGAAGATGACGGCGGTGCGCCCCTCCCGCTTCGCGCGGCGAACGTCGTCGGCCGTACGGGCCGGACAAATCAGATCGGGGAAATCCTGAAACCAGCGATTCCATTGCCCGATGTTGGCAATCGTCTCGCGGAAATTCTCGTGGTAGCAGATCGTGACGTGGATCGCGGTGATGCCGCCGGCGCGAAGCTCCCGGAAAATCTTCTCCGACCAATTGCAATATTGCAGGCCGTCGATGAGGAAGCGATCGCCTGCGGTCATGTCGTTACTCCGGCATTCCCGCGTTGACGTAGGACGTCTTCATCACCGTGAAGAATTCGACCGCCACGCGTCCCTGTTCGCGCGGCCCGTAGGACGACTTTTTCCGCCCGCCGAACGGCACGTGATAATCGGTGCCGGCGGTCGGCAGGTTGACCATCACACAGCCGGTCTTCGAATTGCGGCGGAAGTGGTTGGCGCGCGCCAGCGACTTCGTGATGATGCCTGAGGTCAGCCCGTATGGCGTGTCGTTGGCAAGCTGCAACGCTTCCTCGTAGCTTCCGGCCTCGATCACGCAGGAGATCGGACAGAACATCTCCTCGCGATTGACGCGCATGTCGTTCCTGGTTCGGATGAACAGCGTCGGCGCGAAGTAATAGCCTTCGGTGCGCCGCGTCAGCCGCTCGCCGCCGCACACGCGCTCGCAACCTTCCGATTCGGCGAGCTTGACGTAATCCAGCGCCGTCTTGAGTTGCTTTTCGTCCACCACCGGGCCGATCTGCGTACCTTCATCGAGCGCATGACCCACCACCAGGGCTTCCGTTTTGGCCTTGAGCTTGGAGACAAATTCATCATGCACCTTGCGATGCACGATCAGGCGCGAGGATGCAGTGCATTTCTGGCCCGAACCGAAAAAGGCGCCGTTCAGGGCATGCGCGACCGCAAGCTCCATGTCGGCATCGTCCATGACCACGAGCGGGTTCTTGGAGCCGAGTTCGAGCTGGATGCGGGTGAAATTCGGTGCGGCACGGGTCGCGACCTCGCGGCCAACCTCATACGAGCCTGTGAAGCTGACCGCGTCGATATCGGGACTGCCGGCGAGCGCGTTGCCGACGACGCTGCCGGACCCCATCAGCAGGTTGAAAGTGCCCGCCGGAAGGTTCTGACGGCTGATGATTTCCGCGAGCTGCCATGCGATCGCGGGCGTCGCGCTGGCCGGCTTCCAGATCACGGCATTGCCGAAGGCGAGAGCCGGCGCGATCTTCCAGCACGCCGTCGAGAGCGGGAAATTCCACGGCGAAATCACCGCCACGACTCCCACCGGCTCGCGGCGGACATCGACCTCGATGCCGGGGCGTGTCGAATCGACGGCGTCGCCTGAAATACGGAGCGCTTCCGCAGCGAAATACTGGAAGAACTGCCCGGACCGAAACACCTCACCGACGCCCTCGGCGCGCGGCTTGCCTTCTTCACGGGACAGAAGTTCGCCAAGCTCCTGGCTGCGGGCGCAGATCTCGTCGCCGATCGCGATCAGCGCTTTGTACCGGGCCTCGAGCGGCGAGACGCCCCACACCGCGGCAGCATCCCGCGCGGCCGCAATCGCATCGTTCACCTGGGCCGGTGTCGCTTCAGAAAAGTGGCCGACTATGTCCGAGATATCGGAGGGGTTGATGCTCGCCCGCGAGGTGCCCCCGGCCACCCATCGCCCGCCAATATAATTGTGCTTGTCCGATGCCATGGCTTGCCCTGGTTCCGTTGCGACATCGAAGGCCCGAGACATATTTCGGTCAATTCAGAAATCCGATAGTATATTTCGGATTTTCCGAATGTTGTGCCCATGCGGACTTCTCTGGCAACCCTTCGTGTTTTCGATGCCGTCGCCGAATCTGGCAGCATCCGGCTCGCGGCCGAGCGTCTCGGTCGGACGCCGTCGGCTGTGTCCGAAAAGCTGAAACAGTTCGAGCAGGATATCGGGGCGCCGCTGTTTGAAGGCGGCCGAAAGAACCGGCTGACCCCGGTCGGCAGCTTTGTGCAGACGCAAGTCCGCGACCTTCTAAGCCATGTCGACCGCAAGCTCGCCACGCTGCAGGCCTATTCGCGAAACGCCATCGGCCGCATCGATATCGCGTCGGTGCCGTCGATCGCGGTCACGATCCTGCCGACCGTGATCGCACGATTTCGGACACAATGGCCGGCGGTCGAAATCACCGCGCGCGATGCGGATTCGCGAAGCGTGGCCGACCTCGTCCAGTCCGGCACGGTCGAGCTTGGCATCGCCAGCATGTCCGGCGAACGCCGCGCGCTTTCGTTCACCCCATTGTTCGAGGAACCGCTCGGGATCGTCTGCCGACGCGACGACCCGCTGTATCGCAAGCGCAGCGGACGCCGCTGGTCGGACCTGATCGGCCGCACGGTCCTCGCAAACGCGATTTCGGACACCAACACGATCGGCACGCTCCCGCCGCCGGCCCAGGCGCCGATCGTCGTTTACAACGTGCTATCGCTGCTCGCGCTGGTCCGCGCCAATATCGGCATCACCATCCTCCCGCAGCTCTCGGTCAGCGAGCTGCCGTCGGACGTCGGCTTTGTTCCGATTGAAGAGGCGGATGCGAGGCGTACCGTCGGCGTGATCACGCGGGCTGGCGAAGCGTTGTCGCCGGCGACGGCCGCGCTTCTTCACATCGTTCGAGGGGCCTTGCGCGAGATCGCCGGCGATTTCTCAATTACGTTGAGCGAAGACGTCCAGCCGGAGCGCCACTGACGCCACGACGCCGGCGGTCGGTCACTCCTGCGGCGGCGGCGGCGGCGAAGGCCGGTCCGATTCAAAGCCGACTTGCTGCACGCGCCGGATCGCCTCCCTGATCTTCTGGATGCGGGACGCAAACAAATCGTCATGCTCCTTCGCGGCGACCGCAATGTGGATCTCGGTCGCCAAAATATGGAGCTCGTCTGCCAGTTTCGGATACGAACCGAGGACGCCGCGCTGCATCGTGGCGCAGGAGTTGATCGTGAGCCGGGCGCGCGATGGCCACTGACTCGAATTGATCAGGTCTCTCTCACAGAGCGCGATCGCGTTGTTGCAGACATCGCGCAGCAATTGCAGCAATTGTTGCCGGCCAATCGCGCGGCCATCGACAATGTCATTGTTCATGTTCATGGGTAACTGTGGGGGACCACCCCGGCGACCGGGGCGTTTCCGAACACTTATATACGGGACTCGGGTCGCGGCCTATCGCGATGTTCGCACCAACGGAACCCGCATGCCCCGTTACGCCGCTCAATCGGCCTGGATCGAGGGCGCGACCGCGCTCTCCTCTGGTGGGAGTCGGCTGAGAACCACCTGCAACTGCCGGGCTTCCTCCTCAAGTCCGATCCAGCGCAGCTTGCGGATCAGCTTGATCAGGTCGGCCGAGGTGGAGGTTTCCAACGTATCGAGATTCGGCTGGGTCTCAACCTTCTCAACCATAGGCGTTCTCCCATCTCTTTTTGATTGCAGTCGGCACCGTCGGAGCCGATGACAAGCGGAGCGACGATGAAGTCTCCGCGTTGCCGTTTCAGCTATTGGAGCTTCGTCCTCCCGTCAGGAAACGGGTCATCGCCGTCACGAACTTTTGAGTATCCGCAAAAAATTTCTGACTGTCCTTCGACATGATCTCGACGCGCCGCCCCATCCAGTCCTGATAGGCCTTCGCTGCATCGGCCGGATTTTTCGCCTGGGAGAGCTTGCCACCGAGTTCGGATGCCAGATCCCGCTCCAGCTCCATGCGCGACATCCAGTCTGCATTGGCTTGCTCGGCAAGCCGGGAGAGCTCCTTCTGCATCTCCGCAAGCGTGTCGGCCTGCTCTTTTCCGAATTTCGCAAAGTCGGTCGCGCTGAAAGGCGAGGGCCATTTTGTCGGCGCTTCGTTCGGCGACATAGCAACTCCTCCCTGCACATGAATTTTTGATTGTGCGGACGAATCGAAGCCTTGCGCGTTGACCTCAATCAATCGCCGGCGACACCCGCCGCAGACCCGTAATGTCGGAGACGATATTAGGGCAAATGACCGCTTCCGGCCTGCCCATCCGATACACATTAAAGTGTTTCACTGCGACCCGGCATCCCTATATCGCGTATATGCGTTGAGCGCCGATCGCTCACTCGCAACCCTGTCGAGACTGACCAATGCGAACCAAGACCTTCGCTTTACTGCTGGCTTTTTCCATCTGCATCGTTGTGCCGGGGCAAATCCAGGCCAACGAAGGGGTGCAGTTATCGCAGCGCAACATCGAATTTTCTGCGGCGCAGAAGCAAAAGCCACATCCCCGCAAGCCAAATCCGCCGGCCGCCCCGTTTCATTACCGCGGGTTTGCAGACCCTTCATTCGGGCCGGATGGCAAGCCATACAAGGTGCCCGAGTATCTTCGGAATCAGTGCTACATCGACGAAGGCTACGGGCGGTTCACGGCTTGCAACTATCGCAATTGATTGCCGTCCAGACCTGTCCCGAACTGTTACGCGCGCTGACGCAGGACCCGGCGGATGATCTTGCCGGTCGTCGTCATCGGCATCTCATCGATGAATTCGATCTCGCGGGGGTATTCGTGCGCCGAGAGCCGGGTGCGGACGAAGTCTTGCAATTCGGCGGCCAATTGATCGCGGGGGGCGATCACATTTGGCTTCAACACCACGAATGCCTTCACGATTTCAGTGCGCAGCGGATCGGGCTTGCCGATCGCGGCAGCCAGCGCGACGGCAGGATGCCGGATCAGACAATCCTCGATCTCACCTGGCCCGATCCGATAGCCGGATGAGGTGATGACGTCGTCGTCGCGGCCGACAAAGTGGACATAACCGTCATCGTCGACCAGCCCCTGATCGCCGGTCGTCATCCAGTCCCCTATGAACTTGTCGCGCGTCGCGTCCGGGCGGCCCCAATATTCGAGAAACATCACCGGGTTCGGCCGGCGCACGGCGATCTGCCCGATCGTGCCGGGCTTCACGTGCGCCCCATCCGCGTCGATGACTGCAACGATGTGACCGGGCACCGGTTTGCCGATCGCGCCGGGCCGGGACACCCCGAGCATCGCGCAGGAGGCCAGCACGAGATTGCATTCGGTCTGGCCGTAGAATTCGTTGATGGTCAGACCGAACGCCTCTCTGCCCCATTCCAGCGTTTCTTCGCCGAGCGCCTCACCGCCCGAGCCGATGCTGCGCAGTCTGATGTCGTAACGTCCGCGCGGATTGGGCGCCGAGCGCAACATCCGCAGCGCGGTCGGCGGGATAAAAGCGTTTCGGATCCCGGCGCGCGCCATGAGCGCGTAGGCTTCCTCGGGATCGAACTTGTCGAACCGGCGCGCCACCACCGCAATCCCGTGATGCAGCGATGGCAGTAATGCATCAAGGAGGCCGCCGGCCCAGGCCCAGTCCGCCGGCGTCCAGAACAGATCACCGGGTTGCGGGAAGAAGTCGTGCGGCAATTCGAAGCCGGGCATGTGGCCGAGCAGCACGCGATGCGCGTGAAGCGCGCCCTTCGGCGGGCCGGTGGTCCCCGAGGTGTAGATCATCATCGCGGGATCGTCGGCCGACGTATCCGCGGCCGTGAAGGAATCGGAGGCCTTTTCCAGAAGCGATTCAAGGCCGGTCGCACCGTCAGCGTCGCCGTCCGTGCAGATCACGAGCTGCAGATCAGCAGGCAATGCGTCAAGGTCTGCGATCTTCTGCAGACCGAAACCGTTGGTGATGACCGCCTTCGCGCCGGAATTCTGCAGACGATAGGCGAGCGCCTCGGTGCCGAACAGAAGCGCGAGCGGCAGGGCCACGGCGCCCAGCTTGTAGACCGCGATATGCGCGATGACGGCCTCGGGCATCTGCGGCAGCAAAATGGCGACGCGGTCGCCGCGACCGATACCGTGCGCGCGCAAGGCGTTGGCAAGCTGGTTGGACATCCGCATCAGCGCGAGAAAGCTGATGGTGTCGGTCTGCCCGTCGCCGCGAATGTGAACGATGGCCGTTCGCCGCGGGTCGCGCTGCGCCCAACGGTCGCAAACGTCGACGCCGATATTGTACCGGGCCGGAATCGCCCAGCGGAATTCGCGATAGAGCCTGTCGTAATCGTGAATTGGAGGAAGCATCCCGGCGCCTTGCGGGCTGCAAGCTAGTCGGGCAAGAGGTCTGCGTCCAGCAACCGATGCATGCGATGAGCGATACCAGCCCGACGCCGTTTCAATGGCGCCCGATGACGGCGGCCGATCTCGCGCAAGTCGACGTGCTGGCCCAGCGCATCCATCCGGATTTTCCGGAACGCATTGCCGTGCTGGCCGAAAAATTCGAGCTATTCCCGGATGGCTGCTTCGTTCTTGGCGGCCCGGATGCGCGCCTGTCGGGCTATTGCTTCTCGCATCCCTGGAGAGGCGGGCAACCGCCGGCGCTCGACACATTCCTGACGTCGCTCCCCGACAAGCCGGACGCCCATTTCATCCATGACGTGACCGTGGATGCGTCCCTGCGGCGCAGGTCGCTCGCATCCGTTCTGGTCCCCAAGCTGGTCGATGTTGCGCGCGCAATCCCAGTGAGCCGGATGATCCTGGTCGCGGTCAGCGGCAGTGGTCCGTTCTGGACGCGCATGGGATTTCAACGGACCGATGACGAAGCGTTGCAGGCGGCGACGCGGGCCAAATATAGCGCGGGCGCCATGCACATGCAGCGTGAGATTGCGTGATCGGCTATTGCGCCAATTGCGCCGTCCGCTGATCGGGCGCGGCCAGGACCAGCGCCCAGAACACCTTGTATTTGGTGTTCGGCACATAGACGGCGGCGATGCCCATCTGGGTCGCGCCCTTCAGCAGCATGTTCGCCTTGTGGGAGGGCGAGTCGCGCCATCCGGAGAAGGCTTCGGCCAGCGTGTGATAGCCCGCGCCGATATTTTCCGCCCCGACCTGCGCGCGATAACCCGACCGGCGCAGCCGCTGCTGGAAATTGCCGGCGACGTTGTGGTCGAGTTTGTCCTTGGTGGCCATGGCGCGCGCCTGCTCTTCGGCCATTCGCATCAATTGCGGGTCGAGCGTCACCTCGGACAGCATGTTGTTGCGCCGATAGCCGGAAATCATCGAGGCGGCGGCCTGCGGGTCAAGCTGCGCTCCGGGGCGCGCCATGCTCTGATAAAATGACGGCTGGGACGGCGGCGGTTCGGTTGCGCAGCCGGACAGCGCGAGACCGAGCCCGCAAAGAAACGCCGCAACCATAGGACGGCCACCCGCCATATTTGGAAAATCCCCCGCACTCAGCATTGGCAGCAAATTGCTAACTGAACGGTAAATCGGCCGCCGGGGTGCCAAAATCACCGCGCTTTGGGCTTTTTTGGGGCCGTGCGTCGGGGTGCGGGCTTTTCAGGCCCGGATCGCGGTTCGGTGTCCGCCGTATCCACATCATCGTCTGCGGGGCCCTCGATGGCGATCGTCCGGTGCGGAAAGGGCATGACGATGCCTGCGGCCCGGAAGCGCTCGAGAATCGCGAAACAGATATCGCTCTTCACGCCAGCACTATCGCCGAGATTGCGCACCAGCCAGCTGAGCTCGAAGTTGATGGCGCTTTCGCCGAATCCGGTCAAAAACGCCGTCGGCCCCGGGGTCTGCACGATGTGAGGGTGAGACCGTGCGATGTCGAGCAGCGTATCGCGGACCTTTGCCACGTCGCTGTCATAGGCGACGCCGACCTGAACCGCGCCGCGTGCAAACGAGTCGGTGTGAGTGCGGTTCTTGACCACCTGGGTGATCAGCTCGGAATTGGGGATGATCACGCTTGCCCGGTCGCCGGTCTCGATTTCGGTCGCACGCACATGAATGCGCCGCACCCGGCCCTCCTCGCCTTTGACTGCGATCACATCGCCGACGCGGATCGGCCGCTCGGCGAGAAGGATGAGGCCCGAGACAAAATTCGACACAACCGATTGCAGTCCGAAACCAATGCCGATGGAAAGCGCGCCGGCGACCAGCGTGATCTTCTGGAAATCCACCCCGAGCTGGGCCAGCGCCAGCGATATCGCGGCGATCACACCGACATAGCCGAATATGGTCGAGACCGAGTTCTGCAGGCTCGGGTCGAGCGTGGTCCGCGGCAAGAAGGTCGCGTTGAGCCAGCTTTGAAGCGCACGCGTCGCCAGGATGCCGATCATGAGAATCGCGAAGGCGATGACGATCGTCCTGAGCGAAATCGTCACGTCCCCGATCTTGAAGCCGAAGGTCGCGTCCTTGAGGACGCCCACGAAATCCGCGGCAAAGATTCCCCAGGGGCCGAGCAGCGGCATCAGCACTACCAGCACCAGCAGAAGGCGGATGACGGCGGAGAGCAGCGTGCCCAAGAGTTCAACCGAGCGCGGCCGCATTCCGAAGAAGTGTGCCACTGCTCTGCCACGCGGTGAGGACGCCGTGAGGACTTCCGTAAACAGCGCGTCGATGAAGGTGAGCAGAATATAAAGTGCGCCGATCAGCCCGAGCGCGGCGAGAAAACGCCCGGCGAGGAACGCGGCAAGGCCGATATATCCAGTCACCAGGGCGGCGATGATGCCGATGGCCAGCAGCCATCCGGCGCTGCGCAACCACCCCGACCCTGCGACATCGTCCTCGAGCGCTTCGCGGTGTCCCAGGAGAAACAGGAATTGCGAGAGCAGCGCGACGATGATGACGGCGAAGATCACGTTGGTCGCGACCGTCAGGGCGACCGGCGCAACGATGGCCTGCAAAATCGCATTGAACAGGACGACGGCGCCGAGAATGCGGGCCGCCCAGGTGAGCCGCCCGGCAACGAGGCGAGCGGTCTCGTCCTTCACGGCAAGCAGTCGCCGGTCCGGTTCGTCCGGCGCAAACAATCCGATCGCAACGCCGTGGCCAAAAGCAGCGATCCCGACCGCAGCGACGAGTGACAGGCCGATCGTGCCCACACGTTCGGTCAGGAGACCGAATGCATTGAGGATCAGCAGCGCCCCCAGCACGATCGCCGGGCTGGTCACGCCAATCCGGATCAGCGACTTCAGCGCGAAGAACGATTTCGCAAATCGCGTGCCGAGTTCCTTCGGCTGAAAATCACGGCGCACGAACCAGCGCAGGAACAAGCCGGCGGATATGAGGAACACAAGCAGTGCGACGCCCGCAGCGACAAGATTCCACTGCGTCGCGTTGGCGGTCAGATGATCCATCCAGCCTTGGCCAACCAGAACCAGTCCATGCCACGCATCCGGGGTGGCGCGTACGGCCTGCGCCCAGAAGGCGGGATCGGCCGCACTGGCATTTCGCCCAAGCAATTGCTGGGTGAACAATTCACGCCGGCGTTCGGTGATGCGCACTGAAAGATTGTCGGCGCGAAGTTGAAGAAGCCGTGTCTGCTTGAGAGCGCCATCGAGGACGGCACGGCGCTCTTCGAGCCGCGACCGCTCCTCGGTCAGGGCCGGGTCTTCCTTCGGCTCGCCTTCCTCGGGCGCTGCGCCGAGTTGCTTCAAACGGGTTTCGACATCCGCATGCCGGCTTTCCAGCGAGCCTATGATTTCGCGCAATTCATCGCGAACCGGTTCGAGCCGTCCGCGGTGCTGAACCAGCGTCGAATCGCCGATATCGGCGGCGCGAAGCGATGCATCGATCTGGTCAATCGCCTCGCGCAACCGCTCAATGGCCGGAGCCGTGCGCGACAGAGCCGGACGGCGCGCGCCATTTTGGGTCGCGTCGGATTGCGCGGCTGGCTTTGCCTCGCCCTTGGGCGACTGCGCTCCGGCTTTCGGCGCGGGCGCCTTTGCGGCGGGCTCCTCGCTCCTGTCGCCTTTGGCCGCAGGCTTGTCCTGCGCGAAGGCCGTCGGCGCGGCGATGGGAGCGAACGGGAGGATCGCGCAAAGCGCACAGGCGACGATCGCGAAGCGGACGAGAGCGAGTTTCGACATCGGCCCTGTCAAACAGCGGAATCCGCAGGGAATAAGGCATGCTCGCCCACGCAATCCCCCCATGCAAGCCGCCTCGCGGTCTTGAACGCGTCGCCGTTCCGTTTTGACAGGAGATGTTCGCGCGCAACGCCCGTGTGTTCGCACAGTTTGAGCGCCACGGTGCCGCCCCGAGCCATGACCGGCGCTATGACACGGGCGGCGACCGCCCGCGGCGCATGCCGGGAGGCCGCGATATAGATGAATTTCTCGTCTTCCCAGGGCACGTCCGCATCCTTGATTCGGCGATGCATGCGCGACCGCGCCACACGGCGCGCGAAATGACACCAGTCCGGCGCGCGGAGCGGGCAGATCGAGCTGTGCGGACAGGGCGCCACGAGATGAGCGCCGGCCGTGATCAGTTGATCCCGCACCTCGAGAATCCGCGACCATCCGGCGGGGGTGCCAGGTTCGACCACAACCAGGGTGTCCGCTGTTGCCTCCCACAGCCGCGCGATCAGCGGGCCCCGCTGGTCCTGCGCAAGCTCGTCGAGCACATAGGCAAGAATGACGAGATCGTGTGCCGTCAGCGCCGGCGGCATTGAGGCGAGATCAACCGATTGCCACGCGGCTCCCTCGAAAGAGGACGCTGCGACCAACGCTTCGCCCCAGCGCCTCATAAGAGCGCTCCCTTCGATCAGGGTCGCTCGTAAAATGCGCGGCCAGCAATCGCGCGCGGCAAACAAAGCGGTGCCGGGTCCGGCACCGACGTCGAGGACGCTGCCGGGTGAAAAATCCGGCAGCATGTCACGGACCGCGTCGAGACTGGCGCAGATCGCAGCGAAGGTGGCCGGCATGCGCACCGCCAGATAGGCACGCGCTGCGAGATCATCCGACACATGCGCCCGGCCATCGCGGGTCTCGGCGCGGTAGCGGGCCGACAGCCGCGCGGAAGCGCTGCGCAAATCGGCGAGCGGAATGCCGTCCAGCGCCTGGTCAATCAACTCGTGCAACGCAGCCGGTAATTGCATCTTCACGTCTTGCGACTGGGCGTGCACGGACATTGGAGATGTCGTCGTTTCAACGCCGCGCCTTTCGCATGCTCGTACGAGCGCCAGTTCACCTCATTCGCCCAGAAAACGTCTCACGCAAAATCAAAACCGCAACAGGGACCGTGCTCCGAGCACCATTGCATTCGGCCAAACGCCGCCGTCGGGGCGCCAGATGATCTGAAGATCGGGCTGGATCGTCCAGCCCGGGACGATTTGAGCGACATAGGTCAACTCGAGATTGGCTTCATATGTCTGAACGACCTCCGGAACACCAGTGAAAGCAAAAACGTCGGCCTCAAATCCTCGCACGCCTTTTGAGAATTTGCTGAAAATGACGGAGGCTCCGAACCGGTCGTCGGGGCGGCTCGCAAACAGATTCGCGAAAATGATGCCGCCATCGACGTAAAAGCTGATCTGGTTGCGGTCATTCGGGCTCGCGGAAATGCGACTGAAAACGGAGATGCCACTCTGATTGTCGCCGCCCGGCGGCCGGTAGAGCTGCTGATCGATGATGGCATAAACGCCATAGTCGCCATTGTGCTGGCGCGCGATTCCCGTGCTCATGGGATCCGCCAGCGGCAGGCCATCATTCGCATAGCGATTATCCGCGAATGCGCCTGTGTGGTACCAGCCGCCCAATTTCAATGTTGATGCCAGTCCGACATCCTTCTTGTCGTTGTTGCGGGTGAACTGAACTTCACTGATCAGAAATGGCGGATCGTTGACCCGAAAATTCAGCCCGTGCCGATTGCTGAGCTCCGGGTCAGTATCTGGACGCGCAGGATTGCCGTTCAGCACAGCAAAGAACCAGGCGACGTCTTTCATCGGCTCGATCTTGAGGCGGACGCCGGGAGTCGACAGCGGGTAGGCGGCGCCGCCTCCCGGCAGGTTGGCAGCCGCGATCGTCGGCCAGTCGCTCTGCAGGAACATCGTGGACAATTCGCTGTAGAAGAATTCGCTGTCCGCCGCGAGCTGTCCGATACGGATGCTCGCCTTGTCGCCGGCAAACTTCTGCTCCAGCCAGAGTTCCGACAGCCGGGTCGAGGGCATCGCCTCAATGGCCGCGATGGTATTGATCCCTCCGACGTAATCACGGCGGATCCGGCCGTCATTGTAGATCTGGAACATGTTGGCGAAGAATGAGAGGCCCCTCGCGCCAGCGAGCTTCTCGAGATCGACGGTGATGATCTCCTGAACTTTACCTTGCTGAACGGTTCCGGTTTGGCGTCCACCGCGCAGGTTCGACAGGACATCCTGTGTGTGTTCGATGCCGAATACGACACCGCGCTCGGACAACCATTGTCGCCAGCCCCATGGGTCACCGTTGCTCGGAAGGCTGGTGGCCACCGACGTATCGGGAATGCCCTTCGGGGCGCTATCCCACCATGCCTGCGCCATAGCCTGGCTCGCTGCAAGCGCGCCTAGCAGTGCAAGGCCGGCGGATCGGCAAAGCGGAGCGAGCAGGGTCACTGAGGGCCTCAGACTCGGAGGTTGGAACGATGGACAGTTTCACGACAATCGCCAAGAAGAACCATCTCTCCTTATTGCAACTAATTCGCAATTGCAATACTGCGGCTCGATGCGTGGCGCGCGGAAACCTCACGATTTCAGGCCGGATGAGTGGAGACTTCCGCCCCGGTGCCGGACGCAATGTCCCGGGCTTTGTCCTTCCCTGGGACCGCCGGCATGAAGAGCCGCGACATCACCGGGATGACGAGCAGACTGCAGATCGGTGACAGGAGCATGCCGCCGACAATGACGCAGGCGAGCGGCTGTTGCACCTGCGAGCCAATTCCGGTGGAAATCGCGGCCGGGACGAGACCGATGCAAGCCGACAGTCCGGTCATGAAGATCTGGCGCATCCGGGTCTGACCGGCGTCGATAATGGCCGCCTCGGTATTCATGCCCTCGTCGATATTGTTGCGAATGTA
>Ga0182748_1002064_pt1 | contig 18601 bp, 20 predicted proteins | sample eDN3rd37CKraftOP_FD_128877 | JGI IMG/M metagenome (GOLD analysis project Ga0182748, IMG submission 128877) | Enriched Organic Plus compost microbial communities from Emeryville, California, USA - eDNA 3rd pass 37_C Kraft OP (version 2) (version 2) ...
CGACAGGAAATCCACCCGCGTCAGCAGTTCGTCGAGCTGGAACAGGAGCGAGGGCACTTCCAGCATGGTGCCGACCTGCACCCGTTCGGGCAGCGCGTGGCCGTGCCGGCGCAGATGCGTGAGCTCGACTTCGACCAGCGACTTGGCCTTGTCGAATTCCTCCACCATGGCGATCATCGGGAACATCAGCCGCAATTCGCGCCCGCCCGCGGCCCGCAACAGCGCGCGCACCTGGCTGCGCAACAGGCCCGGCCGGTCGAGGCCGAGCCGGATCGCGCGCCAGCCCAGCGCCGGATTTTCCTCTTCCAGGTTCCGCAGATAGGGAAGCACCTTGTCGCCGCCGATATCGAGCGTGCGGAACACGACCGGCCGCTTGTTGGCGGCATCGAGCACCTGGCGGTAAAGCGAATGCTGTTCATTGGTGCGCGGCAGCGTATCCGCCACCATGAACTGCAGTTCGGTGCGGAACAGGCCGACGCCGGCGGCGCCGGTTTCCTCGATGTGCGGCAGGTCGATGGCGAGGCCGGCATTGATCATCAGCGAGATGGCATTGCCGTCCTTGGTGACGCAGGGCCGGTCGCGCAGCGCACGGTATTGCGCCTGCCGGCGCGCGCGCAGCTTCACCCTTTCGCCATAGGCCGTTTCGATATCGGGCGGCGGCCGCAGATGCACGTGGCCGGTCGAGCCGTCCACGATGATGGCGTCGCCCGGCTCGACCAGGCCGGTGGCGTTTTCGATCTCGCCCACGGTCGGAATGCCGAGCGCGCGCGCCACGATGGAGACGTGCGAGGTCGGTCCGCCTTCCTCCAGCACGAGGCCGCGCAGCCGCTTGCGGTCGTAATCGAGCAGGGCGGCCGGACCCATCGAGCGCGCCACCACGATGGCGTTCTCCGGCAACTGTTCCTTGCTCGGTGCGTGGTCCTGCCCCATCAGCACCCGCATCAGCCGGTTGGCGAGATCGTCGAGATCGTGCAGCCGGTCGCGCAAATAGGGGTCGGACGCGCGCAGCATGCGCGCGCGGGTGTCGGACTGCACGCGCTCCACGCCGGCCTCGGCGGTGAGGCCGGTCATCACGGCCTCGCGAATCTTGTGCAGCCAGCCCTGGTCGTAGGAGAACATGCGATAGGCTTCGAGCACATCGCGGTGCTCGCCGCCGTCGGCGAGGTCGCGATGCTCGACCAGCCGGTCGAGATCGGCGCGCAAGGTCGCGATCGCGGCGTCGAGCCGCTTGAGCTCGCGCGGCACGTCGTCGGCGATGACATTGGTGATGACCACGCGCGGCTCGTGCAACACGACGTGGCCGAGCGCGATGCCGTCCGACAGCGACGTGCCGGTGAGATGCATCGCGTGGCGTGCGACCGGTTCGGCGCCGGGCCGGGCGAGCGAGGACAGCTCGCCCGAGGCGATCATCTCGGCGAGCACCATCGCCGTGGTCTGCAGCGCCTCCTCTTCCTCCTCGGTATAGGTGCGGCGGGCGCGGTTCTGCACCACCAGCACGCCGAGCGTATTGCCGGCGCGCAGGATCGGCACGCCGAGGAAGGAGTGGTAGATTTCTTCGCCGGTTTCCGCCCGGTAGGAGAAGGCCGGGTGGGCCTGGGCGTCCGACAGGTTGATCGGATTGGCCTCGCTCGCCACCAGGCCGACCAGGCCCTCATGGGCGCTCAGGACGGTCTGGTGGACGGCTTCGCGCTTGAGGCCCTCGGTGGCGTATAGCTCGAGCGTTCCGTCCACGCGCAAGACGTAGACAGAGCACACCTCCGCCACCATGTTGGCGGCGATCAAAACGACCACCTTGTCGAGACGATCCTGCGCGCTGACCGGCTCCGCCATAACTTCGCGAAGCCGGCGCAACAGCACGCGCGGACCGCCGAGCGCACCACGCATCCGTGAGGTCCCTGTCAAGCCGCTGGCGGGGCCGCGGCCCCCGATACGGCCCAATCATGTACGAATAGCGACCGCGGGGGTGCCCGCGGCCGCTCACAGGCAGGCTATAGCGAATGGGCCCGCCAAGGGGCAAGCCAGGGTGCTCCCGCTGTCGTGTCCCCCGCCGGAAACCCGGAAGGGCGGTCCCTACGCCTTATCCAGCCCGTACAGGGTATGTAGGGTGCGCACGGCCAGTTCGGTATAGGCGGCGTCGATCAGCACCGAGAACTTGATCTCGGAGGTGGTGATGGCGCGGATATTGATGTTGCGCTCGGACAGCGCCTTGAAGGCCCGCGCGGCGACGCCGGCATGGCTGCGCATGCCGATGCCGATGACCGAGACCTTGGCCACGTCGGTCGCCCCGTCGAGCCGCTCATAACCGATGGTGGCCTTGGCCTTCTCGATGGTGGCGCGCGCGCGGTCGTAGTCGGCCGCCGGCACCGTGAAGGTCAGGTCGGTGGTCAGGCCATCGGCCGAGACGTTCTGCACGATCATGTCGACATTGATGTTGCCGTCGGCGAGCGGGCCGAAGATGGCGGCGGCGACGCCGGGCTTGTCCTCGACGCGGCGGACCGAGATCTGCGCCTCGTCCTTGGAGAAGGCGATGCCGGTGACGACTTGCTGTTCCATGATTTCACTCTCGTCGCAAATAAGCGTGCCGGGGGGCGTCTGGCGCGGGTCGATGTCCTCCGGCTTGACGAAGCTGGAGCGCACGAAGATGCGCACATTATGGACCATGCCGAGCTCGACCGAGCGGACCTGCATGACCTTGGCGCCGAGCGAGGCGAGTTCCAGCATCTCCTCGAAGGCGATCTTGTCCATCCGATGCGCCTTCGGAACCACCCGCGGGTCGGTGGTGTAGACGCCGTCGACGTCGGTATAGATGTCGCAGCGTTCCGCCCCGATGGCGGCGGCGACCGCCACGGCCGAGGTGTCGGAGCCGCCGCGGCCGAGCGTGGTGATGCGGCCGGTCTCCTTGTTGAGGCCCTGGAAGCCCGCGATCACCGCGACCTGCTTGTGTTCCTCGAAGCGGCGGATCAGTTCGGCGCCGTTCACGTCCAGGATGCGGGCGGAGGCGTGCGCGTTGTCGGTCAGGATCGGCAGCTGCCAGCCCTGCCAGGAGCGGGCGTTGACGCCCATGCCTTCCAGCACGATGGCGAGCAGCCCGGCGGTGACCTGCTCGCCAGTGGCGACGACCGCATCATATTCGCGCGCATCGTGCAGGACGGCGGCGTCCCGGCACCAGGCCACGAGCTGGTTGGTCACGCCGGCCATGGCCGAGACCACGACGGCCACGTCATAGCCGGCGTCGACCTCGCGTTTGACGTGGCGCGCCACGTTGCGGATGCGGTCGAGGTCGGCGACGGAGGTTCCGCCGAATTTCATGACAAGGCGCGGCATTGACGTTCCCGGACGCGGCCGTAAGAAGCTAACAAGCGGCCGGCGCTGGGCGGAAAGGCCCGGGCGCCGGCCGGAAAAGGCGCGTATACATACCGGCGAGGTCGCTGCCCTGCAACATCGGACGGCACCCTACGAGAGGCTACGAATGGCCAAGAGCAATGTCCGTCCGACCAGCGTCGATGCCGCCGAGGTCGATCGCTTCTCGCGGCTCGCCGCCGACTGGTGGGACCCCCGCGGCCCCATGGCGGCGCTGCACAAGCTCAACCCGGTGCGGCTGGCCTATATCCGCGACCGGGCGGCGGAGCACTTCGCTCGCGACCCGAAAAAGCTCGACTGCCTCAAGGGGCTGCGCATGCTCGATATCGGCTGCGGCGCCGGCATCCTGTCGGAGCCTCTGGCGCGCCTCGGGGCCGCGATGGTCGGGGCCGATCCGGCCGAGGACAATATTGCCGTCGCCCAGGCCCATGCCCGGGAAGCCGGCGTGGCGGTCGACTACCGCGCCACCACCGCCGAGGATCTCGCCGCGGCGGGCGAGCGTTTCGACGTGGTGCTGATGATGGAGGTGGTCGAGCACGTCAACGACGTGGACGAATTCGTCGCGACCTGCGCCTCCATGGTCAAACCGGGCGGCCTGATGGTCGCCGCCACGCTCAACCGCACGCTCAAGAGCTTCGCGCTCGCGATTGTCGGGGCCGAATATGTGCTGCGCTGGGTGCCGCGCGGGACGCATCAGTGGGACAAGTTCGTCACGCCACAGGAACTGGAACGCGCCTTCGAGGATTGCGGCTTGGACGTGATCGGCGAGCGCGGCGTGGTCTACAATCCTTTCGCCGACCGCTGGCAACTGTCGTCCGACATGGACGTCAACTACATGCTGGTGGGCGAGCGGCCGCAACAGAAGGAAAAGGGCGCATGATCCTCGAACTGGTGGAATTCAATTCGCCGAAGGGCTGGACGCGCGAGCAGGTCGTCGAGGACGCCCGTCATGTGGTCGCGAAATGGGCGGCCAACAAGGAACTCAAGCGCAAGCACTTCCTGCTCGAGCTCAACGGCAAGACCGGCGCCGGCGTCTATATCTGGCCGTCGGTGGAAGCCGCGCAGCGGGCGCATAACGAGGCCTGGCGCCAGTCGGTGATCAAACGCACCGGCGCGGCGCCCACCATCCGCTATTTCGACCTGTTCCTGCTCGTCGACAATGAACAGGGCACGGTGACGGAATTTCCTGCGAGCGCCGAGATCAACCCGGCCGCGGCGTGAATGCTTTCATGGCATTCCGGGGTGTCCGCCGTCGCCCGAAGGGCGAAGCCGGGCGAGCCCGGAATCCAGGGTGACAGGGCCGGGCGCTTGGCGCTCGATTCCGGGTTCGCTCGCGGCCCGGATTGACGGAAGAAATCGAGCCGGTCTCAGTCCATGCGAAAACCCTTGCCGCGCACGAAGGCGCCGAAGTCGGCGCGTGCGGGTTTGGCATATTGCCGCGCTTTGTCCTCCGACCAGCCGTAGAAATCGGCGCGGCCGAAACGTTCCGGCTCGCGCTGATTGCGGTAGGGCCGCAAGGCGGCACGCCGGCGGTCGTAGCCGTCCAACGCCGCGGGAAAGTCGTCCTCGCTGAAGCGATCCTCGTGCAGCGTCATGCTCAGCGGCAGCCGCGGTGTGATCGCACCTTGCTCCGCCGGCCAGCCGACGCACATGCCGGCAACCGGGATGACTTTCTCCGGGAGCGCCAGCATGTCGCTGATTACGGCGGCGTGATCGCGAATGAGGCTGATCGGACAGCAGCCGAGCCCGGCCGCCTCCGCCGCCGCCAGAAAGGTCGCGAGCACCAAGGCGGCATCGACCGTCGCATTGAACAAGAGGTCGAAGTGGTCGTTGGGAAACGGCGTGCCGCGCAGCGCCGCGACTCGCGGCAGACGCCGCCCATTGGCGAGGAAGACCAGGAACACCGGGGCGTTGCGAAGCCATGGCATTTCCGGAAGCAGGTCTGCGATGCCGTGAAGCTTGGCCTTGTCTCGAATGATGAGAATGTCGCTCTGTTGCAGATCGCTTTTCGAGGGCGCGGACAAGGCGCAGGCGCATAAAAGCCGCAAGAGATCGGGCGCGACGTCGCGTTCGAGATAGCGGCGATGAACACGATGCGCCGCGATACGCGCCAATTCCTCCAGTCCGGAGAGGGATGGGTCGATTTCGAACCGTTCGCCGAACCGCTCGGCGAGTGCGGATTGAAGAGACTGGGCAAAGTCCGCCATCGAATGCTCCTGGACACGAATTGCCGGTTGCCACGCGACCATATCGTGAGAGATGATGGGGCCAACAAAAAATAAAACCACCTGGGAGGACATCATGAAAGCCTATCGCTGGAAGCCAGGGCGCCGGCCGCTGTTGGCCGCGCTCGCAACGCTGGCGCTCTGCGCCGGCGCCGCCCATGCGGAAACCCGCACGGTCCGCATCGCCAAGCAGTACGGAATTTCCTATCTCCCGCTGACCATCATGCAGGAGAAAAAGCTGCTGGAGTCCGAAGGCAAGAAGCTCGGCCTCGACCTCGCGACCGACTGGGTACGCTTCTCCAACGGCGCGGCCATGAACGAAGCGCTGATCTCCGGCAATCTCGACTTTGCGTCGGGCGGCGTCGGGCCGCTGGTGACGGCCTGGGCGCGCACCAAGAACAATCTGAAGATCAAGGGCGTCTCGGCGCTCAATTCGATGCCGCTCTATCTCAACACGATCAATCCGAAGGTGAAGACCATCAAGGACTTCACCGAGAAGGACCGCATCGCCCTGCCGGCCGTGCGCGTGTCGATGCAGGCCGTGATCCTGCAAATGGCGGCGGAGAAGGTGTTCGGCAAAGGCCAGGAGCACAAGCTCGACGCCTGGACCGTGTCGCTCAGCCATCCGGACGGGCTGGCGCAGATGATGAGCGGCAAGTCGGAGATCACCGGGCACTTCACCTCGGCGCCGTTCATGTATCAGGAGCTCGCCGACAAGCGCGTGCATCGCGTGCTCAACAGCTACGACGTGTTCGGCGGGCCGCACACCTTCAACGTGGTGTGGGCGACCGCGAATCTCTACGAGAAGGAACCCAAGATCGTACAGGCGTTCCTCGCGGCGCTGCGCCTGGCCGTCAAGCAAGTGCACGACGATCCGGACGGTTCGGCCGCGCTCTGGGTCGAGGCCAACAAGTCGAAGCTGCCGCTGGCGGAAGTGCAGCGGATCGTGAAGCTGCCCGAGAACACCTGGACCCTGACGCCGCAGAAAGTGATGGTCGTCGCCGACTACATGGCGCGGGTGAAGATGGTGCCTGCCACGCCGACGAGCTGGAAGGACATGTTCATCGACGCCATCCACGATCTGCCGGGAAGCTGACAGTGGACGCGAGTGTTCGGCCCATGACTTCTGTTCTGCTCGAAGTGGACGGAGTGACGCTCCAGTACAAGACGCCGCGCCATCTGGTCACGGCGACCTACCGGGTGGACTTCTCCGTCCACCAGGGCGACCGTTACGTGATCCTGGGGCCTTCCGGCTGCGGCAAGTCCACTCTGCTCAAATCCGTCGGCGGCTTCATGCCGCCGGTGGAGGGCTCCATCCGCATCCGCGGGCGCGAGGTCGCCGCGCCCGGGCCCGACCGCATGATGGTGTTCCAGGAATTCGAGCAGTTGATGCCCTGGAAGACCGTGTTCGAGAACGTGCTGTTCCCGATGAAGGTGACACGCAAGTTCGCCCGCGCCGAAGCGGCCGAGCGCGCCGCCGCCGCCATCGACAAGGTGAAGCTCACCGAATTCCGCGACGTCTATCCGCACATGCTGTCGGGCGGCATGAAGATGCGGGTCGCCATCGCCCGCGCCATGGCGCTGGAGCCCGACATCCTGCTGATGGACGAGCCCTTCGCGGCGCTCGACGCATTGACGCGCCGGGCGATGCAGCAGGAATTGCTGTCGCTGTGGGAGCAATTGCGCTTCACCGTGCTGTTCGTGACGCATTCGATCGAGGAGGCGATCCTGGTCGGATCGCGTATCCTGGTGCTGTCGCCGCATCCGGGCCGCGTGCGCGCCGAACTCGACACCGGCGATCTGGGTTTCACCAATATCGACCGGCCCGAATTCGGCACCATGTCGAAACGCATCCATAATCTTCTGTTCGGCGGCGAGCGGCTGAACGCCGGAGAGCCTGAGGTAGCCAAAGCGTGACCATCGACCTGCGACATGATCTGGCGCCTGACGCGCGCCGGCCGGAATTCGAGATCGAGCCGACCGAGACGGTCTCTGTCGGCGATGTGGAGCGCCCGCTTTCGATCGCCGAGCGCATTTTCAGCAACGAACTGGTGCAGCGGCTGGCGATCCTGCTGACCCTGGTCGTGATCTGGGAACTCTATGCGCGCTGGCTGAACAATTCGCTGCTGTTTCCGACCTTCACCGAAACGGTGGCGACGTTCTGGCATGACGTGCGCAACGGCGTGTTGATCGACCGCACCTTGACCTCGTTGCGCACGCTGGCCATCGGCTACGCCTTCGGCCTGGCGCTGGCCGCCGTCTTCACCACTTTCGCGGTGGCGAGCGGCATCGGCACCCGCATCCTGTCGACGCTGACCGCCATGTTCAATCCGCTGCCGGCGATTGCGCTCTTGCCGCTGGCGCTGATCTGGTTCGGGCTCGGCACGCCGTCGCTGGTCTTCGTCATCATCCATTCGGTGCTGTGGGCGGTCGCGCTCAACACGCTGAGCGGCTTCCGCAGCGTGCCGGAAACCCTGCGCATGAGCGGTCGCAATGTCGGCCTCAAGGGCGCGCGCTATGTCGGTTTGATCCTGATTCCGGCGGCGTTTCCCTCGATTCTCGCCGGCTTGAAGATCGGCTGGGCCTTCGCCTGGCGCACGCTGGTGGCGGCCGAACTGGTGTTCGGCGTGTCGTCGCGTTCCGGCGGCATCGGCTGGTACATCTTCGAGGCGCGCAACGATCTCGACACCGCGACGGTGTTCTCGGGCCTGCTCACCGTCATCCTGATCGGGCTTCTGGTCGAATCGGTGATCTTCCGTTTCATCGAGGCGCGCACGGTCAATCTCTGGGGCATGCAGCGATGACGGGTACGGCGGCGCCCGAGGGCGCCATGCTGGAGGTCGCGATCTGGCGCGGCGGCGAGACCGGTGAATTCCAGTCCTTCACCATACCGCGCCGCGCGCACCAGACCGTGCTCGATGTGGTGACGGAGATCCAGCGCGAGCACGACGCCACGCTCTCCTATCGGTTTGCGTGCCGCGTCGGCATGTGCGGCTCGTGCGCCATGGTGGTGAACGGCCGCCCGCGCTGGACCTGCCGCACGCGCGTCAGCGAAGTGATCGAGAACGGCCGGCTCAAGCTCGAACCGCTGCGCAATCTGCGCGTGGTCAAGGACCTGGCGGTCGAGATGGGCGCGTTCTTCGACAAATGGAAGGACGCCAAGGGCTATTTCGAGCCGGGCGCCGCGCCCGAAGCGGATTTCGCCGTGGTGCGGCCGGCGACCCCCGAGCGGCAGGCCGCCGATGCCGGCATCGAATGCATCGGCTGCGGGGTCTGCTATTCGGCTTGCGACGTGGTTGCGTGGGACGAGCATTATCTCGGGCCGGCCGCGCTCAACCGCGCCTGGACGCTCGTCAACGACGTGCGCGACCGCGGCCAGGCCGAGCGGCTGAAAGCCGTGTCCGGCGGCTGCGGCTGCCTCGCCTGCCATACCCATATGAGCTGCACCGAGTTCTGCCCCAAGTCGATTGCGCCGACCTATTCGATCGCGGGGCTCAAGCGCACGGTGCTGAAGCGGGCCTTGCGAGGCGGATGATGGGGCCCAACCCAACAATCAGTTCACGCTGTCATCGCGGGCGAGCGCTGCGAGATTCGGGATCCACCATGCCGTGCCCGCTCGATAGGCGGCGGTGTCCTGAATCCCGGCTGCCGTCACGCTTCGCGCCCCTCGGCCGGGACAATCCGCCCAAGGTGCGCCCATGAGCGCCATTCTCTTTGTCGCGCAGCGGCTTTCCGCCTTCGTCCTGGCGGCGGCGGTCGCCGTGCATCTCGGCACCATCCTTTTTGCCGTGCGCGGCGGGTTGACCGCCGGAGATATCCTCGCGCGCACGCACGGCAATGTCGGCTTCCTCATGTTCTACGGCCTGTTCGTGATCGCGGTCGCGGTGCACGCGCCGATCGGTCTGCGCAATATCCTGCGCGAATGGACCCGCTGGCGCGGCCGCTCGCTCGACCTTGCGCTGGGCCTGTTCGCTCTCTTGCTGCTGGCGCTCGGGTTCCGCGCGGTATTTGCGGTGTTCAGCGCATGATCCCGAATAGTGGGCACCGGATCCCGGAACAGAAATTCGCATGATCAGGGCATCGCAACGACATCCCGGCTTCGCCGCCGCCCTGCTGCACCGGCTGTCGGGCATCGCGCTGGCGGTTTTCCTGCCGCTGCATTTTCTCGCTTTGGCGACCGCGCTCAACGGCGCCGATGCGCTCGATTCCTTCCTGCGGGTGACGCGCAATCCGGTCGTCGAGGTGCTCGAATTCGGCATCGTGGTCGCGCTCGCCATCCACCTCACGCTCGGCTTGCGCGTCCTGGCGATCGAGTTCTTCGATTTTCGCGAGAAGACGCTTGTTCCGTTGTCGCTTTGCGTCGCCGCGGCCTCCGCGATCGGCCTCGTCTTCATTCTCAACCTGGGCTGACGCGAATGCTGGCCGGACTTTCGCTCGACACGATCGGCGTCCTCTGGCTCGGCGCCTTGCTCGGCGGCATCGCCGCCGGCGGCAGCGGCTTCGCCTTCGCCCTTGCGGCATCCTCGATCTGGCTGCATCGCATCGATCCGCTGCATTCGGCCATCCTGAGCACCGGATGCGGCGTGCTCTTGCACCTCGCGACGATCTGGCCGCAGCGCCGGCACATCGTGCTGGCGCGGCTATGGCCATTCGTCGCCGGCGGGCTGGCCGGCATCCCGATCGGCGTGCATCTGCTCGCCTTCACCGACGGCAGCGTGCTGAAGACGGTGCTCGGCGTGTTTCTGCTCGCGTTCGGCACCTATGCGCTGATCTCGCCGCGCCTGCACACCGTGAGCGGGGGCGGGCGGACCGCCGACGCCACCATCGGTTTCATCGGCGGCGTTCTGGCCGGAGTGGGCGGTTATTCCGGGGTGATCCCGACGATCTGGACCCAGCTGCGCGGCTGGTCGAAAGAGGCCGCGCGCGGCGTTTACCAGCCCTATGTCATCATCGTGCAGGCGATTACGCTCGCGGGCATCATCTGGGTCACGCTCGACCGCACCGGCTTGATCCTTTTGGTCGCGGTTCTGCCGCCGCTACTGATCGGGACCTGGATCGGCTGGCAACTTTACGGCAAGCTCAACGACCGGCGTTTCCGCCAGGCGCTGGCGATCGTGCTGATCGCGTCGGGCGCGACCCTCGTTTTCTAGCGCATGATCCCGAAAGGTGAGAACCGGTTTTCGGACAAGATCATGAGCAAGCGAAAGACAAGACCCATGCAGCTCGATCTCAAGGAAGTCGAGGAACTCGCCAAGACGCTCTATATCCGCGCGCTCAAGCTCCTGCCGCCCGACGTGAAGCAGGGCTTCGAGCGGCTCGCGCGCGAGGAAACGGACGCCACCGCCAAGACGATCCTCGGCACCATGGTCGAGAACATCGCGGTGGCCGAGCGTACGCGCAATCTGCTCTGCCAGGACACCGGCATCCCGATCTACAACGTCACCATCGGCCGCCATGTCGAGTTCGACGGCGCCGGCATGAAAGACGCGATCCGGCGCGGCTGCGAGCGCGCCACCAGGGAGCATCCCTTGCGTTCCTCGGTCGTGCATCCGATCACGCGCAAGAACGAGCAGACTTCCTGCGGCATCGGCGTCCCGATCATCAATGTCGATTTCGATACGCGCGAGGAGACGGTCGAGATCGAGATGATTCCGAAAGGTTCGGGCTCCGAGAACGGCTCGTTCCTGCAAATGCTGATTCCGGCCGACGGCGTCAATGCGGTGAAGCGGTTCGTCGTCGACAGAGTGATCGAATGCGGCGGCCGCGTCTGCCCGCCGACCATCGTCGGCGTCGGCATTGGCGGCACATCGGATCTCTGCATGCATCTCGCCAAGGTCGCGGCGACGCGCCCGCTCGGCACGACCTGTTCGGACGAGGAGGGCGCCAAGATCGAGGCGCAGCTGAGCGAGGCGGTCAATCAGCTCGGCATCGGCCCGCAAGGCCTCGGCGGGCGCTCCACCGCGTTCCGCGTGCATGTGGAAGTGGGCGCGACCCACATCACCATGAACCCGGTCGCCGTGAACATCCAATGTCATTCGGCGCGGCGCGCTTGCGCCGTCATCACGCCGGGCGGCATCGCGTTCGAGTGAGGTTTCGGCAATGACCCATCATGTGCTGGAAATGCCGGCGAGCGAGGACCAGGTGCGCGCGCTGAAAGTGGGCGACACCGTCACGCTGGAAAAGACGCTGTTCGGCATTCGCGACGCCACGTTGATCGCCATGTTCGACCGCGGGCGGACCACGCGCTTCAACCTCAAGGGCCATGCGGTCGTGCACACCGCGCCCAATGTGCGCAAAGTGGACCCGCGGCCCGGCAATTCCTCCGGCTATGAGCCGCTTTGCATCGGCACCACCACCTCGATGCGCATGGAGCGCTTCACGCGGCCGCTGATGGAGCGCGAGGGCGTGCGCATCATCATCGGCAAGGGCGGTATGGGACAGGCGACCCTCGACGCTTTCCGCGAGTTCGGCGGCGCCTATCTCGCCGTGGTCGGCGGCGCGGCCGCTTTGGAGACGACGTGGATCGAGGCGATCGAGGAGGTCGACATGGACGACCTGCATCCGGAAAGCCTCTGGAAGTTCCGCATCAAGGGCTTCGGACCGCTGCTGGTGACCATGGACTCGCACGGCGGGTCGCTGCATGCGCAGGTCAATGCCGAGGCGGCGGCGCGGCGCGCGGCGGTGCTGGAAAGCATTGGTGTGAAGTGATGGTCCGGCGTTTCCACAATTCCACCTCCCCCTGGAGGGGGAAGGTCGGCGAGCGGTGCTCGCCGGGACGGGGTGAATGCAGTTTCTCCCCTGCCCGGATCGTCAAGGCGATCCGACTCTTCCCCTCCAGGGGAAGGTGGACGAAGCCATGAAGTGTTGAAGCGCCATGCCGAGCATCCCCGAAATCGAAACCGACATTCTCATCCTCGGCGCCGGCGGCGCCGGCCTGTTCGCCGCGCTGCACGCCAAGAAGGCGAATCCCGAGCTCACCGTCACCATCGCGGTGAAAGGCCTGCTCGGCAAATGCGGCTGCACCCGCATGGTGCAGGGCGGCTACAATGTCGCGCTCTCGCCCGAGGACTCGGTCGAGCGCCATTTCATGGACACGATCGAGGGCGGCGGCTGGCTCAACGACCAGGATCTCGCCTGGCTGCTGGTGGAAACGGCGCCCCGCCGCATCCGCGAGCTGGAAACCGAGCTCGGCTGCTTTTTCGACCGTAATCCCGACGGCACCGTGCATCAGAAGGCCTTCGCCGGGCAGACGTTCGACCGCACCGTGCACAAGGGCGACCTGACCGGCATCGAGATCATCAACCGCCTGGCCGAACAGGTCTGGCGGCGCGATGTCCGCCGCCTGGAGGACCATCGCGCGCTCGATCTGATCCGGTCGGCGGACGGCAGCGAGCTCGCCGGGGTGCTGATGCTCGACATGCGCAGCGGCGAGGCGGTGCTGGTGCGTGCGCGCGCGACGCTGCTTGCGACCGGCGGCGGCCCGACCATGTACCGCTATCACACGCCGTCGGGCGACAAGTCCTGCGACGGCCTGGCGATGGCGCTGCGCGCCGGCCTGCCGTTGCGCGACCTCGAGATGGTGCAATTCCATCCCACCGGCCTGCTCGCCGGCGAGGGCACGCGCATGACCGGCACGGTGCTGGAAGAAGGCCTGCGCGGCTCCGGCGGCTGGCTCACCGACTCGCGGAACCAGCGCTTCATGTTCGATTACGATCCCCGCGGCGAACGCGCCACGCGCGACATCGTCAGCCGTTCGATCATGGACCGCATCCGCCAGGGTTTTGCGAGCCCGCATGGCGGCGTCTATATCGAGATGGGCCATCTCGGGCCCGACCGGGTGCGGCGCGAGTTCAAGGGCATGGTCGAGCGCTGCGCCGATTGCGGCTTCGATCTGGCGGCCGGCCGCGTCGAAGTGATCCCGACCGCGCATTACATGATGGGCGGCGTGGTCTTTGCGCCCGACTGCACGACGCCTTTGCCGCGCCTCTATGCGGCGGGCGAGGATACCGGCGGCGTGCACGGCGCCAACCGGCTCGGCGGCAACGGTGTCGCCAACTCCACCGTGTTCGGCGGCGTCGCCGGCGACGTCATGGGTACGCGCACGCCGCGCGGCGGCGCCTTGCCCGAACCCGACCGCGCTGCGGTTGACGCGGCTTACGAACGGGCTTTCGCCCCGCTCGGCCGCAAGGTGGGCGACAAGGGTGGCGACCTGTCGGCCATGCGCGAACAACTTTACAACGTGATGTGGAACGACGTCGGCATCCTGCGCACGGCCGAAAGCTTGCGCCGCGGCAAGGCCGCGCTCGACGCGCTCGCGCGCGACATCGCGGATTGCGGCGTCGGTGACGCGAGCCGCCGTTACAATCTCACCTGGATGGATCGCCTCAATCTCGAGAACCTCACGCTGGTGAGCCGCGCCATTTGTGCGGCCGCCGATTTCCGCCGCGACAGCCGCGGTGCGCATTTCCGCGAGGACTATCCGCAGGTCTCCGATCTCGCGGCCTCGGCCTTTACGCGTGCGCGTCTCGTCGACGGCGACCTGCGTGTCGACAGCGCGAAGGTGGCCTTCACGCGGGTGCAGCCGGGACGGACTTTGCTGAAAAACTAGCGGCGTGGCCGGTGTTCCCGGCGGGCACAGCCTTCGTGATCGGCCACGGTTGCGATACCGCGGCCCGGCCATACCCGCGCGCACGGCGCGCATGACGGGCCTGCTTGAATTCTCACGGTTGTCTCATATGATGGGTGCACGCAAAAATCGGTTTTGATGCCGGCGCGGGCGATCGCCGAATAGCGAGCAGGGACGGTGCACTCCTATAACGTTTCCGGGCTGTCGGTCAGGAGCGAGATCGTTCTGCCGGGGCTGTTCGCGCTCTCGGCCGAGCGGAAGCCGGACGTGACGATCCGGCGGCGTCCCGTTCCCGAAAGTCTCGAGAATCCCGACGCGTCCGGACCGACCTGGCAGATTGCGGGCGAGCAGTTCCTTCTGCGCGTTCCCGACATTGCGCGGTTCCTGCTCAGCGAGGGACGCGAGATTAGTTTCGAGCCGGAATCGCCAGCGCGCGCCGCCGATATTCCGGTCTTCATCCTCGGCACCGTGTTCGGAATCCTGCTGCACCAGCGCGAGCAGATCGTGCTGCATGCGAGCGCGATCCGCATCGACGGCAAGGCGGTTTTGTTTTGCGGCGGTTCGGGCGCCGGAAAATCGACCATTGCCGCGGCGCTCGTGCAACGCGGCTACCCGCTGATGACGGACGATGTTTGCGCCATCGCAATGACGTCCGCCGGTGTCCCGATGGTCTACCCCGACGGCCGCCAATTGAAGTTGTGGGCACACAGCATTGATCGGCTCGACCTTGCGGGCCGGCGCGGCGAGCGCGTGCGCGATCGGCTGGAGAAATTCTATGTCGAGCCGGGCGAGGCACTGAGCGAACCCTTGCCGCTCGGCGCGGTCTATGCGTTGCGCGAGGCCCGTCCGCCGCATGCGGCGGGCATCGTGAAGCCGAATGTGGTCGATGCGGCGCTGCTGCTGCGGCGCAACGCCTACCGGCCGATGCTGGTGAAAAACATGGGACAGAAGGCGAATTACTTCCATGCGGCCACCGCAATCGCAAACGTGGCCGGGATATTCTACCTCACGCGTGTGCTCGACTTCGCTCGCATGACCGAGGTCATCGAGTGCCTGGAACAGCATTGGCGTGAAATGCGGTTGATGGGGCAGGCAGCGTAATGCGCACCGTCTGGCTCGCTTCCTATCCGAAATCCGGGAACACCTGGTTCCGGATGCTGCTGGCGAACCTGTCGGCGCGGGACGGCCAGCCGGTCGACATCAACGACTTGCCGGAGCGCGGCGGCATAGCCAGTGCGCGCGAGCCATTCGACCATCTGCTGCTGATCGATTCCGGACTGCTGACGCACGATGAGATCGATTGTTTGCGTCCGCGCGTTTACGAAGAATTGGCGCGCGGGGCGCAGGACGATGAATACGACGAGGCGGACGAAGCGCCGCCCATGCGTTTCGTCAAGGTGCACGATGCCTACACGCTGACGCCGAAAGGCGAGCCGCTTCTGGCCGGGCGCAACGGGGCCGACGGCGCCATCGTGATCGTGCGTGATCCGCGCGACGTGGCGCCGTCCCTCGCCAATCACAACGGCATCGACCTCGATGAGGCCATCAGGTTCATGAACGACCGCGAGGCCAGTTTTTGCGGCAAGCCTGGCCGGTTGTACACTCAGTTTCGGCAACAGCTTCCCGGCTGGAGCGGTCACGTGGCGAGTTGGCTCGACCAGACCGACATTCCCGTTCACCTCGTTCGTTACGAGGACATGCAGGCGGATCCCGCGGGCACTTTGGCCCGCGCGCTGGTTTTTGTGGGCCATCCGGCGAGCGAGTACGAGATTCGACGCGCCGTTACCTTTGCCGGCTTCGCGCAATTGAAGGGCCAGGAAACGGCAAAAGGTTTCCGTGAAGCGCGCGCGAACAGGCCGTTTTTCCGCCGCGGCGAGGCGGGTGCCTGGCGCGATGAGCTCTCGGCGGACCAGATCATGCAAATTGAAAACGAACATGCGCCGATGATGCGGCGGCTGGGCTATGAGCCGGTGTCGCAGGTGCAGCTTGCGCATGCGGGGTAGGAAGCGATGATGGTCAAGAAGCAGGGTGATTGGCTCTCCGCGAAGGTCGGCGACGAACTCGTCATGATGAGTGCGGAGAAGGGAAATTACCTCGGGCTTTCCGAAGTCGGCGCGCGTATCTGGGAACTGATCGAGACGCCGCAGGACGTCGAGGTGATTTGCCGGCAATTGCAGAGCGAATACGACGTGGCGGCCGACACCTGCCGCGCCGAAGTGGACGCCTTCCTCAAAGAATTGGTGAAGCATGGCGCGGTTGCGCTTGATCCGCCGCCGGCTGGTTAGGTTCGGCCAGATCGACAATCGGCGCCGCCTGCTCCTGGTCGAGGCGGCGGGATGGCTGCTGCTGGCACGGCTCGCCCTGCTGTTCGTGCCGTTCCCGTGGATCGCGCGCCACCTGGGAGCCTTCGTGCCGCCGGAGGAGGCGCGCGCCGCGCAGGACCGCTGGCCGCATTCGCAGGATCGGGTCGCGCTGGCCGAACGCGTGGGCTGGGCGGTCACGCGCGCGGCGCGGCACGTTCCGTTCAAGGCCGTATGCCTGCCGCAGGCGATCGCCGCCCGCGTCATGCTCAAAAGACGCGGTGTCGAAAGCGTCATGCATTTCGGCGCCGCCAGGGGACAGGACAAGCCGCTCGACGCTCATGCCTGGCTCGACGCGGCCGGCGTGGAGGTGACCGGCTATCCGGTGGGACGGGAATTCGCCGAGATCGCGTGCTTTGTGTGAGACCATGACTGTCAACCTCGGAACCAATGTGCGTTCGGAAGCAAGCGGCAAAGATCGCGCCACCGCCGACGCGGAAATGTTCGCACGCGCGGGCTACCTCGTCGTGCCGCGCCTGATCGAGCCGGCGCTGGCGGATTATTTCTGGTCCTATGTGCACACCAAGTTCGCCAGCCTGTTGCTCAATGTCGGCGATCCGCAAGTGCCGCATACGCCGGCCGATTACGGCGATCCCGCCTTCGACGGCCTGCTCGAATATCTGCGGCCGTACATCGAGCGGCACGCCGGCCTGGCGCTCTATCCGACCTATTCCTATTTCCGGCTCTACAAGCGAGGCGACATCCTCAAGCGCCACCGCGACCGGCCGGCCTGCGAGATCAGCGTCACGCTCAATCTGGGGCAGACGCCGGAGGAGCCGTGGCCGATCTATGTCGAGCGGGATGCCGGCCCCTATGCGGCGCGGCTGATGCCGGGCGACGCGTTGCTCTACCGCGGCTGTGATTGCGACCACTGGCGCGAGCCATTCGCAGGCAGTCAATTGGCGCAGGTGTTCCTGCATTACGTCGACCGCAACGGCCCGCACAGCGCCGAGAAATTCGACCGGCGCCGGACATTGATGCGGCCGAAGCGCGACCCGGCGGCGGGCAACCGGGCGCAGATCGGGTGAACGGGCAGCGGACTGACCTCATGACCGTCGATGTCGAACAAGGCTCCAGCGAAAATTCCGCCGCGCGCGCCATTCTGCCGCCCTACCTCGTGCTGCACGATTTTCTCGAACCGGAGACGGCCGCGGGGCTGCTCGACTTCGCGCTGGCGCAGGAGTCGGCATTCGAGCCGACCAAGACCGGCCGCGGTGCGGCCGGCAAGGTCAATCCGGTCATCCGCGTCTCGACCGGCACGCGCGAACTCGGCCCATTCAAGCCCATTCTCAAAGCGAAGGTATTGGGCATGCTGCCGGATCTGATTGCCAGGCTGGGCGCGACGCCGGTGGAATCGCCCAGGACCGAGCTGCAACTGGTGGCGCACAATGATGGCGCTTTCTACAAGCGCCACATCGACACCCAGACCGCTTTCGACCGGTACAGCATCCGCGTGCTGAGCGGCGTCTATTACTTCCATGCCCAGCCCAAGGCGTTCACGGGGGGCGCGCTGCGGCTCTTTGCGATCGGCGGGGGCGAGCGCTATGTCGATATCGAGCCGACCCATAATAGCCTGCTCGTGTTCCCGTCCTGGGCGGCGCACCAGGTGATGCCGATCAGTTGCCCGTCGAAGCGGTTCGCGGATTCGCGCTTTGCCATCAATTGCTGGATCTATCGCACGAAGGCCGACGCGCCGGCGGAGAACGGATAGATGCCGCGCTCTCAGCCGCGCGCCCTGCGATGGAAGTCGGCCAGGAAGCGCTGCACGAATTCCTCGGAGCGCGCATCGGCCTGCTTGCGCAGCCGCGGCGCCTTGACCGGCGCATCCGGCCGCCCAAGCGTTACGAACAGATCGCGCACCGTCCTTTCGTAGTCCTGTGCCAGGTCCTCGTAGAATATCGGATGGCAGCTCAAGCCGTTGGCCGCGAAGAAATTGAGCCAATGAGCGTTGTTTTCCCGGATGCGTGTCACCAACCGAAAGATTTCGTCAAAACTGTAGGCGACCTCTCGTGTCCGGTCGCCGGCCGGCC
>Ga0182748_1002067_pt1 | contig 18586 bp, 19 predicted proteins | sample eDN3rd37CKraftOP_FD_128877 | JGI IMG/M metagenome (GOLD analysis project Ga0182748, IMG submission 128877) | Enriched Organic Plus compost microbial communities from Emeryville, California, USA - eDNA 3rd pass 37_C Kraft OP (version 2) (version 2) ...
GAGCGCCTGCGTCATTATCTCGGCGTCAATTGCGGCGCCGACGGCCGCACCGTCGTGCTGCGCGGTACGTTGAAAGACCTGGCGGCCGAGCTCGGCCTCACGCACGAGGCGCTCTACCGCACGCTGGCCGCGCTCGAGCGGACCGGCGACATCAAGCGGGGCAGCGGCCGGATCGTGCTGCTGCGCCGGCGCGGAATATGATCGGGATCATATAACGGCCCGGCCTCCCGCGTTAGCAAGAGATCCGTGCCGAGCGCGCGCAACAGACGAGAGACCGCCCATGACCAAACCGACCTCGAAAATCCTGGCCGCCGGCGCGGCCTTGCTGGCCGCCGTTGTTTGCGCGCAGGCCCAGCCGATGCCGGACGCTTCCGGCCCGATGGGCATGCACGGCCATAGTCCGCCGATGCACGGCGCGATGACGCCGGGGCACGGTGACATGAACCGGCACGGCGGCATGCAGGGGCCGTCATTCGGCGCCCCCGCCATGCCGACCTCGCCGGGACAGGATGCGTTCGGCGCCATCCAGGAAATCGTGCAAATTCTGGAAGCGGACCCCGCCACCGACTGGTCGAAGGTCGATATCGAGGCGCTGCGCCAGCATCTCATCGACATGAACGAGGTGACGCTCAATGCCGCCGTTATCCGGCGCGTGACCGGCAGCGGCATCGAGTTCACCGTCACCGGCGCCGGCCGTACGCGCGACGCCATCAAGCGCATGGTGCCGGCGCATGTTCGCGAGCTCGCCCGGCTCGGCTGGAACGCCCGAACCGAGGACTTGCCCGGCGGCGTGAAACTCGTGGTGAACGCGAGCGACCCGCGCGCGTTGGTCAAGCTGAAGGCGCTCGGATTCATCGGTATCATGGTGCAGGGAAGCCACCACCAGCCGCATCATCTCATGATGGCGAAAGGCGCATTCGCGCACTGAGTTCCGCGCGCCGCGTCGGTGGTCCGGGCTTGACCTCGATCAAGGTGGCTGCCCGCCCGTCTGCCTATAGGTACGGCCAAGGGCGACGCTGGATGAAGGGCGACGTTGCAGAGCGAAGGAGATTTGCCATGCGCAATCTTCACTGGGTCGCCGCAATGGCCGTCGTGGGGGCGGCCGCGGTTTTCCTCCCGTCTTCTACGCATGCTCAGGGCTACGGCATGATGGGCGGCTATGGCTATGGTCCCGGTTACATGATGGGGCCGGGCTACGGGCACGGTTACATGATGGGCGACGGTTACGGCTACGGTCCGGGCATGATGGGTTACGGCTATGCCTATGCGCCACGCGGCGGCTACGGCCGTGGCCCGGCCTATCGCGGCGAGCGGCTGTGTTGGACGAGCACCGATCGCGACCGCGGCTATGGCTATTACGCGCCATGCCGAAAATAGGACGCTGATCGCCCGGCTTTGATCGCAGCCGAGAACGCCGCGCGCGGGTTCCGGGGGGCATCGATGCAAGGAGCAGTGTCATGCGCAAATTTTTTCGCGGCCTTGCCGCCGCCGGGATCGCTGTCGCGATGCTTGCACTCGCCAGCCCGACGAAGGCGCAGCCCTATGGTCCCGGCATGGGTTACGGTCCGGGCTATGGAATGATGGGGCGCGGTTGGGGGCCCGGTTACGGCATGGGCGGCTGGGGCCCGGGCTGGATGATGGGCGGGGGCTGGGGTCCCGGCTGGATGATGGGCTACGGATCGCGTGATTGGGGCGGGTTCGACCTCAAGCTCAGCACCGACCAGGTGAAAAAGAATTTCGAGCGCATGCTCGCCGTGCAGGGCAATCCGCGCCTCAAGGTCGGCGACGTGAAGGAGAAAGACGCCGATACGATCACGGCCGATATCGTCACCAAGGACAAGGACGCACTGGTGCAGCGCTTCGTGGTCAACCGGCACAGCGGTTTCTACCACCCGGAGGAATGACGATGATGTGGGGCTATGGCTACGGGCCGAATTGGGGAATGATGGGTGACTGGGGCTACGGCGTCTATGGATGGGTTCACATGATCGTCTGGCTCGTCATTCTCGTCGCCGTCGTCGTCGGCGTGGTGTGGCTGGTGCGCTCGATGGCGGCGCCCGGCGGGCATCATCTGGTGGCGCCGCCGCCGCGCTCGCGCGGCCTCGACGTGCTGGAGGAGCGTTACGCGCGCGGCGAGATCAACCGCGACGAATATCTGCAGAAGAAGAACGATATTTTGGGCTAGGGTTCGTCCTTCCACGCCTTGCTGTCGTCCTCCGTCGCCTTGCTGTCGTCCTGCGCGTAGGCGGAAGACTCCGTAGGCCGCAGCCGATCGAGAGCGCACGGCGTCCTGGATTCCGGCTCGCGCGATGCTGCGCATCGCTTGGCCGGGATGACGGCAGGGATGCCAGGCGCGTTCGCGATGGCCGCTATCCGAACCTGCCGCGATCATGCGGCGCGGAGAAATCGAGCTGCGGGCCGACCGGCACGACGCCGGTCGGGTTCACCTGCCGCTGGCTGAAATAATAGTGCCGCTTGATCTGCGCGAGGCTCACCGTCTCGGCGACGCCGGGCTGCTGGTAGAGGTCGCGCACGTAATTCGACAGGTTCGGATATTCGTAGATGTGCCGCCAGTTGCACTTGAAGTGCGAGTAATAGACCGCGTCGAAACGGATCAGCGTGCAGAACAGCCGCCAGTCGGCCTCGGTGATGACCTGGCCCACGAGATAGCGTTGGCGCGACAGGATCTGCTCGAGCTCGTCGAGCGTGTCGAACACGTTGCGGAAGGCCTGTTCGTAGGCGGATTGCGAGGTGGCGAAGCCGGCGCGATAGACGCCGTTGTTGATGTTCGTATAGACGAGCTCGTTGAGCCGGTCGATTTCGGCGCGCAGCGGTTCGGGATAGTAGTCGGTGCGCACATTGGTGAAGGCATCGAAGGCCGAATTGAGCATGCGGATGATCTCGGCCGATTCGTTGTTGACGATCGTCCGTCGCTTCTTGTCCCACAGCACCGGTACGCTGACGCGCCCGGTATAGCGCGGATCGGCGATCAGGTAGATTTCCGACATCTTGCTCTTGCCGTTCACCGCGTCGCCGCTCGAGCCTTCATCCTTGTTGAAGGTCCAGCCGTCCTTGAGCATGTCGGGCGACACGGTCGACATCGAGATGACGTTTTCCAGCCCCTTGAGCTTGCGGAAAATGATGGTGCGGTGGGCCCAGGGGCACGACAGCGCGACATAGAGGTGATAGCGCCCGGCTTCCGCGGCGAAGCCGCCTTCGCCGGAGGGGCCCGGGCTGCCGTCGGGCGTCACCCAGTTGCGGAACCGGGTGGTCGGCCGGACGAACTGGCCGTCCGCCTTGGTGCGCGAAACGTCCTCCTGCCACACGCCGTCGAGCAGAAATCCCATGTCATCGTCTCCCTGGCCCTGAAGGCACACATTTAGGCGGTTGCCGCGTTTCGCGCCACCGGCGATGGACCGGAATCGGCCCAAATGCTAAGCGGCAGGCATGAGCGAACTCGCCCTGACGATCCTTCCGGAAACCGCCGACGACGCCGAAGCCATCGATCGGCTGCACGAACGCACGTTCGGCCCCGGCCGCTATGCCCGCAGCGCCTACCGGATCCGCGAGGGCCGCGGCCACGACCTCGGCCTGTCCTTCACCGCGCGCATCGGCACGCTGCTGGTCGGTTCGGTGCGGCTGACCCCGATCTGCATCGGCGAGACGCCGGCTTTGCTGCTCGGGCCGCTCACGGTCGAGCCGCCGTTCCGCTCGCACGGCATCGGCAAGGCGCTGATCGCGCGCGCGCTGGCCGATGCCAAGGCCAAGGGGCACCGGCTGGTCGTTCTGGTGGGCGACGAGGCCTTCTATGCCCGTGCCGGCTTCAAGCGCATCCCCAAGGGCAAGGTGAAGATGCCGGGCCCGGTCGATCCGGCGCGGCTCCTGGTGGCCGAGCTCGAGCCCGGCGCCTTCGAAGGCGTGTCCGGGCTGATCCGGCCGGATTGGGAGCAGGTCCCGTCGTCCTGAGGTGCCCGCCAAAGGCGGGCCTCGAAGGACGATGGCCGAGGATGGTCCGCCATCCTTCGAGGCTCGCTACGCTCGCACCTCAGGATGACGGGCCTAACTCAACGCCCCTCTCTTGCCCACATCACCGCCAGCGAACCGATCAGGAGCAGCAGGCCGATCAGCCCGGCGAAGATCGGCAGCACGCCGATGCCGCGCACGACGGAAACGTCGCGCATCTTGAGGCCGATCCAGTCCTCGCCCTTGAAGGTCGTGCTGGAACGCACCGGCACCACGCGCGGCACGTCGAGGCCGCGGCCGTCGTCGAGCCGCCGCGCGTCGCCGCCGCTCGCCTGCGCGAGCTTGCGCAGCACGTCGGTGGTGGACGTGACCTCCTGGAATTCGCGCGGATTGGCCGGCCCGACATTGGCGAGCGCGGTGAGCTTGCCGTCGGTCGCGCGCCAGAGGCCGAGTTCCTCGGTCGCGACCGAGGCCTTCCAGACGCCCGGCTTGTCCGGCCGCAAATTCAGCGTGCGTTCCGCCCCGGTCGGCGAGGTCAGTCTCACCTGGTCGACCGAATCGGACATGGTCTGGCGCTCGATCGTGATGTCGCGCCCGTGCACGAGCAGGCGCAGCGCCTCTTCCTCGAGATCGGGCTGTTTCATCAGCCAGTGCGACAGCCGCCGCAGCAGATCGAGATGCGGGCCGCCGCCTTCGTAGCCGCGCGCCCACAGCCAGATGTGATCGGACAGCATCAGGGCCACGCGGCCCTGGCCTTCGCGCCCGAGCACCAGGAGCGGCTTGCCGTCCGGTCCCTGCATCACGGCGGTGCCGGTGGTGCGCCTGGTATCGACCAGGCGGAAGAAGCGGCTCCAGTGCGGCGGGTCGCTGTCGGAGCCGGCGAGACCGCGCGTCACCGGATGGCGTTCGCCCAATGACGTGAGCCGCGCGAAGAACGGCTGCTCGGTGACGTCGCCGCTCGGCTCGGCGGGCAGAATGACGTCGAGCGGCGTGCGCCAGATGCTGGTCGGGCCCGCATAGTCCGGGCCGGCCGCGATCAGCACTGCGCCGCCGTCGCGCACATATCTGGCGATGTTGTCGAAATAGATCATCGGCAGCACGCCCTGCCGCGAATAGCGATCGAAGATGATGAGCTGGAATTCCGAGATCTTCTGCTGGAACAGCTCGCGCGTCGGGAACGCGATCAGCGACAGCTCGTTGATCGGCGTGCCGTCCTGCTTCTCCGGCGGGCGCAGAATGGTGAAGTGCACGAGATCGACCGAGGCGTCGGACTTCAGCAGATTGCGCCAGGTGCGCTCGCCGGCATGCGGCTCGCCGGAGACGAGCAGCACGCGCAGCTTCTCGCGCACGCCGTCGATCGACAGCACCGCGCGGTTGTTGACATGGGTGAGTTCGTTGGCGAGCGGCGTCGCCTCGATCTCGACGATATTGGCGCCGGCATGCGGGATCGGGACGTTCACCTTGACGTCGGTGCCGACCGCCACGTCGCGCTGTTCCAGCACATTGCCGTCGCGCCGCACGGTGACATGCGCGGTGGCGGCGCGGCTGCCGTGGTCTTCGACGCGGAAGCCGATCGTCTGCGGCTGGCCCACGAGGCCGAAGCGCGGCGTCAGCGTGAGCACGACGCGGCGGTCGATCTCGTCCTTGTGGCCGGTAATCAGCGCATGCAGCGGCGCGGCGAAGCCGAGCGCGGCGACATCCGCCGGCACGTCGTGCACGCGGCCGTCGGTGATCAGGATGGCGCCGGCGACGCGGTCGGGCGGCACGTCGGCGAGCGTGGAGGACAGCGCCGAGAACAGCCTGGTGCCTTCGTTCTCGCCGTCGGCCTGGCCGGCGTCCGCGACCCGCACTTCGAGGCCGGGAATGCGCTTGAGGCGTTCGACCAGCGCGGCGCGCGCCGCCTCGGTCTGCGCCTTGCGGTCGCCGAAGTCCTGGCTCGGGCTCTTGTCCACGATGACGGCGGCGACCGAAGGGATCGGGTCGCGGTCCTCGCGCGTGAACGAGGGATTGGCGAGCGCCAGCACCATCAGCGCGAGCGCGAGCGCGCGCAGCCATGCGCCGCGGCTGCGCGCGACGAAGAGCATCAGCGACATCAGCACGGCCGCGCCAAGGGCCGCCCACAACGCATAGTCGGGCAGGAGCGGAGCGAATGAGATGCCGAGGTTCACGTCAAACTCCTACTGCCCCAATCGCTCCAAGAGCGCCGGGATGTGCACCTGGTCGGCCTTGTAGTTGCCGGTGAGCGCGTACATCACGATGTTGACGCCGGCACGGAAGGCGAATTCGCGCTGGCGCGGCTCGCCCGGCACCAGCGGCAGCATCGGCTGGCCGTCCGGCCGCATGGCCCAGGCGCCGGCCAGATCGTTCGAGGTGATGAGGATCGACGACACGCCGTCGCCGGCGCGCGCGGGCCGCTTGCTTTCTTCATCGCCGTTTTCCGCCGGCAGCGCTTCCACCCAGAGCTGGCCGTCGATGAAGCGGCCGGGGAAGTCGCGCAGGAGATAGAAGGTCTTGGTCAGCACATGGTCGCGCGGCACCGGCTCGAGTTCGGGAATGTCGAGCGCGGACAGGATCGAGCGCAGCGCGACCATGCCGGGTCCCTGCATGGCGCCGCCGGGGCCGGGCGGCGCGTCGATGGCGTCGCGTGTGTCGAACAGCACGGTCCCGCCGTTCTTCATGTAGGTGTCGATCTTTTCGAGCGCCGCCTGCGAGGGCTTCGGCGCCGATGGCGAGATCGCCCAGTAGATCAGCGGGAAGAAGGCCAGTTCGTCGCGCGCCGGATCGAGGCCGATCGGCTCGCCGGCCTCGAGCGCGGTGCGCTGCGCCAGGAACAGCGTGAGGCCCTGCAGGCCGGCCTTGGTCACCTCGTCGACGGCGGCATCACCGGTGACGATATAGGCGAGATGCGTCTGCCGCGTCGCCTTGATGGCGAAGTCCTGCTGCGCCTGGGTGAGCGGCGGGGGCGGCGGCGATGCCGGCTGCGCCTGCGCCGAACCATGCCATGTGGCGGCCGCCAGTAGGCCGCCGATGAACAAGGCGGCGGTCGCGCGGCGGCCCATGCGCAAGGCCCGGAAGCCGCCGGACAGCATGATCACCACCAGCCCGTCGATCAGCAGCAGCGCCAGCGCGGCCAGGAAGATCGTGCCCCTCAGATCGACCGGTTCGCCGTGCCGGTAGACGTCCATGCGCGCATTGAGCGGCGCGAAGTCGAGCGGCTGCGGGCGGTCGCCAGGGGCCAGCGTATTGACGGCGACCAGGCCTTCGGGCGGGCCGTAGAAGCCGGGCGGATGATCGACGCTGGCGCGCGCCGTGTAATTGGTCGGGATCGGCTTGGCATTTGGCGGTGGCGGCGTGAACGCGCCGAAGCCGTCAAGTATCCGCGTTGGCGGCACCACCGGCGCGGCGCGGCCGGCGGCGTTGCCGGCACCGCCGGCGGTCTCGGCCGTCGCGGTCGAGCCGGCGAGCGTGACGATATGCCGGAGCATGTCGACAAAGGCGCCCGACAGCGGCAGGTTCGACCAGCGCGGATCGGCGGTGACGTGGAACAGCACGATCAGCCCTTTGCCGCGGCGCTGGGCGGTGACCAGCGGCGTGCCGTCGGCCAGCGTCGCCCAGGTGCGCTCGGGCAGCGTCGCATCCGGCTCGGCCAGCACCTGGCGGGTGACGGTCACGTCGTTCGGCACGGCCATGGTGGCGAACGGGCTTTCGCGCGAGAACGCGGCCAGCGGCTGCGGCTTGTCCCAGCTCAAGGTGCCGCCCAGGATGCGGCCGCCGCGGCGCAGCTTCACCGGCACCAGATTGTCGTCGGTGGCGGCGAGCCGCGGGCCGGCAAAGCGCACCAGCACGCCGCCGTTTTCCACCCATTTGGTGAGCGGCTCGAGCGCCTCGGCGACATTGCCGACATCGGCGAGGATCAGCATGGGCAGATTCTGGCCGAGGAAGCGCGTCACCGCTTCCGCCGGCGCCACGGCCTCGGCGAGCCGCACATCGGCGAAGGGATTGAGCGCGCGCGAGAGGTAATAGGTCGCGCCCAGCAGCGGCTGCGAGCGGTCCATCGCCGAGCCGGAAACGATGCCGACGGTGCGCCGGCGCCAGCGCTTGTCGAGCAGTTGCACCGCGCCGGCCGAGCGCTCGCCGACGATTTCCAGTCGTGCCACGTCGTTGCGGATCTCGACCGGCAACTTGATCGAGGCCTCGGTCTCGCGCTCGCCCGACTTGAACGCGAAGGGCGCCTCGCCGAGCGGCAGGCCTTTCAGGTCGATGGCATTGACCATGCCGTTTTCGGCCGTCCCGGTTGCGGCGCGCAGCACTTTCACGGTGAGCGCGCCGGCGGCGTTGTCGGCGGCGGCCAGCGCATGCGGCGTGGCGATGCCGCCCGCAACGATGGTGAGCGGATGGTTGCCGATGACGCGCTTCAAGCCGCTGACGAAGTCGGCGCCCTTGCCGTTGTCGACGCCGTCCGACAGCCACACCACCTCGACGGTCGGCGCATTGGCGAGAAAGCGGTCGATCAGCGGCAGCGCCTCGCTGCGCTCGACCGCGTAGGGCTGCGGCTTCAATTGCTTGATCTGGACGCGCGCCGCCCCCGGAGTCTGCAAGGAGATGTCGCGCGCCGTTTGCGACAGCGGCAGCACCGCGACGCCGCGATTGTCGGCCTCGGCCCGCGCGATCAATTCATCGAGCGTGCGCAGCCGCTCGTCCCATGCGCCGGCGGCCGGCCAGCCGTCATCGAGCAGGACCAGAAGCGGTGCGCCGCGGCTCGATGCGGTGAGCGGCGGATTCCACAAGGGACCGGCGGCCGCGACGATCACGAGTGCGGCCAGCGTCAGGCGCAGGAGCGTGAGCCACCAGGGCGTGCGCGCCGGCGTCTCCTCCTTCGGCGCGATCTCGAACAGCAGCCGGGTCGGCGGGAAATCGACGTGGCGCGGGCGCGGCGGCACGAGCCGCAACAGCCACCACAGCACGGGCAGCGCGACCAGGCCGAGCAGCACCAGCGGCTGGGCGAAGGCGAGCGGCAGCGAGCCGATCATGCCGTCCTCCCGGCCTGCGTCGGCGCGTGACGGCTGCTCGCCGTCGATATGCTGTTGGCGCCCATGCGCGCATGCAGGGCAAACAACAGTTCGGTCGGTCCGCGATCGGTGCGGTGGACGGTGAAAGTCCAGCCGAATTGCTCGGTCTCGGCCCGCAGCGCCGCGCGATGGCGCGCGAGCAGGGCCTGGTAGTCGTCGCGCCAGGTTTCGGCGCGTCCGGCCGTCACGCTGCCGAGTCCTTCGGATTCGATGAACTGCACCCGCCCCGAATAGGGAAAGGTTTCTTCCGCCGGATCGACCACCTGCACCACATGGCCGCGCGCGCCATTGGCGGCGAGCTGGCCGATGATCTGCCGGAAATCGGCGATCGGGCTCCAGAAATCGGAGAACAGCAGCACTTCCGAGAACGGCGCCGGCGCGAAATTGGGCGGCAGGCTGGGATGCTCGCGCGTATCATGCAGGATGCGCTGCGCCATGCTCTCGATGACGTTGCGGTTCGCGGTCGGCCGCATCAGTTCCGGGATGCCGACCCGTTCGCCGCCCTGCACCAGCACCTCGGCCAGCGCGAAGGACACGACCAGCGCGCGGTCGAGCTTGCTCCATTCCGACAGGGCCGACGAGAAATCCATCGAGGGCGACCGGTCGGGCCAGAGCCAGATGGTATGCGAGGCCTCCCATTCGCGCTCGCGCACATAGAGATGGTCGTCGCGCGCCGAGCGCCGCCAATCGATGGTGTGGGCCGGCTCGCCGGAAAAAAAGTGCCGGTATTGCCAGAAGTTCTCGCCCGCGCCGGCGCGGCGGCGGCCATGCAGGCCGTGGATGATGGTGGCGGCGACGCGCCGTGCCTCCAGCATCAGACGCGGAATGCGCGCGGCGAGCTTGCGGCTCTTGGCGACGGCGTCCTTGACCGGCTGGTTATCGACGTCTTTGCGGCTGGGCTCGGCCATACATTTATCCGATGCGCGCCTTCAGGCGGCGGATCACGTCCGGAATGGCCTCGCCTTCGGCGCGGGCGGCGAAAGTCAGCGCCATGCGATGCTTGAGGATCGGCTCGGCCAGTTCGAGCACGTCGTCCACCGACGGCGCGAAGCGGCCGTCGAGCAGGGCGCGGGCGCGCACCGCCAGCATCAGGGATTGGCTCGCGCGCGGGCCGGGACCCCAGGCGATCAGCTTGCCGAGGTCGCCGGCTTCCTTGCCCGGGCGCGCCGAGCGCACCAGCTGCAGGATCGCCTCGACCACCGATTCGCCGACCGGCAGGCGGCGCACCAGCCGCTGCGCCGACAAAAGGTCCTCGGCGGTCATCGCCGCCTTGGCGTGGCTGGCGTCGGCGCCGGTCGTGTCGAACAGGATTTTGCGTTCGGCCGCGAGATCGGGGTAATCGACGTCGATTTCCATCAAAAAGCGGTCGAGCTGGGCTTCGGGCAGCGGGTAGGTGCCCTCCTGCTCGAGCGGGTTCTGCGTCGCCAGCACATGGAACGGCTTGGGCAGGTCGTGGCGGGCGCCCGCCACCGTCACATGCTGCTCCTGCATCGCCTGCAGGAGCGCCGACTGGGTGCGCGGGGAGGCGCGGTTGATCTCGTCCGCCATCAGCAATTGCGCGAAAACCGGTCCGGCGATGAAGCGGAAGCTGCGTTTTCCGCCGGCGCTTTCCTCGAGCACCTCGGTGCCCAGGATGTCGGACGGCATCAGGTCGGGGGTGAACTGGATGCGGCGGGCGTCGAGCCCGAGCGCAATACCCATGGTTTCGACCAGCTTGGTCTTGGCGAGGCCGGGAACGCCGACGAGCAGGGCATGGCCGCCCGACAGCACGGTGATCAGGGCCCGTTCGACCACCACGTCCTGGCCGAAAATGACGGCGCCGATGGCGTCTTTTGCCGCGCGCACATGGGCGGCGGTCGTTTCCGCCGTGCGCACGATCATGTCTTCCAGTTTTTCCAGGCTTTCGCCGCTTGCCGCCGCCATGACCTCAAATCCTTTCGTCGGGCGCCCAGGCTGTCCGGCTGGCCGGGCCGGCGCCGATCTCGCCATTGCAACAAACGCACCAGAGGCAGTCGGGATGCGCCGCTCGAGCGAATCTGCCTCTTTCTCCCGGCAAGCTTACGCTATCTTCCGCCGCCCGGAGGGCCGATCACGAAGATGCGAACAGGCCAGATCAATTGATATCGTAGTCAAACAATGGCGAAGACAGGGCAAGGTGGACTGGAAGCGATTGCGGCATCGCTGCCCCGCGAGAAAGGCGGGTTGCCGCCGGTCGAACGCTGGAATCCGCCGTTTTGCGGCGATATCGACATGAGAATTGCCGCCGACGGTACCTGGTTCTATCAAAAGACCCCGATCGGGCGGCCGGCACTGGTCAAGCTGTTCGCCTCGGTGCTCAAGCGCGAGGGCGACAAATATTTTCTGGTCACCCCGGTCGAAAAGGTCGGGCTCGTCGTCGACGAAGTGCCGTTCCTCGCGGTCGAGATGAAGGTCGAGCACGATGCGCGCGGCCAGGTTCTCGCCTTCCGGACCAATGTCGACGATTGGGTGGAGGCCGGTCCCGATCACGCGCTCCGTTTCGAGCCGGAAGCCTCCGGCGGCCTCAGGCCCTATCTGCATGTGCGCCGCGACCTGTGGGCCAAGGTGACGCGCGCATTGTTCTATGACCTTGTCGCGCTCGGCGAGACGCGCGACATCGACGGCAAGGCGATGTTCGGCATCGCATCCAACGGTGCGTTCTTCCCGATGGCGGAAGCAGACGCCTTACGGGAGTTCGTGTGATGCAGGAGCAGGCAACGGCAACGGCGGCGCTGACGGCGGCGGAATTCTTCGCGCGCGCGCGCGCGCGCCTCACCCTCGACGTGCCGCCGGGGCTCACCGATCCGAGCGTCACGCCCAAGCGCGGCGATCACGACGCCGATCCGGTGATGCAGAAGATCGCCGAAGTGCGGCCGATCCGGCCGGCGGCGGTGCTGGTGCCGGTGGTGGATCATCCCGAGCCGACCGTGTTGCTGACGCAGCGTTCGGCCCATTTGCCGGACCATCCCGGCCAAGTGTCGTTTCCGGGCGGCAAGATCGACAAGACCGACGCCCATCCGCTCGACTCGGCGCTGCGCGAGGCGGAAGAAGAGATCGGGCTCGACCGTGCCCGTGTCGAGCCGCTCGGCTATCTCGATCTCTACATGACCACGCTCGGCTATCGCATCGTGCCGGTGATCGCGCGCGTCACGCCGGGGTTCACGCTCACGCTCAACGAAAGCGAAGTGGACGCCGTGTTCGAGGTGCCGCTCGCCTATCTGATGGATCAGAACAATGTCGAGCGCCATTCGCGCGAATGGCAGGGCATGATGCGGCACTATTACGCCATCACTTTCGGCGAGCGTTACATTTGGGGCGTGACGGCTGGTATCCTGCGTAATATGCACGACCGGATTTATCGGGATTGACGGCGATGGACGAGGGGAAGCCATGCATGAGTGCTGTCGGGCCCCGCGCAAGCGGAGCATCCGGCAACCACGGCCTTGGTCATTGCCCGGCTGCGATCTACGTGATGACCGGATCGCCCGCTTGCGCGGGTGATGACAGTGGGAGAACACCGCAGCGATGATCCGTCCCGTCCTCACCGAGATCCTGCTGTTCATCACGCCCTTCGTGCTCTACGCCGTGTTTCTGTGGGCGACGCGCGCGGGCGTGCTCGATCTCAAGTCGTGGCCGTTGCCGCGCGTGATTTACCTCGCCATCGCCGCGCTGGCGCTGGTGCTCGGCAGCTTCGTCTATTTCGCGAACTATACCGGCGCGCCGCCCGGCTCCACCTACATCCCGGCGCATATGGAGAACGGCAAGTTCGTGCCGGGGACGACCAAGTGATGGCGCGCACCGGCCGCACGGACCGCAGGCTCGACGTTGCGTGGCTGAAGGAAGGCGCGCTGCCGCGGCTGCTCGAACTGCTCGACCGCGACGGCGAGGAGGCGCGCGTGGTCGGCGGCGCCGCGCGCAATGCCCTGCTCGGTCTCCCGGTCGACGAGATCGACGTCGCCACCACGGCGCCGCCGCAGGACGTCGCGCGCCGGGTCGAGGCGGCCGGCTTCAAGGCGGTGCCGACCGGCATCGAGCACGGCACGATCACGGTCGTGATCGCCAAGCATCCGTTCGAGGTCACCACGCTGCGCAAGGATGTGGAGACCTATGGCCGCCACGCCAAGGTCGAATTCGGCCGCGACTGGGCGGGCGACGCGCACCGGCGCGACTTTACCATCAATGCTTTCTCGGTGACGCGCGACGGCGCGGTCTACGATTATGTCGGCGGGCTTGCCGATCTCGAAGCGCGCCGCGTGCGCTTCATCGGCGCCGCGCGCGAACGCATCGCGGAAGACTATCTGCGCATTCTGCGCTTCTTCCGTTTCCATGCCGCTTATGGGCACGGCCATCCGGACGCCGACGGCCTGCATGCCTGCATCGCCGCCCGCGACGGTCTCGCGAGACTGTCGCGCGAACGGGTGCGCATGGAAATGCTCAAGCTCCTCTTGGCGCCGCGCGCGGCGCCGACGCTTGCGGCCATGGCGGAGACCGGGCTCCTGATGCGCGTTCTTGGCGGCGTGCCCTATCTCGCCGGCTTCGAGAATGTCGCGAAGGCGGAGGCGGCGGCCGGTCTCGCGGCGGATGCGACGCGCCGGCTCGGCGGGCTTGCGGTCGCGATTGCCGAGGATGCCGAGCGGCTATGGCAGCGGTTGCGGCTCACCAATGCCGAACACGCGCGGCTTTCGGCAATGGCCGCCAACTGGCGGCGGCTCTCGCCGGCCATGGGCGAGGCGGCGGCGCGCGCCGCGCTCTACCGGCTGCGGCCGGAGCATTTCGTCGACGGCGCGATCATCGCCTGGGCACGCTCGCCCGCGAGCGCGCACGATGCCGCCTGGCGCGATCTCGTCACGCTGCCGCAGCGCTGGACGGCGCCGGAATTTCCGCTGAAGGCCAGGGATTTCATGGCGCGCGGCGTCGCGCCGGGGCCGGCGCTCGGCGAGGCCATGCGCGCGGCGGAAGCCGCCTGGATCGCAGCGGGGTTCCCGCGCGACCCCAAGGCGCTCGATAGCATCGTCTGCCGCATCAGCGGTTAGCGTCGTCGCGCGGAAATTCGCGGCATTCCCGCCGCGTCGAAAACAGCAAGCCCCGGATCGCGGTCCGGGGCTTTCGTATGTCGCAACCGCTCAGAAGTGATAGTTGACGCCGGCCCGCACGACGCTGAACTGGTTGCGTATCGAGCTCGTCATCGTGCTGGTATTGCCGCCGTAGCTGTAGGCGATCGTGGTGTCCTGATTGCCGAGGTCGACAAAGAGGTATTCGGCCTTCGCGCTCCAGCGCGGCGCAAACATCCATTCGACGCCGCCGCCCACGGTCCAGCCGGCTTGCGTCTGCGACGAACTGTTGCTGGTGCCGGCCTGTGATGCAGAGGACGGCGAGCAGGCCGGGCAGATATAGGCGGTGCCGAGTTTGGTTTGGCCGACCGCCAGACCGCCGGTCGCATAAATCAAGACGGCCGGCGTTGCGGTCATGCCGATACGTCCGCGCACGGTGGCGAGCCAGCTGAGCTGGCGATTGTAGGTCGTGGTCTGCGGAACGTAGCCCGTGACCGTGATCGGTCCGACCGTCGTGTCGTTGTTGGCGGAGGTACCGTTGAAGTCGCCTTCGAGGCCGAAGACCCAATTATTAGCTTGCCAGTTGTAGCCGAGCTGCGCGCCGCCGATGAAGCCGTTCGTGGCGAGGTCGACCGAGGTCGGAATGGCGCCGACCGCAATTGCGGTGCCGAGGCCGCCGCCGCCGGTGTCGGTACCGCTGTTCGAGATGCTGTTGCCGGTGGAGCCGACCCAGCCGGCGTTGAGACCGCCGTAAAAGCCGGTCCAGCTCAATGGCGGAATAAACGGAACGGGCGGTGCTGTGACCGGAAGATCAGCGGCGCTTGCGCTCACGATACCCATGGCGGTAGCGCCTAACAACGCGACGACGAGGCACCTCATCCTTCTCTCCTGCAGCCGGGCGCACGATGCGCACAGTTCGGGTAATTCAGCGTCGAGAATGTAATGCGGGGAGTCTTACAAAAGTATTCTGTGATTTGAGTCTATTGAAAAGAAAATCATGGATGCAGGTCATTGCCGCGAAGCCGGCACCAATTTTTACGGCGCGCATACGATGAAAAATTTCGCGCGTTGCGGCGAGACAAGATGGAAGAGGTAGCCGGTTATCGATCGGGCCGGACCAAGGCGCGCGGTATTTTTTACGCAGAGCATTCGCGCTTGCATGCGCTTGATGAACTTGCATGCGCTTCATGAAAAAGCCCCGGACCGTGTCCGGGGCTTTGCTGTCGACTCGAGAGCGATCCGTCAGGCGCGGACGGCGTTACGAACGCGCGCCTAGTAGAATTTGTAGGCGAGCCCGAAGCGGACCACGTTTTCGGTGATCTTGTGGTTCTCGGTGTAGCCCGGGAAGACCGATGGCGTGTAGCTGAAGGTGCCGAAATCGGCGTAGCGATATTCGACGCGGCCGATCCAGTTCGGCGTGAAGGCGTAATCGAAGCCGGCGCCCAGCGTCCACCCGGTCCGCGTCGACGAGTTGTCGCTGGCGAGGGCGGTGCCGCCGACCGCGTCGTGTTCGTTGACATTGGCGAAGGCGAGGCCGCCCGTCAGGTACGGCAGTACGGGGCCGAAAGCGTAGCCGATGCGGCCGCGGAGCGACGCTTCCCAACGGATCTTCGCCTCATAGGAATCGGCCGGAACGCCCGTATTGCTGAATACGGTGGAGTCCTTCAGGCCGGCCCATTCGCCGTCGCCCTCGATGCCGGCCACGAATCCCGAGCCGGGCATCTGCCAATTGCAGCCGAGGTAGCCGCCGAGCTTGGCGCCGTTCGGCTTGGCGTCGGTTCCCGGCGTAAAGGGCGATGTCGCGCCGGTGGCGGTGATTGTTTCATTGTCGGAGTCGGTGCCCCAGCCGTAGCCGACTTGGCCACCGATATAGCAGCCGGACCAGCTGTAGACCGGCACCATCGGCGGCGGCGGCGCCTTGAAGGGAAGATCGGCGGCGCTGGCGCTCACGATCCCCAGGGCGGTAGCGCCGAGCAATGCAGTGATCAGGCGGCTCATTCGTGGCTCCTACAAGCGCGCAGGACGCGCTCTGTTCGAGTGCATCAGCGTGGACGAACTAACCCGACGAATCTTACGAAAATCTTCTGATTTGAAAGGTAACGCCGGGATTGCAGCTGGCTCAAGCCTCCGGTCCGCTCCGGACCTGCATTTAATGCAGCAAATACACATAAAAACGCGAGATGTTGCCGCAAGACAACAACAGCCAAGAGATTGTCGCGCGTGCTTGCAGCTCGGCCCACGCGGATCCCATCGCGGGAGCATTCGAATACCGCGCAAGCCGTTCTACGGCCCCTCGGTCCGCGCTAGACGGCGCGTAAGGTCTTGAGCCATCCGCACAATTGTTTCAGGCTTGCAATGACAGGCACCACTTACGATTTCGATGTGCCGTTGGCCCATTCGGACGAATCCGATGCCGTCCCACGACCGCCCACAGGACCTCGCTGCCCGCCTCGCGCGCACGCGCCGCCAGGGTAAGCTCGCGCGCGCCGATGCCTATCGGCGCGAGACCTTCTCGCTGCCGCGCGCGGCGGCGCGCGAAAAGGCGCGCGAAATGTTCCGCCGCTATCCGAAGGCGGCCTACATGACGGAAATCGAGAGCTGGCGCGAATTGCCGGACGACCGGATCGAGTTCACAATGCGGCGTCTGCCGACGGCGGATTGAAACCACGCCGCAAGAGAGGGGGCGCGATGCGGGGCTTCTGGCGGGGCGTAGCGATCTTTTTGCTGGGCGGCATTTTCGGCACCGGTTTCGGTGTCGCGCTCGGGTTCTTTCTCTTTCCGTACGTATTTCCCCCGCCGCCCGCAGCCGAACAGTTGACCGAAGCCGACCGTTCGCCGCCGGTCGCGAGCGGCAATTTCATCCATGCAAATCCGTCGGACCCGATCCACTACGGCAAGGGCAAGGTGACGGTCTATCAGCGCGCCGTATTCCTCGAGCCGGACTTCGAGGTGGGGCCGGGGCCGAAATATCACGTCTACCTGGTACCCAAGGCCAAGATCCGCGATGCCGCGGCGGTGAAGGACGCCATGTTCGTCGATTTCGGCCGCCTGCGCGCGTTCAAGGGCAGCCAGCGCTACCCGATACCGGCCGGCGTCGATCTGAAAGACTATCCGAGCGTGGTGATCTGGTGCGAGGCCTTTTCGGTGCTGATCTCGCCGGCGGATCTGACGCCGACGCGATAGCGTCGGCATCGCCGCCGGATCGCTACGGCCACTTCACCACCGGCGGCATGGAGGAGAGGATCGACTCCACATTGCCACCGGTCTTCAGCCCGAAGATGGTGCCGCGGTCGTACAGCAGGTTGAACTCGACATAGCGGCCGCGGCGGATCAGTTGCTCCTCGCGCTCGCTCTCGCTCCAGGGCGTGGTGAAATTCCGCCGCACCAGCTCGGGATAGATGGCGCGGAAGGCGCGGCCGACCTCCTGCGTGAAGGCGAAGCTCGCCTCCCAGTCGGCCTCCAGATAGTCGTAGAAGATGCCGCCGATGCCGCGCGGCTCGTTGCGGTGCTTCAGGAAGAAATAGTCGTCGCACCACGTCTTGTATTTGTCGTAGGGCGCGACTGCGGGATGCGCGTCGCAGGCGGCTTTCATCGCGGCGTGGAAGGCGCGCGTATCGGGGTCGTCCTGCGTGCGGCGCCGGTCGAGCACCGGCGTGAGATCGGCGCCGCCGCCGAACCAGGCCTTGCTGGTGACGACGAAGCGCGTGTTCATGTGCACGGCCGGCACATGCGGGTTCTGCGGATGCGCGATGAGCGAAATGCCGGAGGCCCAGAAACGCGGGTCGTCGGCCGCGCCGGGAATTTGCGCGCGGAATTCCGGCGCGAATTCGCCGAACACGGTCGAGCAGTGCACGCCGACCTTCTCGAACACGCGGCCGCGCATCATCGACATGACGCCGCCGCCGCCCGGCTGCCCGCTATGGTCGGTGCGTTGCCAGGGCGTGCGCAGGAAGCGCCCCGGCGCCTGCCCGGCAAGCGGCGCGGACGCGGGCAGGGCATCTTCCAGCGCCTCGAAGGCGGCGCAGATGTCGTCGCGCAATGCCTCGAACCAGGCGCGCGCGCGCGACTGGCGGGTGTCGAGAGTGGCGGGCTCGGGCAGGGAAGAGGGCATGCTGTGCTCGCAGATTCGATCGTTCGTCCGGGCGGGCCTGCGATAGCGTTTCAGCCTGCCATGCGCCAGCGGCGAGTTTGCCGCCGTCGGCCGGCGGGCGCCGCGACGGCCCGGGCCTCGCTTGGACCGCGCTTGGGCCCCCCTTAGGCCCCTCTTAGGCGCCTCTTGGGCGCCTCTTGGGCCGCGGCTAGCGCGGGGTCTTGAAAGCGGGCGCCGGCTTTGCCGGTTGCCGCAGCAGGCAATCGTCCCGGTGCGGATCGCCAGGGATGCAGGGAACCACCAGCTTCTCGATCGGACGGTGAAGAGCGTGGGACACCGCATGTTCGCGTGATTTTTCGGTCCTCGCGGCGGCGGGCTTGCCGGTCGGCGGCGCA
>Ga0182748_1002071_pt1 | contig 18559 bp, 19 predicted proteins | sample eDN3rd37CKraftOP_FD_128877 | JGI IMG/M metagenome (GOLD analysis project Ga0182748, IMG submission 128877) | Enriched Organic Plus compost microbial communities from Emeryville, California, USA - eDNA 3rd pass 37_C Kraft OP (version 2) (version 2) ...
CCGCGGCCGGCCATGCGGTCACCGTTCTCGGAAGCGACCCTGCCTGCGCCGCACGGCTCCGGCTGGATGCCCGCAATGCGGCGGTCCGCTTCGTCGAAGGGGATCTGCTCGCGCTGCCGTTCGAGGATCGCAGCTTCGACACGGTGGTGTCGATCCGGCTGATGGCGCATATCCCCGACTGGAAGAGGTTCGTGGCCGAGCTCTGTCGGGTCGCGCGCATCAGCGTCGTCGTCGACTATCCGGAGCTCATCAGCCTCAACGCCCTGTCGATGGTCACCTTCGGCATCAAGCGGATGATCGAACGCGATACGCGTCCCTATCGAAGCTTCACCGAAGCGACGCTCCGGCGGGAATTCGCGTGCCACGGCTTCGGCGCGCGATCGAACCACCGCCAGTTCCTGCTGCCCATGGCCCTGCACCGGGCGGCGAAGGGCGCGGCCCCGCTGGCCGGCCTCGAACGACTGGCGTGGAAGAGCGGCCTCAGCAGCCGGCTCGGCAATCCCGGGCTGCTTCGCCTCGACCGGTCCGGCGGGTGACGGCCCGTTGCGCGCCGGGCGGGCCAGGGAGGTGAGTTCCGACAGCGACGGAACGGCCCGGCCATCGCTGCTGGAGCGGGGACGCAGGCTCCTGCTGCGCCCGACCATGGCGGTCGCGGCAGGGCTCGCCGCCTCCGGCGCCGCCTTTGCGGCCGGCAACCTCCTCCTCGCGCGCATCATGCAGGTGGATGCCTTCGGACGCCTCGCACTGGCCGTCGCGCTGTTCCACGTCTTCACCGCGATCACCCCGCTGGGCATCGACCAGCTCGTTCTGCGGCACCGGATCCGTGCCGGCCTTCGGCTCCTGATCCTGCTGGTGGCGGCGGGAGCCGCGATCGCTTCGCTCGTCGTGTGGGCGGCCTATGATGCGGGCGGACTGCTGGCGTCCGAGGCGGTACCCCTTGCGGTGGCGATCACCTTCGGCGGCGTCGCGCTCGTCGTCGGCGGGATCCTGCGCTCGGACGAGCGTCATGCCTGGGCACTGGCGGTGTCGACCGGATCGAGCTGGATGCTGCTGGCGCTCGGCGTGGTGGCGATCGCCCTCGACATCACCAGTCCGACGACCCTTCTGTGGCTGTTCGCCGCCGCGAACGTGGTGAGGGCGGCGACCGGATGGCTGCTTCCGGGCCGGGACCTGCGCCTGTCGAAGGGCGCGCGGGTTAGGATTCATTGGCCAGAGGCCTTTTCGCTGCTCGGGATCGCCGCCATCGGCGCGCTGATGCTGCAGGCCGAGCGGCTGATCATCCCGATCGTGCTGGACTTTCGCGCGCTCGCCGTCTTCGGTGTGCTCGCCTCGGTCGCGATCTTTCCGTTCAGGCTTCTGGCCGCCGCGGCGGGCTTCGTCCTGACGCCCCAGTTGCGCGGGGCCGAAACGGCCCGGCAGCGCTGGTCGCTGGCCCGGGCCGAGCTGTTCTCGGTCGCTTTCATGTCGGTGGGCGCCACTGCCGTCGTGGTTCCGATCGTGCCGTTCCTGGTACCGCTGGTCACCGGAGGCCGCTACGAACTGAGCTTCGCCCTGGTCGCGGCCGCTTGCCTCAACGGAGTGGCCAAGGTGCTGCATGCATTGACGCGGGCGATCGTGATCGGATGCGGGACGACGAGGCAGGTCGCGGTGCTGAACGGCCACAATCTGCTGTGGCTGGTCTGTGCCACGCTCGGCGCGGCGGTGGGGGGCGTGTTCGGACTGACCGGACTGCTGGTCGGAGTGAGCCTCGGCAGCCTTGCCGCGCTCGTGCCGTCCGTCCGTCTCGCCTGGAAGAGCCTGGGGCGCGGCGCCCAGCCGTGAACAGGCGGGGCTCGTTCAGGCCCGGCGAACCACGAACGACCGGGACTTGGCGCCATAGCCGACCAGCGGCTCGATCCGCAGGCCGCGGTTCGACTCGAGGAACTCGCGCTCGGCCGCGCGTAATGAAGGAGGCGGCGTGTCGTTCCCTCGGAACATCAGGCAGTTCTGGAATAGATGCACGCAAGCGCATCCGACCGCGCCCGCTCGGCCAATGCCTGCCGATCGACCTTGCCGTTGGGGAGCAGAGGCCATTCCTCGCTCCAGTAGATCCGGCGCGGCCACATCGCGCGCGGGAGGCCGTTTCGCAGGTGGCGGAGGATGTCGGGGCCGGGCGGCGGCGCGGCTCCGTGCGCAACCGCCACAAGCATCGCCTCGCCCGCCTCGCGCTCGCTCCAGGCGACGACATGATCGAAGGCTGACGATCGCAGCGCCTGCTCGATTTCGATCAGGCTGATCCGCTCGCCGCCGAGCTTCAGCACCTGATCGTAGCGCCCCATGACATGGAGCGCGCCATCCTCCAGTCGCCCGAGGTCGCCGGACCGGATCCAGCGAGGGTGCGGCACCAGCGTGCCGTCCGGGTCCACCGTTCCCATCGACGCTGCCTTCGACCTGAATTCGATCGGGCCGGCTTGCGAATCGCCGGCAATCCGCAGGGTCACGCCTTCGATCGGCCCGCCGACCAGGGTCACCGGATGGTTTGGACCCATGACCTCCACCGCGGTCAGGCGCGGCATCGCCTCGGTGCAGCCGTAATTGTTGAACAGGCGCGCGTTGGGGAACATCGCGGCGAGCTGGCGATGGCAGTCGACCGGAAAGTGGCCACCGGCCAGATTGACCACCTTCACCCCGTCCAGCACCTGGCGGCCGGCGAAACCGAGCCGGACCAGGGCGCGGACCTGGTCGGGCACCAGGCAGAGCATCTCGATGCCCTGCCGGTCGATCGCCGCCAGCGTGCCGGCGGGATCGCCCATTCCCGGGAGGAAATGGAGCCGGCGGCGATGGACCAGCGCCCACAGCAGCTGATTGACGAGGGCGAAGGAGTAAGCGAGCGGGAGCATCACGCCGGTGTCGGCGACATCCGCGAGCCCCTGGGCCTTGTGGATGGCGTCGATGCCGTGGATCAGCCCGGATTCCCCCGCCGCCAGAATTCTCGGCGCACCGGTGGAGCCACTGGTGGCGAGGCAGAGCAGGACGTCGGGCGGAGCTGCCGCCGGTTCGGCCGGCCAGTCCACCGTTTGCCCGTCGAAACAGCCGAAGGCGGGAAAGGTGGCGCGAAGCCGCTCGATCTTCGGCCGCGGCGTGCGGGCCGGGAGCAGGATGGGCACCACGCCGCTGCGGAGTGCGAGAAGAAGTTGGCGAACGGCCTGGTCGCCGTTGGCGAGGAGCCAGAACAGATACTGCCGCGCCTGACCAGCCCAGCGCGATGCCGAACCTTCGGTCGCGGGTGCGTTCCAGTCGAACACCGGCGCCCCGGTCGGGTGGTCGATGACGGCTTCGATCCGGTCGAGGAGTTCCATGCCGCGATCGGCTCAGCATGGCCGGCGGGGCAGGGTGCAGCGCATTAGCCGTCTATTCCCGCCGGAATATGGTCTTGGCCGGTGACCCGAACACGACCGCATAGCTCGGGACCTTTCCCGATACGACGCTGCCGACGCCGATCACGGCGCCGTCGCCGATCTCGCACCCGTCGACCAGGACGCTGTTCGCCCCGATCAGTACGTCGTTGCCGATCCTGATGCCCTTGTCACGATAGCCCTGGAGCATGATCGGGACGTCCTTGCGCCGATAGCGGCGCGTGGTGCCGATGATCGATACGTGCGGGCCGATGCGGACGTGATCGCCGGCGATGATGTCTGCATTGCCGGCGCCGATGAAGTTGAAGCTGCCGATGGCGCAGTCGCGGCCGAAGACGATTCTGCCTCCGCTCGTCTGGACGATGCTGAACGGCTTGACCACCGTGCCCCTGCCGAACCGGATCTTCCCGGTGAGCTGGACCCGCGAAGACGGGCTGATCCTCGCCCTGTCCCGGAAGTGGAGGATCGCCGATACGAGCGACTTGGGCGCGAGATAGCGCGAGACCGACCGCCGCCAGGCGGACAGCCGCGGCGTGCTGGCCTCGACGACCTTCATTGCAGCTGCGCGGGAGCGTATCTGCTTTGAAGATAGCTGGCGATCGCGTCCAGGCTCCCGACCGTCGATTCGTTGAGATCGTCGGGATCGATCCGGACGCCATAGCGCGCCTCGATCGCGGACAGAACGTCGATGAGCCCGATGGAATCGAGCAGGCCGGAATCGAACAGGGGGTCCGAGTCACCGACCACCTCGCCGGTGTCGATCAGGCCGAGTTCCTCGAACAGGGTCCGTATGTCATGCGCCATGATCATCTTCGGGTCCGATCATCTTGGCTCCGGAGGTGATCTTCAGGCGTCTGTCCAGGCAGACATCCATGCTGACGTTCCCCCTGAAAACCGGCAAGGCAGGCAACCCTACAGGGGGTGCAAGCCACGAGACTCACATCGAAACTGGGTGCGCAACTGAATTTACATTGGTAAGTTTCCTGCCGGGAAACGCAAATGCATTTTTTTGCAGTTGCGATTCATACCTTACACTGACCTTGTGTGCGTAATCGCAATCAGTCGACCGCCCGTGGCCGGTCGGTGACAATTGGGGGGCCGGCCTATGACGCAACCGCGCCACATGCTCTCGCTCGGCTCGGGCGGCGCCCTGGTGCCGGCTGCCCTGCTCTTCCTCCTCGCTCTGGCGGTCCGCCTTGCCGCCAGCCGCGTGATGCCGATCGAGCAGGACGAATTCTTCCACCTGCTCGTCGGTCAGTCCTGGATGGACGGCCGCGGGGACAAGATCCTTGACGGCGAATATCCGCGCGGGTGGCTGTACAGCCTCGCCGTCGGCCTATTGTTCGACGCGGCCGGCGGGCGCGACGTCTTCCTGGGACGGCTGCCTGCGATCCTTGCAGGCGCGCTCATGGCGCCGCTGCTGTTCGTCTGGCTCGACCGGGCGGCGGACCGGACGGCGGCCTGGGCGGGGACCCTGCTCCTGTGTGTCGCCGAGCTTTCGATCCGGGTCTCCGATTTCGCCCGCTTCTATACGGTACAGGCACTGCTGGTGCTGGCGGCCGCGATCCTGACCTATCAGTTCATGTCCGCGCCCGAGCGGAAGGCGTTGTGGAAGCCGGTCGTGGCGCTGGCGCTGCTCCTGCTGAGCTTCCTGTTCCAGATCACCACCGTCATCGCGCTCGGGGCGCTCGGCCTGTTCGTCTTTTTCGACTGCCTGCACCGGCCGTGGGCGCGGGCGATTCTCGCCGACCGCAAGTGGCGGTCCTGGCTGGTGCTTGCGGCCGTCGCCTGCCTGCTGGCGGCGATAGCTGTCCTGCGGTTCGCCGGCCCGCTGCTGTTCGAAAGCGTACCGTGGGCCGAACAGCATCGCTACGACGTCGCTTATTACCATTCCTTCTTCGCGCGGGATTACAGGCTGCTGTGGTTCCTGCTGCCGGCGGCCGCCGTGGCGGCGCTGGCCCGCTACCCGCGGCCGGCGACCTTCTGCCTGATCCTGTTCCTGTTTCCCGTCCTGGTGCATTCGTTCGGGGGGATGAAGGCGCCACGCTACATCGCTTATGCCTTTCCCTTCCTGCTCGCACTCTGGGGCCTGGCGATCGCCGCGGTCGTTCCGGGCCTGGCCGCCGCCGTTGATCGCCTGATGGCCGGTGTGGGCGCGATCCTTCCGATCCGGCTGCCGCAGGGCCTGCGCGCCCTGACGGTCTCCGCGATCGTGATCGTCGTCGCGGTGATCGCCGCCTTCGCGAACCGCGGGGTGCTGGATCCGGTGCGGCACGTGGGTCGCAGCGCGGTCGAGATCCTGCGCAATCCGTCCGCCGTCGCGGAAACGCCGCCCGACAGACCGTGGGAGGGGCAGATCGAAGCCCTGCGCGAGGCGGTGGGGCGGCCCGCCTTCCTCGGGACGGCGGACAGCTTCCGGACCATCTATTATCTCGGCGGCTTCGACCTGTGGCTGGCGGAGCCGACGCCGCAGGCCAGTGATCCGTTCGCTCCCGGCCTCGCCCGGGACCGGCGCAACGGGCGCGCCGTCTCCGGCGATCCCGGGATCGTCGCCGCCGCGATCCGGTGTAGCGAGAATGGGGTGATGCTGATCCCGGACTATCGGTGGAGGGACCCGGCCGGCGTCAGCGACCCGGTCGCCGATGTGATCGAAGCGCGGGCGGAACGGAGCCCGAATGCGGTTCCCGGCTTCCAGATCTTCCGCTGGGCCCATCCGGTCGAGGATCCGAACTGCCCCCGGTTCCGGCGGATGCTGCAGGTGGGTCGCTGAATCGTTGAAATGCCGGGTTGATACTTCCGTCCTGCGTGAGGAAAGGCAGGCGTCCCGGGGCGTCGTACCCGTTCCCCGCGCCAGGAAGGAAAGCTGCTGCCATGGCCGTTGTCACCATCGCTGGACCGATCGCCCCCGAACTGATCGATGCCGTCGCCGGCCCGCTGACGGCCGGCGGGCACGACGTCGTCGCGGCGGTGGGGCAGGGGAGCGAGGCCATCGAGCCGGGGCGGCTGGCGCGGACCGAAATACTGGTTCCGGTCGGAATCCGTTGCGACGCCGACCTGCTGGCCGCGGCGCCGCGGCTGAGGGCGATCGTCACCCCCTTCCTCGGGATCGACCTCATCGACCTTACCGCTGCGAGCAGGGCGGGCGTGCTGGTCGCGAACGGCGGCGCGCGCGAACATTCGGTGAGCATGGCCGAGGCCACCATCCTGCTGATGCTGGCCGCCTGCTACGAACTGCCGAAGAGCGTCGGCGACATGGATCCGTGGCGGGCTGGCGCCCGATCCATCCGCCGCCGCATGGTGAGCGGCCTGACGGTCGGAGTCCTGGGCTATGGTTCGATCGCGCGGATCGTGGCCGAGCGCCTGGCGAGCTGGGACGTGGATCTGATCGTCCACAATCGGACGCCGCACGCACTGCCGCCGGGCGCGCGCTTCGTCGGGTTCGAAGAACTGGTGCGCAACGCGGACATCCTTCTCGTCCTGGTCGGGCTGGCGCCGGAAACGCGCCACATCCTCGATCGTGACGCGCTCTCGCGCATGAAGACGGATGCCGTGATCGTGAACAGCGCACGCGGGGCGCTGATCGACGAGGCCGCGCTGGTCGACTGGCTGCGGGAAAGCCCGTCCCGCCGGGCGGCGCTGGACGTGTTCGAGGTCGAGCCGCTGCCACCCGACAGCCCGCTGCGCGATCTGCCCAACGCCCTGCTGACGCCGCACTGCGCCGGGCATACGCAAGACAGTATCGCCGGCATGATCCGGGTGACCATCGCCAATGTCGAAGCGGCGGCGGCGGGCCGCCCGCCCGCCACGACCTGCAACCGGGAGATCCTCGATCGCTGGCCGGCCCGAACGGAGGCGGGGCCTCCCGCCTAGTCGGGCGGCGGCTGCAGCAGGGTGCGGGCGTCCGGCCAGTGGATGCGGACGCTGCGTGTCATGCTGCCATCGGGGGCTTCGTCGTCGATGACCTCCACCTCGCGCCCCCGGCGGCTTTCGTAGAAGCGGCGGGCCTGATAGTTCACTTTGAACACCCACAGATAGAGAGAGCGGGAGCGGCAGTTCGCCAGCGCCCATCCGGCCGTTTCGTGGAGCAGGGCGGTCCCGAGGCCGGTGCCGCGCGCCTGCGGCGACACATGGAGATTGTCGATGTAGCTGCCCCAGATCGGTTCGCGGTCCCGATAGGCGCAGACGAAGCCGAGCAGGTCGCCGTCCCGGCAGGCCAGGATCACATGCTGGCTGGCAAGAGGATTCGCGAGGCGTTCCTGCCAGACCTGCAGGCGCTGCTCGTCGACCGGACCGGCCAGGAAAGCGGGATCGAGAAAGGAACGATAGACGTCCTTCCAGCTTGCCGCGTGCAGCGCGGCGATCGCCGGGACATCCGCCAGGGTTGCGGCGCGGAATTCGATATCGCCAGCCATCTCCCTGACACTCATAGACAATTCGCCGCCCGAGTTCACGGCCGGGATCGTGCGGCCGATCGGCGCACCCGCCCGCCGTGCCTTTTTGGAACGACCGGGACAGTCAGATAGGCGCTTGGCAAAAGGGTAAACAAGATCTTAATTAGGCGGGATGAACCGCCTCGCGCCTCTGATCACGCGCCGGGTCGGGCGCCACGCGCCGCCGCCGGCTGCGATCGCCGTCCCCTTGGCCGGAAAGGCGGGACATGACCTACGCGGCGGAACCGGCAGCCTGATCGAGGATCTGAAGGCCTTCGGCCTCGTCTGGCTCGGCGGGCTGATCTTCTTCTACACCTTCCTCAGCTAGGCGTTCGGTTCCCGTCGGTGGGAATCGCAGGCCAGGTGCAGCTTCCAGGCGAGCCAGGCCGCGCCGACGCTCGACACCGCCACCAGCAGCAGGGTCTCGGCTACGGAGACGCCGACCTGAACCAGGGCGAACAGCAGCAGGGTCGCGGCGACCATCGCGCCCGAGTTGACGATATTGTTCGCCGCCACCGTACGTGCCGTCTCCGACTTGTGCACCGTCGTGGTGAGGAAGGCGTAGAGCGGCACGACGAACATGCCGCCGGCTACGGCGACTCCGAGCAGGTCGAGCATCACCCATTCGGAATGGGGCGCGCGAATGAAGGTGGCGAGATCGATGAGCTCGGCGCCGGGGCGCGGCCAGCTGGTGACGTTCCAGTAGAGGTGGACGATGAACAGGCCCATGGCGATCGCTGCTGCGGGCGAATATTTGGCGAGCACCCGTCCGGCGAGCAGCCGGTTGACGAGCACCGATCCGATCGCCACGCCGATCGAGAAAATGGCGAGGAAGAGGGTGGCGACGGTCTCGTCGGCGCCGAACACATTCTTCACCAGCGGTGGAAACTGGGCGGCGAGGATCGCGCCCATCGCCCAGAAGAAACTGATCGAGGCGATCGCCAGGAACAGGCGCGGAATGTGGAGCGTACCCGAGACCAGGGCGATCGAGGATCGCACGATATGCCAGTCCATCCGCGGGAAGGTGACGCCCTGTTCGGGCGGCGCCGGCGGGACCTGGCCGCCGGTGACCCGGCCGATCACCGCGACGGCGAGCACCAGGACCGCGGCGGCGGTGCTGCCGACGATCCCGCCGGTGATCGTCCCGAGCAGGATTGCGCCATAGGTGCCGGCCTCCACCAGTCCCGTCCCGCCGAGCACTTCGTCGCGGCGCAGGTGCTGCGGCAGGATCGCATATTTGATCGGGCCGAAGAAGGTCGAATGGATCCCCATGGCGAACAGGGCCAGCAGCATCAGCGGCACCGATTTCAGCAGCAGCCCGGCCGAACCGGCGATCATGATGACGATTTCCGCCGACTTCACGATGCGGATGATCGCGGCCTTGTCCCGCGAATCTGCCAGCTGGCCGGAGACGGCCGACAGCAGGAAGAAGGGCAGGATGAAGATCGCGCTTGCGAGCGCGTTGAACGAGGCTTCCTTCGCCGGATCGTTGTAGACGTGATAGGTGACCAGGATCACCATCGCGGTCTTGAACAGATTGTCGTTGAAGGCGCCCAGAAACTGGGTGGCGAAGAGGGGCAGGAAGCGCCTCTTGCCAATCAGCCGGAGAGAAACAGACATCGGGCGGTAGGAGGCCTCGGACTTGGATGCTCCCTCATGTCCGAGCGCGCGGCGTCGTACAAGCCCGAACCGCGACTGGCCGGGCCAACGCCCTGCCGGCTCGTTCCGCCGATCCGCCCCCGCCATTGCGACCCGCCAGTCCGGACCTTAAGAGTCGGCTCCGCATGCTGAGCCTGCCCAATCTCCTCACCCTGTCACGGATCCTTGCGGTTCCCATCCTGGTGGCGCTGATGTGGCCGGCGGGCGGCTGGTTCGACTATGCGCTGGCCTTCGTGCTCTACTGCCTGATGGGCATCACCGACTATTTCGACGGCTATCTGGCGCGGGCCAAGGGCACCGTCTCCAGGCTCGGCGTGTTCCTCGATCCGATCGCCGACAAGGTGATGGTCGCGGCGGTGATCGTGATGCTGGTATTCACCGGAAACATCGCGGGAATCCACGTCATTGCGGGGCTCATCATTCTCTTGCGGGAGATCATGGTCTCGGGCCTGCGCGAATTCCTCGCGGGATTGCAGGTCTCGGTGCCGGTCAGCCGGATGGCCAAGTGGAAGACGGCGTTCCAGCTCATCTCCCTCGGCGCCCTGATCCTCGGCGGCGCCACCCCGCAGTGGCCGCTGTTCCACAATATCGGCATCGTCAGCCTGTGGGCGGCCGCGATTCTTACACTCGTCACCGGATGGGATTATCTTCGCGTCGGCCTCAAGCATATGGACTGAGGGAATGCCCATCGACCTTCATTATTTCGGCGATGTGCGCGAGGGACTCGGGCGCGACGGCGAGCGAATCGACCCGCCGAGTCACGTCCTGACCATCGCGGATCTGGTCGGGTGGCTTGCCGACCGCGGCGACAGCTACGCGCAGGTGTTCGCCGAGCCCCGGCGGATCCGGGCGGCGGTCGACCTCGAGCATGCAGGGCTTGCGGACAGCTTCTTCGGCGCGCGCGAAGTGGCGCTGTTCTCCGAGACGAGGGCGCTGTGATCGACATCCGCATCCAGCTCGCCGATTTCGATCCCGGCGGACTGACCGCGCGGCTGGAGGCGCTGCATCGCCCCGCCGTCGCGACCTTCACCGCCATAGCCGCGGTTCCGGAGGCGCGCGAGTTCCGGATCGACCATTATCCGGCGATGGCGAAGAAGGAACTCGCCGCGATCGGCGAGGAAGCCTGCGCGCGCTGGCCGCTGGCCGCCGTCATCGTCGTTCATCGCCACGGCCTGCTGAAGCCGGGCGCCCGAATCGCCTTCGTCGGCGTTGCGGCGGAGGATGCGGATGCCGCCCAGGAGGCCTGCGCCCATGTGACCGGGCAGATCCGCGCCCGCGCCCCCTTCTGGCGGAGAGTGATTCCGGGATCCGCCCGCGCGGAGGGGCTGCGCGGCGGCCCGGCCGATGCCCGTCCCCCTGCCGCTCCGGTGCCGGAACTGGGCTGAGCGGCCGGCGGATCGGTCAGCCGCTTTCCTCGGCCGCCGATCGCAGCGCCTCGGCGAGCAGCCGGAATTCCTTCTCGCGCGGACTGCTCCGCCGCCAGATGAGTGCGATCCGGCGGGAAGGATGCTCGGTCTCGAGCGGCCGCGCGATCACGTCGGTATTGTCGAGTATCCCCGCCTTCAGCGCCATTTCCGGTATCATCGTCTGGCCGAGACCGTTGTCGACCATCTGGACCAAAGTGTGCAGCGAGGTGCCCATCATCGTGGCCTCGGCACGCAGTTCCGGCCGGTTGCAGGCGGCGAGCGCATGGTCCTTCAGGCAATGACCGTCTTCCAGCAGCAGCAGCTTGTCCTCGTCGATCGCGGACGGGCTCACCCGCGGCGGCGGGTCCGGCGTGCCGGGCGGGAAGGCGACGAACAGCCGGTCGTCGAACAATTCCTCCTTGTCGACGTCGCCGCACCCGTAGGGAAGGGCAAGCAGGACGCAGTCGAGTTGGCCGCGGTGCAGGGAATCGCAGGCGGCATGGCTGGTCTCCTCCCGCAGATAGAGCTTCAGGTCCGGCCATTGCCTGCGCAGCCTGGGAAGCAGAGAGGGGAGCAGGAAGGGCGCGATCGTCGGGATCACCCCCATCCGCAGTTCGCCCGACAGCGGCTTGCCGGCCGCGCGCGCCATATCGGCCAGTTCCTCGGCCTCGTGCAGGATCCGCTGCGCCTTGTCGGCGATCCGGTTGCCTAGCGGCGTGAACCGGACCACCCGCCGCGTGCGCTCGACCAGCGTCACGCCGATCAGGGATTCCAGTTCGCGCAGCCCTGCCGAAAGCGTCGACTGGGTAACGAAGCAGGCGTCCGCCGCGCGGCCGAAATGGCCGTGGTTCTTGAGCGCCACCAGATATTGCAGCTGCTTGAGGGTCGGCAGGTAGGTGCTCATTGCGCGGTGCGTCTCCGTTGATCAGGTCCATGCACGGGGCGGGCTGGGAACGCGCCGGCGAGTCGTACAGTTGGCGGACGTGGTGCGACGGCGTATCCCCCAAGGCCGGCGCCGCCACTAAGGCAATGGCGGCACAGTCCTTATAGCTCTCATTTGTCAGATCGATCAACGGGTTCGATCTTATCAATTTGATCGATCGTTTTTCATCCCTATATGTGCACTGCACAAGTTTCCCAACGACAGCCAACGCAGCAAGGAGTTATACCAATATGCTTACAGTGGGTGACAAGTTTCCCGGCCTCACCGTGCCGGTCCAGCAGGGGTCTGATGCGCTGCCGGCTGGCGAAACCATCAACCTGGCCGAGACCAACGGCAAGTGGAAGGTCGTCTTCTTCTGGCCGAAGGACTTCACCTTCGTCTGCCCGACGGAGATCATCGGCTACGGCGACCTCAAGCAGGACTTCGAGGATCGCGACGCGGTGCTGATCGGCGGTTCGACCGACACCGATTTCGTCCACTTCGCATGGCGCAAGTCGGACGAGCGCCTCGCGGCGGCCGACTTCCCCTGGATTGCAGACAATAAGAAGGAACTGGCGAACGCCCTCGGCATCGTCGCTCCCGACGCCGGCGTCTGCTACCGCGCCACCTTCATCGTCGATCCGGACAATGTGATCCAGCACGTGACGGTCAACGGCCTCAACGTCGGCCGCAATCCGCAGGAAACCCTGCGGGTGCTCGACGCGCTCCAGACCGACGAACTCTGCCCGTGCAACTGGACGCAGGGCGAAGAGGTGCTGCGTCCCGCCGCCTGAGCGGCGCCGCGGCAGTGAAATGCGGGGCGCGGAGGAGCGATTCTCCGCGCCCTTTTTCATGGCCCTTCATCTTCCAAGGAAAATGACATGTCTCTCAAGGACTTCACTGACAATCTTCCCGATTATGCCAAGGATCTGCGGCTGAACGTCAGCTCGCTGCTGAACGACCAGACGCTCGGCGACCAGCGCAAATACGGCCTGCTGCTCGCCTGTGCTCACGGCACCGGCTATCGCCCGATCGTGGCGGCCGCCGAAGCCGAGGTCGAAGGCAAGCTCTCGCCCGAGGCGGCGAATGCCGCGCGCGCCGCGGCGGCGGTGATGGCGATGAACAACGTCTATTACCGGTTCGTCCACCTCACCTCCAACCCGGAATATGGCAAGATGCCCGCGCGCCTGCGGATGAACGTCATCGGCTCCCCCGGGATCGAAAAGGAGGATTTCGAGCTGTTCAGCCTCGCGGTGAGCGCGATGAACGGCTGCGGCATGTGCATCGACAGCCACGAGCGGGTGCTGCAGCAGCATGGCGTGAAGCCCGAGGTGGTTCAGAGCGCGGTGCGCATCGGCGCGGTCATCAAGGCCGTGGCAACGGTTCACGCCACGCTCTGACCCGCTCGGACAGGCGAACAGCGAAATGCTGGAAATCCGCGGGGGAGGGGAGTATCTCTCCCCCGAACGTCGTGGGATCGATAGCCTATGTTTGCTGGGTTCGTTACCTATCTGGATTCTGTGAAGGCGCGCGATCCGGCGCCCCGCACCCGATGGGAAATCCTCCTCTATCCGGGCGTGTGGGCGCTGGGACTGCACCGCATCGCCCATTGGCTGTTCAAGGGCGAGCTCTACTTCCTCGCGCGCCTGGTGAACCATATCGCGCGCTTCCTCACCGCCATCGACATCCATCCGGGCGCGGTGATCGGGAAGAATTTCTTCCTCGACCACGGTTTCACGGTGATCGGCGAGACCGCGGAAATCGGGGATGACGTCACCATCTACCAGAGCGTGACCCTGGGCGGCACCAACCCGGCCAACGGCGTACCCGGCAAGCGCCACCCGACCATCGGCGACGGCGCGATCATCGGATCGGGCGCCCAGATCCTGGGGCCGATCACCGTCGGCGCGCGAGCGCGGATCGGCGCCAATGCGGTGGTGACCCGCGACGTTCCGGAAGGGGCGACCATGACCGGCATCCCGGCCAAGCCGACCTTGGTCGGCGCCGAGCAATATGCGAAGGATTTCGTGCCCTACGGCACGCCCTGCAACGAACTGCAGGATGCGAATGCCCAGAAGATCGAGCGGCTGCAGGCGGAGGTGGACGAGCTTCGGGCCCGCATTGCCGAACTCGTGGGAGAGCGCGAACCAGTCACCGCCGACGGCAAGAGGCGCGATCGCGCCTGATGGGTACCGTAACGCCGTTCCCGAGGCAGCCTGCCGTCCAGGGCCAGGTCGGGTTCGAACGCGGCGAACTGAGTCGCATCGTCGATCTCTACGGCCGTATGGTCGCCGCCGGGCTGTGGAAGGATTATGCGATCCATTTCGGTGGGGACGCGGCATCCTTCGCCGCCTTCCGCCGGAGTTCCGAGCGGCCCGAATACCGGATCGAGAAACGGCCAGCGCTGCGATCCCGCCAGGGGATGTGGGCGCTGATCGGCGAACAGGGCCAGGTGCTGCGCCGTGGCCATGAACTGGGGCCGGTGCTGGCCCCGGTCGAGCGGCGGCTGCTGAAACTCGTCGGAAGCTGAGCGGCATCCGCCCGACGGGCGGATGCCGTGCGTCCAGGGTCAGCCCGGGCGGCGGACGCCCCGTTCATAGGTCTGGATGCAGCGATCGGTCACCGTCCGCGAGCAGGGCGGATAGTCCGTGGTCGTCGGCTGCGGCGTGAAGGATGCGCTCTGGTCGGTCGGCGCAACCGTGACGGCGCCCGGCGGCGGGTTGAACGGCTGATTGGTGCCCGGAGGCGCCGCCGGCTGTCCCTGCGGGTCGGTGGCCTGTTGGGTGATGCCGTGGCCGGGAGGAACGCCCGGGCCGTTCGGGTCCGCGGTCTGGAACGTCGGATCCTGCTCTGTCGTCGATCCGGTCGCCGTCGAGTCGGCCGCGCCTGCCGCCGGGTCCGTGTCGCTGGTCTGGGCGATCGCCGCGGTGCTGGCCGACAAAGCGATCGCAAACAGGACTTTTCTCATATCAATCTCCTTTCGGTCCGGCGATTTGCGCGCCGGTGCAGCGCCCCCATTCACGCCGCTCAAATCGTGGTGCGGGGCGACAACGAGGGGTCGGCCGGATGGTTCAACCGGTGCGGCGCCGAAAGGATCGTCGCGGGACCGTGTCAGGCTGGGACGGGCCATTGCATGCCCGGAACAAGTATTGACCCCGGATGGCCGGCTATCTACCCGATTTGTCAGGGTAACCATTCATCAAGAATCAGAGGCCGGCGGCTGGCCGGCAGCTGGTTGGAATGGATGGAATGCGTGCAGCCGGTAATTCGGGGGGAAATTGGCAATGCACGTCTCCAAGCCAGCAGCGAACCGGCGTCTCCTTCTTCTCAGCGGCTGTGCCCTGCTGGCCATCGGCGCCGGCCTCGGCGCCACGCCCGCCCAGGCCGCCTGCGATTCGCCCCGCCTGGTGCGAACCGACTTCGGCGATGACGGCGACGACGGCTCGATCGCGGCTCCCATCCATTATGATGGTTATGACGGCGAAGGCGGCGGGAACCTCACCGTGGCCGAGGGCAATTGCACCCTGAGTTCGTCCAACGGATCCTTCGCGCCTGTCGGTGATCCTCCGGCGATCACGATTTCCAGGGGCGGGAGCGGCGGCGATGCCAAATCCTTCTCCATCGGGATCTACGGCTATGGGGCGACCGGCGGAAACGGCGGTTCGGGAGGAACGGTCAACGTATCGCAGGGCGGGACGATCGACTATTCGATCACCACCGGCCCCTTCTATTTCAATACCGGTGCGCTGACCGCGATGAGCCTTGGCGGCTCCGGCGGAAGCGGCGGCGACGGAGTGGGGCTCAAGGGCGACGGCGGCGATGGCGGCCAGGCCGGGAACGGCGGCAACGTCAGGGTCACGAGCGATGCAAGCATCACCGCCGTAAATTCGACCACCAACTCGTCCGGCAGCGGCATCTTCGCGCTGTCGCAGGGTGGCCGGGGCGGAGACGGCGGCGATGCCGGTGGCGCCGAGGGGCAGGCCGGGGACGGCGCGCGCGGCGGCTCGGGCGGCCATGTCCAGGTCTTCAACACGGGCGACATAGTCACCGAGGGCCCCAACATGCGGGGCGTCGTCGCGCTGTCGGTCGGCGGCACCGGTGGCGGGGGCGGAGACCTCAGCGCCGCAGCAGGTTCTGCCGGAAGCGGCGGCCGCGGCGGGTCGGGCGGCACCGTCAATGTGGACAATCACCAGAGCATCCTCACCAAGGGCATCAACAGCCAGGGAATCGTTGCCCAGTCGGTCGGCGGCACATCCGCGGGCGGCGGGGACGCCAGCGGACTGTTCTGGATATACGGCGGCGCTGCCGAGCAGGGCGGGAAGTCGTCGACGGTGACTGTCTCTACCGGCCCCGGCGGCACGATCACCACGGAAGGCGCCTATTCGGCAGGGATCGTGGCCCAGTCGATCGGCGGCGGCGGCGGCATCGGCGGCTCGAGCTCGGGGCTCGCCGCCGTCGGGGGCGGCGCCGGCGGAAGCGGAAATGTCGGCGGCGACGTCGTCATCGATCACGCGGGAGTGATCCACACGACGGGCATCGCTTCGGACGGCATTCTTGCCCAGTCGATCGGCGGCGGCGGTGGCGCCGGAGGCAGCGCGACCGGATTCCACGCGATCGGCGGCACCGGAGGATCCGGCAATCATAGCGGCAATGTTACCGTCACCCTCCAGCCGCAGGGTAACGTTTCGACTACCGGAGCCGACAGCCGCGGCGTAGTCGCCCAGGCGATTGGCGGCGGCGGCGGCGCGGGTGGCCAGTCCACCGCTTTGGCTTCGATCGGCGGCAGCGGCGGCGCGGGCGGGGACGGCGGCCTGGTCACCGTCGTCAACGACGGCCGGGTCATTACGAACGGCGACCGGGCGCAGGGGATCGTGGCCCAGTCGATCGGCGGCGGTGGCGGCATCGGCGCCACCACCGGCGGCATCCTGGCGCTTGGCGGCAGCGGCGGGGCCGGCGGCGCCGGCAAGAAGGTGACCGTCAGCGGCTCGGGACGGGTAATAACCGGGGGGATCAATTCGACCGGAATCGTGGCCCAGTCGATCGGTGGCGGCGGCGGCGCGGGTGGCGGCGCCCTCTCCGGCGGCATCGGCTTTTCGATGAGCCTGGGCGGGAGCGGCGGCGCCGGTGGCGCCGGCGGCGAGGTCGAGGTGAACTATACGGGTACGGTGCAGACCACCGGGGCTGCGTCGGATGCCATCCTCGCCCAGTCGATCGGCGGCGGCGGCGGCAGCGGCGGCTTTGCCTCGGCCACCTCCATCAGTCCGCTCGCCGGCTTCGCGGTGGCCGTGGGCGGCCAGGGGGCGGCCGGCGGCGCCGGCGGCAAGGTCACCGTCAGCGGCAGCAGTACGACCCAGCTCATCACCACCGGCAACGACGCCCGCGGGCTGGTTGCCCAGTCGATCGGCGGCGGCGGCGGCAACGGCGGGGCATCGACGGCGCTGTCCCTGACCGGCGGCAGTCCCGTCAGCCTGGCCGGTTCGATCGGAATCGGCGGCAATGGCGGTTCCGGCGGCAGCGGCGGCGAGGTCACAGTCAACCTCGGCGGCTATATCCGCACCACCGGCGACCGGTCGAGCGGGCTGGTTGCCCAGTCGATCGGCGGCGGCGGCGGCAATGGCGGCTGGACCGTCACCGGCGCCGGCAGCGGCGGCCTGTTCTCCGCGTCGATGACGGTCGGGATCGGCGGCAAGGGCGGTACCGGCGGCAGCGGCGGCGCCGTGACGATCGGCGGCGCGGGGGGCGCGCTCAACATCGAGACGGCTGGCCATGACAGCGCGGCGATCCTGGCCCAGTCGATCGGCGGCGGTGGGGGAAGCGGCGGTTTCAGCGTCGGCGCCAACGTCGCCGTCGCCCTGTTCGGTTCCGTCGGGCTCTCCGCCCAGGTCGGCGGTGACGGCGGCGGCGCCGGCGCCGGCGGGATCGTCAATGTCACCAACGACGGCACCATCTGGACCGAGGGCGACCGCTCCGCGGCGATCCTCGCCCAGTCGATCGGCGGCGGCGGCGGCAGCGGCGGTTTTTCGGGATCGATGAGCGTCGCCGCGGCGGGGATCGGCGCGGCGGCCGGACAGGTCACGATCGGCGGCAAGGGCAGCAGCGGCGGCTCCGCATCGGCGGTGACCGTCAACGCCAATGTCGGGTCGGGCGCCGGTACGGCATACATCTACACCGGAGGCAATGATTCGGCCGGCATCGTCGCCCAGTCGATCGGCGGCGGGGGCGGCAACGGCGGATCCACGGCGGCTCTCACCGGCGCGATTTCGGGCGGGGTCTCGGTCGGCGCCACGGTCGGTATCGGTGGGTCAGGCGGCGCGGGCAACAACGGCGGCGCGGTCACCGTCAACAATGGCGGCGCGATCGCCACCGAGGGGGATCGCTCGGCGGGCATCCTCGCCCAGTCGCTGGGCGGGGGCGGCGGCAACGGCGGCATGTCGGGAGCGCTGAGCCTTTCCGCCGGCCTGCTGGGCGGGATCAACGCCGGGGTGAACGTCGGCGGCTCGGGCGGCGGCGGCGCGGCGGCCGGCAATGTCACCGTCACCAGCAACGGCGGGATTTCCACTGGCAACGGAACCACTGGCAACGACAGCTCGGCCATCATCGCCCAGTCGATCGGCGGCGGCGGCGGCAATGGCGGTTCCACCCTCACCGCCGGCGCCGCGCTCGGCGGCTCGGTTGGGATCAATGCGAGTGTCGGCGTGGGCGGCGGCGGCGGGGGCGGCGGAACCGCCGGGCTCGTCACCGTGACCA